>LFIK01001219.1_pt1 | contig 20151 bp, 4 predicted proteins | sample 643401 | NCBI WGS metagenome assembly LFIK01 (sample SAMN03777447, study PRJNA286221) | soda lake metagenome | biome: soda lake; feature: Kulunda steppe; material: water; isolation source: sample T5-Br brine of Lake Tanatar-5 | place: Russia: Kulunda steppe | collected 2010-07
CGGGGAGGGCGGATTGCGTGTGGCGCCGCTCGATCTGGACGAGTTGCTCGAGGTCTTCGAATTGCGCATCGAGACGGAGGCGCTCGCCGTGCGGCTCGCCTGCACCCGCGCCGATCACGCCCGGCTCGATGCGTTGCAGGCACGCATGGACGGCGTCCTCGCCGATCCGACCCCCGATGCCTGGTACGCGATCGGCACCGATTACCACATCGAACTCGCCGCATTGTCCGGCAATCGCTTTGTGCATCGCAGCGTACGCGACGCCGTCACCCGCATCGCCCGCGCGCGCTGGCTGATGGCGAGCTCCGAATCAGGGCGTCGCGCCGCCCATCGCGAACACAGCGCCATCGTGGCGATGATCCGCGAGAACCGCCCCGACGAGGCCGAGGCGGCGATTCGTGCGCATATCGGCATCGTGCGCGACAGCCTCGTCGCCGTCATGCGCGAGGAGCATCGCGGCTGGAAGGCGCGGGGGGTACAGATGGTGATGGGGGAGCGCTGACGCGGAGTCAGTTTATCGCGGCAAACGGCGCCGGACCGCCCGAGAGCAGATTGTCCGGCATGAAATCCATGACCCACTGCCCGTCCAGCCACAACACCACGGGGACATCACTGCGGCTTGTGGCGAGGGCGAGGGAGCCGATCTCGTCGCGATGCCCGAGCCCGTCCAGAAGGCCGGGCCCTTCGAGGCGCCATTGCCGGCAATGCCAGCCCTTGCAGCGATAGCGGGTATCGCGTGACGGCATCGCCTGTGCCTGCGCGGCCAGACGCAGATGCGGGAAATTTTCGCCCAGGCCCGTGCCGATCGCCTTGCTCACGGCTTCCTTCAGGCTCCAGAGTGTGCGGAAACCCTCTTCACCCGGGAAAAGCGCCGCCTCATCCGGTTCGCTGATCGAGTCCATGATATCGTCCGGACGCAACCGCGTGGTTTCCAGATCGATGCCCAGTCTCTGATTGCGCACCAGTGCCAGAGCCACATGCCCTCCGCTATGCGAGATGTTGAAATCGTAGCCCGGCGCCTGCGCGCCCAGCGTCGGCCTGCCGTGAATGCCGAGGATCAGCGGCAGGGTGTGTGTCGTGCAGCCGAGCAGCTGGGCCAGCACGTGACGCTTGAGCGCGTGGGCGGCGCGGCTGAGCCTGCGGTCGCGCTCGCGAATAAAGCGCGCCGCACGGGCGATCTCCTCCTCCGACAGGCAGTCGCTCCGCTCGGTGGTAAGCGCGGCCGGAGCCGCTTCGACGATAACGAGGACGGCCTCGCCGGCGCGGACGCGCCTGAGGGCATGCTCGAGGCCGGCCTCGGGAATCATCATCATGCAATCGCTTCGAGCATGGGTTTCAGAACGGGTTTGGGGCCGAATTCCGCGAAATTGCCGCCACCTTCCCGACGCATGAAGCGGATCGATTCCGCCCATTGGACCGGCGAACGGATCTGTTCGGCGAGATTGTCGCGGATCCCCGCCGCATCCTCGGGATAGGGGCGGGCGGTGCGGTTGGCGATCACCGGGATCTGCGGGGGGCGCATGGTGACCGTATCGAGCGCACTGCGAAACGCTTGCGCTGCATCCGACATCAGCCGCGAATGGAAGGCGCCGCCCACCTGCAGCCGGATCACTTGATAACCTTCACGCTGCAGGACCGGATGTACTGCTTCGATCTGGTCGACGCGCCCGGAGACCACGCTCTGGCGATCGGTGTTGAGATTGGCCAGATCCAGCGCGTCGTAATCGCCGATGATCGTCGCGATGCGCTCCTGTCCGTCGCCGAGCACGGCGAGCATGCCCCCGCCCTCGGCCTGCGCCATCAGAGCGCCGCGCCGGCTGACCAGCGCGAGCCCATCGGCGAAGTCGAACACGCCCGCCACTGTCAGCGCGGCGTATTCGCCGAGTGAATGCCCGGCCACCATGACCGGTTCTTCACCGGTCTGCTCCAGATGGCGGATCCAGGTCATCATGCACACGGTATAGAGGGCGGGCTGGGTCACGTCCGTGGAGACGAGGCGGTTGTCGGGATCGTCGATACAGGTGCGGGCCAGGTCATAGCCCAGCACCTCGCCGGCGATACCGGTCAGCGTCTTGAAATCCGAAAACAGATCGCGGCCCATGCCCTTGAACTGCGCTCCCTGTCCCGGAAAGAGGTGCATCGCCGCTTCTCGGTGCTGCGTCATGAAGAATACTCCTGAAAGGTGAGCCCGGCTGAACCGGCCTCGTCGAAACCCGTTCAAACGATCAGATCGCGCCACGGGCGCCGGGGTGACGGCTCCAGCCGGCTGCCCTTGCCGATGCGGAAGACGCTCAGGATCTCGCCCCCGAGCGGGAAGCCGAAGCGCCGCGTCAGGATCTCCGCCGATCGCGGATGCTCGGCGGCATAGTTGAGCGGATGCACGGCGAATCCGGCGCGCGTCGCCTCCAGATAGATCCGTTCCAGTGCCTGTCCGCCGCGAATGCGTGCGCCAAGGCTCTTGTTGCGCGTAGCGATCACGCCCCATAGCGGTGTCGTGCCGACGACGCCGTCGACACCGTCGATTTCGCCCTGGCGTCCGAAATCGCCGAACCAGGCCTCGTCACTGACGAAGGTCTGGATTCCGGCCTTGACGACGAGGGGGACCTCGGCCGTGTGCAGGCTGATACCGTCGCCTTTGGCATAGAGCGTTTCGCGATCCACCCGCCACCAGCTCATGGAGTCGCGGAAGAAGGCCTCGTCGGCGACGACGTCGCGGGCGGCCATGCGCATGGTCGAGGTGATATAGGCCGCATCCGGCGAGCCGCGATCGGCGAGGCTGATCGCGAGATCATCCGCGACGGCGTCGCGCAGGGCGGCGCGTAGCGCGTCCGGCACCGGCGTGGCCGGATCGTAGGCACCACGATTGGTCATGCGGCTGAAGATCGCGTCGAACATCCCGTCCGGGACGGTGGCACGCGCTGCCGGATCCGGCGTCAGCCTGACGCCGAGGCGAATATCCTGTCGCCCGATCGGACCCTCCGGGATCGTCGGTTCGGCGCGGTACCCCAGATGTGCCGCGGCCACGAGCAGGTTTTCGAGCGCGCAACCCAGGCTCTGATGCAGCTGGCGGTTATCGGGATCCGCCGCACCGATATTGCGCGTCAGATCGGCGCGGATCTCGATCAGATCCTCGCCTGCCGAGAAGTACCACGGCTGGATATTATGGGCGCTCGGCGCCAGATGGGCGCAGACGATCATGTATTCGTAATCGCTCAGTCCGGCCTTCTCTGTCTTCGTCCAGGCCGCATAAGCGGGATGGCTGAAATCGGGGGTCCGGGCGGCTTCCGCGAGGCGCAGGCCGACGGCGCCGGCGCCGATGGCCACGCCGGAAGCGGCGAGCCCGAGCACGATTCGCCTGCGCAGGGGATTGACGGGTGTTTCAGGCTGCATGGATCAGTCCTTCCTCGGTTCCGGAATCCCCGCTTTCGGCGAAGGTGCGCAGCCGCGCGGTCATGGCGGTCAGGAATTCCGTGATGGTTTCATGGTGGTATTGCGCACGCGAATAGGCTGCGCGCAGCACCAGGCCCTCCGGTGTGGCCTGGGCGAGAATCTCGACGGCGCAGGAGCGCGGCGTGCCCGGCGAAGCAATGCGCCCGCGGCTTGATTCCGGACGGTAGCGCAAAGCTGCTCCCGGTGCGGCCCCGACCTCGCCGAGGAAATTGAGGCGCAAGCCGCTGACACGTCCCGCCGGCCAGTGGCGTGCGGGCAGGGCATCGCCGAGCCAGTCATAGGAATAGCCCTTGTAGGGCAGGCTCTTCATCGCATTCCTGAAGGCGCGGGCGGTCTGCGTCAGAGCGGCACGTTCGGGCAGGTCCAATTGCAGCGGAACATTGAAGGCGAAGCCGTCGATGCTGCCGAAATAGAGCCTGTCGTCGAGTATGTTGCGCCCGTTGAGCCGATGCGCGATCGCAACCCGTGAGGCCATGCCGTCACAGCCGTGGCGCTGTCGCGCGGCTTCGAGATACAGGCTGGCAGCCACCAGATCATGCAGACCCGGATCGCTTCCCGAACTCTTGCCCGTACCTTTGCCCGCGCTGATGGCGAGCAGGGCCCGGCGGTCCAGCGTCACCTGCGCGATCGCTTCCGTATCGAGGGTGTTGGTGCCGTCGGGGTGATCGGGTCGCAACGTCGTGACATCGGCGCGCGGCTCCAGATGGGCACGCCACCAGGCTTCGAGCGCGTCCCGTTGCGGTGCCATGCGCCGACCGGCTTCGCGATGAAGGTCGGGCGCATCCGCGACGACCGGCACCGCTGCAGGCCCATCCGCACCCGCCTGCGCACCGCCATCCTGGCGCCGCAGGAGGCCCCGGCTGAGCGTCAGCGTGCCGACCATGTCCGCGATCTGGGCCGCAGCGACGACCGCAATCGTGAAGCGGCCGGTGTCACGCCGCGCCACCAGCAGGGAAAGGAGCGGCCATTGCCCGGGCCGGATGGCGTGCGCGGCATCGCGTGCGGCCTCGTCGAAGGCGGCCCGGAAGGCCTCTTCACCGATGCCGCGCGCATCGTACCAGGCCGGCTCGACCGGCGGACAGCGCAGGCGCGTGCGCCGCAACAATGCACCATCCTCGTCGTGGAAGGTCGCACGCAGGGCCGGATGGCAGGCGATCATGTCGTTGCAGGCATCCGCAAGAGCATCCGCATCGAGGGGCGCGTCGTAATCGAAGACGAGAATCGAGGCGCCGCAATCCGTGCTGCCGGCCTGGTGCATCATCGCGCGTTGCGGTGGCGGGACTTCGGTTTCGACATGGGCGCCCATGATCTCGGCCCCGCCTGCATGTGCATGCTGCCCTTGCGCGGATACCGTCTCGACGGCAGGGGCTTGCTCAATGGCGGACGTTTCTCCAGCGCGCAGAGCCTTGCGGTCGAGCTTGCCGTTCTGGTTCTTCGGAAGGACCGCATGCGCCACGATCGCATCGGGCACCGCATAATATGGCAGATGCCGCGCAGCCCATGCGGTGATCTCCCGTGCATCGATACCCGCCGGTGCGACATGCACTTCCAGCCGGTCCTGGCCCGCGCCCTGCGCTTCGACCAGGATGGCCCCGGCCGTCTCGATATCGGGATGATTGGCGATGACCGCTTCGATCTCGCCGAGCTCGATGCGAAATCCCCGGCGCTTGATCTGGCTGTCGCGCCGCCCGAGATAATCGATGCGCCCGCAATCCATCCATTGGGCGAGATCGCCGGTGCGGTAGATCCGCTCACCGGGAATGCCCTCCCCGGCCAGATGATTGTCGATGAAGGATGCGGCCGTCTTGTCCGGATCGCGGTAATAGCCGTGGGCGAGTTGAACCCCGGCAATGCACAATTCTCCGCTCCGGCCCGGCTCACGGATGATCCGGTTCGATTCGTCGAGGATGAGCATGGTGACGTTCTGGATTGCGCGCCCGATCGGAATACGCGTCGCCTGCTCCGCCGGGATCGTGTCGATCACCTCGCAGGTAACGTCGATCGAGGCCTCAGTCGGCCCGTAGAGATTGGCCAGCCCGGTTCGCTCTCCCTGGATCGTCATCCATTGCCGGACCGGCTTCACCGGCAGAGCCTCGCCGCTGAAGACGAGCCAGCGCAGATCCGGCAGATCGAGTTTCTCCTGGCAGGCCGCGTTGACGAATTCGGTAAAGAGCGAGGGCACGAAATGCATCACCGCGATGCGCTCCGCAGCCAGCCATTCCGCCAGGCTCCAGGGATTGGTGACGATGTCACGCCCGGCGGCGCAGACGGTCCCGCCCACCATCAGCGGCCAGAACAGCTCCCAGACGGAGACGTCGAAACTGACCGAGGTCTTCTGCGCCACCCGCTCACCCGGTTGCAGGCGGAATTGCTTCTGATGCCAGTCGATCCGGTTGGCATAACCGCGATGGTGACAGGCGACGCCCTTGGGACGGCCCGTCGAGCCGGACGTATAGAGCAGCACCATGGTATCGTCCGGAGAAAGGGCGATTTCCGGGCTTTCGCCGCTGCTGCTCCAGGCGTCGCGCCCGATCTGCCCCGCCTGCCGCCATTGCGGGCGTGCTGCGCCGAGGCCGATGAGACCGGTGATGGATTCGGGCATCGGCGTTTCGGCGAAATGGGTCTCCAGAATGTCGAGATGGGCGACCCAGATGCGGCATTGCGCATGCGTGACGATCCAGCTCATCCGGTCCGCCGGAAAGGCCGGGTCGAGGGGCACATAGGTCGCCCCCGCCCGCAGGATCCCGAGAATGGCGACGAGCATGTCGCAGCCGCGTCGCGCCGTCACCGCGACACGGTCCCCCGGTGCGACGCCCTGCGCGACCAGCGTCCCGGCGAGGCGGCGCGATTGCGCGTCGAGGGTGGCATAGCTGATGACGCCCCCTTCGTCGCAGACCGCCGGCGCCTGCGGGCGCAGGGCCATCTGCGCCTCGATATGGCGCAGCGGAATCGGCGGCAATTGCGGGTCGATGCCATCCGCCGCAGGTGCCGATGCGACGCCCGGCTCCGGCGCGACCGGCTGCTGCAAGACAGGCGTTGCCTGCGTCGAAGCTGCCTGCGGCGCGACGGCTTCGGCGATGATCGCCGCTATCTCGCTCAAGGTGCGGCAACCCACGAGCCGCTTGGCCCGGTCACGGCACTGCCAGTGGCCGATCACGGCGTTGACGAGCCGGATGCGCCCCAGCGAATCGAGCCCCAGCGTCGATTCCAGATCCGCTTCCGGGTCGATCGCCGTCGCGGGGTGGCTGATGATGCCGGCCGCGATTTGCGCCAGCGATACGTGCAGGTCATCGTCGCGGATCGCTGGCAGCGTCGCGGTTTCGACAGGGGCCGGCCCGGGATCGGCTAGAGCGACCGCCGCTTCGGTTTCGGCGGCCAGCGCCTCCAGATTGGCGGCATGCGTCTCGGCGAAGGCCCGGATCTCGCCCGGCTCGAAACAATGCGCGTCGAAATTCACGAAGGCGACGAGGGCGCCGTCATGGATTTCGTGAAGAATGTCGATGGTTCCGGCCACGTTGCGCGTCGCTGCGCGATAGCCCGACAGCGGCGCGCCGGCGAGCGTGGCGGGCAGGCGGGTCTCGCCCGTAAAGGGGAGGTAGAGATTGGCACGCACGCCCTGCCGCGCCTGTTCGAGAATATAGGCGGGCAGTCGCCCCCGGCTGATCGGGAAATCGGTCTCGCGCGCTGCCGCGAGCAGGCGCGCCTGGACCCGGTCATGTCCGTTGACCAGAGCATCGCGCAGATCCTGCGTCACCGCGCGGGCGCAATGCAGCAGGTCGCCGGCATCATCCTCGACGACCAATGTGAGATTCTGCGCGAAACAGCCGATTGCCGCACCGAGATCGACATCCGGATAGAGCGTGCCGGCGGTGGGACACTGTACCAGGTTCGGGCGCGGATCGCCCCGCAGGGCGAGCCGTTCGCGCAGGCAGCGATTGGCACTCGCGAGCAGGAGCCCGTAAAGCGAGGCGCCCGCCGCCTCGGCGGCACGCGTCAGCGTCGCCGTGGTCGCGGCATCGAAGCGCAGGGCGAAATTCGCAAATAGCGGCGGCGCGCTCGGGGCGCCACGGGGGCGCCACAGACCCGGCAGATTGCGGGCGCGCTGTTCCGCAGCGGCGAAATCCGCTTCGCTTTGCGGGTCGCGCCATGCATTCATCTGCGCCACGCCATGGCGATAGGCCGCAAGATCCGGTGCCGGCGGGAGGGCCGCTTCGGGATCGTCGTAGAGAGCCAGGAGATCGCCCAGCATACGCTGGTTGCCCAGACCGTCCGAGACGATGTGTTCGTTGGCGATGATCAGCGCGCTGCGTTCGCCGGGCAGACGCACGGCGATGACGTCGTGCAAAGGCCATTGCCGCAGGTCCCATTTGCGGTTGAGCTGCGCATGGAACAGCGTATCGAGGGCCGCCTGCGCATCCGCCTCACCGCTCAGATCCGCGATTTGCGGAGCGGGCGCGACCGGGGTGTCGAGATGACGGTATGTGACCTCGCCCAGGCGGGTCGCGCCGGGCGGGATGTGGAAAACCGTGCGCAGATTGACGTGCCGTTCGACCAGCGCCTGGCGCGCCCGGTGCAGGCGGGCAAGATCCAGCGATGCGTCGATCTCGATCATGGTGCAGAGCGAGGTCGAATCCGTCGCCTGATGGGCGACGAGGAAGAAGGCCTGCGCGAAGGGCATTTCCAGATCCGAACCGCCGGGATCCGCCGCGCTGACGTAATCCGCGACCGCTGCGCCGCCAGCATCGCGATTGCCGAGATCGTTGATCGCCGCGATCAGGTCGTCGAGGGTGGTGATCGCGGAGAAATCGCCGAGCGAAGCGGCGCTGCCATCCGGCAGCAGCGAGAACACGGCCTGCCAGAGTGACATGATCTTGAGCGAATCGAAGCCCAGATCCTCCTGCAGAAGGCATGCGCCGTCGAGTTCGTCGCTGTCGCGCCCCGTCAATTCGGCGACGCGCTCGCGGATTGCGTCCTGATAATCATGCATGTCCGAGCCTCCGGCGGTTATCGTCTCTGTGCGGTCGTGGCGTTGCGCGGCGCGTGTCTGACGGGTTCCTCATCATGCTGCGTTCCTGAATGTCTCGCGGCTGACCCGGCGCAGGACCGCAGGTGCCGCAGATGTCGCGGCAGCGGCAGGCGCGATCGCCTCGCCGGCTCGCGGCCCGGGCGCATCGTCGGGCGATGCGGTGTCGTCGTGCCGCCGTTGTTTCGGCCAGTAGATCTTTTCTGCCAGTGGCTTGGCAGGCAATGACAGCCTGTGTCCCGAGGCGCATTGGGGCACCGGCCAGGTCACGGGCCGGCCCGCCAGCCAGTCGCGGGCGAGGGCCCGGAGGGCGGCATGGGCCGGGAGGGCGGCATGGGCCGGGAGTTCCGCAGCACCCTCCGCCGGGAAGGCATCGGCACCGGTCGTCTTGCCCACGCGGATGATCGCGTCCTCGTCCAGATCCGAGAGCAGGCCGATGGCCTCGGCATTGCTGCCGACGATGAAGGCCGCGCGCCAGGGTTCGGCCTTGCGTCCGCTGGCCAGCGTGTGCGCAAGCGCGTCGAGCGGCGGATCCGCTTCTGCGATATGGGCGGCGAGCCGCCGGGCCTGCGCCACGACCATTGCCGGTTTGCGCCCCGACAGGACGACGAGCTGCGGGACGGCTGCTGCTTCCTGCCTCGTCTGCGCTTCACGCAGCGGAGCTTCCTCGATGACGAGATGGGCATTGGTGCCGCTGTAGCCGAAGGCGCTGACGGCGGCCCGGCGCGGGCGCGCGCCGCGCGGCCAGGCCAGCTTTCCGGTCGGTACGCTGACACCCGCCTTGTCGAAATCGATCAGCGTATTGGGCGTGGTCATGCCGATATTCGGCGCGATCGCTTCGTGCTCGAGGCCGAGAACGACCTTGAACAGGCTGGCCATTCCGGCCGCCGCGTAGCAATGGCCGATATTCGGCTTGACCGATCCGACCGGCAGCGGCGTCGTGCGCTGGCCGTCGAGAGCGAGACGCAGGCCTTCGATTTCGACCGGGTCGCCCAGGCGGGTCCCGGTGCCGTGGCATTCGAGGTAGTCGAGATCGGCCCCGCTCAGCCCGGCTTCACCGAGAACCCGCCGGATCAGCCGCGCCTGGGAGAGCGCATTCGGTGCCGTGATCCCGTTGGTGCGCCCGTCCTGATTGATGCCGCTGGCGCGGATCACCGCGTGGATCGGATCGCCGTCCGCGAGCGCCTGATCGAGGCGTTTGAGCATCACCACGCCGACACCCTCACCGATGGCTATGCCGTCGGCGGCATCGTCGAAGGTCTTGCAGCGCCCCGCCGGCGAGAGCATGCCCGCCTGGCTGGACGCGACCTGCTCATGCGGCCCCGGTGCCACGAAGACCCCGCCGGCCAGCGCCTGGCCGCATTCGCCGGCGGCAATGGCGCGACAGGCGAGATGAATCGCCACGAGAGAGGAGGAGCAGGCGGTATCCACCGCCAGAGTCGGTCCGGTGAGATTGAGCCAGTAGGCGACACGCGCCGGCAGCGCCGCCGCATGGTTGCCGAGCATCGCCAGCGCTTCGCTGGCCTCACCGCTCTCGGCCAGCAGCGTGCGATAGGAGCCGGCCATGGTGCCAGCGAAGACGCCGCAATCGCTGCCGTCCAGAGCGTCGCTCGCGATACCGGCATTCTCGAGCGCAAGCCCGGCATGTTTGAGGAAGAGCCGCTGCTTGGGATCCATCGCCAGCGCTTCCTCCGGCATCAGGCCATAGGCCACCGGATCGAAAGCGCCGACCCCGTCGAGCTGGCCCATGCGGCGGCTGATTGTCCGCCCGCGCTGATCGGGGCGCGGATCGTAATAGGCGTCGATGTCCCAGCGCTCGGGAGCAATCTCCGTGACGCAATCCGCGCCCGCGGCCAGATTATTCCACAAAGCCGTGAGATCCTCCGCGCCGGCGAAGGCGCCGGATATGCCGATGATGGCGATCGCGTCGCCCGCAGCATCGGCATCGTCGCGCGCATCGACAGGAGCCGCCACGGGCCCGTTGCGGCTCTCGGGCTCGATATTGTTATCAAGCGCGACGCCGCCGGTCGGGCCCGCTTCCTGGTCGGCCCCGGCAGCCGCGAGCGCCCGGCTCAGCTGCCGCAAGCTGGGATGATTGAAGAACCAGGTGGCATCCATGGCGATGGCGAAGCGTTGCGAGAGAGCGCTCGCGCAGTCGCGTGCCGTGATCGAATCCATGCCGATGCGATCGAAGGGCATGGTGGCGTCGAGATCATCGGCATCGATGCGCAGCACGGCGGCGATGGCGGCGCGCACCGCCGCTTCCAGATCGGCCGGATCGGTCGCCGCAGCCCTGGCAGGCGCGGCCGTCGCGGCTGCCGCAGGCGGCGTTGTCGCCGGTGCCGTCACGGCTACGCCCCTCCGGCCCTCACCGGTGCCGTTGCGGGCGATATCCGCGAGAGCGGGTCCCTCATCCAGCCAGACGGGCAGTTCGCGGAAGGGATAATGCGGCAGCTGCGTGCGCGGGCTTCCCTCCGGCCAGAGCGGATGCCAGTCGATGGCGCCGCCGCGCACCCAATGCCGGGCCAGAGCGGTGGCGGCGTCGAAATCGCCGTACTCGGCGCGCAGCGCGGGAGCCTCGTCCTCCAGATCGATCCGCCCGGAAACGGTCTCCTCGCCCGGTATCCCGGCGAGCCAGGCCGCAAGGGCCGCGTCCAGCGCCTCGCGCGTCGCGACACAGAAGGCGACGCGGTAGCGCAGTGCCTCGCGATGCAGCTGGCTGGTGGCCGCGATCGCCGAAAGCGGGCCGATCTCGCCGGATTCGATATGCTGCCGCAGCGTGCCGCAGAGCTTGCGCAGGGCGGCTTCACCGGAGGCGGAAAGCGTCACGATCTCGACGGCGCGCGCCGGTGATCCCGGTGCGCAGGCCGGCGCCGGCGGCTCTTCAAGGATGACGTGGACATTCGTCCCGCCGGCGCCGAAGCCGCTGATGCCGGCGCGCAGCACGGCCTGTTCGGGCAGATCCGGCTGCCAGGGCATGAGCGCCCTGGGAATGCTGATGCCGCTGCCTTCGAGGGCGAGACGCGGATTGATCGGATCGCAGTGGATCGAGGGCGCGAGGCTGCGATGGGCGAACTGGCCGATCACCTTGGCGAGCGCGGCCATGCCGGCTGCCGCCTCGGCATGGCCGATATTGGCCTTCACCGATCCGATGGCGAGGGGGAATGCGCCGTCTTCCATATAGGCGCGGCGTAGCCCGTCGAGCTCGATCGGATCACCCAGAGCCGTTCCCGTGCCGTGCGCCTCGACATAGCTGACGCTGGATGGTGCGATCGCGGCATCCGCCAGGGCCGCGCGAATGGCCTGTGCCTGCTGCTGCGGGCGCGGTACGGTGAAGCCGTTGGCGCGCCCGCCATGGGAGACGCCGATCCCCTTGACCAGGGCATGGATGCGCTCACCCGTCGCCTGCGCCTCCGGCGCGCGGCGCAGCACCACGATGCCGGCGCCCTCGGCGGGGACGTAGCCGTCTCCGCCATCGGCGAAGGCGCCGCAGCGCCCCTGTGGCGAGAGAAACAGGCCCTGCTGGAGCTGGCGATACTTGAACGGATGCACCGACAGATTCACGCCGCCGACGATGGCGAGCTCGATCTCGCCGAGGCGCAAGGCGTCACAGGCGAGCTTGAGTGCCATCAGCGATGACGAGCACATCGTGTCGAGGGTCAGGCTCGGACCGTTCAGATCGAGCAGGAAGGACAGCCGGTTGGCAATGGCTGCGAGGGTGGCGCTGGCATGGGTATCGGCCGCCCCGGCTCGCCAGTGGTCGCGGGCGAGCAGCTGATACTGGTTCCACATCGCGCCCATATAGACGCCGACCGGACGGCCCGCGAGGGCGGAAGGCACGATGCCCGCATCTTCCAGCGCATGCCAGGCGGTCTCCAGGACGATGCGCTCCTGCGGGTCCATGGCGCAGGCTTCACGATGCGATATTCCGAAGAACGGATAGTCGAAATGTGCGATTCCCTCCAGAAAACCGCCCTTCATCGCTTCGCGATCATCCTGCGCCGCGAAGGCCTGCCAGTCCCAGCGTGATTGCGGGATCGGCGTCACGGCGTCGCGCCCCTGCGCGAGCAGGTTCCAGAACTGCGCCATGTCCTGCGCCCCGGGCATCCGGCAGGCGGTGCCGATGATGGCGAGATCGGGCCTTGGCTGCGCCAGACGATAGCCGCCACGCGCAGCTGCGCGGCCGGTATTCACGGAAGGCGCCGGCATTGGCGTGACGGGTTGCGGCGGGGTCCCGGCTTCGCCTGGCAAATCCGCGACATATCGCTCCAGATCGGCGGCGAGCGCGCCGAAATCCCGGAATCCGTAGAGGAGTGTGGCTGCGAGCGGTTTGCCGCAGGCGCGTGACAGCCGCGCCGCGAGCCCGGTCGCATCGGGCGAGGAAAGTCCGAACTGGTCGATGGGGCGGCGCCAGTCGAGGCTCTGCGCATCGATCCCGGTTTCCGCCGAAAGCGCCTTCGCCACCCATTCGCGCGCGATCTGTCGCGCATCCGTTGACGGGGTGCGTTGCTTCGACGTTTCTTCCTGCTGCTTGCGCGGCGCGGCAGCCTGCTGATCCTGCGCGCGAAGCCCGGCTTCGCGACCGGCGAGCCAGGCCTCGATCCGCACCGGATCGCCGAATCCCACCAGGTGATTGCCGGAGGGGCCCGCCATGAGTTCCTCGAACAGGGCGATGCCCGTGGCGGCGGGCAGCGGTTCGAGTCCGTAGCGCTGCGCCATCGCCGCGATCATGGCCGGCGCCGGTTGGATACCGAGGTCGCGCCAGAGCGGCCAGGACAGCCCGATCACCTTGCAGCGCCCCCCGAGCGCCGCCGTGAGAGCGGCATTCATGAAGGCATTGGCATATGAGTAATCGCTCTGGCCGGCATTGCCGAGATAGCCGGAGAGCGAGCCGAAACCGGCGACCCAGCGCGGTGCGAAATCGCGCAAAAGCCCGATCAGCGAAAGCGTTCCCGCGACCTTCGGCGCCAGAACGCGCGCCACCGATTCCGGGCTCTGCTCAACGATCCAGGCATCCTGTGTGACACCGGCTGCGTGGATCGCGCCGTCGATGCGGCCATAGCGCATTCCGATCAGCCGGCGCAGCCGCTGCATATCCTCCGGGTCCGTGATGTCGGCGGCGTAATAGGCGGCATCGCTGCCCGCCTCACGCAATTGCCCGATGAATTGGGTGATCGCATCATCCGCCGCGCGCCTGCCGGCCAGCACGATATGGGCGCCATGGCGCTGTGCGAGATGTTGCGCGAAGACCCGGCCAAGCCCGCCGGCTCCGCCGGTGATGAGAACGACTTCGCCACGCGCCGAGAACGCTTCGGCGGCGCTGTCGAGGGGGGCGGGCGGGCCCGAGCCCGGCTCTTCCCAGCCGCCCGCGCTCAGCCGTGTCGCGAGGATCGCCCGCCGGGCACCCGTGGCGAGGAGGTCGGCCAGCGGGAGGCGCGCCGCGCTGATGCTGATGCGTCCCCGGTATTGCGGGATCTCGTCGTTGAGCGCGGCAAACCAGGCGCGCAATCCTTCCAGATGAGGGCTCGCGGCCTCGGCATGCACGAGGATGTCGAGGGCCGCAATCCGGTTCTCGCGGGCCCGGCGCACGAGGCGCCACAAAGCATCCGGCGATGTGCCGTGCGCGGCTTGCGGGCCGAGGCAGAGGGCGACATACGCCGCATCCGCCGGCAGGGCCGCCTCCGCCGCATCGGCGTCGCCCACTGCGGTCACGGCCGCATCCGCCGTGTCGTCCGGGGTGCAGGCGATGCAGATCACGCCGGCGGGCGCCTGTGCCGGGGTATTCCGGGGCAGGGCTTCGTCGCCGGCAAGCGGGATGGCGGTCCGTGTCAGGATCAGCGCCCGGTCGCGCTCCGGAGCAATCGGTTGCGCGGCCAGATCGGCCCGGGCCGTGCGCACCAGCGTGCCCCCGGCATCGTACCAGCTCAGCGCGAGACGAAGCTCGCCGCTCCCGCTTTCGCGCCGCGTGACATGCAGGCTGCGGGGCTGTGCCGTCGTGAGCGGCGGCGCGATCGCGAGGCGCACCGGCAACCATCGCCGTGTCGGATCCTGCGGCAGAAACGGTCGTGCAGCCTGCAGGCCGGCATCAATGATTCCGGGCGGCATGGCCGCATCCGACCAGGGATCGGTCCCCGCGAGCGGGTGCAGCGACAGGGTCACAAGGTCCGCGTCATGCTCCAGGCCGGTGATGGCACGATAGGCCGCGCCGTAACGATACCCGTCTGACGCGAACCCGGAATAGAGCGCCTCCCCGGTGGCCTGGTCGGAGGCGATGTCGTCATCGGTTTCCACCGCCGCGGCCGCCTGAGATACGGTGCCGGTTTGACGCACGATGCCTGCGCGGGCGAGAGCGTAGACTGTTCCGTCGACGCTGATGCTGAGCTGGAGGGCATCGTGTGCGGGCGTGACCTCCACCTCGCAATCGAGATCTCCCTGCAACAGCCAGGGGCGCGTCGCTTCGAGCGTGATTTCCCGGGTTTCCTGCGGATCGGCCTGCGCCAGAACGGTTTCGACGAGCCGCAGCATCAGCGCCAGAGAGACCTGACGCGTCTCCCCGATGACGTGATCGGCGATGGCGGGATGCCCGGCTGTCAGCCGGACGCGATAGGCCTGCCGGTGCAGATCGGAGAGATTGGTGATCGTGCCCGCATGGCGCGCGAGCCCGTGATCCACGAGGCAGGGGCGGCGCTCGAAAGCCGAACCGGGCAGGGAGAGCCGCTGCTGCCCCGGCTCGAAGAGCGCCTGCCAGTCGATGTTCACGCCGCTGCTCCAGAGCCGACCGAGCTTGCCGTGTCTGCCCTGCGCGATCAGCGTATCGATCAGCGTGCGTCCGTCTGCATCGTCGAACAGGCCGTCGAGTTCGCCATGGGGCGCCTCGACCGGCAGGCACAGGGCGGGGCTGTCGTGCCGACCGGCCCGGAAGGCTTCGATCGCCGCGCGCAGAGCGCGTGTGTCGCGGCAGGTGAAGGCGATGCGGCAGGGCTGGTCTTCGCGACCGAGAGCCAGTGTTGCGGCGATGGCTGTCAGATCGGCATCGGGATTCTGCGCCAGCCATGCCGCCAGCGCCTCAAGTTGCGCGTCGAGCGCGGTTTCGCTGTGCGCGCTTACGGGCACGAGCCGGGGCGCATCCTGTACCGGTACTGCTGCCGTGATCGCGGGGGCCGAGGCGATGATGGCATGCGCATTGCTGCCGCCGGCGCCGAAGGCGCTGATCGCTGCGTATTTCGCGGTGCCGGGCTGCCAGGCGTCCGCAGTATCCACCAGGGTGAACGGTTTTTCGTCGAGCCCGAGGGCCGGGTTGATCGCGTCGATATGCAGGGTCGGTGCGAGTTGCTCGTGCCGCAATTGCAGCAGCACCTTGATCATCCCCGCGAGCCCCGAAGCCGCCTCGGCATGGCCGAGATTCGACTTGATCGAACCGATTGCGCAGCCCGGATGGCGCCCGCCGGCGCTCAGGGCGGCTTCCAGACCTTCGAGCTCGATCGGATCGCCCAGCCGGGTGCAGGTGCCGCTCGCCTCGACATAGCTGATGCGGTGCGCGTCGATTCCCGCTTCGCCCAGCGCCTGCATGATCACGGCACTCTGGGCCGAAGCACTCGGTGCCGTACTGCCATTCGTCCCGCCATTGTGGTTGACGGCGCTGCCCAGGATCAGGCCGTGGACCGGATCGCCGTCGGCGAGCGCGCGCGAGAGCGGCTTGACGAAGATCCCCGCCACCGCTTCGCAAGGCACATAGCCGTCCGCACCGGCGCCGAACGCGGCGCAATGGCCACTCGCCGAGAGGAAGCCGTCCTCGGTGAGGGCACGGAACTTGAGCGGATGCAGCGAGAGATTCACGCCCCCGACGAGGGCGGCCTCGCAATCGCCGGCAGCGATGGCGCGGCGTGCGAGATGCAGGCCCGTCAGGCCGCCCGAGCACATCGTCTCGAGGGCGATGCAGGGGCCGGTGACGCCGAGCATGCCGGCGACGCGGCTCGCCGCCGCCGAGAGCATCGATTTCGTCGTCTTGCGCGCACCGGACAGGGCCGCATCGACCCCGTAATGCTGATAATGCTGCCACATCGATGCGACGAAGACGCCGATGTTCTTTCCGCTCAGCGTCTTGCGGGAATAGCCGGCATGTTCCGCGCAGCTCCAGGCGGTTTCGAGCATCAGCCGTTCGGTCGGATCGGCGCGTTCGGCTTCCGCCGGGGTCATGTTGAAGAAGGCGGCGTCGAACCCGGCGACATCATCGAGGAAGCCGCCCCTGAAGCTTCGCCACTGACCCGAGGGATCAAAGGCCCCGTCGAGCCCGGCGGGCCAGCGACCCTGCGGAACCGGGCCCACGGCCTCGTGACCGGCGACGAGATTATGCCACAACGCCTCGATATCAGGCGCCTGCGGGAAACGGCCCGCCATGCCGATCACGGCGAGCGGTTCCCCGTGATCAGGAACGGCAGAATCGGAATTGGCGGCGACCTTGCGATCGGGTGCGAGGCCATGCGTTTCGATCGACGGATTGCCGCGATCCGGGCGCAGGGAGCGCAGGGGCGCCTGCGTGCCCGGGGCCGGCCCCGGAGCGGCTGGCGGCGTTGCTGGCCCGTGCGATCCGGATCGGCTTTGCGGATCATCATTCGCGAGCATGGCGCGCAGAGCGGGTGCGTATCCGGCGAGCAGCCAATCGGTCAGTTCCCGGATGCCCGGATGCTCGAAGAACAGCGATTTCGGCAATGTGCCGAGCTGTTCCTCCAGCCGCGCGGTCATGTTCATGACCATTACCGAATCGACGCCGAGCGCCACGAAGCCGTTGCCGCGCCGGATATCCCGGGCCGAGAGACCGGATTCCGCAGCGAGCATCGTGCACAGCTTGCTGCGCACGGCCTGTCTGAGTTCATCGGTATCCGCCGGGTCGGCAAAGGGCGCCGGGCCGGCAAGGGGAAGGGGTGCCGGAGCAGCCGCCGGCGCGGACGCGCCGGCATCGGCACCGGATGCGCCGCCACGTGCCTTCAGCGTGAAGCGCTCCGCCTGCCACAGGATCTGGCCCTCGGCATCGATGAGGGCGATGTCGTAGCAGCGCCTGTGCGCATCGGCCTCGCCCCGCCTGACCCTGGCAAAGCGCGCCTGACCCGGATCGCCGTGCCAGACCACGCCGGAAAAGGCATCGGGCAGCCAGATCGTCACATCCCCGGCAATCGCATCATCGGCAAGTGCCACGGCCTGCATCGCCGCATCCATGCACAGGATCGCGCCCCGCCAATCCGGATCGGCGACAGGACGCAGGATGACGAGCAGGTCGTCCGCGCCGCGCCGGAGGCTGAGGAGCCGCCGGAAATCCTCGCCATAGGCGAGACCGCGCGCGGCGAAGGCATCGTAGATTGCCTCACAGGACTCCCCCGCTTCCGGCGGGACCTGTGACGCAAGCGGTGCAGGCGCGGTGTCGCGGGCGAGGAATGCCTGCATCACCAGCGGTCCCTCGGAACCCGCCCGCAATTCGACCACGTGACCGTCGCCATGGGGGAAGAGTTCGGTGCGCAGGCCTGTGGACTGTCCGGCGCGCCAGGGCTGCCCGATCCGCGCCTCGCTGATATGCAGGGGCTGATCTGGCAGATGCCTTGCCGCCGCCGCGACGCAGGCCAGCATCATCGCCGCCGGCATGAGGCATTCATCGGCGATGCGATGGGCGCCCAGCAGCGGCTCGGATTCCGCGAAATCGCTGTCATATGCGCGCAGGCCCGATATGGCCGGGTGTCGTCGATGCAGCAACGGGCAGCCGGTATCGGCGGTGGGAGTTGCGGAAGCGTCGAGGATCTCGGTTTCGCGCGGCAGGGGCAGCCAATGACGTTCGCCGGCAAAGGGGTAGACCGGGATCGGCACGCGCCCGGAGGGCAGATCCGGGCCGGCACTGATCGCATCGCCGGCGATCCAGGCCTCGGCGAGGCTGCGCAAGGAGGACGGCGCGGCGTTATCGCCCGAGAGCAGGGCTCCGGCCCCGCCGCCCGACGCGCGCCAGCGCCGCAGCAGGCCCGCCGCTTCCCCGGCATCCGCCGCGATGACCGCGAGACGGTGCGTGCAGGCTTCGCGCGCGACGATGCTCGTCGTCGCGACGGCTTCGAACGGGTCGTGCTGCGGGCGATCCAGGAAAGCGATCCAGGCATCGACATAGCGCGCGAGCGCATCCCCGTCGCGGGCCGAGATCACCAGGAGGGCGGGGCGGTCGTCGCGCGCAGGCGTGACCGGGCGGGCCGGCGGTTCCTCGATCACGAGATGGGCATTGGCGCCGCCGGCGCCGAAGGCGGAGATGCCGGCGACGCGTTTGCCGGCAGGGTCGGTGCCCGTCTGTGCGGCGCGTTGCACCCGCGCAGGCGCCGGCTGCCAGGCGCCGGCCTGCGTCTGGATCCGGAACGGGCCGTCATCGATGGCGAGTTTCGGATTCGGTGTCTCGGCATGCAGGCTCGGCGCCAGCGTGGCGTGGCGGATCTGCAGCACCACCTTGGTCAGGGCCGCGATTCCCGCCGCGCCTTCGAGATGGCCGATATTCGATTTGACCGAACCGATGGCGCACGGATTGGCGGCGCTCTCGCCAAGCGCCTTGTGCAGCCCCTGAATCTCGATCGGATCGCCCAGCGCGGTGCCGGTGCCGTGCGCCTCGATATAGCTCACCGGAGCATCGCTGCGTGTCTCGGCATGGGCGGCGGCGATGACCTTCGCCTGGGCTGCGGGATTGGGCACGGTCATGCCGGCGCCGCGCCCGCCGTGATTGATTGCCGAGCCGGTGATCACCGCGAGGACGGGATCGCCGTCCGCCTGCGCCTGCGCCAGCGGCTTGAGGATGACGGCGCCGACGCCTTCGCCCGGCACATAGCCGTCACCGCCGGCGCCGAAGCTGCGACAGCGCCCGTCCGCCGAGAGCATCCGGTTCTGACACAGGAAACGGTATTTGTGGGGATGCGACATCAGGTTGACGCCCCCCGCGACGGCCATGCCGCATTCGCCCCTGCGCAGGCTCGAAACCGCGAGATGGATCGCCGAGAGCGCGGAGGAGCACATGCTGTCGATGGCGAGGCTCGGTCCCGAAAGATCGAGCGTATAGGAAACCCGGTTGGCGATCGCCGCGAAGATCGAGGCCGCGCTCGTCCCGGGCTCCGAGGTCGCATGCAGCTGATACTGCCCCCACATCGTGCCGACGAAGACGCCGGTATCGCTGCCGGCGAGCCGGCGCGGGGCGTATCCGGCGGCCTCGATGGCCTGCCAGGCGATCTGCAGAAAGCGTCTTTCCTGGGGGTCGAGGACATCGGCCTCGCGGGGCGGGATCCCGAAGAAGGCGGCGTCGAAACGGTCGTGATCGGCGATGAAGCCGCCCTCGCGGGCATAGAGAGCCTGCGCGTCCGGCAGGGCCTCGGTATCCCAGCGTTCCGTTGGAACCGGGGTGATGCAATCACGCCCCGCCATCAGGTTGTCCCAGAAGGCGGTGACGTCGCGCGCACCGGGATATTCGCCGGCGAGGCCGATCACCGCGATCGGCTCGGCTGCCGCTTCCGGGCGCGGTGGGGGAGGCGTGGCAGGAGACGTGGCAGGAGACGTGGCACGAGACGTCGCGTGAGGCGCGGAGGACGCCCGACCGGTTTCCGGTTCAGTGCCATGTGCAAGCGGCTTGATGCCCGTGGCCGGCGCTTCATCCGGCGCCAGGCCGGCGGCGGCGA
>LFIK01001221.1_pt1 | contig 20131 bp, 16 predicted proteins | sample 643401 | NCBI WGS metagenome assembly LFIK01 (sample SAMN03777447, study PRJNA286221) | soda lake metagenome | biome: soda lake; feature: Kulunda steppe; material: water; isolation source: sample T5-Br brine of Lake Tanatar-5 | place: Russia: Kulunda steppe | collected 2010-07
AGCGTGCCGCGGCTTTCCTCGGGGATGTAGACGGTTTCGACCTCGTGTCCCCCGGCGATCCGCAGCAGATACTTGCGCGTGCCATCGTCGCTGATCTGGCGGCTGACAACCTCGGGCAGGGCGATGGTGAAATGCTCGTCGAGCGTCGCGCGGTAATCCTTGGCCAGGTTCGTCATGGCGGCGAAGTCGCGCACGCCCCAGTGATAGAGCCATTGCCAGACCTGGCCCACGCGCATCTTCACCTGCCGCTCGGGCGTGCCGATTGCGCGCAGCGCTTCGGCGAGTTGCGGCCGTGTCAGGCCGATCAGGTTGCGCTTGCCCGTCTGTGGCGTGCGCCGGATGGTCAGCACATCCTGGGTGATGGGCGCGGTGGCAGACATTGCGGTGGACTCCGTAAGGCAGAAAAGACCTTCGCCCTCATATAACAACAAACGCCGGGCAACCAAGCCCGGCGTGGTGGTTCCCTCGCGCGGTGAGGGCGCGTCAGTCGGCGCAGCGGCGCTGGGCTTCCTCGGTCGCCGCCGTATAGCCAAAGAGCGAGAACGTATCCCGCGTGTCCGTCCCGCGCGAGGAGCGCGCGGTCAGCACCGCCTCGGCGCCCGCGCGCATGGCGGCCATGATCTGCGCGTCATCCTCGGGCGATCCGGCCCAGGCCCATTGCCCGTCCACGAACAACTGGAACTCGTTGCTGCCGACGGTCAGCCCCACGGGCCGCTCCGGGTCGAACGGGTAGCCGCCGGTGAACGACACCTCGCCCGCTTCCTCGCCGCCGCGATAGGTGGTGAACAGCAGGATATCGCCGCGCCGTACGTTCGCGGGCTGCCCGCCGCGGGTGTTCACCGTTTCGCGCGGGGCCGAGACCGCCCAGCATTCGCGCGGATCATCCTCGACAAACACGCTCCATGCGGTTTCCGCCGCCACCCGGTTGGTGGACTCCTCTGCCAGCGCCGGGGTGCTCGCTGCCAGCGCCAGGACGGTGGCTGCCGCGAATGTCTGTGCCTTCATCTGCCTCAGAGCCTCCAGAAAACTCATGCGCGTCGCGCTGCGGCCCGTACTGGCGACGGCTTGTGCAGCGCAAGGGACCGTGATCTACCTGCGTTTCATAGCGCGAAGCGGTCGGATTGCGAAAGGGTCTTGGCCGGAAAATCGCGCAGCCGTGAGCAGGAGATTGGCATGACAGGCGGAAATCGGCGCGCCCCGGACGCGCGGTCGGTGGGCAACGGCGCGGTTCCGATGGTGGAGATCTGGCGCGGCGACCGGGTCGAAAGCCTGCACGCGGGCCATGCAGTGATCTGCGATGCGTCCGGCGCGGTGGTCGATGCCTGGGGCAACCCCGACGCCGTGATCTATCCGCGCTCGGCGGCCAAGATGATCCAGGCGTTGCCGCTGCTTGAAAGCGGCGCGGGGGCGGGGCTGGATGCGCGGCGGCTGGCCTTGGCCTGCGCGTCCCATCAGGGCGCGGCGGCGCATGTGGACACGGTTGCGCGCTGGCTGGCGGAGATGGACCTGTCCGAAGGGGATCTGCGCTGCGGCGCGCATGAACCCTATGACACGGGCGCCCGCGATGACCTGATCCGCGCCGGGGCACAGCCCTGCCAGTTGCACAACAACTGCTCGGGCAAGCACGCGGGGTTCCTGATGCTGGGCCAGCGGCTCGGCGGTGGGGCGGAGTACGTGGACCCGGACCACCCGGTGCAGACCGCCGTCCGCGCGGCGTTCGAGGAGGTGACCGGCGAACCTGTGCCCGGCCACGCCATCGACGGTTGCTCGGCGCCCAACTTCGCCACCACGGTTACAGGGCTGGCCCGCGCCATGGCGGCATTCGCGGCGGCGGGCGAAGGCGACGCTCGCGCCCGCGCCATGACCCGGTTGCGCACGGCCATGGCCTCGCACCCGGATATGGTGGCGGGCGAGGGCCGCGCCTGCACTGAACTCATGCGCGCCATGAACGGACGGGCGGCCATCAAGACCGGGGCCGAGGCGGTGTTCGTCGCCATCCTGCCCGCCGCGCGGCTGGGCATGGCGCTCAAGATCGTCGACGGCGGCACCCGCGCCTCCGAGGCCGCGATCACCGCGCTGCTGATCCGGGGGGGCGTTCTGGACCCGGCCCATCCGGCAGCACAGGCCCGACTGGGCGGCCCGGTCCGAAACCGCCGCGGGCTGGTCACCGGCGCAGTGCGGGCCGCGCCCGGCTTTCCGGGCTGACCGGCACGGACTTGGGCTTTGCACCCCTGCGCAAGGCCGCAAACGCCAGCGGGCGGCCCTGCAAGAGCCGCCCGCCGCAAAGCTTCGGTGTGCGCTCAGAACCGGTAGCTCACCACCGCCCGGACCGACTGCACATCGCTGCGCAGGTTCACGCTGCCCTCTGGAGTTTCAAACAGGGTGCGCGTTCCGAAGCGGTTGAAGCGGTATTCCAGCTTCAGGCTGATGTTGTCGGTCATCATGGTCTCGATCCCGGCGCCCAGCGCGATGCCGTTGTCCGAGAAGGAATAGTCGCCCGTTCCTTCCTGCATCGGCGCACCACCAAGCGTGGTTGCGAATTCGCCTTTGAACGACGCGCGCGAGTAACCCAGCAGACCGTAGACCAGCGTCGTGTCATTGGGCAGGAACCCGGCGCGCGCCGCGACGGTAGTGATGTGGCGCGGTTTTATGGTGTATTCGAAGGACCCCGGCACGGGCTCCGCATTCGCTGGCCCATTCATGTTGCCATTCAGACCACCGCCGTTGAACAGCCTCCCCACGTCCGAGATGTCGGCAGCCGTGCGGTTGGTAACGTTGGTCATGGTGAAGTCTGCCTGCACGCCAACCACGAAATCGGGGCTGACGGCAAAGTCATACCCGGCTTCAATCCCGAACAGGCCCCCCTGGCCGCCCAGATCAGGCAGTTCGAAGCCCAGCGAGTCGACGCCATCGCCGAAGCGACCACTTGCGTTGTAATTCGTGCTGCCGATGCCCAGCGCGCCGCCGACCCAGGCGCCTTCCCAGGGGGTGCTGTGGGTGGTGACCACCTCGACCGGCGCGGTGGCCATCTTGGCGGCTTCATCGGCAAGGGCGGGGGCTCCGGCGACCATGGCGAGGGCGCAAGCGGAAGCGAACAGACGTGATTGCATGAGACTGGTACTCCAGGTTTCAGGGCGGTCGCTCGGCGATGTCCCGGAGCGACTGCCGGTGTTTTTCCGTGAGCGCAGCCTATCCCAGACGGTTCGCGAACTCGATTTGACTCAGATCAAAAAAGTCTCGAATGGGACATTATATGGCATGAATGCAACAGTTGCATATGCGGCCCGGGATCTGCACACCCGGGTGAGCGGTTCAGCCGTAGTGCGCCACCGGTGTGCCTGCCAATGCCGACATGTTCAGGAGCCCGCGCGCGGTGATCGACGGGGTGACGATATGCGCGCGGTTGCCCATGCCCATCAGGATGGGGCCGACCTCCAGCCCGTCACCACGCATCTTCAGGATGTTGCGCACCCCCGAGGCCGCGTCGGTCGAGGCGAAGACCAGCACATTGGCCGACCCCTCGAACCGGGCGTTGGGAAAGATGCGCTCGCGCAGTTCCGGGTCCAGCGCCACGTCCAGCGTCATCTCGCCCTCATAGGCAAAGCCGGGGTCCAGCGCATCGAGGATCTTCAGCGCGCCGCGCATCCGGCGCCCCGAGGAACTGTCGAGGTTCCCGAACTGCGAATGCGAACAGAGCGCGATTTTCGGCTCCAGCCCGAAGCGGCGCACATGCCGGGCCGCGCCGATCACCACATCGGCGATCTGCTCCGGGCTGGGTTCCGCATGAATCTGCGTGTCGGCGAGGAACAGATTGCCCTCGGGCTGGATGATCAGTGACAGCGCACCCACCGGCAAAAGATCATCTGTGCCAAGTATTTGCGACACGTACTTCAGGTGCCACAGGAACTGTCCGAAAGTGCCGCAGATCAGGCTGTCGGCGTCCTCCAGATGAACCATGATCGCGCCGATGGCGGTCGTGTTGGTGCGCATCACCGCGCGGGCGATGTCCGGAGTCACGCCTCGGCGCTGCATCAGCGTGTGATAGGTTTCCCAGTATTCGCGGTAGCGTGGATCGTTTTCGGGGTTCACCACCTCGAAGTCGCGGCCCGGACGGATCGGCAGCCCGGCGCGTTCACAGCGCATTTCCACCACATCGGGGCGGCCGATCAGGATCGGCACCTCGGTGGTTTCCTCCAGCATGGCACCGGCTGCACGCAGGACGCGCTCGTCTTCGCCCTCGGCGAACACGATCCGGCGCGCGGCGGTGCTGGCGGCCTCGAACACCGGACGCATGATCATGGTGGACTTGAACACCGATCCGTCCAGCGCGCGCTTGTACTCGTCCAGATCGGCGATGGGTCGTGTGGCAACGCCGGACTCCATGGCGGCGCGGGCCACGGCGGTCGCCACCACCCCGGTCAGGCGCGGATCGAAGGGCTTGGGGATCAGATAGTCGCGCCCGAAGGTCATCTGCTCGCCCTTGTAGGCGGCGGCGGCCTCGGCGCTGGTGGTGGCGCGGGCGAGCGCGGCGATGCCTTCGATGCAGCCCAGTTGCATCGCGTCGTTGATATCCGTCGCGCCCACGTCCAGCGCGCCCCGGAATATGAAAGGAAAGCACAGCACATTATTGACCTGGTTCGGAAAATCTGACCGGCCGGTGGCGATGATCGCATCCGGGGCGACGGTGCGCGCGGCCTCGGGGTCGATCTCGGGCCGGGGGTTGGCCAGCGCGAATATGATCGGCGTCGATGCCATTTTTTCAACATCTTCGGGTTTCAGCACGTTCGGCCCCGAAAGCCCCAGGAACAGGTCGGCCCCTGCGATGGTTTCCGACAAGGGGCGGTCCCGGCCCCCTTGGGCAAAAGCGGCCTTCTGCGGGTTCATGTCCACCTCGCGGCCGTGATGCACCAGCCCGTGGATATCATGCAGCCAGATGTTTTCGCGCTTCACGCCCAATTTCACGAGGATATTCAGGCAGGCGATGCCCGCAGCGCCCCCGCCGGTGGAAACAATCCGGATCTCTTCGAATCGCTTGCCCGCCACCAGCAGCGCGTTGGTTGCCGCCGCGCCGACAACGATCGCCGTGCCGTGCTGATCGTCATGGAATACCGGGATGCCCATCCGCTCGCGGCAGAGCTTTTCCACTACAAAACAATCGGGTGCCTTGATGTCTTCAAGGTTGATTGCACCAAAGCTCGGCTCCAGCGCGCAGACGATATCGGCCAGTTTCTCGGGGTCGCTCTCGGCCACCTCGATATCGAAGCAGTCGATATTGGCGAATTTCTTGAACAGGACCGCCTTGCCCTCCATCACCGGCTTGGCGGCCAGCGGGCCGATATTGCCCAGCCCCAGCACGGCGGTGCCGTTGGTGACCACGGCGACCAGATTGCCGCGGGTGGTGTAGCGGCTGGCAAGCTTTGGGTCGGCCTTGATCTCGAGGCAGGCCTCGGCCACGCCGGGGGAATAGGCGCGGGTCAGATCGCGGCCGTTGGCCAACGGCTTGGTGGGGCGCACCTCCAGCTTACCGGGGCGCGGATGCGCGTGATAATACAGCGCCGCCTGCCGTGCGGCGTCCTGACGTTCGTCGCTCATGGCATCGCTCCCCTGACCTCCCCTGAACCGGACGCGGAGTATTGTGGCAACGCAGCGGCTTGGCAAGATGCGGCGGGTGCGCTGCGGGAAAGACCCTGCGCGGCGCTTGCGTCCGGCGGGGCGGCGGCGCAAACTCGGTCCGGTCACGAAAGCCGGAGGTCGCATGTCCCTGCTCGATGCCGCGCGTCAGGTGCGCGAGAACGCGCACGCCCCTTATTCGAACTTCAAGGTCGGCGCCGCGATCCGGGTCGAATCGGGTGCGGTCTACACCGGCTGCAATGTTGAAAATCTGGCCTATCCGCAGGGCACCTGCGCCGAGGCCGGGGCGATTGCCGCGATGTGCGCGGCCGGCGACTACCGGATCGCCGAGGTCGCCGTGATCGCCGATGCGCCGGATCCGGTGCCCCCCTGCGGTGGCTGCCGTCAGAAGCTGATGGAATTCGCGAGCCCCGAGGTGCGTGTGACCATGGCCACCACCGACGGCGCCACCCGCACCGTGACCCTGGGCGAGTTGCTGCCCGGCGCCTTCACGCCCGACCACATGAGCCGGACATGACCCCGGCCACGGTGATCCAGGCGGTGATCGACGGGGTGGCCGCACCTGAGGATCTGCGCGCCTTCGCGCGCGGCATTGCCGATGGCTCGGTTTCGGACGCGCAGTGCGGCGCCTTTGCCATGGCCGTGAAGCTGCGCGGGCTGGACGCCCCCGCCCGCACCGCCCTTACCGAAGGGATGCGCGATTCGGGCGACGTGCTGGCCTGGGACCTGCCCGGCGCGGTGGTGGACAAGCATTCGACGGGGGGTGTGGGCGACTGCATCAGCCTGCCCCTGGCGCCCGCGCTGGCGGCATGCGGGGTGTTCGTGCCCATGGTCTCGGGGCGCGGGCTGGGCCACACGGGCGGCACGCTGGACAAGCTGGAGGCGATCCCGGGCTACACCGTCGCCCAGCCCGAGGACCAGTTTCGCGCCATCGTGGCCGATGTCGGCTGCGCCATCGTCGGTGCGGGAGGCAATATCGCGCCCGCCGACAAGCGGCTTTATGCTGTGCGCGATGTGACGGCGTCGGTGGAGTCGGTTGACCTGATTACCGCCTCGATCCTGTCCAAGAAGCTGGCGGCGGGGCTGCAGGCGCTGGTGATGGACGTCAAGGTCGGCTCGGGCGCCTTCCTGCCGGGGGTGGCGCAGGCGCAGACACTGGCGCGCTCGCTGGTGGACACGGCGAACGGGGCGGGGTGCCGCACATCGGCGCTGATCACCGGCATGGACGCGCCGCTGGGCGGCATGGGTGGCAACGCACTGGAGGTGGCCGAGGCCATGCGGCTTCTGACCGGCTCGCGGGTGCAGCCGGACCTGTGGGACCTGACCTGCGCGCTGGGGGGCGAGGCGCTGGCGTTGGTCGGCGTGGACGGCGGCGCCGAGCGGGTTGCCGAAGCGCTGCGCTCTGGTGCGGCGGCAGAGCGATTCGGGCGGATGGTGGCAGCGCAGGGCGGGCCGGTGGATTTCGTGGAACGTTGGGCGGATCACCTGCCCGTGGCGCCGGTGCAGGTGGACGTGTTCGCCGACAGCCCCGGCACTCTGGCGGCCATCGACACCCGTGCCGTGGGGTTGGCGGTGGTGGCCATGGGCGGCGGGCGGCGGCGCGAGGGCGATGTTATCGACCCCCGCATAGGCTTCACAGACATGGCCGCGCCGGGGGCAACGGTGGGCCCGGACGCGCCGCTGGCGCGCATCCACGCAGCCGATGAGGCCAGCGCGCAGGCGGCCGCAGCGGCGCTGCGCGCGGCCTGCCGGGTGGGCGAGGCCGGGGCGTCGGAGCCGTTGGTCCGGGAGCGCGTGGCATGAGGTCCCGCGCCTTCCTGATCGTGCTTGACTCCGTGGGCTGCGGCGGCGCGCCGGATGCCGCCGATTTCGGGGACGAAGGCGCGAATACGGTGGGGCATATCGCGGTTGAATGCGCTAGAGGCCGGGCCGAGGAGGGGCGCAGCGGTCCGCTGCACCTGCCCACGCTGGACGCGCTGGGGCTTGGGCGGGCGGTCGAACTGGCCTCGGGGCTGCGCGCGCCAGGGTTGGGGGCGGAACCACGCGGGCTCTGGGGGGCAGCGACCGAAGTGTCGAAGGGCAAGGACACGCCCTCGGGGCATTGGGAGCTGGCGGGGGTGCCGGTGCCCTGGGACTGGCACTACTTCGCGCGCACGGTGCCCGCCTTTGCGCCCGAACTGGAGCGTCGGGTCTGCGAACTGGCCGGGACCGAGGGCATTCTGGGCAACTGCCACGCGGCGGGCATTCCCATCATGCACGATCTGGGCGCCGAGCATCTGCGCAGCGGTTGGCCGATCTGCTACACTTCAGCCGACAGCGTGTTCCAGATAGCCGCGCATGAAGAGGCGTTCGGGCTGGACCGGCTCTATCGCCTTTGCGCCGATCTGGCGCCGCTGCTGCATTACATGCGCGTGGGGCGGGTGATTGCGCGGCCCTTTGTCGGCTCCGAGGCCGAGGGCTTCGCCCGCACCGGCAACCGGCGCGACTATGCCGTGGCGCCCCCGGCGCCGACGCTCTGCGACTGGGTACAGCAGGCGGGGCAAAAGGTGCATGCGGTGGGCAAGATCGGCGATATCTTCTCGGGCCGGGGGATCAATCATGTGCACAAGGGGTCGAACGATATGTCACTTCTGGAACATATGGAGAAGCTGGCAGCCCGTTCCGAGCCCGGCTCCTTGACGTTTTGCAACCTTGTGGAGTTCGACAGCCACTTTGGCCACACCCGCGATGTTTCGGGCTACGCCCGCGCGCTCGAGCGGTTCGACCACTGGCTGGCAGGGTTCCTCGATCGCCTTGGCTCTGGCGACCTGGCCATCATCACCGCTGATCACGGCAACGACCCCACGGCCCCCGGCACCGATCACACCCGCGAGCGCGTGCCGGTGCTGGTCCACGGGGCGGGGGCGGGTGAGATCGGACATTGCGCCATGGCGGATGTGGCGGCGTCGGTCGCGGCGCATCTGGGCGTGCCCGCGCAGGGGCCGGGGCGGAGTTTTCTGCCATGACCGCGCCCGAGGACTTCCGCGCCCTGCCCAAGGTCGAGCTGCACCTGCACCTCGAAGGCGCCGCCCCGCCGGCCTTCATCCGGGGCCTTGCGGCAGAAAAATCCGTGGACCTGTCGCGCATCTTCGATGTCCGGGGTGGCTATGCCTTCCGCGATTTCAAGCACTTCCTGAAGGTTTACGAAGCCGCCTGCACGGTCCTCCAGACCCCCGAGGATTTCCGCCGCCTGACCCGCGCGGTGCTGGAGCAATCCGCCGAGCAGGGCGTGATCCATACCGAAGCCTTCCTGTCGCCGGATTTCTGCGGCGGCGGCGATCTGGCAGCCTGGCGCGAGTATCTGGCCGCGATCACCGAAGCCGCCGAGGACGCTCGGAAAACCAACGGCATCACCATGCGCGCCATCGTCACCTGCATTCGCCATTTCGGCCCCGAAAAGGCCCGCGCCACCGCGCACTGCGCGGCCGAGACGGCGGGCGATTTCATCACCGGTTTCGGCATCGCCGGGGACGAAGGCGCGGGCGCGCCGCGCGATTTCGCCTGGGCCTTCGATTACGCGCGCGAGGCGGGGCTGGGCCTGACCGCGCATGCGGGCGAATGGGGCGGGCCGGAGTCGGTCCGCGCGGCGCTGGACGATCTGCGCGTGAACCGCATCGGCCACGGGGTCCGCGCCATCGAGGACCGGAACCTGGTGGAGCGTCTGGCCGAAAGCGGCACGGTGCTGGAGGTCTGCCCCGGCTCCAACCTTGCGCTGGGGCTCTATGCGGACTGGGCGGCGCATCCGGTGGCGAAGCTGCGCGCGGCGGGGGTGAAGGTGACGCTGTCCACCGATGACCCGCCGTTCTTTCACACCACGCTGAGCGGGGAATACGCGGCCCTTGCCCGCGCCCACGGCTGGGAAGAGGCCGACTTCCGCGCCCTGAATCGCACCGCCGCCGAGGCCGCTTTCGCCGATGCGGCCACCCGCGCCGATATCCTGACCCGACTGGAGCCTGCCATATGAGCGAACAGATGAGCGAACACCTGACCGTCGTCACCCACCCGCTGGTCCAGCACAAGCTGACCATCATGCGCGACAAGGACACCTCGACCGCGTCCTTTCGCCAGCTTCTGCGCGAGATCAGCCAGCTTCTGGCCTATGAGGTCACGCGCGAGATGGCGATGACGACCAAGCGAATCGAAACGCCGTTGTGCGAGATGGACGCGCCCGCGCTGGCGGGGCGCAAGCTGGCGCTGGTGTCGATCCTGCGCGCGGGCAACGGGCTTCTGGACGGGATACTCGAGCTGATCCCTTCGGCCCGTGTCGGCTTCGTGGGGCTTTACCGGGACGAGGAGACGCTGCAGCCGGTGCAATATTACTGCAAGCTGCCGCAGGATCTGGGCGACCGGCTGGTGATCGCCGTGGACCCGATGCTGGCCACGGGCAATTCCTCGGCCGCGGCCGTGGACCTGTTGAAGGCCGCGGGCGCGCGCAACATCCGCTTCCTGTGCCTGCTGGCCGCGCCCGAGGGCGTGGCGCGCATGAAGGAAGCGCATCCGGACGTGCCCATCGTGACCGCCGCGCTGGATGAGCGGCTGAACGAAAAGGGGTATATCGTGCCGGGCCTCGGCGATGCCGGGGACCGGATGTTCGGCACCCGCTGATCAAAAGGGTTTACGCAGGCGATCAGGTGTTCCATCCTGCCAAGGCATTGATCTTGGGGGATACGATGTCTGCACGATTCCTGATCGGTGGCCTGGCCGCCGCGCTGCTGCTGTGGCCTGCCGAACCTGTCCATGCCCAGAACAGCGGCCTCAGCCCGGCCGAGACGCCGCCCGCGTCGTTCCAGGGCAGCCGCTTCGTCGACAGCCGCGGCTGCGTGTTCCAGCGCTCGACCTTTGGCGGGCAGGTCAATTGGGTGCCGCTCTTCGGCCCGGATGCCAAGCCGGTCTGCGATGGCGGCGCAGCGGCCACATCACCGCCGCCCGCACCGCGTGAGGCCGCGGCGCCGACGCCGCCTGCGCCCGAGCCCGACCCGGCGCCCGTGGTCACCGCGTCCCCCGAGCCTGCGCCGGAACCCGAGGCGCCGATCGTGGCCGAAACCCCCAGTCCCGAAGCACCCGCCGAACCGCAGGCCGTGGTCATGCCGCAGCCCGAAGCCCCCGCCACCACTGCGCCCGCTCCCCGGCGCACCGCCGCCGCGACGCCCCGGCGCCCGGCGCCGCCGCAGGCCCCGGCACGCCACCGCGCCTGCCCGGAAAACGCGGCCTATGGGCAGCTTGTCCGCGCCAGTGACGGGCGGCGGCTGGTGCGCTGCGTGGCGTCGCCGGACGCGCTGCTGACCGTCAGCGGACGCACGGTGCCGCTGGATCCGGACGCGCCGGTGGCACCGTCGCCGGAGCCCGCGGTCGCGGAAACGGCCCCCGCCCCGGAAGCGCCCTCGCAGGTGGCGACCGTGCGGGAAACGCGCCCGCTGCTGATCATCGATTCGCGGGTTTCGGAGCGACCGTTTCCGGATTCGAGCGGCAGTTTCGTGCAGGTCGCGACCTTTGCGGTGCCCGAAAACGCCACTCGAACCAGCGCCGCGCTCAACGCGCAGCGCTTGCCGGTCCGCGCGCAACCCGCGCGCCTGCGTGGCCAGCCGGTGCAGGTGATCTTCGCCGGGCCGTTCCTGACCGAGGCCGACCTGCGCCGTGCGCTGGGCACGGTGCGCGCCATGGGGTTCCGGGACGCCTTTGTGCGCGGTTGAGGCGCCGCGCTTGCGCCCGGTGTGGGCGCAGGCTACCACCCGGGCGATGACCCGCACCATGACCCTTGACCCTGCGACCATCGCCCACCGCGGGCGGCTGATGCGCGACCGCCCGCTGGACGCGCTGACCTGGCTGCGGGTGGGCGGCCCGGCGGACTGGCTGTTCCAGCCTGCCGATGCCGCGGATCTGGCGGATTTCCTTGCTGCGCTGGACCCGGAGGTACCGGTGTTTCCCATGGGTGTCGGGTCCAACCTGATCGTGCGTGACGGGGGGGTGCGCGCGGTGGTGATCCGGCTGGGGCGGGGGTTCAACGCCATTGCCACCGACGGCGATCGGGTGGCCGCGGGGGCGGCGGCGCTCGATGCGCATGTGGCCCGGCGCGCCGCCGATGCGGGGCTGGACCTGACCTTTCTGCGCACCATACCCGGCGCCATCGGCGGCGCGGTCTGCATGAACGCGGGCTGTTACGGAACCTATGTCGCCGACCGTCTGGAAAGCGTGCAGGCGGTATTGCGTGACGGCGAACAGGTCACGCTGGCCGTGGCCGATCTGGGGCTGGCGTATCGCCAGTCCGCACTGCCCGAGGGGGCGGTGATCGTCTCGGCCACCTTCCGCGCGCCGCAGGGCAACCCCGAGGCGCTGCACCGCACCATGGACGAACAACTGGCCCGCCGTGATGCTACCCAGCCCACGCGCGACCGCAGCGCGGGCTCGACCTTTCGCAACCCCGCCGGATTCAGTTCCACCGGGCAGGCGGATGACAGCCATGACCTGAAGGCCTGGAAGCTGATTGATGCCGCCGGGCTGCGCGGGGCGCGGCTGGGGGGCGCGCAGATGTCGCCCATGCACCCGAATTTCCTGATCAACACCGGTGGCGCCACCGCAGCCGAACTGGAAGCCCTGGGCGAGGAGGTTCGAAAAAGGGTTTTGCGCCACAGCGGAATCCCGCTACAGTGGGAAGTCAGGCGCATTGGCGAAGTGGGTCAGGCTCCGGTCGGTGATGTGACCCTGCAAGAGTGAGCTAAGGACGGGCCGGGCAAGACCGGCGACACTCCCGACGGGGAACACCCGCGCGGCCCTGACACAACAAGACGCCACGCAAGGCGTTACAAAGAATAGACGCCCCCAAGGGCGGTAGAGGCAGAAAAAAGCGCCCACAAGCGGCGCGACAGGCAAGGAAGCGGGTATGTCGGGCAGGACAGCCCCCGCGGAATCCATGGAATGCGCTGGCGATCTCGGTATCGCCGCGCGGTGTGCGCAAGGTGACGGCGCGCGCGACCTCCGGGCTCTCGAGGGGCGGGACAGCGACAGATCGAACGGCGCGGGCCACGGGCGTCCGACGCGCCGACCCGCGCATCGGCGGGGGGTGCGCGGATGATGCGCTTCGACCCGCCGCTCTCGCGCCCGCCGGGCGCCCGCCCGTCCCTGCGCGCCGCACCCGGCCGCCCCTTGCCCGGAACGCCGCGCGTCAGCCCCTTCGGCGCCGAAGATTACACCCGCGCGCCGGACCCTGAACCCCGCAGCACGCATGCCTGGGCCGCAAGCCATGAACCGGGCGAATCGGTCTATGCCGACGGGCCGGGCTACACGTCGCATACGGTCGGCGCCGGGCGGTCGCGGGCGGCACGGGACGCGCGTGACCGCGCGCCCCTTGGCGGCGACGCGGGCGAGGCCCGGATGCGCGGTGACCTGCCGTATCCGCGCGCCCACCCCGCCCCCACGGTTTCCCACCCGGACCGCACCCGGTCCCGCTGGCGCCGGTTCCGGCCCGAGCGTGACCCCGCGCCCAGTCGCCTGGCGTATCGGCTGAACCGGCTGTGGCTGACCCCGTCGGTGCGCCGGGCGGTCACCGTGGGGCTGCCGGTGGCGCTGGTGGCCTTCTCCATCGGTGTGATCGTCAAGGATCCGGTGCGCCAGGACGCCGTGGCCACGATGGTCAATGACATGCACACCGCCTTCATCGAGCGCCCCGAATTCCGCATCGAAGGGGTCGCCGTGCCTGGTGTCAGCCCCGAGTTGCGCGCCGCGGTCGAGGCGCGGGTCGATGTGGCCTTCCCCGAATCCTCGTTCCGGGTGGACCTGGAGGAACTGCGCGGCGCCATCACCACGATCGACGCGGTGGCCGATGCCGAGTTGCGCATCAACGCTGCGCGCGAGCTGGAAATCCGCCTGACCGAGCGCGAACCGGCGGTGGTCTGGCGCGACCGCACCGGCCTGCTGCTGCTGGACGGCGAAGGCCACCGCATCGCACGCCTTGCGGCGCGCCATGCCCGCCCCGACCTGTTGCTGATCGCCGGCGAAGCGGCGCAGGCCCATGTCCCCGAGGCGCTGGCGCTGCTGGACGTGGCAGCCCCCGTCGCCGAACGCCTGCGCGGGCTGGTGCGCGTGGGCGAGCGGCGCTGGGACGTGGTGCTGGACCGCGACCAGCGCATCTTGCTGCCCGAAACCGGGGCCACCGCCGCGCTGGAACGCGTGATGGCGCTGGACCGCGCGCAGGACCTGCTGGCGCGCGATGTGGCCATTGTGGACCTGCGGCTGCCCGCGCGCCCGGTCCTGCGCCTGAGCGAAGGCGCCGTCGAAACCCTGCACAGTATCCGCCAGATTCCGGAGTAAGCCATGACCGATCCCTACAAGGCCCAGCGAACCATGCGGCACATGCGCCGCGCCGCCATGCAGCGCGGTGTGATCGGCATTCTGGACATCGGCACGTTCAAGATCGCCGCGCTGGTGCTGCGGTTGGATCCCTCGGCCACGCCGGCGAAGGGTTCAGGTGTGGGGCAGCTGGCCGGGCAGGCCGCGTTCCGGGTGATCGGCGCGGGCACCACCCGGTCGCGCGGGGTCCGCTTCGGCGAGGTGGCGGCCATGTCCGAAACCGAACGCGCCGTGCGCACCGCGCTGCAGGCCGCGCAGAAGATGGCGCAGACGCGGGTGGATCACGTGATCATCTGCGCTTCGGGTGGCGGCGTGCGCTCCTACGGGCTGGCGGGCGAGGTGGCGCTGGAAGACACCACCGTGGCCGAGGATGACATCGCCCGCGTGCTGGCCGCCTGCGACCTACCCGATATCGGCGACGGGCGCGAGGTGCTGCACGCCCAGCCCGTGAACTTCGCGCTGGACCACCGCACCGGGCTTCTGGACCCGCGCGGGCAGACCGGGCAGCGGCTGGCGTGCGACATGCATGTGCTGAGCGTGGACACGGCGGCGATCAGCGATCTGATCCAGTGCCTGAAGCGCTGCGATGTGGAACTGGCGGGGATCGCCTCGGCCGCCTATGTCGCCGGGAAATCCGCGCTGGTCGAAGACGAACAGGAACTGGGCGCCGCCTGCATCGACATCGGCGGCGGGTCCACCGGGGTGTCGATCTTCATCAAGAAACACATGATCTATGCCGACGGCGTGCGGCTGGGTGGCGATCATGTGACCGGCGATATCTCCAAGGGGTTGCAGGTCGATTTCGCCACTGCCGAACGGATCAAGACCTTCTATGGCGGGGTGCAGGCCACCAGCATGGACGACCGCGACATGATCGAGATCGGCGGCGACTCCGGCGACTGGGAAAAGGACCGCCGCACGGTCAGCCGCTCGGAACTGATCGGCATCATGCGCCCGCGGGTCGAGGAAATCCTGGAAGAGGTGCGCGCCCGGCTGGACGCGGCAGGCTTCGAGCACCTGCCCAGCCAGCAGATCGTGCTGACCGGTGGGGCCAGCCAGACGCCGGGTCTGGACGGGCTGGCCGCGCGCATCCTGGGCCAGCAGGTCCGCCTTGGCCGCCCGCTGCGGGTGCAGGGCCTGCCGCAGGCCGCCACGGGGCCTGCATTCTCGGCCTCGGTAGGCCTGTGCCTGTTTGCGGCGCATCCGCAGGATGAATGGTGGGACTTCGAATTGCCCACCGAACGCTACCCGGCGCGGTCCTTCAGGCGGGCGTTGCGATGGTTCCGGGACAACTGGTGACCACCAGATGCAGCAGACTCGCCGAAATCAATGGAAAACCGGCGGAAATCAGCCAAGATTTGGGGGCAAATTTGCACTTTTTTGATGACCCAACCCGGTATGGACTGTAGGATATCTTCAAAATCGAGGCTTAACGGCGCAGATCGAAAGCAGGCGGGACAGGCAATGACACTCACTTTCATTGAAAACCAACAGCAGGACTTGGCACCGCGTATCACGGTGTTCGGGGTCGGCGGTGCCGGGGGCAACGCGGTCAACAACATGATCGACAAGAACCTCGAAGGTGTGGACTTCGTGGTCGCCAACACCGATGCGCAGGCGCTCCTGCAAAGCCGCTCAAGGGCGCGGGTGCAGATGGGCGCCAAGGTGACCGAAGGGCTGGGCGCGGGCGCCCGCGCCTCGGTCGGTGCCGCGGCGGCCGAGGAAACGATCGAGGAGATCGTCGACCACCTGGCCGGGGCGCATATGTGCTTCATCACCGCCGGCATGGGCGGCGGCACCGGCACCGGCGCCGCGCCGATCATCGCGCAGGCCGCGCGCGAACTGGGCGTGCTGACCGTTGGCGTGGTGACCAAGCCCTTCCAGTTCGAAGGCGCCAAGCGCATGCGCCAGGCCGAGGAAGGGGTCGAGGCGCTGCAGAAGGTCGTCGACACGCTGATCATCATTCCCAACCAGAACCTCTTCCGGCTGGCCAACGAAAAGACCACCTTCACCGAGGCCTTCGCGCTGGCCGATGACGTGCTCTACCAGGGCGTAAAGGGCGTGACCGACCTGATGGTGCGTCCCGGCCTCATCAACCTCGATTTCGCCGACGTGCGCGCGGTGATGGACGAGATGGGCAAGGCCATGATGGGCACCGGCGAGGCCACCGGCGAAGACCGCGCCATCCAGGCCGCCGAAAAGGCCATCGCCAACCCGCTCCTGGACGAGATCAGCCTGCACGGCGCCAAGGGCGTGCTGATCAACATCACTGGCGGCTATGACCTGACGCTGTTCGAGCTGGACGAGGCCGCCAACCGCATCCGCGAGAAGGTCGACCCCGAGGCCAACATCATCGTCGGCTCCACGCTGGACCCCGAGATGGAAGGCGCTATCCGCGTGTCGGTCGTGGCCACCGGCATCGACGCCAACCAGGCCCATGAAGTCGAGGTGCCGCGCCGCCGCCTGAGCGATCCGATCCGCCCCGACCTGCCCGAACGCGCCGCCGAGGTCGAATCCCCGGCGCCGGCCCCCGAACCGGAGCCCGAGATCGAAGAGCCCGTGTTCGTCCCGCGCACCGAAGAGCCGCACCCCCACGAGGCGCAGCCCAACCTGTTCGCCGAACAGGCCGAGGCGAAAACGCCGCCCGCCGCGCATGTCGCCGCGGCCCGTTCGCGCCCGCAGCAGGCGATGCCGCCAATGCGTTATCGTCAGGAGCAATCCGAACACGAGGCCCGCCACGCAGCAGCACCCCAGCGCCCGGCTGCGGCCTTTGATATGGACGAGGCGCCGCACGAAACTGCGCCTGCGTCACGGGGCGCAGGTGCGCATGGCGATGCCGAAAACTTCGTTGCGCCGCGCCGCGCCGCCGCGGGCACGCCCTCGCCCGAGACGCTGCAGCGCCTGCAGGCTGCCGTCCGCAAGCAGCCGAAGACAGGATCGGCCCCATCGGGGCAGCCCGATCACGCAACTGGCGCCGACCCCGATCGGCAAGGGTCTGGTGGGCGTTTCGGCATCGGCTCGCTGATCAGTCGCATGGCTGGCGGGCAGGGCGGGGATGCCGGCGCCGCGCGTCCGGCGCGCCCGCAGCCACCCATGAGTGCCCATGACGAGGATCCGGGCGTCTCGCCCGAGCAGGAGCGGATCGAAATCCCCGCCTTCCTGCGCCGACAGGCCAACTGATCGGTCGCGGGACAACCTGCACGTAATCTTGCAAGGACCGGGGCGCTCCCCCGGTCCTTGTCATTCACTGGGGAAGCGCCCTGCGCAGTTGCGATTGCGGGTGTCAGCGAGCGTCATCGCTCCTGGTTCGCGGTCACATCCTGCCAATCGCATCACCGGGCGATATTGATTTAAGCATCTGTAATATATGAAATATTCTCACTCCGGGAAACTCTTGCATGACCCCGGCAGACTTTGGCGGTCAATGTTTCACAGGGTTGCAAAGAGTGAATTGAGCCTCGGTTCCCGAACAATTAACTTGATCTCAACGCGCGCAGGACAGCGCCGATCCACAACAAGACACAGGCAGTCAGGGCAATGCAGCTCACTCTTGCGCGAACGGTGCACTTCCGCGGCTTTGGCCTGCACTCTGGCTTGCCGGTGCGAATGCAAGTTGCTCCGGCGCCCGTGGATCACGGAATCGTCTTTGTCCGCACGGACCTGCCCGAAGGCCGCAACCGCATTCCGGCCACCATCGCGCACTGGGTTGCGGCGCGGCTGTGCACGCGTCTGGAAAACGTTGACGGCGCCAGCGTGGCCACCGTCGAGCATCTGATGGCCGCGCTGGCCGGGTGCGGCATCCACAATGCGTGCATCCGTCTGGATGGGCCCGAGGTTCCGATCCTGGATGGTAGCGCCGCACCCTTCCTGCGCAGCCTCATCGCCGCCGGTCTGCGCGAACAGCGCGCGCCGGTCCACGTGATACGCATCGTCCGTCCGATCGAGGTCCGCGACGGCGACGCCGTGGCCCGGCTGGAGCCTGCCGACGGCGTGCTGATGAGTTTCGAGATCGATTTCCCCGATGCCGCCATCGGCCACCAGCGCAAGACGCTGGATCTGGCCAACGGCACGGTGTTGCGCGAACTCGGCGATTCCCGCACCTTCTGCCGCCGCGCCGATGTCGAGGCGATGCAGGCGGCGGGGCTTGCGCTGGGGGGCAGCTATGACAACGCCGTGGTGGTCGAAGGCGCCGAGGTGCTCAGCCCCGGCGGGCTGCGCCACATCGATGAGCCCGTGCGCCACAAGATGCTCGATGCGTTGGGCGATCTGGCCGTGGCCGGGGCGCCGATCGTGGGCCATTACACCGGTATCCGCGCCGGACACGCGCTGACGGGCCGGCTTTTGCGCGCCGTGCTGGACGATCCCTCGTGCTTCATCCGCCAGCCCTGCACCGCGGAGCTGTGGCGCCGCCTGCCCGGTGGATTGCGCAGTGCCGATGCGCTGGCCCTGACGGCCTGAATGCGCGTTTGCCACAGGCCCGGCCACTGCAATCCGTTTTCCCCCGCTGCCTGCGAATGGCGTTTTGCGCAGCAGATTCTATTGTGCTAGGAAGCGAACACGGAGACAGACAGGGATAACAGCAGATGACGGTCGGCGCGCGAAACCTGCGATTGATGCTTGCTTTCATGGCCGCGACCGCGCTGGCCGCCTGCGGCGACAGCGCGCCGGACGAATCGCTGTCAGGTTTCAGCGCCGAAGAGATTTTTCAGCGCGGCGAGTATGAGCTGGAAACCAACCGCCGCGCCTCGCGCTCGGTGCGTTATTTCTCCGAAGTGGAGCGGCTTTACCCCTACAGCGACTGGGCGCGCCGCTCGCTGATCATGCAGGCCTACGCCTATCACCGCGACCGCGAATACGAGGAAAGCCGCGCCGCCGCGCAGCGTTTCCTGGACACGTATCCGGGCGACGAGGATGCGGCCTACGCCGCCTATCTGCTGGCGATCTCCTTCTATGACCAGATCGACGAGGTCGGCCGTGATCAGGGCCTGACTTTCCAGGCCCTGCGCCATCTGCGCCGGGTGATCGAGGAATACCCCGAGACCGAATTCGCCCGATCCTCGGTGCTCAAGTTCGACCTCGCCTTCGACCATCTGGCGGGCAAGGAGATGGAGATCGGGCGCTTCTACCTCAAGCGTGGCAATTATTCGGCGGCAATCAATCGCTTCCGCGTGGTGGTCGAGGATTTCCAGACCACCACCCACACCCCCGAGGCGCTGCACCGTCTGGTGGAATCCTACCTCGCGCTCGGCTTCGAGGATGACGCCCGCACCGCCGCCGCGATCCTTGGCCACAACTTCCAGGCCAACCCGTTCTACGAGGACAGCTTCCGCCTGCTCAGCGGTCAGGATCTGGCGCCCGAGGCCGCGAGCGGCGACGGCTGGTTGCAGCAGATCTACCGCCAGTCCATCCGCGGCGAATGGCTCTGATCCGCCCCACGCGCGTCCAGCCCCCTGCCTGCCCCTTCATCTTGCCCGAAATACTCCGGGGGTGCGGGGGCAGCGCCCCCGCGGCCTGACAGGGGCGCGCCGATGCTGGTCTCGCTCGACATCCGCGACATGCTGCTGATCGACCGGTTGGAGCTTGCCTTCCGGCCCGGGCTGAACGTGCTGACCGGCGAAACCGGCGCGGGCAAGTCGATCCTGCTGGATTGTCTGGGCTTTGTGCTGGGCTGGCGCGGGCGCGCCGATCTGGTCCGCCCGGGCGCCGCGCAGGGCGAGGTGGTGGCCGAATTCGCCCTTGCTCCGGACCACCCTGCGCGCGCCATCCTCACGGACGCGGGTTTTCCGGTGGGCGACACGTTGCTGCTGCGCCGCGTCAACAGCGCCGAGGGGCGCAAGAGCGCCTGGATCAATGGCCGCCGGGTCAGTGGCGAGCTCTTGCGCTCACTGTCGGACACGCTGGTTGAATTGCATGGCCAGCATGATGATCGCGGGTTGCTCAACCCGCGCGGGCATCGTGCCTTGCTCGATTCCTTTTCCGGCCATGACGCGCTGATCGGTGCGTGCCGCGATGCCTGGGGCGGGTTGCGCGCGGCGCGCAAGGCGCGCGAGGCGGCCGAGGCGCGGCTCGAATCGCTGCGCGGCGAGGAGGACTTCCTGCGCCATGCCGTCGATGAGCT
>LFIK01001222.1_pt1 | contig 20113 bp, 29 predicted proteins | sample 643401 | NCBI WGS metagenome assembly LFIK01 (sample SAMN03777447, study PRJNA286221) | soda lake metagenome | biome: soda lake; feature: Kulunda steppe; material: water; isolation source: sample T5-Br brine of Lake Tanatar-5 | place: Russia: Kulunda steppe | collected 2010-07
AACACACACACACGCGCGCGCACACACACACACACACACACCTCACCATGTTTATTTCCAGCTTGCTAAATGCTCCATATCGCTAAATTCCAATCCTTTGTCCTTGCAGGCCGGGCAAAATGGAATAACACAGCCATTCCTTGCAGCTACCATGGATTTGCTGGGCAAATATGAACTTGTCAGAGTGCGCCTGCCCGATGGCCTGGACATAAGGAAGACAGTGCAGGCGCTGGAGAGGCTGCTAGATGCTGTATGCGTGCTTCAAATAGGGTTCACTGCCACATTGTACAGGTGTGTCTCTGCTTGCTTCACCAAAAAGACTTTTTCAATTGCAACGCCATGTCGCATTGCGCGCCTGTATCAATGGAGCCTCGGTGAGGCTTTGTGAGAAATGATGAACCATCTTTGATCCATCTCTTCAGAAAGCACACAATCACGGTGCACCTCTGTTGCTCTCTTGATGCACATGTGTGGTATTTGAGGCAGCAGGATACAACTTTGAGAGTGGTGAAGGATGAGTCGAAATGGATGAGATCGGAAGCAGCATGTTCCTTTTTTTGACCATGCAGGATTCCATGGACGTTGCATTGATTTGTATTTCACTGCTCACAAGAGTAACACTGACAATATCTGAACATGACATTAACATATCAGTTTGTGCAGTCTTGCGCAAGCAAGGGTCTGTGCAGTGTCCTTCTGCTTGGAGCTCAGCTTACACAGGGCTGCCCCCAGCTGCAGCCCTCCCCTTTAATTGGGTGTGGGCAGCCAAAGGCCTTGCCTTACGCTGTCAACCGTGTTCCGCTGGTCCAAATGTTTTCCTACACATTGCGCAAACACAGGAAACGAGGGCTGCCACGTCCTTCTAATTGCCCGCCAAATGCTCAGCCCTCCCCCCGCGCGCAGCAGCAACAGCAACAGGAGGTCAAACTCAGCAGAAAAGTTGCAGGGCGCGACAGTGAAGGCAGTAGCAAGGCCAAGCAGCAGGTGAAGACACGAGGACGCAAGGTGGCTGGCAACACTGCAACGCCACCACCAGAGTTTGACTTGATATGAGCTGTGTTGTCGGGTTGTTGCGTGTGTTTCGTCCGCGCGTGTAAAAAAATATCTTCACTCGTGAAAAACACCCACGCTCGATGGAGGCGTTCACCTTAAATTGTTTTGGTGGAGGCTCCCTTTACTCGAAAAATTACAAGGAAAAGGGGTGGGTTAAAGTCCACCTTTTCTGATGTCCCAGGCAGCGCCCATCCTTTGGGCTGAAGAGCATGGCAGTGCATCTAGGCCTGAGGGGCACAAGGTCACGATCCTAGACTTCAGGTTTCTTGAGGGCTTGGGTCTTACACAAAATGAGGTGCAGCGCTTGCAGATAGAGAGGGACAGGGAGATCCAGGAGAGATCCACAGTTCTGGCACGTGCGTACTACAGCATACCGGAGCACCAGCCCACAGCACGTCTCAACAATGGATACTTGATTCCTTTGTGTGGGCTCGGGACATGGTGAGGCGAGCAGCTTGCAGGCCCAGCAAGCACAGATCGTTGATTCTTGGATGAGGTACCACTTGTAGTGGCTCGTGCACGAGGGGCGCTGTTGCCAAACAGTGCTTGTGTTGCTTGGTTACATGATCCTGAATATTCAGGAAAGCAGCAAGGGGTGAGGTGCAGGCAGCTGTGCTGTGCGCCCTGAGAGCTGGATACCGCCACATAGGTGGGTTTTTCCAGCAACTGGCCGTACAGCTGCTGTCTGCAGCGCTTAGTCGCTTCTATCCTCTCCGATTTCCTAGATTATGCTTACTAGTTGCTACTAATTCCCTTCATTTCACTAGACTGCGCATCGATCTACGGCAATGAGCATGAGGTGCGTCAGGACCTCACTTGCAAAGGAGTTTTCCTTATTGTTTGTGCGCCTGATTGCCGAGGCACATTTGCTGGATTCAACACTGCATCCCCTGGTACTGCACACCTGCAAGGAAACTCAAGTCTTGGGTAAGTTTGGCAGTGCTAAGGTCTGGCAGTCGCAAAGCTGCCTCGCAGGTAGGAGCAGCCCTGCAGGAGGTATTGAGTGAGGGGGTCATCAAGCGTGAGGAGCTGTTCATCACATCCAAACTCTGGTACGAGATCACTGAGCACCATGCAGCCAGGTTATTTGGCCTTGCTCCCATTCTGTGTCAGGTAATGCTCTTGCAATGCGGATTCCACACTCTCGGGTGCACCACTATGCTTGCAGGAACACGGACCATGCCCGAGGGCGCGTGGAGCCTGCTTTGCGAAAAAGCCTGGCAGACCTCAAGGTTGTGGTCTGCTTAGATAGTGCAGATTAGGTGCTGTAGATTCACTAGCTGTCATGGATACACACAGGTGCAGAAGGCCGTGTGCCCTCGCCTGAAGAGGGTCTTGACATCCTGTGAGGTGATGCCATCAATGCCTAGCTGCAAAGGCGTGAAAATCTGATCAACCTGGCCCAAGGGAGACACAGAGCCCATACTGACTGCGCGCAGGTTGACTACCTTGACTGCTACTTGATTCACTTCCCCAGCAGCTTGCCTGGACCAACCATCCGACCACCTCTGCATGAGACTTGGCAGGCCATGGAAGATTTGGTTGACAAGGCACGATCAGAGGATGGGCTTGTTCCGTTGTCCTGTCCTTGGTTTTGGCTTGCATCCGGGAGCGCCTGCCAATGGTGAACAACCAACTATGGCCCTGGCAATGCTTTCTAGGTGCTAATAACAGCGGATCACACACAGTGAACATGCAGGAACAATCAAGCTGTGGCTTATTTGAGGCTGTTCCTGTGCACGGCCTCGCCTCTTGTTCATGACCAGGGTCTGGTCAGGAGCATTGGAGTATCTAACTTCAGTATCAAAAAGCTGCAAGGCATTCAGGCCCAGGCCCGTATCCCACTCCAAGTTGTCCAGGTAATTTGTGCGGCATGGTGCGCAAAAAAAATTTAGCCTAATGCAGTAGGACGCACCAGGCTTGCAAAACAGTTCTTGAAACACTGATGAGCCTCATCAACATGCTGAGGTGAACAAGCATACACAATTCTAAGGCCTGGTGTACCTTTACTGTTGGGCATTTATCCTTCACTTCATTGCAGCAGCTGGCGCAAGGCTGTGTCCTTCTATCAAGCTTGCGTGCCTCATCCTGTGCTACAAAAAAGATAGACTATGCAGGCAGTGGAAACACTCGCTACATCAATTTAGGAAAAGGGGCCGCCTAGGGTCAAGGCACCATGCCAGCCCTCCACCAGAGCTACGACTTTGTGCCCCCATGTTCTTACAGGTTGAGGGTCATCCCTACTTTCGGAATGATGCAGTCATAGAGTTCTGCAGGTCCTGCAATATTCATGTGACGGTGAGTGGATTGGTGGTGCTTTTTTTGCTCCCTGACAGACTTCCGTCAATGAGCGTGAATAAAGTGATTGCAAGAGCCCATACTGCTCACAAGCCTGAACAGCACCCGGGTGATCTGTAGGATGGTATGACCATTTGCGCATTGAATCGTGATCTGTGCCTGTGCTAATTTTGCATCATTGGCATCTCTTTTGCAGGCTTACAGCCCTTTGGGCAGTCCAGACAGTGCAGGTACCATCCCCCCAACTGAAGCAAGATGCTATATTGTTTGGAGGCGATGTTGCCACAGAGCTGCTGTTCTCGGATGTATCAAACAGCTGACGTCATTCTAGCTTGGGCCGAAAGTACCCCACGTGGTCCACACATGGAATGGCACGCCCTGCTCTTTACTCATACCCAGCTCCAGATGCCCAGAGCCCGAGACTGCTGCCCACATGCGCAGGCATCATGCAGCGAGCTCAGGATACCCCCAGCCTCATGAAGGACCACACTGTTGTGGAGATTGCGAGGAGGCTTGACAAGAGCCCTGCTCAGGTATAGCAAGGATGTCATCCATGCAGGAGGTGTGTATGTAGCTTGCCACGGATGCACACATGTCACTTGAACAACAAACCAGGGTGGTGGTTGCGGAATGAGGTTAGTATTGTGCTGGAGAAGGCAGCTCAAGAATGATCATGCCTCCGTTCACCGCAGCAAATTTCCAGCCCGGGATTTTGATGAGTCCAGGGTCTGTTAACCCAGTAACCGTTCTTTTGTGAATTACTCCAGCCTGTGCACACTCTGCTGGATATCCAGGTACTGATCTATTGTTGCAATAGATGTTCTCGTGAAATAATATAATCCTGCCTGTGCACACTGTGCTGGATATCCAGGTACTGATCTGTTGGGGACTGCAGCGCGGTACATCAGGTAAGGCTGGCACGTGCATCCTGATCACACTTCATGGCAAGAACAGGGACTGTTCCTTGGCTAAACACTTAGGATGTGTTGTAAGTGTACAGGGTGCTGCTGAAGAGTGTTTCTACTCCTTAGGCACAAGACTGTGCTTTTGTGGCTGGCCGCCGATCGTGGTATGTGCATGGCGGCCTTGTGCTGTGTTCACAAGAGAAGCAGCTTGTGATGCACATGCAAATGGTGCTTGTTTCAGCATAAAACATGTGCATCAGGCGTGCACGCTTCCTTCTCATTCTTGCTGCCCCCGCCTGCATTGTGACATGCCAGCCTTCTGGATGAAGCAGCCCTATCCAACAGGGTCACACTGCAAAGCCTGTGTTCCAGGGTCACTCCATGACAACATGAAGCAAAGGTTATTCTGTTCTGACAACCCCCGCAAACGCAGTGCTGCCCAAAAGTGTGAACCCGGAACGCATCAAAGCCAATTTGGAATCCACCCAAATGATGCTTCCGGAGCCAGAATTCCGCATGCTCAGCGCACTCTCCACCCAGGTACACAGGTCAAGGCCCCACACAAAGGGGTTGAACAGCATCATGGAGAAGCCTGAAACAAGGGCAGCACATTGAGCCTGTTCTATCCAGCGTCGTGCCTTCACATTGAACAGTATTGTCTTAATGCAAAGCACGCAATTGTGTGCCAAGGGAAGCGCCAGACATCACAGTGCTGTTAAGGAGTGATCATTTTGACCAATGCGGCTCATTATCTCAGATGCACCTTCTCCTCTCTGACAAGCTCCAATGCACTGCGGCCTACTACAGTCGTACACTTTGCAGCTCCACATCCTCACTGCTTGAAATGTGCTTAGATTCCAGTCGCACGCTTGTCACAGTGCAAAAAAAACCGGTTGTGCCTCTTGCAATAACCGCTCATCAGCTGCTTGCTGCCTGAATGTTCCCCAGGTGCGTATGGTGCCAGCAGCATTCTTACTCCATCCATCTGGCCCGTATCATGACCTGAAGGATTTATGGGATGAATGAGTTATGCCACCTCTCACATTTTTGCCTTGACATACGTGAAGCATCTCAAAAGTGTGCGGGAGCCCGTGCCCTTGACTTTGTAAGTGCCTCCAAGACTGATAAGAGACCATTCTGATAAGAGACTGACAAGCAAAATGATTAGACAGGGCGTTGGTTGAGTGCATCAGCACCTCAGCTCGGTTGCAAAGTTGCTAGAGATTTTCTTGTTTAATGGTGTTATGAGACCACTTCTTTGCTGGCGACGGATTGCTGATTTTTAGGCATCAGCTGCTCCTCGTAGCACTTTCCTGAAAAACACTCCAATGTGTCATGCCTCGAGCATTGCAGTGATAACTCTGTTAAGGCCACCTGTTGTTGCGCACTGATCTAATGGGCATCGAGTCAATCTTTTGTGCGGCTTGACCCTCAAAGTGTGGAAGAACCAATAAGAGTCGGTGCTGAAAAGCGCCGCTGGTCCAGTATGATATATAATGGAGGTCTGGAGGGTCTGATAGACAGGTCTGGTAGTCGTAACAGACAGGAAATCTGTGCATTTTTCACTAAGATACTACAAAAAAAATGGTTTATGAAGCTGCTGTTATTCTAGGCGCGGGAATCGCTCATGGTTCATTAGAGGGACTGGAGGGTATTGAAGGGTTCGGAATGACTTGTTGTCGACTGTTGGATGAGGCGATTGATTGAGTTATGACTCCAAATTAGTGTGCGCTGTGGCCTACCGGAATGGGGTGAAAGTGGTAGCCTTCAATCTTGATCTTAAGGGCAATGGAGCCAATCAGGACCAACCCTATCCCTACTGCACACAGCCACCTTGCAGGGGGGGCGAGTGAGCGGGCATGCCCTGCAGAATTCCGAATTGAGCTCATAGTCTGGCTGGATGTGCTGCTGGCTGAACAAGTGAACTTGGGCGCTCTCAATTTTTCCAAACTTTGCCACAACAATGAAGGAGAACGATGGAATGACCTGGACAAGGAAAAAATGCACGCATTCAAGATCTAGATCTGAAAGTTTCATTCAAGGCCAACCCAGTTCATTTGCCAGGTAGTAGCTCTGTAAGCTAAAGACTATTCCTCAAGTCAGGCTACTTCTCCCAGCGCTGGGAGCCTAGGGTTAGCCTGTATACAGCGCTACGTAGCGCTATAAATATGAGCCCTTCCAAGCAAGACTTTATCAGCCAGGTGATCCTTTTTTTCCCTGTCGTGCGTTGCTCTTAAGCTTTGTGTCTTTGAATCCACATGACTATGTCCCGATTGAAATGGGCGTTGACAGGTCTTGATTTGTCACTCATGTCTTGGAACAACTTAAGAGTCACTTATAAAATTCATGGGCGCATTGATTAGCACATCGAAACCGACACAGTTTTTAACTGCTGATATGTCTGGTATACGCAACTAGCTGCAAACATCATGCTTTTTATATGACTGAGATTTAAATGGCTGAAATAAGGAGCCGACAGAGAGGAGTCCCGTGCCATCTGTGTTGTATATAGCACTGATTGACATGACCACCAATCCATACAAAGAAACTCCTGTGCTTAAAACTGGTGTGACCAAGGGTGGCAAGTGGGCTGGGATCTGATCTTTTGATGGGCAGGGTGGCCTTCTTACACCCAGACCTGGGCTTGGGTGGGGCTGAGAGGCTGGTCGTTGATGCAGCACTGGAGCTGGTGGCAGCAGGCTACACTGTGGATGTATACACAACTTATCATGACCCACAGCGCTGCTTTGAGGAGACAAGGGATTGCAAGGGGGGTTTCCAAGTGCTAGTTGCAGGGGACTGGTTTCCACGCCACATAGCTGGACGCTTCCTGGCGATGTGTGCCTACATAAGGTGCATCCTTGCAGCCCTGTATATCACGTGGCTGGGGCTGATTGGAAAGGTGAGCAAGCTGAGCAGGAAAAGTCGCAAGAGTGCCATTGCAAGCCCTGTGGATGCAAGCCTTCCAGCCGTGTCCATGCTTCACACATGTAGCAAGAAATTTAATGATGTGATCAGTTTACAACAGTGACAGGAGGTTTGATGGAGTTGAGTGTGTGTGTCGTTGCATGTGTGTGTATGTTAGTTGTGTCACATATTGCATGTTCGTGTGCTATGTGTATGAATTGTCGACATTTGAGCCTATGCATCTGCATGTGAGCTTTTGCCAGAAGTAACCGCATGGACTGGGGTACGAGGATGGGTCATTAGCACATCCATCAGGATGTCTGACCAGGTGCGCGCAACCAAAGTCATGCATTGGCCATGCGCGCGCTTTTCTGTGCGCAGGCCCGGTATGATGCCCTCATTGTGGACCAAGTGTCGGCAGCCATTCCCTTCCTCAAGTACCTGGCGCGCAGCAAGGTGCTGTTCTACTGCCACTTCCCAGACATGCTGCTGGCACAGCGCAGGTCGTGGGTGAAGCGGCTGTATAGGTGGGTGGCGGTGCCTTGCGTACGTGGGCCCCTAAGGAACTCAGCCACCTGCGAGGGGTGAGGGTGCACACAGTCTGCTTGCTGTGGAAGCCTGGGCCATGATGGTGAGGGTGCACACAGTCTGCTTGCTGTGGAAGCCTGGGCCATGATGCAACCGCGCCCTCGGCACTGTATGCCCCCAGGGCTCAGTGCTGTATATCCTCAGGCCTCAGTGCTGTGTGCCCCCAGGGCTCAGTGCTGTGTGCCCCAGGCCTCACTTCTGTATGCCCCCAGGGCTCAGTGCTGTATATCCTCAGGCCTCAGTGCTGTGCGCCCTCAAGCCTCAGTTCCGTGTGCCTTATGGCCTCACTTCTGTATGCCCCCAGGGCTCAGTGCTGTATATCCTCAGGCCTCACTGCTGTGCGCCCTCAAGCCTCAGTTCCGTGTGCCTTATGGCCTCACTGCTGTGCGCCCTCAGGCCTCAGGCGTCAGTGCAGTGTGCCAATTAGCCCTCAGGCGCGGGCGGCACGCTGTGGGGCAGTGAGTCACGCCGCTCCCCATGCACACCTCACTGCCTGCAACCGCATGCGATCTCCGTGTGCTGTATGGGTGCTGTGTAGTGCATATGCCGCCCTTCACAAGTTTGAAGAAAACTGTCAGCCAAGTCATGGAGCTGACAGGTTTGTTGCAGTTTGAAGCAGATAAATGCCAGTCAAAAAGGAGTCTGCGAGGCGTCCACGAGGTCGAAGATGAGGAGGGACTGCCTGCCCCCGCATGTGCCCTGCAGTGGGTCTAAGCAGCCAACACAAACCTGCCCGCCGCGCCAGACACTGCTGTGCAGAAGGGCTGTGCTGCATCCCAATCTGGTGCCCCTCCTGCCACACCTGATGAGCCTTGGTGGCCCCTTTTCCAAAATTGATGTATCAAGTGCTTCCACTGCCGATGTTTTCCTTTTCATCTCTGATGAGCCTTTCTTGCAGGCTGAGCTGCCGGTGCCACAGCCCGCCCCCTTTGCCCGTAATGGCCATGCAGGATACAACTGGATGTCACTGCTGCACGTCAATCAATGCCGCGCGGGATTCTGCTGCATGTCACTGCCAAATGTCGATGCCGCGCAGGATTCCGCATGATGTCAGTGCCGGATGTAAGTGCTGCGCAGAATGCTTCCGAGTGTCACTACTGGATGTCACTGCCACACAGGATACCGCTGGACTGGATCGAGCAAACCACCACAGGCTGCGCTGACCTCGTGCTCGTGAATAGCGCATTCACGCGGGGCGTGTTCAAGGACACATTCAGCAGGCAAGGCAGCATGCACGTGCGCGCAAGCGTGCTTTCCCCTGCATGGCGGCCCACAGCGGTAGTCCTGTGTGGGGCCCGCACAAACTCGGTGGTCGCATCCACTTGTGCATGTGCACATGTGAGACCCTCTGCTCTGCTGCCTGGCTTGGCATGCATGTGCACAGGAAATTCTAGACACATGGTACCTCTGTGCCCGCGCACATCCTTACGAGCAAGCTTGCGCAATTGCTGTTGCATCTGACTGGTGACACAGGAACACATGCACGCGCGCACAGGCATGCATGCGCGTATACTCACACACATACACACACGTGCTTGCGCGCATGCACGCGCATGCGCGTACACACTTAGGTTCTGCACGCATATGCAGGCTGCACAAACGGGGGATTCTACCAGATGTGTTGCACCCAGCAGTGCCCGTCCCTTCAGAAGCACATGCGCGTACATACTTAGGTTCTGCACGCATATGCAGGCTGCACAAACGGGGGATTCTACCAGATGTGTTGCACCCTGCGGTGCCTGTCCCTTCAGAAGCGCAGCTGCATGCGGCAGCGGCAAGCTGGCGATCCGAGCTGGATGATGATCTGGTTCGGTTCATAGGGGATGGGCCCATGCTGCTCTCAATCAACAGGCAAGTGGCAGTGACAAGCCTGCAGCTCAGTTGGCGAGCCGCTGCGTTGTGCACTTGCGTGCGTGCTCATGCAACCTCCCTGCAGCAATGTGTCCTGTCTTTGGAGCGGCTGTACAACCGCGGTAGCAGAGGGGAGGCAGCCCTTAAGCCCGTTAATGCCTTCTTCTACTGCTGGCAACTTGCCTCAGGTACGTGCGCAAGAACAAGCACGCATGTGCAAAGCATACACATGCACAAGCACATGCGCACTAATACACACAGCAGACATGCACGCAAACTTGCAAGCGCGCACGCACACGTACGTACACACAGCAAACACACGTATGCAGCCGAACAAGCGTGCACACAAGTGCTTGCTGTCATACCAGACTGACTGTATGATTGTATGGGATGAGGGCCCTGGGGTGGGGTATGTCCTGCAGCTGGTGCTTACTGAGCAGGGTATCATGCCCGCTATACATGTGTGCGTGCGCATCTTGTCTGAGGCGAGCATGCGCTCGTGCCATGTGCGGGGCCTTCCCACCTTATTTGCACCGCCCCTGCATGAATGCCACCCTGGCCTGTGTACCCTGCATCAATGCTACCCTGGCCTCTGCATCACTTGGCACCGCCTCTGCATCACTTGGCACCGCCTCTGCATTAACGCCACCCAGGCCTCTGCATCACTTTTGCACCCCCTCTGCATCGATGCCACCCTGGCCTGTGCACCCTGCATCAATGCCACCCTGGCCTCTGCACCACTTTGGCACCGCCTCTGCATCCATGCCACCCTGGGCTATGCACCACTTTGGCTCCAAAAAGGCCTCAACCCGCACAGCTCCTACTGATGAGCGCAGAGGCTTTGTTGTGCTGAAAGCCCTTTTGCCGCACCAAGCCTGCAGCTGTGCAGCCCCGGCGCACCCCCTTGCTGCCTTGCTGCCGTCTGATCCTGCAAAGTGCGCGGAGGCGAGGCTCACGCTGCGGCTGCCATGGCCCCGGCAGGTTTGAGCGCAAGAAAGGCATCGCCTTAGCTGTCAAGGCACTGCACGAGTTCTTGAGCTGTGCTGAGGGCGCCCCCCCCTCCACGACCCTGGTGCTGGCGGGCGGCTTTGATGCGCGGCTGCCGGAGAACCTGCAGCACCTGCAGGAGCTGAAGGACCTGGTGGGTTGTGCGGCTGGGGGCATATGGGCGGCACCCGAGCCAGCTCAGTGCGCCGAAGGAACGGGGCATGACGCACGCGCGCGCGGCTGTGGGGGCGGGGGTTGTAATGCATGCACCTGGGACGCTACGGGGCCTCCCACCGCACACCCTTGAACTTGAGTTGGCCCGCCAGCCGTACCTTGTGAGCTCTCAGCGCCTGATGGAGGAGCGCCAGCTGACCATGCGCCTGCAGGCAAGGCACAGATGCTCAGCAGGCAACGACTGCACTCCTATTCCAGGCATACCAGAGCGCGTGCACATCCGGGGCATGCGTGCATTTCCTAGGCGCGCGCCCATGTGCCCCCTTTTCCTTACTTGATGCAGTGAGTGTTGCACTGCCTGCATGGCCTTTTGCTTTTCCCTCTTCTTTCCTAGGAATGGAGTGCGCCTGCAGGCAGGGCACACATGCTCAGCAGGCAAAGGTCGCATGCACCTCCCAGGCGCATCAAAGCATATGCACGTGCTAGGCATGCATGCACTTCTTGAGCATGCACTTCGTTAGCATGCCAGAGCATGAGTCAAGCTGTTGTGCATGTGAATGCACGCGTGCAGGTGGCTGAGCTCCATTTAGAGGACCACGTCCGTTTCGTCGTGTCGTTCACTGACAACCAGCGTGCTGCTCTGCTCGCTGCAAGCACGGCTGTCGTGTACACCCCTCAGGTGGGTAGGCAGCTGCTGCAAAATAGCTGTGGCTGTATGATGCCCGCACCATCAATATCAGCAGCAGATGCTCTGTCTGCCTCTGTGTGTGCGCCTGAGGTGCTCCCAACGTCAGTTGCAGGGACTGCTCAGATTTCAAGCTTACTCTCTGCATGCGTATGCTGCTCGTGCTGTTCTCACACCCTTGGGCCCCACCTGCTCGTGCTGTTCTCACACCTGCTCGTGCTGTTCTCACACCCTTGGGCCCCACCTGGGCTGCGCAAAGTCTGTATGTGGGTGCCCGGATGTCTGCGTAAAGTCTGTATGAGGGTGTGCGTAAAGTATGTATGAGGGTGCGCTCTGTGTGCGCAGTGAAATGCGCTCTGTCTGTACTGAGGGGGGTGGATGTGCCCGCCTCCGAGCACGTGGCTCTCTCATATGATGCACGCAAGCTTGCATGAGGTGCGCACCGTGTTTGGCAGGAGGGGGGGGCACGTCTGGGCTTGTCTGTGTTCTGCTGTGCTTGGCCGCCTCGCAGACAGAGCTGGAGACCTGGAGCCTGTGGAGGCATGTTATATGCTCCCGATTGATGTACGCTGTGAACTGTTTGAGCCAAAGCTTGCTCCAGGCTGTTGTGTGCTGTGTTCTGCTGTGCTTGGCTGCCTCGCACACAGAGCTGGAGACTTGGAGCCTATTGAGGCATGTCATGTGCTCCGGATTGATGTTTGCTGTGGACTGCTTGAGCCACAGCCTGCTCGAGGCTGTTGTGTGCTGCGGACCGCTGGAGCCAAAGCCTGCTCTTCCCTACAGTCTTGATGTCAATGCTGCACATTGCTTGTTGTCGAGGCGGGTGATGTGCTCTGGAATAGACTGACATGCGTGGTGGGCAAGGGTCCCTGCTCAGAGGTGCGCCGAGGGAGTGCGCGGGCATGGCCCACCCATTACCCAGCTGGCTCCTCCTTTTGCTTTTGCGCGCGTGAGCGGCATGCATGTGCTGTCACATGGCCTATGGCTGCAGCACGCGTCTGCTGCTTCACAGCCCAAGGCCGCAGCGTGCATCTGATGTCCCATGGCCTCAACCCGTAGCGCGCACATGCTGTCCCACAGCCCAAGGCCGTAGCGTGCATCCACACGGTCCCCAGGACCACGCATCACTGGCTGTGCGTGTGATGAAGCGTGGAGCATCATCACAGTGAGTGCAGTGAGTGCAGTGAGTGCAGGGAGTGCAGGGAGTGAATCACTGGCCATGCGTGTGCGGTAAGAAGCATGGATGCTCACTGGCCGCGCTTGTGATATGAATCGTGGACACTCACTGGCCGTGCTTGCAGTATGAACACTTTGGAATTGTGCCGTTGGAGGCCATGGCCGCTAAGCGGCCCGTGATTGCGGTCAACAATGGAGGTAGGTGCATGTGACCGCTGCTGAGGCGGTTAATTGCTTGCTTGCTTGCTACCCCTGTGGCTCAACTATGTGCGGGTTGCCCTTCGCCCGGAGATGGCAGGGGGTGAAGCTGTCGGTGGCTCCTGGGCGGTTTACCATTGACCGTAGCGAGGCCCAGCCTGCCCGCCTGCTCTGGCACACGCACATGCACATCATCGTGCAAGTGCAGTGTGTGTCCCGCTTCCCCTGCCACCCATCCAGCCGACCCATGAGTCCACAGAGGCCCACAGGGACGGCTGTTGATCAAGGGGGGGGGGGGAGGGGGGCTCCTGAGCCCAGTCTTTTAGTCTGCCCAAAACTTCAGGCGCAGGCCTTGGCACCCTTCCCCTTGCACCTTCCCTCGCCCACAGCCACCTTCCCCCTTACTTCTAAAAATATGTCGGGCACGCGAGGCATCCCAGGCACTAGAGCACGCACTTGCAGAAGCCGGCGCCCAGAACACATGGGTGGCAAGGTTGGGGAGGGTGGGGGAGAGCGCCGGGGATCAAGCGTCCCCTTCAGCACAGACACGCATTCCTTGAGCAACTGCTGTGACGCTCACTTGTACCCCTCCATCATGACCCTGGGGCAGCAGGCTCTGGCCCTTGCACTCCTTGGGGCCCTTGAATCTTCAGTGCTTCAGCGCTTGCTTGCTATCAAGAGGCCACTCGCATGCGCTGCTCTCCACACACGCCTGCTTGAGAGCTTGCTTGCTGCCTTGAGCTCGCTCCCTCGCGCTCCTTACCAGGGGCTGCCTGGATCTTCCCATCAGAGCTTGCCCCCTGGCGCACCTCACCAGAGGCTATCCCATCAAGAGCTCTTCACAAGAACCTTACCAGAGGCTGTCCCATCAAGAGCTCTTTACGAGAACCTTACCAGAGGCTGTCCCATCAAGAGGCTGTTCCATCAAGAACTTGCTCCCTGGCGCACCTTAACAGAGGCTGTCCAGGGGCGTGCTTGCCTAAAGCCTTGCTGCTCCTGCCCTGCACCCGCAGGCCCTGTGGAGACTGTGGCGCACGAGGAGGTGGGGCTGCTGTGCGATCCCACGCCCGCGGCCTTTGCCGCCGCGTTCCGCCGCCTGCTGTGTGGCGATGAGATGGGGGGTGGGGCGCCTGGGCAGCTTATGGGGGAGGCGGCAAAGCGGCGGGTGCAAGCCATGTTTTCACGGGCCGCCTTTGGCCGCAAGCTTCTGAGACACATGACTGCCCTGGGATGCGGCAGTGATGCACAAAGAACATGAACCGGCAGCTCTTTTTCTGTTACAGAGCATTTGACTGACTGCCAAATTTGATTGATTGGTCTTTTTTGCCCTTGGGCTTACAAGATGCTTGTAAGATTGCCATGGAAGCCTGTGCCATCTTGCATGAAATCAGCATTTCTTAATTGTTTACAGGGTCATCCTGATGGGGAGCCTCTCTAACCCTTCTAGATTGCCAGTGGCAGGCGTGCAGTGCAGGACTGATGGGTGTACAGTGCAGTCATCTCCGGCGCTGGTTGTCTATATTGAATAAGCTTACAAACCCCTAGTACGGTTACAGAGCTGTGCCTGCGAAACAAGGGCAGTAAAGCTGAAGCCTCTCCGAAAATATGAGTTTGACTACATAGTTGTGCTACATAGCATGCATTTTTTTCCTTCAGGGCCTGCAACCTGTACTACGGGCAGCAGATATAAAGCTTCATCCAGAATTTAAGGAAGAAGGCTACTAGCTTTTGCAGTACGTAGGCAATTTAGTGCCCTCCACATCAAATATGGAAGCATATTGATCTGAAATGATGTAAGCAAAATCCCTACCAGAGAGCCTTGCTAACTTTGTCTCTTGAAGAGACTGCTGCACACCAAATGGACTTGCGGCATGACCACGACTTGTTAAGGTGTGTGGACTGGCTGTAGACAGCGAAAGTGTACACTAAGCAGACAACAGCCTGCAATGAAACTGCGGTGTCTCTGATACCCTCATCCTTCCCTGCACCTTCTCTCTCTGTTCAGCCTGCGGACATGCAATGTCAACGCGGCATGCAGCTGATGATGGACGTGGTGATGCAGTCTGTCTACACTCTTCCCAAGTACATGTTCTTTGATCTGCCCAATGATGCCATTTGTAGCGTGGCTCGATTTAGGCTCGCACACTCGTTGCTGTATAACTTATACATATGAAGACAAGCAGTTGAAATCACATGTCTCCATGAGCCGTGACCACTGTGAGGCAAATGGTACTTCCAGAATGAGCAACACGCCATCTTCTTATATGCACACTCTGGTAGTCTCTCCACAGGAAATATGCCCACCTGGTTCTCTCAGACGAACTTCGATCCTGCTCAAGACCAGATGCTATTTGCATACTGCCAGTTGGAACGGAAAATGGCCATCAAAGAGACATACAGGCTATACACCCTTCGCACTGGGATGTACACCTCATTGAAGTAAAATATGGTAAAATATTGTGATGATACTGGACCAGAGCAACAGCTTGTTGAACTAGCAAGAGCAACTGAATAGCATATTGGATTGAAACACGCCCTTGCACAGCAATGCCACAAAGTAAGCCTACATATCATCCTGATTGGAGTGATGGGGACCATCTATAAATATCATACTGAACTACCCCTCAGTAAGCTTGGCCTAGAGGTGAAGAGTAAGAAAACGTACTCTCGATCTAAATACTCATTCTAATCAATACGCAACAAAGATCATAAATACAAGTAGGAGGTTGAAGAACATCAAGGAAAGAAAATATGGCTCTTTTCAGAACCCTCTCGACCCCCACTAATGACCTTCTTCCTAGTTTGATGGTGGAGGTTTGCCTGGTGCTTGCACCAGATGTAAACTGCTTCCTCAAGTCACGCATACAGGGGTTACCTTGTTGGTGTAGTCTTTCTCTCTTTCTTTCTCTCAGGCAGGATCTCATGATGTGTCTGCTCTTTTAAATCGAAACAGCAATAGGCTTTTAATTTCCCTACATGGATTTCTTGCATTTTACAGTGCACTCCTGATTTCCCTACATGGATTTCTTGCATTTTACAAGCAAGCTACCAGTCGCACTTCTTAGAGCCTTATCCTTGTAATCTACCTCTTTCAAAGATTGCCAAGTGGGCACTGGTGGTTCTGTGAGCGCTGATTTTGAATATGACGCAGGATTGATTAGGTACGGTGAAGCTGCCATTTCAGAAGTTCCAGCTATATACTATGGGTACTACTAGTACCGACGTAGAACGGTAGTACCCTGTCCTTATTACGGACATTATCCCCCTTCCAGACTAATCTACCCATATCAATCTTATGCTTCCCAGGTCTGATTACTCTCCCATTTTTTCTCCACCTCGTCAAACTGATACTTCAGGTTCTGCTTGTATTTACCATCAACAATCACATGCATGGCAAGCAAGCGGGAGGATAGGTACGGATGAAAAAGTAATTGCAATCACAATGTGTTCTGCAATTCACCATAGCCTTTGAGCCCGGGGCTCTCAATATTTCAATACCAGCCACCCTCGAAGGGCACGTCCAAGCAGGCTCACGTAGAGCACCAGCAGCACGTGCTTAGTCGCTCATCCCATCATACTAAACTAGCAACAAGATAATGCCATCTGGGCCACAAAAATCATGGCATGATGCCAAACAGTCAGAATGATCACTGGGCCAAGCCTTCATGCGACCTTGGAAAGTACAAGGCTGGCAGGGAGAAAAAGCTGCCACACTTGCAGACTCCAAAGAGCAAATGATGAATATCGATTTTGGTGTCAAGCACCAGCAAGACCAAACCCAAGTGCCAACAAAAGTACACCAGCCCCCAATCATGAATTTCAGGCCTGTCAGGGTACCTGTCCCACCTAACCCGTCAAAGCATGCAGTTTCCATCTGTGAATGCTAGGACAATAGTGCCAAGAGAGTCTGAAGGGATTGACTTTTTAACCACCATGTGAATCAAAATGGTAGTCAGCCAAGCTGGGGCCATGCCTGTTAAATTCCTAGAAATGCGTGAACGCAATGCAAGACCTTGGATGAATGGGCATCAAGCTGCTGACAGCGAAGCAACGGGGCTCATTGTTTTGGCCCCTGAGCTTGAATGAGCAAGGTTGCAGACAACAATGTGGACCAGACCAGTGTGCAGGCAACACAAAGCAACAGATCACGCACACAGCACAGCCACAGAAGTAGCTTGCTTGTACAAAGCAGCCTCAGAAGTAGCTTGCTTGTATAAAGCAGCCACAGAAGTAGCTTGCTTGTACAAAGCAGCCACAGAAGTAGCTTGCCTGTACAAAGCAGCCACAGGATGGTCAGTCCTCTGAGCCGTGCGCACTTTCATCAAGCACAGCAAAATCACCCCTTAGACCTCTGCCCCACCCCCTACAGGAGGCACAGGTTCTGTTGGGCACATACATAGATGGGAGCACGGGTGGCAGAAGGCCCTGATCAGCTGATGCACTTTCATATTACATACATACCCGAGCAAGGAAGGGGCCTCACCAAGCCTTTGCCCTTATACCCCACAGCGCACCAGCTCTACAACGCCTCCCCTCTCTTGGCAAGGAAACAAAGTATACAGGCACATGCGCAGCAGCGCAATTATGCATTGCTTGCCCGTGCGCAGCATTACGGTGCACTGCACCTGCGACCCCACACCCATGATGCAAGCTTGCATGGCCTGGTCCGACGCCGGCCTGCTGCAGCACTTCCACGCTTTTGGGGTTCTGCCCAGTCATTGGTGGGTTCAAGGCAACACAGCCTGCCCCTGCCCCACACTCCTGCCCAGGAAGCGGAAGGCACTGTGGCAAGACCAACTCCCTCCATCCCACCAGACCACGTCCCTCACATCTGCCTGACCACGCGGCTGCTCTGGCTCGCCGCTTCACTCGGACCTGGCGCACCCACACAAGAGCACGCAGTGCCGGCTCACATGGGGAAGGGGCGGGGCGCGGCCGAGTAGGCCATGCCGGGCATGGCAGCCATGGCGGCTGGGTCCATGGAAGCACGGCGCGAGGCCTCTTTGTGCTCCAGCTGCCTGCACAGGAGCACGCACAAGCATGTGCAAGAGCGCGCTTTTAAGTCGCAGCAGCCCAGCCACCCAGGCGAGCATGGTTGTGTGCACGCTTTTGAGCCCCTGCTGTCAGCAGCCAAAGCAAGCAGAGACAGCACTTGCTACTCTTAGGGCTGAGGAGGGTTCAGGGTTTGGGGTAAGCGCACCGTGAGGCAGGCATACCGTACCGCATGTTTAGCCTGTTCGCGCTCTCCCAGCAAATCCATCAGAATATGGCATCGCACAGCTGCGAAATGCCTCATTCCCATGGGCCAGCATGCAGATCAGTCCACCTTTTATGCCCAATGACTCACCAATGCCAGTGGACATACGCAAGCCCAAGCCACGTGCCTCATGTCCGATTCACCTTAGCCTCACTGTGCAGGCCACACCTTGTGATGCTCTGCCACACCCTGCAGTCCCCAGAGCTTCCAGTGCCCTGCCTGGACCTCAAATACGAACCAAGCTGTAATCAAGCGCGAGCGCACGGCCCACACGCACCGGCCGGTAGCCTTGCGGCGCTCTGCCGCACCCGCGCAGGCCCTGTACCCACCCCGAGGTGCCAGTGCCCTGCAACACCTGGCACGCACCACACTGGATGGACCTGGAACACGCTGCAATCAAGCGCTAGCACACAGCCCACATGCACTGGCCTGGAGCCTTAGGCCGCGCTTTGCCGCACAGCACCCGCACCAGCACGCGCCTGCACTCACTCCTGCACGCAAGCGCACACACTCACTTGCGCAGGGACACCACCTCCTCCGCAAGCATCCGGATGAGGGCAGCGTTGGTGTTGTCGTTGATGGACATCCCCGCCATCATGGCCGCAGGGTCGGCGCCGCCTGCGAGCACAACACACAGCGCGATTGCGGTGTACAGCGAGCTCAGCCACCCCACTCAACCCCCACATGGTGGCAAGGGCCAGCGCTGCCTCCGAGCACAGCGCACCGCGCAGCGCCATTGCTGTGTGCAGCGCGCGCAGCCGCCCTTGCCCTGTGCCTCGGGCCTGGACACATGCTCGCATCTCCCTTCCCCTGCCTGCTGCACTGCTGCCCTCGGCTTGCCTTGCACCTCAAGCACAGCAGGCATGCAAGCGGCACTGCGGAGCACACAGCGCGTGCAAGCAGGCATGCCAGCGGCACTGCGGAGCACACAGCGCGTGCAAGCAGGCATGCCAGCGGCACTGCGGAGCACACAGCGCGTGCAAGCAAGCGGGAGCACCTGTGTGTGTGTGTGTGTGCCTGTATGCACACATATGAATGAAAGGCTACACAACATGCGAGTGCACACCACGGTGTTGTGCACAATGCAGCATTGCGTGCGCTGCACACACGCGCGCACACGTACAAATACGTACCCAAGCACGCAGCCAATTGCTTGAGGCAGAGCACCAAACATGCACCAAACATGCACCAAACATGCACCAAACATGCACATATGTGCGCGCGGTGCCCACCTGCGGCCTGAGGGGGCTGGGGGAAGCTGCCGCCCTGGGCTTGCATGCCGTTGGGCATCGAGGCAGGCGCACCGGCCACGGGCACCCCTGTCGCCATGCCGCCCTGCGCCTGTAGCGCTGACGAGAACTGCTGGATCACATGCTCCGTGCTGGACCTCGCCAGGGGCATGGGCTGCGGCGATGCCGGCACATACGGCTGCGTCATCATGGGCTGCTGCGGCGGCGGCTGCACCATGCTGCTGCCAGGCCTGCAGTGCACCACGTACCGGGCAGCCATGCACACGCACATTTGCACGGGATTGATGGGGACGAAGGGGATTACTGGGGAGACTCAGAGGATAAATGGGGGGACCCAGGGGGCTAGTGGGATGACCCAGGAGATGAGTCATCGGTGGGGAAGCCTGGCGGCTCTGTCACCTAGCGGCGACCAAATTGCACTGACAAGGATAGCATTAGGGCTGCACAGGAGCATGAAGCGTTGCAATGAGAGCAAGGCAGGAGCGATGGCAGGTGTTTGTGTCAGCACCATGAGGTCTGTGCATCTCTCTTTCTCTCCCTTTCCCTGTCTCCCCCTCTTCCCGTCTCTTTCCCTCTCCCTCCCTCTCACACGCACGTTCACATCCTTGTGCACGCACGCACGCAAGCGCACACGCACATGCACACACAACCACACACACGGGGGCATACGCGCCACCCCTGCATGGAGCGCACAGCCGCACACAGCCCCCGGCCATGCCCCACCTGGCATTGAGGAAGGAGTTCATGCCACCCATCATCATAGCGGCCGGTTCGGCCGGGGGGG
>LFIK01001223.1_pt1 | contig 20111 bp, 23 predicted proteins | sample 643401 | NCBI WGS metagenome assembly LFIK01 (sample SAMN03777447, study PRJNA286221) | soda lake metagenome | biome: soda lake; feature: Kulunda steppe; material: water; isolation source: sample T5-Br brine of Lake Tanatar-5 | place: Russia: Kulunda steppe | collected 2010-07
ACTGTGAGGAGGCGAGTGGAGGCCGTGAGACGACGTGGCAGCACATTGGGGGTGTTGAGCTGCGGGTAGGTGGGGGTGCCGACGGGCAGGTCGATGTGGTGGCGGTTGGCGGCGTTGGCGGCGGTGGAGCGTGCGCAGCCGAGCTCGGTGGCGATGTCGGTGGCGGTGCGGGAGGCGTCGGCCTGTGCTTGCAGCCAGCGGGGGTCGTTGAGGCGCGGGTCGGTGGTGCGGCGGCTGTGGGCGGCGATGTTGGCGGCCCGGTAGGCCTTGGACACCAGCGAGCGGGTGCAGCCGAGTTCGTCGGCGAGTTCGGTGGGGGTGCGGGAGGCGTCGGCCTGTGCTTGCAGCCAGGCGGGGTCGGCGAGCTGCGGGTGGGTGGGGGGCCGGCCTGTGGGACGTCCGGTGTGGCGGGTCTTCCTCGAGGGGCGCCCACCACCAAGGGCGGTCACCTCCTCCCCACCACCCGTTCTCGCCGGCCTCGCCGTTCTCGCTGGCCGCTTCGTCGGCTTCTCGGGCTGGGCGGGCTGGCGGATGTAGCGGTCGGCGAGCTGCTCGACGGAGGCTGCGGTGGGTGCGGGCGCGGGCGCGAGCGTGCCAGTGGCGCGCAGCGCCCGGATGACCTCGTGTCGCGGGATGCCGGTGTGTTCGGCGATCGCGGGGGCGCGCATCCCTTCTTCGTACAGGGTGCGCAGGTAGGTGGCGAGGTCGGGGTCGATGGTGGCCATGGCGGGTCCTGGAACGGAGCTGCGGGTCTGCCCCACCGGTTGGTGGTGCGGACCCGCAGGGTCGGTGACGGCTACGACAACTTGTCCGTCTTGGTTGGCTTGCGGCAGCAGCGGTCAAGGGCGGGGAGCACGAGGACGGGGCCGAGGAAGTAGGCGAAGAAGATGGCGGCGTTGGTGGCTTCGGTGGCGATCTCGGGGCTCATGGCGGGCTCCTCTCCTACTAGGACCTTCCCCACGGGCAGTTGCGTTCCCTTCCCCACTAATGTATGCTGCTCCTATCAGTAGCGGTAGACAACAGATCGGATGGCAGATGCCCCTCCCCCGCAACGCCGCCGTCGGCGCCCTCCTCGGCGTCCACATCGGCGACAGCCTCGGCGCCACCGTCGAGTTCGAGTTACGCCACCACGCCGCCCAGACCCTGCCGGCCGACGCCAACGACGTGAACATCGTCGGCGGCGGCCACTTCGACTGGTCCCCCGGCGACGCCACCGACGACACCGACCTGACCGTCGCCCTGGCCCGCGCCTACCGCGACACCGCCAACGGCACTAACGGTGACGTGACCGTTGCCGCAGCCGACCACATGCTCGCCTGGTACCAGCGCGGCCCCCGCGACGTCGGCGGCGCCACCGCCTCCGGCCTGAACCGCTACCGCCACAGCGGTGACCCCTACGCCTCCGGAGGGACCTCAGAACACTCCCAGGGCAACGGATCCCTGATGCGCACCATGCCGGTCGCCATCGCCCGCGCCGACGACCCCGACCTGCGCGCCACCGAAGCTGCCGCCCTGTCAGCCGTCACCCACGCCCACCCGGTGTGCACCGACGCGTGCGTGGCGTACTGCGAGCTGATCGTGACCATCGGCTACGGCGCCGACCCGGCCGACACGGCCGTCATGGTCGCTGACGACCCCGACCGGCAGCCCGACGTTGCTGCCGCGATGCGCCGCGGCCTCACCACCCCCGCCCACGAGCTCGACGGCGTCAACGGCCGCGCATCCGGCTGGGTCCTCACCGCTCTCGCACTCGCGGTCGCTGCCGTCATCGACCCGCGGCCCGCCCCCCAGGTCCTGGTCGACATCGTGCGGCTCGGTGGCGACGCCGACACCAACGGCGCGATCGTCGGAGGAGCCCTCGGCGCCCGTGACGGCGCCAGCGTCTGGCCCGACCGCTGGATCGAAACGCTGCAGTACGGCAGCGAACTCGTCGCCGCCGCCGGCCAGCTGGGCGCCTAGATGCAGGCAACCTGGTGTGCTTGGACCCGGCCCCGTCGCCTGCGCAGGCGACGGGGCCGGGTCCGTCTCTCGCACAACCGCCACGGGAACGACCGCTGACCCGAGCAGGTGGGGTGGCGCGTCACCCCACCTGCGGGTCGTCGTCGGGGATCTCGACCACGACATCGCGGTCGATGGGCGGCGCCGGACGGCGTTCCTCCACGATGTGGCCGAAAGCCCACACCAGGTTGACGGCCACCAGCAGCCCAACCACGATCCGGCCTGCCCTGCCAGGGCCCCACACGGCCAAAGCGGTTCCAAGCATCACGGTGGACGGCGCGAGCAGCACGACCAGCAGCGCGAACGTCTGCGGCCACGTCGTGATCGAAGGTCCCAACGCCGGTCCCAGGAACCAATCGACGGTGAACGCCAGATGGAGCAGGCCCACGAACGTGGCCGCCGACGACAGGAGGAACCAGCGCACGGGACGGACCCACCTGCGAGACGGACCGCTGCTGGCTGTGTCGCCACCGGCTTCGCTCATGCGGCCCTCCTCCGTCAGATGCCGCCGTTCACGGTCGGCCGACCGTGAACGGCGGCACGGACATGCTGTCGCACCCGTGCGGCAGCATCGAGACCCACCACAGGAGGCCCGCCATGCCCGTCACGCTCGTTGCGGTCGACATCGAAACAACCGGTCTGGACCCGGCCGTGCACCAGATCACCGAGATCGGCTGGGTGGTGCGCACCCCCGACGGGACCGAACACGCCCGTGAGCTTGTCCCTCACCACACGCTGGACGGGGCCGACCCGCAGGCGCTCGAACTGACCCGCTACCACGAGCGGATCGCGCCGCGGGAACGGACCGGTGCCGACCAGGCTGCGGAACTGTTCGCGGCTGACACCGCCGGCGCATCCCTGGTCGGCGCGTCCCCGAACTTCGACGTGTCGTTTCTGCGGCCGTGGATGGTCCGTCACGGCATCGCCCCGGCCTGGCACCATCGGCTGATCGACGTTGAGGGGCTCGCCGCACCGTTCACCACCGGTTCTGGGGAGCGGCTCGCGTCGCTGAAGTCGTGCGCCCAGGCCCTCGGTGTCCCGTACGACGCTGACGCCCACCATGGGGCCCTGTACGACGCCCAGCTGGCCCTGCAGGTGTACGACGCCTACTGGGCCCGCATCGGCCGCCTGACGGCCGCGTAAGCGGCCGGTGTGGGCCTCTTAGCGGGGCCGGGTGGTGGCGGCAGCAAGCTGTTCCGCGCCGGCGTGCCTGACGGCGTCAAGCACTGCGGGACGGGCCGGATCGGACGGGTGTGCGCGCAGCACATGGACGACCAGGGGGCTGCGATGCCGGTCGGTGACCGCGCCGACGGTCCGGCCGGTGTGGGCCGTGAAGGTGCGGGCCCACTGCCACATGGGCCGGGCGCCTGCGGCGGTGAACGCAGCGAAAGTGATGGCGGCCGCCGCCACGCCGGGGTCGGCAACAGCAACGGCGATGATCGTGATGGCTGCCGCAGCGATCGTCGCGACCAGTTCGGTCTGGTTGGGCTCGAACCGGTCGTCGATGGTGATGCCGGCGGCGCGGGCCAGGTCGCGTGGTAGTGACGGAGCAACCGCCGGTGTGGTGCGGCGCGACGCCCAGATGACCCACCCGGCAAGGGTGCAGGCCGTGGCGACAGCGAGCGTCATGGTGGCCGCCGTGGAGAACATCGCGGCTGTGGTGGTGAAGGTTGCGGCCGCGAGGGCTGCAACGGCGTAGATGCCTGCGCCGGCCGGTGCGGGCGGCTGCACCCGTAGGTCAGATGGCAGCCGGGGGGCGGTGGCTGCCGGGGGGTGCACGGTCAGGACCTTGCCGGGCGAGGTGGTGGCGGCACGGAGCTGTTCGAGCGCCACGATGGGGCTGTAGGCCAGATGGCCGGCGGGAGCGCCGTCGTGGGCGTGCTGCCACCAGCGGTCCAGCCAGCGGGCGGCCTGGTCGGAACGAACGGTGTCGAGGTCAGGGTGGGCGAACTGGGACGTGTCGAGCCCGCGGGGTTCGTTGTCGCCGTCGGGGGCGAGGACCAGCAGTCGGGCCCACTCCAGGCCGGCGTCAGCCCAGCCGAGTCGGTCGACAAGCTGTTCGGACCGGGCGCCCGCGGCAGCGCAGGCCTGGTCGAGGCCTGGGTGATGCTGGCCGTTGCGGGTGGGGCGGCGGGCGTTGCGGTCCCACAGCCAGGTGCCGGCCGGAAGGCCCACGACCGAGATGGTCAGCAGCCGGTTGCCGGCAACGATGACGTGGTCGAGGCCGCCGGCCTGGTGGAACAGGAAGCAGTGGTCAGGTAGCGGCAGCAGCTCGAGGACGCGGGTCAGTTTGCGTGCGGCGGGCAGCTGGTCGGGTGGTTGCCCGTAGATGGTTGCGCGGGTGCGTTGCCCGGGCTGCTGCTGGCTGGGCCAGCGGCGCGGCCGGGACGGACCGGACTGCTGCGGTGTCGGCGGCGGCGGCGGGGTCGGGCGGGTCGACACGCGGGCGGCGTCGTAGCGGGCCCGTGCAGCGGCGTTGGTCAGTACGTCGCGGGCCTGGGTCAGCTGCGCGAACACGTTGGCGTCACCGCCGACGTCGGGGTGTGCCCGTCGGGCCTCACGCTTGTACGCCCGCACGATCTGGTCAGCGTTGGCGTCGCGGGGCACATCGAGCAGGGCGTAGTAGTCCAGGGTGGCGTCCAACCGGATCTCCGCGTGAGGTTGCGGAGCATGGTCGGCCGGAACTGCTGGACGGCCAGACGCTCAGTCGCGCGGCAGGTCGAGGTTGTCGGCCAGCTGCGCGAGCTTGGGCTGGCGGGCCAGTTCCGTTTCGGCGACGCGGATGGCGGCAGGCAGCGCGGGGGCGGCGAGCCACTCCGGTGAGAACCAGGAGGCGGCGATGTGGGCGGCGACGACGTCGGAGACCTCGCGGCCGGTGTGTTCGCGGATGTGGTCCTGGAACGCGACGACCTGGGCGCGGGTGGGTCCGCGCTGGTCGACCGGTGGCCTGTCGAGATAGAAGGCTGTAGTGGGCATGTCGCCCTCCTCGCTGTTCTCCATCATCATAACCTGCTATGAACTCTAGCGCAAGATGCGGGTGGTGTGTCCGACGGCGACCACGTCGGCCAGCACCGCCGCTGTCGCCGGATCTGCGAAGTAGGCCGAGTGGATCCTGCCCTTGCCGACCGGCCGGCCATCAACGGCCGTTGGGCCATCAGCCACATGCACCTGCACGCCCGGTCCGGGGCTGACCTTGCGGCCATGGAACGGCCGCAGCACCGGGGCCGTCGCCGCCGGTTTCGGGCCACCCCGCCAGTCGCGGGACAGGAAGTCCCGCCGGTACATCACGACATGCACGTCCCGTCCGGTGCGTTCCACCGCCTGCGCGACCGTGCCCGCAGGCCCCTCCCCCGGCGGGGCGACCAGCACGACCTGGTCGATCCGGGCTGCCGACCGCGCGGCAGCCTCGAGCGCCACCCTGGCACCGTAGGAGTGGCCGACGACGGTGACCTCGCTCGCCCCTGTCGCCCGGAGACCGTCGACGGTGCTGGCCAGCTGGTCGCGGCCGCGGGCGGCGTAGCGTCGCAGCAGCGCGTTGGGCAGTCGGCGTGGGGCCCGGTAGCCGAGCCACATGAGGGTGGCGCCGTCGACGGCGAACCCGGGATGGCGGCCGCGGACCGTCTGGTCGAACGCCACCGCACGCTCGTACTGGACGGGGAAGTTGACCAGTTGGGCGCGGGTGCCGGGCACCATCACCGTGACCTGGGACGGCGGCTGCCCGGTGTCGGCGGTGAGCAGGTAGGCGATCCGGCCGCTGTCCGGCGCGAACGTGTGCAGCTGCGAGCGGCGGAGCAGCACCTGGCCGGACGCAGGGTCGACCATCGGCACCGCACCACGGGACATCGCCACGTGGACGTCCTGTTCCGTGGCCGACAGCCGCCGGAACCCGTCGGAGCTGAACCAGCGCTCGAGCGTCCGCCGGTTGGCGGCATCGCGGATGTCGAGCGGGATCCCGTCGAGGTTGCCGAGCTGCTCGAAGCGGGTTTCGCTCGCCTGCGCCTGCGTGTCGGGCGGTAGGGCTGCCCACCAGTCGGCCACCTGCCAGGCGCTGGTGTGCGGCGACGACGTCAGCGCTGCCAGCTGCTGGGACCATCCGGTCGGGCCCTGCGCGACGGTGGCGCAGGCAGCCGCAACGGCCGGTGGGGGCGGTGTGGTGCCTGCAGGACGGTTGTGCCGGCCGCAGTCGCCGGTGGTGGCAGGCAGCCCACAGACCGTGCCGGTCACGATCGTGCGACGACAGGTGGCCACTGGCGGCTCCACGGGGACGGTCCTACCGGGACCTTCCCCACCGGGCGGCGTTACAGGCCGAGGCGATCGGCAGCCCGGTCGGCCAGCAGCTGCAGCTCGGGTCCGGTCCAGCCGCGGCCACCGTCGGTTTCGTCGGCCAGCAGCTGCTGCAGTCGGGCCCAGCTGGTCGGGCCGGGGCTGTTGGTGGCGCGTGCCACGACCCGGCCGTGGACCGGGTCGTGATGCTGGAGTGCGAGGCATCCATGGTGTCTCCTGGCGGGTCGGGTTCACGGTCGGCCGGGGACCCCGTCGGGCCAGCCGCGCCGCAGGTGGGACCGGAAGTTCTTGAGGGCGTGGGGGCAGGACCCGCCGGACCGGTGCCAGGTGGCTTGCGACGTCCCGTCGGGGGACAGCAGCCGGCAGCCTGACTTGGTTTCGACGTAGGTCCAGCCGGCGGCGACGGCCTGGTCGATGAGTCGTTGGGCCGCCCGCTTGTCTGCTTTCGCCACCGTGATACCTCCGCTGCGTGTTGTCTACCGCTCTGATGTGTTTCATCATGCCACGGCGGTGTGACGCCAACCGGTGCCAGACCGTGGTTGCGGACGACCGTGTGCGCCTGGCGCAGGAGGTTGCGATGGGTGTCCGGACCGGAGTTGTGGCGACAGTGGCAGCCGCGCTGCTGACCGTCGCCTGCGCAGGCGGCGACGCCGCCGACGGCGGCGGGCCTGCCCGGTACGAGGCCACGTTCGCGGTCGAGCGCGGCGCTGAGGCACCGGACTGGTGGGACCAGGTCACGGTCACGATCGACCTGCCCGACGACGGGCAGGCGCTAGCGCGGGTCGCTGGTGCAGGCCGCGATCTGGCCTACGTCGCGGTCGATGGCGACGACGTCCTCGCGACGTTGCGGACCTCACGGTTGGCGGCGGCGGCCGGCTGGTCGATGGACGACCTTGCGGCCGCCGCCAACGCGGTTGATAGCCCCCAGGTGGCAGCAGACCCGTTGCGGACCGCAGGTGACGTCGCCGGGTGGGGTGAGCTAGCTGCGGCGGCCGAGTGGGCGCCCGTGTGGTGTGCGGTGCAGGCCGCTGCCGACGCCCCGTTGCCGGACGGGTGCACCGCGGCGGGGCATCGCCGGTGGCGTGCCGGCGGGGTGCTGGCCACGGTGGCGCCGGTGCGGGCCGATGAACATCTGCCGTGGGACGGTCCGGGGTCCGGCGACGGTGACCTGGTCGAGGTGGCGGCGGTGACCCGTTTCGTGGACCGCTGGCAGTCAGGCAGTTTCGCTGATGTCACGGCGCTGCCAGCTGCTGGCGGGCCGCTGTTCGACCCGGTTGGGACGCTGACGGGGCTGCTGTGGGACGCTGCTGCTGGCGACGAGGTGGACGTGCCCGCAGGGGTGCAGGTCTCGTGGCTGCCGGACGGCGCGCTGGAGGGCCGGTACGGGCCGACCGTGGTGTGCTTCCCGCTCGGGGCGGACGCCCCAACGCCCGGCCCCTGCCCTTAGTCCTCGCCGAACAGCCGGTCGGTTTCAGCCTCGAGGTCGACGTTGATGGTGCGGGCTGGTGATGACGGGGTGGCGAGCTCTGCAGCGCGGCTGCGCAGTTCCTTGAGGAACGTGTTGCGGCCTTCGACGCGGCCGCCGGTGGGATCAAGCCGTGGGGTGGCGTCGGGGTCGGTGGCGATCGCGCTGAGGCGGTCGTGGAGGTCCAGCACTGCGGAGATCCGCTGCTGGATCTGGGTCATGGTGCCGGCCACGGTGGTGTAGAGGTGCAGCATCAGGTCGCCGACGTCGGCACCGTCCTGGTCGGGCTGTTTCACGGAGCTGGCGAGTTCTTCGGTGAGGGTGGCGACGTGTTCGACGGTGGAGGTCAGTTCGGCGGTGACCTTGCCGAGTTCGTCGGTGGCGCGGCCGGCAAGGTCGTCGTGTTCGACAAGGTCGGTGAGCTGTTCGACGGTGGAGGCCACGTCTGCGAGGGCGGTGAGGGCGGTGGTGAGCTCGGCGCGGGACTGGTCGATACGGGCCTGGTGGGACACCCCTGCGGACGCGCGTTCGGTGACCTGCTGTTCGAGGCGTTGGAGCAGGTTGCGTTCGGCGGCGATGCGCCGGCGGGCCTCGGCCAGGTCGTGGTGGATGTCGTCGATGGTTTGCTGCTGGTCTGCGATCCGCAGGTTCAGGGTGCGGAGATGTTCATCGGTGGAGGCAACCCGGCGGGCGAGGTCCTCAAGTTCGTCGGTGCGTACGACCAGGTCGGCGCGGGCGCGACGCACGGTGGCGGCCATCTCGTCGCGGAGGCGTTCAAGTTCGCCGGTGCGGGCATCAAGTTCGACGTGGGCCAGCTGGCGATCGAGGAGCTGGGCGTCGAGAACGGCGGTGGCGCGCTGCAGGGCTGACAGCTGGTCGCGGGCATGGTCGAGGTCGATGGACACGGGCTGTCCCGCAAGTGCGGGTGGGGCGCCGGCGGTGACGGGCAAATACTGGACCGCGATGTCGAACGCGGCCGCGACGATGCGGTGCGCTTCGGCTTGCAGGTCGTCGTCAGCCATCGACGTCTCCGCTGTGGTCGGTGAGGACGGTGACGAGGTGGTCCCAGTCCCAGGTGCGGTCGGTGTGGGCTGCGCGGGCCCACACGGCGAGTTGCGGGTCGTCGATCACGGTGGTCCACACGACGGTTGGCACGTGGTCGTGGGGGTTGCCCAAGCCGGTCGGGGCGGCGCCGGCGGGGTCGTCGTCGGGTTCGCTGGCGGCGAGGTGGCCGTCAACGAGGAGCTGGAGGTCAGTGCCGGTGTGGCGGCATGCGACGGTGGTGTGGTCGCCGGACGGGGCGGTGAGGTTCCCGCAGCTGGTGGCGGAGCCGCCGGCGGCGGACAGGATCGTGAACCTGCCCCCAGAGCGGTCACCCCCCGCCGCCCCCTCGAGCTCGCCGATGGCGTCCTGCTGCCAGCCGGCTTCCAGCTCGATCTTGTCGACCTGCGAACCGGCCGGGGGCAGCAGCCCTGCCGGCCTGGTCCGTGCGGCCGTGCGCGCCAGGATGTCGCCGCACGGCCCGGACGGGGCCCGTGCGACGTCAGCGGTTGCGGGCAGCACCAGTGCGGCACACAGGCTGGCTGAGGCCACCTCTGCGTCGAGGTCGGGGTCGTCGGCCAGGTCCGGGTCAACGAGCCACAGGTTCCCGCTGTCCGGGTCGGTGAGGTAGGTCCACTGCGACTGCAGGTTCGTGGCGTTCAGCAGCCGGGCGACCTGCTGACCCGGCAGGGTCTGCTGCGAGGTGGCAGCGCCAGCAACGTCGGACCAGAACTCGTCGAGTTCCGCGACGGCGAGCGACACCTCGGACCGGTCAAGGGTCGTGACCCACAACACCGCAGCGATCGAGGCGATCGCGGCCATCAGCCCGAGTACCGCGAGCATCTCGATCGTGGACATGCCGTCCTGCTTACGGTGACGCACCCGAGGCCCTTCCTGCGTGTGTGCCGGCCATGGTCGGCCGGTGGCCGTCTGCGTCTGCCGGCCGACCATGCCGGCCGTCTGCCGTCCAAGGACACCTCATGCGCAACCAGCGCGGGTTCACCCTCATCGAGTTCGTCGCGGTCCTTGCGATCATCGGTGCGCTGTCCGCCATCGCGATCGGGACCGGGATGGCGCAGCGCCAATCGACCGACGCGGCCCTGGCGAACGCGGCGCTGCGGGACCTGGAACGCGACGCCACCCAGCTGGCCGGTGGACGGTCCGCAGCAGCTGGAGCGACCCGCGCGGTGGCCACTCCCCCACCGGACCTGCCGGCAGGTGCCACCGTTGCGGCCCTTGAGCCGGACGGAACCCTGCCGTGGCGGCTCATCTGGCTGGATGCGGCCCGTGACCAGTGCCAGCTGCTGCTGCTCGCTGACCGTGGCACCGGCACCACAGTCACCTGCAACCCTGAGAACGGACGTCCAGACCCGGCCGATGTTGCCGAAGCGGTCGGAGCTGACACGGGCACTGTCGACCTTGCCCAGCACGGGTTCACACTGGAGCCCCTCACGCTCGAGTTGGACGGGCTGCAGGTCGAAGCTGACGGGGACACAGGGCGCGCCACGGTGCAGATCGGGGCCCGTGACGGTGTGACCTACCGGGTCTGGCAGTCCGCGTCGGAAGACGGGCCGTGGCGGCCGGTGGGCACCACTGCAGACGTGTGGACATCACCGCGGCTCCCGGCCGGCGAGCAGGTCCATCTGGCCGTGTCGGCGTTCAACGACATCCAGGAAACCGAACGTGCCGTGGTCGACGGTGTTGCGGCACAGCTGCAGGTGCCAGCCGGTCCGGTCACCGGGCTGTCCGCCCAGGTCGACAGCGGTCATGTGGCGCTGTCGTGGACGGTCCCGTCGGGCAACAGCGACCTGATCGGGGTGTGGCGCACCCGGCAGGGTGAGGAACTGGCCGGGCACCCAACGACAACGGCGCTGCCGTCGGCAGCGTCATGGGTCGATCTGGACGTGCCTGCCGGCGAACACCTTTACACGGTCGGCTACATCACCGACAGCGGTGTGCGGGCCGGGCAGACCGTGACCGTCACCGTTGACGACGGGCGGCTGTCCCCACCGGAGAACCTGCGGGTCGTTGGCGGGGAGCTGCGCTGGGCTCCGCCGGCTGGCGCACCGTCTGAGGTGCAGTACGAGTACGGGGTGTTGCGCAACGGGGTCCGAGCCGCCACCGTCACCGACGGCACCAGCTTCCCGCTGGAAGGCCAGACCGGGTCGTGGACCGTGGTGGCAGAGCTGGACGACGGCGCCCGCCGGTCGGCACCGGCCGGGCCGATCTCGGCCCGCTGACGGTCCCGGCCCCGTCCGGCTTAGTCGACGATCGGTAGGTTGCGGCGCTGCGCGATCCACGCCATCGCGGTGTCGGTGTCGCCGAGCTCCTCACGACGTGCGGGAGCTAGCCCGCCAAGCCAGCCGTGCTCGATGTTGTGCTCGTAGGCGTAGTCGAGGCACTCGCGCCGCACGGGGCAGCGGCCACACAGGGCCAGGACCTCGGGCGGCGGCGGGGCCGTGTAGTAGCCCTCCAGTTGCCGCTGCTGCCGCGGATACCGGCGGCAGGCCGCGTCCGCCATCCATGCGTAACGTACCGCGGCGGCAGCAACGATCTCGTGGAGGGTCACCCCACAGCCATCAGCGTCGGGTGGGACGGCTCCCAGCTGCCATCGGCGTTGCGGACGAACCAGCGGCCCGAGGTCGTCCCGTACGCCCACACGTGCCCGTCGTGTTCCACGGTGCAGCCTCGAAGGGCCGCGAGAACGGTGTGTTCGTCGTCCTGCGCGTCGAGCCAGCGTTGGGTGAGCCGCACGGTTTCGACCGCGCAGGTCACAAACGCAGGCGGGACCGGTTCGGTGGCCGGGTCAACCCGGCATCCCAAGAAGGACACGTCGTGCATCACGAGCTGCTCCGTTCAGGCTGTCCGGCATGGTCGACCGGGCCCTCATCGTGGCCAGGGCACGGTTTCGGTTGGGACGGCAGCCCGCGGCCGGCGCCGTCCAGCAGCCAGCCGTACGGCCAGGTGACCGTGGCTTGCAGGCACGGGCCGGTGCGGGTGGTGACCGTCACCACGATCTGTCCGTCGTCGATCTGGCCATCGGTGTCGTAGCCGTCCAGATCGTTGCTGGCAGGGTCGTTAGCGAACGCGCGCAGATCTGCCCGCAGCTGTGCGTCTGTTGCGGTGGTGGACAGGCCAACACAGCCGGTGGCGAACATTGCGGCAGCAACCGCCGTGACGGAGATGGTGTGCGGGCGCATGTCAGTTCCCTGCGGCGCTGCGAGGTGCCGCGCCTGTGGGCAGCGCCAACGTGGCATCGCACACGGTGTCGTCGACCCACACGGTCGCGTCACCGGGCGTGTGGGGCGACAGCAGCCGGGCATACACGCAGGCGCCATGGTCGGTGGCGGCCGCGAAGGCGACGGAGCTGTCGTCGCCAGCCGCGATCGACACGGTTTGGGCGCCGGCCGCGGGGCCGACCACAACCGTTGGGGGTGCGTCCATCCCGAGCTGTGCCGGGTCAGGGGTGAACTGGCCGTGGGACGCGGCCACGTCCAGCTGAGCGAGCATCACGGCCCGCAGGGCCTGTTCGGCCTGTGCTTCGCGTTGCCGGTCGGCGCCAGCGGTGACTCCGACGGCAACGGCGGCCATGAGGGTCCCGAGGATCGCGATGACGGTGAGGAGTTCCACCATCGTGAAGCCACGTGGATGGCGTGCGGGCGCGGGTGTGGTCGTCATGGCCGGCATGGTCGGCCGCTCCCGGCAGCGGTCAGCACGCGGCCTTCAGCCCGGCCCGATGCAGGCAGCAGACCCTAACGGCACAGTTCACTGATGCTCGGGTACGGGTTGGTGGCTGTCCCGTTGACGTAGCGGCCCAGGTGCAGGTGCGGTGGGGTGTGGCGAGCGTTGCCGGTGGTGCCGACGGTGCCGATCTGCTGGCCGGCGGTGACGTCCATGCCGGTCTGCAGGCCAGCGGCAAGCTGGTCAAGGTGGGCGTAGTACCAGGCGGTGCCGGCCGGTGAGGTCACGGTGATGGTGATGCCGCCCAGCCCAGCTCGTGCGCTCGGGGTCCACCGGTCGACCGGGTTGATGCGAGTCACGGTGCCCGGCTCGACCGACACGACCGGTGTGCCGGTGTCGGCGAACAGGTCGTTGCCCTGATGGGTGCGACCTCCGGAGCGGGGCAACCCCCAGTCGTTGATGAACCGGTGTGGCCCAGCGATCGGGCAGGCCTGCCCGCCGGTCAGCTGGGGGGCGACGTTCGGGATGTCGGGCAGGGCGGCGCCGGGAGCAGGGAGCCCGTGGTAGTTGCTGGTGGCCCCGCTGTCGTTGTCGTTGCTGGTGCCGGTGGCGTCGTTGGCGTGCCCGTCAGCAGCAGCGGCAGCGGCAAGTGCACGGTCGATGTCGTCGTCGGACGGCCCTTCGGTAGCGACGTCAAAGACCTCACCGGCCTGGCCGGCCTGGTCGGCCTGGTCGCGGTCGCGCGCTGCTGCGGCAAGCCGGCCGGCGTACACGTCGTCGACCAGGCCGGTGAGGTCCTCTGCCAGATCGGGGTTGTGGCGGGCCAGCACCTCGGCGCGCTGAAGGGCGTCGTGCCGGTCACGGAGCAACTGGGACGGGTCGGTGGCGGCCGCAACGGTGCCGGTGGCAACCAGCAGGGCAGCGGCGACGGCGGCGACGGCGGCGACGCCGCTGCGGCGCATCAGGCGACCGCTTGGGTGAGGGCCGCGCCGGCGGGGGCGGCAACGACCCATGCCGGCAGGAACGGCAGCTGTGTGGCGCCATCACGGGCGGGGCGCCACACCAGCTTCAGGGCAACCATCACGCCGGCGGCGACTACCAGCGATGCGGCGGCATGCTGCACCAGCGTTGCGGCCTGCCAGCTGCTGCTGGCCCAGTCGGGGCTGTGCAGCCACGTCAAGGTCAGCCACGGGGCAAGGAGCAGCGGGATGGTGGCAGTGTCGCCCGCGCCGTGGGCGTCAACGCCACGGAACCGGCGGAACCACCAGCCGCCCACCTCGAACGGCACGACCGTGCCGGCAGCGACCACAACCGGTAGCCACGGGATGTGGCCAACCTCGAGGGTCACGGCCACGACCGCCACCGTTGACAGCGCCACCCACAGGTACACCGTCGGCATGTCGACCCACATCGTCCACCAGTCGACCAGCGCAATCAGCGTTGCGAACGCCACCCAGCCGACGGCCCAGACAGCCACCGACCATGTGCCGGTTCCGGCGACAGCCCAAACAGCCAGGGGCGCCGTCGCAGCGGTGGCCGCAACCACCACTGCTGCAACGTCGGGACGGACGGTGCGGCGCCGCAGTGGCCAGCAGGCGACCCCACAGTTGTCCCGCACGGTGTTGTCGGCCGCGCCAGTGAGCAGCTCACGGCCCTCCCAGGCGGCCCGCACCTGCCCGTAGGGGGCGACAGCCACCAGCAGGTCAGCAACGTCTGCGTCGCTGTTGTCGGCGGCGTCCAACGCTGCCGCAGCCCGCCAGCAGTGCCCAGCGAGAGCGTCACGGTCGTGGTGGGCAGCCCGCACCGTTGATGGCAGCGGATCAAGTGCCGTGCCTGCCTGCAGCTGCCGTGCCGCCACCTGATGTTCCGGCAGCGCGAACCACGACAGCTCGAGCGGTTGTTGCTGCAGCCAACGGGCGGCCAGGTCACGGTCCCAGTCCCACAGGGCCAGCAGCGCCGCTTCGGCGCCGAGGTCAACGTCGACAGGGACGGTGGCGGCCCGCAGGCACGCCACCGTCATCCCAGCCAGCGCCGCCAGCAGGGCGGCGGCTGCCAGCACGCTCATGCGGCCAGTCGCTTCTCGTCAGCGGCCGGGCGGGCTGCCACGGGACCGCGGCCGTCGCGGACCTGTGCGGCCGCGGTCGTCAACGCCCGCGCCACCTGCGGGGACACCTGCAGGTGGTCGGCCAGCTTGGCCAACCGCTGGTCAACGGTGCCGGTCACGGTCCGGGCCCCGTAGCCCAACACGATCCGGGCGGCGTCCTGCTGGCGCGCCGTAAGCCGGTAGAACCACGGGTCGTACAGGGCGGGGACGTCACGGCCGGCATGGACCGCAGCGACCTGGCCGATCAGCCGGTCCGCCAGCCAGTTGGGCACGTCCAGCAGGACCGCGATCCGGTCCCTGCGGGCGTTCGCGTCACCTGGGAGTTGTGCCCTACCGAACCCGAAGAACGCGCGGGCCACGAACCGTTGCCGGTCGGTGAGCTCATCGGTCCAGCCGCGGGACGCGAGCCTGTCGGATCCGTCGGTCAGTTCCGACGGGTCAGACTCGAGGGCGAGCAGGTCCCCGATGATCATGGGGTGCTGCAGCTTCGCGATGGCCCGCTGGATCCGGGTGCCGATCCAGGCGCGCGACTTGCCGTAGCGGACCTCAAGCTGCCGGTAGGTCCGTGGTGGCTCGTCACCGAGACCGAAGTGGGCCACCAGCAGTTCCCGTTCGGTCTGGCCCAGCTGGTCGCCAGCGGCCGCCACGATCTGGGCGACAACCTCAGCGGACTCGAACAGTTCGTTGGGGCAGGAACGCTCCGGGGTGTCAGCCACAGTGTCGGACAGCCGGTAGCCGGCGCCCTCAGCGGCGATGTCGGCGTCCAGCGATAGCGGCCCGGACCCGAACAGCACCCGAGCGACCCCGTTGGCGGTGACTGACGGGATGCGAGCCACGATCAGTGCGACCACCTCGTCGTGGCCCATTTCGTTGCGGGTGCCGTCCGCAATCTCAGCCAGGTAGGACCGGTAGGCCGCCTTGATCTCGCCACGCTTCTTGAACGCGGTGCGAGGCATGCCCTCATGCTCGGTCTTGCGGACGTACTCCGACACCCGGCAGTTGATCTTGGGGTGCACGTAGGTCGACACGATCCCGAGGTCGTCGTTGAACTGGAGCAGGCCCTCAAGTAGCGCTTCTTGCGCGATCTGGCGCAGGTCCTCACCTTCAGTGCGGGCGCCCGGCTGGGTCCAGCGGGCCGCAACACGGATCGCGAGCTTGGCGGCACCAAGCTCAAACAGCCCGTGGACGGCCCACGCGATCTCGGTGCGGGCCTGGCCGGTGAACTGCCCGACACGGGTCGCGTCGGGCTGGTCGACCCGGGCAACTGCTGTCAGTGCCTGCAGCCACAGGGTTCCAGCTCGTAGCAGGTCCCGGTCTGAGCCGGTGGTGACCTGCGACAGCAGGGCGATGCGATGCAGGTCGCGACGTTGGCGGACCACCAGGTCGCCGGTGAGCAGCAGCAGGGCGTAGTCGTCCAGGTGGGCATCGACTGCGAGACCGAACCGGTCTGGGCGGGGCCTGCGATGCGCCAGTTCGCCGTGGAGGCCGTCGAACGGCCCCAGGTCGAGCAGGTGGGTGGCGCGGCCATCGGCCGGGGCAGTGTCGGGGACCATGTCGGCGATGTGGCCGAACACGTCCAACGGCAACTGGTGCGCTGCCGTGTCCTTGCTGCTGACGGAACTGGTGGCCGGGCGAGACGAGCTGATCGTGGCGGCCGTACGTGCAACCTGGTCGACCAGGTCGATCGGGAGCTGGTGGGCCGGCGAGGTCAGCGTTGCTGTCATCCTGGGGCTCCGTACCTGTGCAGCCCGGTGCGGGCCGCTCCTGGTGGGTCCTTCCCCACGAGCTGCCGAAAACCCCCGATACGCGCGCGCCTAGCGAACACAGAGTGTGGTTGCGTCGTCACGGCACGCCACCACACGACGCCGTCACTTCACGGCGTAAACCCGTCGTCGCACGGCCCGACCTGCCCAAGCTCCCGGCCGCGCGGATCCAACTCGAGCTGCTCACACCGACCGAACCGCTCCAACGTCACCGTGGGCGGCACCACCTCCGCATCAGCCATCAACCGGAACGGATCCTGCCCGTCCTCCGGGTCGCACTCGTCCTGCGGGACCGGCACCAGCCCACCCTGCGGGCAGCCCTCGACATCCCCGTCGACCCCGACGACCTCATCGAAGAACAACGTGACGTCCGCGGTGTCCGCATCGCGGGCACGGTCACGCAACTCGATGTCGATCGACCACAGCGTCTGCCGCAGGAACGACCGCGACACCTCATCGACCGGGGTGCGGAACACCGACCACGCCATCGCGCTCATCATCCCGATCAGCGCCACAACGATGACCAGCTGCACGATGTCGAACCCGCGGCGCGGATGACGGCTGGAACGGCAGGTGAGCATCATGGGCCGCATGGTCAACCGCACCGGCCGGCTGTCACACAACGACGGCGGGCAGACCCGAAAGCCCACCCGCCGCCATGCCGTGCAGCGCCTGTGGAGATCCACCAGCCAGAGATGTCGTCGATGACCCCACCTTCAAGTGAGGGAGGACGTCAACGCCAGTCGTCCCCCAAGAAGGGAAGTTCAGGGTCGATGCCCTCAACGACCGCGGCCGTGGGCGCCAGCCACGCCAGCGCACGGCTCTGCGGCAGGTAGCGGTTGTCGCCGCTCCGCTCGACGTTGAGCGTTACGGTGTAGACATGGCTACCCATCTGCAGATGCAGCGTGGAGACGCCACCGCCGGTGCACCACGCGCTCTGCCCTGCTCCTCCTACCCCAGCGCCGCTACGCGTCATGTCAGCGCTCATCACAAAGCACCCGTCCGCCTCGTAGCGACCAGGGCTCCACACAGATCCCGGCTGCTGAAGCGCCACCACTTCAAGGTCGCTGCCCTGCCGGGTCCAAACGCATGACTGGCCTGCGTGGCTGTCGTCGAACCCGAGGGTGAGCGGGAAAGTGCTACTGACCGCGAGGAAGTGGGTCACCATGTGGCTACGCGCGAACTCGGCGCACAGCGGATAGCGGGCGTAGTCGAAGCTGGTGTCCATCGCGGCGAACCGGTCGGGGTCGAACTGGCCGTCGTTCCACCCTGGGTCAGCCTGGGTTGCTCCGTCCCTCCACCGTCCGACGTCGCCGCTGCCGTCCCGAACCGCGGTGCCGTGGTGGACCGCCAACCCCAAGGTCCGGGCGACGAAGGTCGTAACCTGTCCGCGCGAAACCGTCCCGCCCGGGTTGAACAGGTCGGCGGTCACCCCACGGGTGATACCTGCCGCTGCGATCAGCGCGATGTTGTCGGTGTGCGAACCACCGGCGTTGACGTCCACGAACGGCAACGGGTTGGAGACTGTGACCTGGATGTCGTAGATGCCCACGGCCAGCTGCATCAGCATCGTGGCCATCTGCGCGCGGCTGATGGTGGCGTTGGGCTGGAAGGTGCCGTCCGGGTAGCCGCGGAGGACCTCGAGATCGGCAAGCCGGGCGATTGCCCGCTCGTGGGGGTGGCCAGCAACGTCGGGGAACGCGTGGCTGGTGGCGCCCTTGCCGTCGTGGCCGGTGGCGTCGAGCGTGCGTGCGAGCAGCGCGGCGAACTCGCCGCGGGCCACGGGCCGGTGCTGATCGTACGACGCGGCGGGCCAGATCGCGATGCCCCAGTCGTGCAGGCAGTCGATCGCGGGCCCGTGGGTTCCGCCGACCCCGACAGAGGGCGTTTCGGCCGGGCAGGCCGCTGCCATGGCGGCCTGGGCGGCCGTGGCAGGCGCCAACTGCAGGATCAGCGCAGCCAGCAGGGCGACTGCCACGGGCGCAGGGAAGTGCCGTCGGACGCAGGTGCCGTAGGCCATAGCCTCACCTTCGGGTAGCGGGGCGTACTTCTTGACGCCATCATCACCATGTCGATCACCTGCTAGCTCACGACCGACCCGGCAGCATCACGCCGCCGTAGCCACATGCCACCGCCGATCCCTGCCGCAGCCAACGCCAGCAGCAGGACAGCGACCGCAACAGAAGCTCCCGTGTTCGCGAGCTTGCCGCTCTCACCGGCAGCTGCGGCGGCCTCAGTATCCGCAAGATCGGCGTCGACGTCGACGTCGACGTCAGCGTCGCCGTCGGTGCTGTCACCGGGGACATCAACCTGGGCGTAGACGACCTCGGCCTCATCGCCCGATGTTAGGACCGCCGCAACGGTGTGCGTTCCCTCTGCAACTTCGTCGGGCACAACGGCCTGGAAGATGGCCTCGCCGTTGGAGCCAGGGAAGAAGGTGGCGAGCTGGCTCGGTGTAGAGAACATCCACAGTTCTGCGTCAGCGATGTCGCCACCGTTGGAGAGCGCGGCGCTGGTGACGAACCGGACACCTGCGGCCAACTCGATCTGTTCTCCGGCACCACCGTGAAGTTCGAGGCCATCGCGGCAGGTGATGCTCACACCGTCGACCTCTCTGCCGGCGGGGCAGGCGAACCCTCCCTCACCGGCCAGGGCAGCGACTACGTCAGCAAGGTCGATGGGGGCAACGCTGGCATCCAGGTCCTCGTCGCTGTCCCCGTCCTGATCCGCCTCAGGCTCGTCGCTGTTCGAGTCGGGCTGTTCCACAGCGAAAGTGACGGGGTGTGGCGGAAAGTTGTTCCCGAGCGTATCGACGGTGCCCTCGATCACGACCGTTGCTGTGTCAGAGTCCACCTCGGTGGGGACAGCCCCCTCCAACGTGAGAACACCCAACGCGTTAGGGGTGTGTGTTCCTGCGCGGAACATGCCTTCGGGTGTGCCACCGATCGTGACTGTCGACGACGTGTTGATCCCGCTGACCTTCAGTTGCAGCTGGGATCCAGGGTCGACCACGGTCTGGTCCGCGACCTTCGTGTTGTCCGCTGTCAGTTCGATCTCGCGGATGGCTGCACGGAGCGCGAAGGGCCGTTGGTCGATGGTGTAGTCATGCCCCTCGAAGGTAGTTCCGACCGCAATGTTCGGGGCGCACTCGTCGCACTCGTACGTCAGAGTGCCGTTGGGATTGAGCCGCACTATCGACTCGTCCGCACCTGCCAGTAGCCGGCCAGAAACTGCGCCCACGCAGAACGTCGTTCCATCCTCCTGCGCATCGCAGCCGATGCTGACGTCAGCTACCGCCGCAACTTCGCCCCCCTTCTCCCCAACAACGATCGGTAGCTCAGCGGGAACATCGGTCCCCTCGGGCCAAACCACCGCGATGCGGTAGACCTGATCGCCCAGGACGGCGTAGTCGAACCAGCCGTCGCCGGGGATGTCTTCGGGAGTGGTGGACTCGAGAGTGACGCTTACTCCCTCGACCGGTTCCGTTCCCCCACCGGAACCGCTGTCGGCGACGGCGATCCCGGTGGGGGCGCCAGCGAGCAGAAGTGTGGCACCTGCGGCTGCAGCGATCAACGATCTCATCGGCATGGTCCTTGGGTGGATGCTTGCTGGGCACGGTCGGCCGTTCCATGCGGGTGTCATCGCACGATGACGTCCTCCCCCACCTGAAGGTGGGGGTTTCCGGGTGGCGTTCACGCTGCGTGGGCGTGTTCCGGTCCGGCGGGTTCCTGCGTCGACGCCCCGACCGATGTCTGGAGGGCTTGGCAGGCTGCAA
>LFIK01001224.1_pt1 | contig 20106 bp, 36 predicted proteins | sample 643401 | NCBI WGS metagenome assembly LFIK01 (sample SAMN03777447, study PRJNA286221) | soda lake metagenome | biome: soda lake; feature: Kulunda steppe; material: water; isolation source: sample T5-Br brine of Lake Tanatar-5 | place: Russia: Kulunda steppe | collected 2010-07
ATGCGTGCATGTGTGCGTGCGTGCATGCGTGCGTGCGTGCGTGTGTGTGTTTGCGTGCGTGTGTGAGCGTGCGTGCGTGCGTTCGCATGTCGTGCGTGTGAGCGCCACATACGAGTGCGCGCGCGGGCACGAGCAGGTCTGCGCTTGCAGGGCGCACCAATGGACCAACCCACGCCCATAGCACCCACTTGCCTGATCCAGGGGCAGCAGCCGTTAAAATCAGTCTCCAGCTCCGCTCCCCCCGCGCGCCCACCTTTCTCGCGCCACCTGTCTCTTCGTCTAAGCTGCATGCTCCCCCTTCTCCACAGCATTACATAACATACGCGCCACCAGCACCACCCATGCCCATCTCCCCCCAGTGGTCATGGTCGGAGACAGAGGCCGCGGTGGAGGTGCAGGTGGCGCTGCCGGGCGTGGCGCGGGACAGGACGGACGTGTTTGCCACCGACTGCATGCTCAAGGTCAACGCCTCGCCCTACCTCCTGGTGCTGGACCTGTACGCGGGCGTGGACGACGCGCGGAGCGCGGCCACCCTCACCGCGGACGGCGTCAAGTTCAAGCTGTTCAAGGTGTGCGTGGGTGCGTGCGCTGTGAGGGCGCGTGCTGTAGGTAGGTTAGGTGCTCGTGCACGTGAGCCAGGAGTATTGTGCCACTCTGTATCCGCGCAGGCATGGGTGGCATGCAAGTACGCAAGCGTGCCGCGGGCTCGCGTGTCATCACTGTGCCTATCCCACTTCCCAGAGCCCAGGTGCCTCCTACCACAAACCCACAACACCCGCAGTCCTCGCCCGGCTTGTGGGGCCGCTTGACCTGCCGCCCCGAGGACAACAGCAGGGAGGAGGTGCAGGCGCGGCGGAACGCGAGCATCGACCGGGCGCACGCCCGGCTGGAGCAGGCGCGCCTGCAGAAGCTCGAGTGGAAGCAGAAGAACGAGAGGTGGGTGCTTGCTGCCTGCGCACACTGTGCCGCGCACCGCACACTGCACACCCACCCCTGCTACGCTCCCTCCCCCACACACGGCGTAGAGCGGCCATTGACCGGCAGATTGACATAGAGCGCAAGAAGCGGCAGCACATAGACAGGCGCAAGGGGGAGGAGCTTGATGCTGAGCGCGGCGGCCTGGCGCATTGGCAGCAGCAGCTGCAGCAGCAGCAGCAGCTGCTGCAAGAGGGGGATGAGTCCGACTATGAGGAGGAGCAAGCTGAGCACCAAGCAGGGCATGGACAGCAGCAGCAGCAGCAGCAGCAGGGGGGGGGGCAGATGCAGGACCACGAACACTACCACGGCAAGGGGTGGAGGCCAGGCAGCAGGTGAGCACGGATGGCGCGCGGGTGTCTCTGCAAGGGCCCAAGGAGTGCACACACCAGGCGTCAGCGCCCAAGCCAAAGCATATTGGTGCAGGTGCCTGCTGCTCAGCCCCCTCTGCACCCCAATCCTCCTCCCTGAAGGAAGCACCGCGGGCCCAAGGCACTGCCCCCCATTGCTGGTGGCGGGAGCAGCGAGGATGATGATGAAGCCGATGACGACCAGAAGGATGCACAAAAGCGGAGGCAGGCGCAGGCTAGCGCCAGCCAGCAGGAGGGTGTGGGCGCAGAGGATGACCTTGCGCCTGTGCCCTCACACGCAGAGCTACAGGTGGGCAGCTGGAGGGCGTGCTATGATGAGCTACCCAGCACCAGGCTCAAAGCCTGATTTGGAGGCAGCCTGCTCGCATGCGTGTGTTGCGTCCTTGTCGTGCATGTGCTGCGCCTCTGCCCAAGAGCAAGCAGGCTGCGTACATCAGTCCTCTGTTTTTGATCTGCGCCCAAGGACGTACCAGTAGCAAGCCCATGGAGCCCTCCTTTTGCGCTGAGCATACCGAGGTATATGATCACACGCCGTCCTTCCTGTAAGGATCGTTTCCGAGCAATCCTTACCAACTCTTGTTCCTGTTGCATCACAGACCTTCAAGCCGCTGCCCCCGCCCCGGATCCGTATGGAGCCTGTCCGGGTTGAATTCACCAAGCTCCAAACCGGGCACCTGCCAGCGAGGTGGGTGGAGGCCAGACTGAGCGCCTGAGAGGTGCGCACGAATGGTTTGGAGTTTAGAGCGCAGGTGTACCATCACAGGCTGAGTGGTTGGTGTGACGACTCGCTGCTCAAGGCCCCACACCGGCGGACGAAGCAAGGACATTGCTCTGCCTGCTTTCAAAAGTGTGAATGAGGGTATTGGCAATTTGAGGCTGGAATAGATTAAATATTCTCACCATCACCCCCTGCGGCCCAGGGCCAACCGTGAGGAGGAGCTCCGCACGTACAAGGCCAAGATGGTGGACGACAAACTGCTGGCGGACAGCCAGGACGTGGCGGACCGGCAGCCGGTGTTCCTCAAGGACAAGGGCGACGCATTGTACAAGCAGGCCAACTACAGGTAGGTTTGGCTGGGGGGCATGGGGCGTGGATGGAGGGCAGGAAAGGCTGCGTGAGCGCTCTGAGCCGCCTGTCAGGGGAAAGTGGGGAGGGCCGCAGAGAGCCCTGCCCTGCCCTCACCACGCACCTGACTGCACCGCCCTGCTCCAGGGGCGCAATCAACGCCTACTCCCGCGCCATTGAGCTGGATGACGCCATCCCCCTGGTGTGGTCCAACCGGGCGGCCTGCCACCTGGCGCTGGGGTGCCATGCGAGCGCGGTGGGCGACTGCACACGCGCGCTGCAGCTGCTGACTGAACGGAAGAGCAGGTGCGGTGTTGTGGCAGCAAAGGGGGGGGGGAGGCGCGAATGCTTTCAGCCGCGGGGGGGACTGAGATGGGGCCTGCGCGTGCAAAACACCCGCAAGCACGAGAGGTGGTGGCATCAATGCGCAATGCACTTGGCAGCTTGCACACCATGCTGGCCACCCACAGCGTTGTGTGAGGAAGTGCGCGGGTCACAGCCAGGCCACCCCACACTACCGCATGCCTGCAGGTTTGAGAGTGGAGCCATGGAGGCTGCAGACGCGGCGGCCTACAGGAGGCAGCTGCTGCGCGCGCTGGTGCGCAGGGGCCAGGCACAGGCGGAGCTGGGCATGCTGGCGCACGCGCTGGAGGACTATGAGCAAGCCATGAGGTGGGCAGGGGTGTGGGCGGGGGTGTGGGCGTGGGCGTGGCAAAGTCTTGACCCTTGCCCCCTGCTTTCTGTCTTTTGCCATGTGGCCTGGAAAGTAGTGCGCGTGACCTCTCTTGAACCCTAACCTCTTTTGCAATGGAGAGTGTGGGGGGAGGTGCGCACAGGGTTGGGCGGGGCAGGGACACCTGTGGTGGTGGGCCAGGTGCTTATGGTGATGCGCCATGGCCTTATGGTGATGCGCCATGGCCTTATGGTGATGCGCCATGGCCTTATGGTGATGCGCCATGGCCTTATGGTGATGCGCCATGGCCTGCCTTGCCAAGGTCGAAGCTCACGACGTGAGCTGCACATGCCGCTGGGGGGAACTTGGCAGTCTGCAAAAGCACTCCACTGGACTTGACCTGGGCAGGCAGCCCCCTGTATGGCCCACCTCTCTCGTCCTCACCACAAAGCACTTTGTGCAAAGCTCTTTGCCTCTGTGCTGCGCGCAGGCTTGAGGAACCAGACGGGGAAGCGGCTGCCTCCTCTCTTGCTGCAGACGTGGCTGAGCTGCGGGCGGCCATGGCGCCTGCGGATGCAGGGGCGCTGAAGCAGAGGGGCGCAGCGCGTTTTGCTGCAGGCGACCATGCGGGCGCAGTCGAGGCGTGGGGCCTGATGCTCACCCTGCCCTGTGCAGCAGTACCCGGTGGGTGGGCTGGGTGGGCAAAGGAGGGGTGGGGAGGGAAGATGATAGGCCAGGTGGGATGTCGCGCGCATATGCCGCCACACGCGCATCCGTTCATAAGTGGCACCCCAACATGCCTGAGCATCCGAGACTGCTCGCCCAATCCCCTTGCGCCCCATCCCTTTGCGCAGACCCAGACCGCCAGGCTGCGCTCAGCAACCGAGCGGCAGCGCTGCTGGTGCTGGGACGGTATGCTGAGGGGGAGGCGGACTGCAACCAGGCACTGGCGCTCGCGCTCTCCTCAGCCCTGCACAGCGGGGCGCAGCAGGTGCAGGCCCCCTGCAGCAGTGGCGTGCCAGGCAGTGGCGCCCAGCAGCAGGGCAGTGGAGAGCCCAGCAGCACAGCGGCACCAGCAGGGTTGGAAGGGGGCAAAGCGGGTCCGCAGGGGGGTGGAGCACCGGCAGGGTGCGCGCATGCTCCGCCCGACCAGCTAGAACGCTGCCTCCCACTGCTGCGTGCTGCGGCGGATGCTGCAGCGCAGTCCACCCACGGCCCGCTTGCCCACACGACAGCCAGCTTGGACGCAGCGGAGGCAGCGCTGTCAGCCTTTGTGGGCAGCCTCCTCGCGGAGCGGACAGCCGCGGGCAGGGCTGCCCCGGCTGGCGGGGCCCCAGGGTGGCCACCCTGGGCTGCGCCCCTCGCACGCCTGCTGGCCAGGCGTGCTGCCCTGCGCAGCCACCTGCGCCGGTATGTGGGGGCGCGGGCCGATTGCCGGCTTGCAGCCGCGTTGTTTTTAGCCCTGGGTGAGGACAGCAAGGCAGAGCAGCTGAGGGCGGATGAGGGGGTGCTTGCAGGGCTGGAGGAGGAGGCGGTGGGGGGCGCTGGAGCAGTAGGAGGAGCAGCAGCAACAGGGCAATTTGAGGCGGATGAAGAGGTCAGCTAGGTTGTTGGCCGCCAACCATGGCGTGGTGGGTTGATTTGACTGCTTGAACTGTACAAGCCTGTAGAGGCTCATGTGATTCCTTCCTCTTTTCTTGGGCTCAAGTGCCCCATTCATGGCGCAGCCACTCGCAAATGCCTTTGTCAAAAAGGCCCGGTGCCTGCAGACCGCACGATGGTCCCACTTCCGCTCCGCTGCCCGTCCAGCTTATCCCCACTTGGAGGTGACCACAACAAACGACGGCAAGTAAGATACATAGGGTGCGGTGTAACTAGTTCATGAGGGCAGTGCGAGAAACATTTTGGAGGCACACGCCGGCTGGCAGCACGGCCTGCATGGCCAGCTCATCCGCGCTATGCCCCCACAGCAGGTCCACATGGACCGCGGCCGGTAGCAGCCCCAGCCTCTGCCCTGCCCCGCACGTGGCGGCCTGGTGCATCGCGGCCACGGTGGCTGGGCAGGGCCCAAGGCCCCAGCTGCAGGAGCCCGCAGCGCCCGCCTGTGGTTGGCTGGCGCCACCTGTGGCAGCAGGGGGAGGAGGGCCAGGGCTATGCTTTCGTGCAGCTCCCCCTCCAGCAGCTCCTGCTGCAGCTCCAAATCAGCCCAGCAAACAGGAACAGCCCCCAGCCCCACTCCCACTAACCCACGCACCAGCATCTGCCAGGGGGGGCAGCCGCTCGCGGGGCACCAGGAACAGCAGGTCCCCCTGCGGCCAGGGCGCAGCCAGCAGCTGCACCCCGCCGGTGCTGCCTGTGTGGTGGGGTGCGAGTGATGCAGAGCTGTAGAGCACTTGTAACGGTTATAGGCACTAGAAAAGCCTTTCCTTACATCCTAGGAATGCCTTTTGACTCCAGTCGTTACAGCACTGCTGGCGGTTGAAGAGGGAAAGGGTTGCTAGGGCCTCTGGGGCCAGGGGCGCAACCCGCATGCTGCGCCCCGTCTTTGCTCCCTGCTGGTACGGGCGCCATGGCGGGGCAGCTCACAAGAAAGACGCAGGGTCCCGCAATTGAACACAGCAATCCACTTGCTGCAGCAGCAGCAGTAGCAGCAGCAGCAGCAGCAGCAGCACCTTGCAAGCACAAGGGCCAAGGGGAGGACTGCGGCTGTAAAAGCACAAAACAGGGAGGAGCAGCACCTTGCCACACACCTTGTGCGGCGGCCGCCGCACCGAGGGCTAGCGCAGCCACAGTGCGCTGCAGGTCGGCCGCTGACCAGCATGCCTGGTCCGCAAGCAGCTCGGCAGTGAGCTTGGCAGCGGTGGGGGGCGGCAGGCGGGGGTGCGCCTGACCACCTTCCTCTGCAGCAGCGGCAGCAGCCGCGGCAGCAGCCCATCCGTTCTTCTTGCGCACATCCCGCCCCTCCTTCAACGCCTGGGCAGCTGCTGCACTGCGCAGCCGGCGCGCGCTCAGCGTGGTGATGTACCTGTTCCGTGGTGTGTGCGTGCATATGTGTGGGTGTGGGTGGGTGTGTGTGTGTGTGAGAGAGAGAGAGAGAGAGAGAGAGAGAGAGAGAGAGAGAGAGCGTGTGTGTGTGCGTGTGTGTGAGAGTGTCTGAGTATTCAAGACTGTGCATGCGCGCGTGTGGGTGTGCAAAGCCCAGACGGACAGCAGGGGAGCCTCCACCCCAGCACGCACCCGTTGCCGTCCAGCGCCTCGTCCACCAGCGCCGTCCGGTGCGCAGCCAGGCCGGGGAACGCCTCCAGGAAGCTAGCCAGCAACTGCTTGGCACCCGCCTTGCGCGCAGCCAGCTCTGCGGGCGGGCCCCCGGCAGCCTTGCTGCCCCTGCTTGCCCCCTGCACAGAGGTGGTGTGAGCAGAGTACAGTGGTGTGGGCCAAAATTCACGTGAAGCACGTACAGTCTCATCTCTGCAGATAGGACAGCCGCCCTGCTGCCCCTGCCTGCATCCTGCACCTCACAGGATGGGCCATGGACCTCGGTGGGAGCGATCTCAGCATGTGCCTCTGGTTCTGGTGAGCACTGATGTGGTCAGGGTCCTTTACCAGCGCCCGTCCTTGCTCATCGCCCACCTGGACCGGGCCGCCCAGACGCTCAGCCAAGCGCGCCACGCGCTCGCCCAGCACCAAGCTCGTCACCAGCACATGCGCCGCCCGCGCTGTGGCGGCTCCGTGATGATCTGGGCCGGAGCGATCTGACGCGCCGCACACGCACAGCACCGCATCCAATGGGCAGCAGCCAATGGGGGCAGAGGTGGGAGGGGTGGCGCCACAGCTGCTTGGCTGCTGAGCGGCAGCCTGCTCCCCTGAAGGCGGGCTGCTGCTGCTGGCCCCACCCTTCTTGGCTGCGGCTGCAGCTGCTGCACCCAGGGAGCTGCTGCGCCAGTGGTGGGCCAGCGCAGCCCAAGGGAGAGGCTCGTACAGAGCGGCCTGCATGTGCCAGGAAATTGGGCGTGATGGCCTGAGGCGGGCGGCTTGGGCATGCGAGGTGTGCAGGGCCAGCGTAGAACAAGGAGGCTCATTCAGAGCGGCATGTGTACCGGAGGGGACACTAGATAGGAGGTAAGCCAAGCCCTTCCACACTGGCATGGTGCACGGCACCGCAGTGGGAGCGCACACAAGCCACCACCTGCAGGTGAGGGTCCTGGGAGCAGGCCGCCAGCACCACGAGCGGCAGGTGGCGCAGGCGGATGCGCAGCAGGCCATGCGAGGGAGCGGAGGGCACCAGGCAGCTGCTGGGGCTGCCCAGGTACACCTGCAGTAGGACGGGTTTGCGTGGGTCGGCAGCACAAGGGCACTGGAGGCCACATCACGTGGTCAAGGGACTTAAGGAACGCATGCTGTTACCTGAACAGGGCTTGGCAGGACTACCCTACAGGATACCTGTACCCTACAGGCTACCTGTACCCTACAGGCCCTACCTGAACAGGGCTTAGCATCTTGAACAGGTGGTGCTCCATGACGTAGTGCATGGAGCCCACACCCGCGTGGTCGTGCCGCAGCCAGGCGGCCCTGCGCAAATGGACAAAGACAAAAGTACGGCTGCTCAGGGTGCTTGCACGCTAGCAGCATCCTGGGTGCCACTGGCAGGGGTGAGGCCGGCATATGAGCGTGTGCAGGGCACTGACGCAACTACGAGTAGGCCTCAGCCTAGGCATTGCAGGCCTACGCTCTTGCATGAGCAAGATCTGATGCCCGCCTAACTTCTGTGCATGCTGCGCGAGGTCCCAGAGCCACGAGTTACCTGCAGTCCACGTGCAGCAGCACCGCCCTCCCAGCTGCCGGGCCCCATGCCTCACACCCACCCTCCTGCCCCCCCTGCTCTGCCGCAGCAGGCACCCACGCGGACACAACGGCCACGCAGCGGGGGGGGCCAGAGGGAGGGAAGGCCTGATCCTGCTGCTGCTGCTGCTGCTGCTGCTGCTGCTGCTGCTGCTGCTGCTGCTGCTCATGCTGCAGGGAAGGTGGATGGGTGTTAGGGGTGCAGAAAGCAGCTGGTGTAGGTGCTCCTGACCCTGCCCCTTCTCCAGCTAGGTGTGCAGTGGAGGGCAGTGCCTGCAGCTGCTGCTGCTGCTGCTGCTGCTGCAGCTGCTGCTCAGCTGATGGCAAAGGACAGGTAGGGAGCTCGCCCCTGGCCTGCCACCCAGAAGGGCAACAAATCAGCGACAGGAGCTGGCCGCAGCGTAGTGTGCTTGGGGAAGCAGCTGCACCACCAGCTCCACAGCTGCCCCATTCACCCCCACCCCCACCGGCGCACGCTGCACCAGGTACAGCGTGCATACAGAAAAGGGGGCTGGCACACTGCAGCCCACCCATCCCTGCTGCCTGCCCTTGCTGTACACCACAGGGCGGTGCAGCTTCATTCAAGGCAGCTGCATTGCCTGCTGCCGCTGCTGCTGCTGCCGCCCCACCTGCTGGCTGCTCTGACGCAGCATCTGCTGGAGCCCCACTGCCAGTGCCCGCATCTCCCCAAACCCCATGGCCCAGCCCCTGCTGCTGCTTGCATGGCGGCTTGGCAGAAATAAGCACAGGAGGCGCCTCTACTGCGTATCGCCCATCAAACACCACCTGTATTTGTGTGCATTTGCATGCTTGCGTGTGTATGTATGTGTGCGTGCACGCCCGAGCATGTGTGTGTGTGTGCGTGATGTGTGTGTGTACGTGTGTGTGTGTGTGTGTGCGTGTTCACTCATGTGTGCGCATATTTTTTTTGTTGAACCACATGACTGGAAACTGTGGAGGCTGTCCGCACTTACCTGCACACACTTCCAGGATAAGAGCAAGCTGTCTGCAGCCTGCTGCGCAACCGAGCCCCGGCGCCGCGTGCGCTGCTGCTGCCGCTGCTGCTGCTGCGCCTGGCTGCCTCCTGCACCCGCAGCAGGTGAGCCAGCCCCCACCAGTGCCGCAGCCGCGTCATCCACCTTCTGCTGGAGGCTGCCCATGCTCACATTCATGAGAGCGAGCTCAGTGAAGGTGCAACCACCAGGGCTGGGCCCCAGGAAGGGGTGGAGCGGATGAGGGTGGGGGGCGGGGGTGCCCAGCAGACCATGCGGCCCTACATGCTCAGGGCTGGCTTGCAGCAGCAGCTGCGGTGGCTGCAGCTGCTGCGAGAGGGGCTGGGAGGGCTGGGATGGGGTTGACGCCTGCTGCTGCTGCTGCTGCTGCTGCTGCTGCTGCTGCTGCTGCATGGAGGCGGGGGAAGGGGTCAGGCCAGCGGCAGTCTGCAGCTCAGCAGCGGCAGCTTGGCTGCTCGCCAGCGCCACCACTGCTGCGTGGGCCGCCTGCAGCTTTTGGAACTGATCCACCTGTGCATGCACAGCAGTGCACGTGCAGTCCTTACAGAACCACCTTGGGCCTTGGGTGAAGACCAATGGGGACAACAGCTCCAGCAGAGGCAACCCACCCCCCTCCCCCAGGGAATCAGCGCACCTGCGTGAGCAGCCATGCCACCATGTCCTGCGTGGACGCCTCCTGGGGGTGCAGCGACGCTTTAAGGGGGGGCGTCCCGATGCGCCTGCCCTGGGCTGCGCACTGCTGCTGCTCGTAGTAGGGGCGCAGCTCGCTCACGTCAGGCCCTGCTTGAGTGAGGGAGGGTTGGCCCGGTCCAAGGGAGCGCATATGATGCAGGCCTTGCATGGAATGAGTACATGCGAGGCCCCTGCCATGATTGGGCCTTCAGGCAGCAGCTATGATTTAACCCATGTTGGAACCCATGGACGGGACGCCATGGACCTTGTCAGGCACGCCCAAGCACGCAGACCACCCGCAGCCAGCCACCCCCGTCCTGTCCAAACCGCGCACATCAATCCACGAGCCCTCCACCACTAGCCCCCACTCAGGCACCCTCACCTGCTGCGATGGTGGACACCGTGCCTCCTGCGTGCCCCTGCCCACACTCCGGCCCCACTCCTCCCCGCACCAGCGCCGCTCCCCACCCTCCCGCCCCCCTGCAGCCCTCCGCTGCTGCCTGCCCCCCCATCCACTGCTTTGCCCACGCCTGGCCTGTGGCTGCCTCCTCCTCCTCTACGCTGCCCTTGCTTGTGCTGGCAGCACCGCCGCCCCCCTCAAGAGTGCCCGCTGCCCCTGCCGTCTGCACCTGCAGGTGCCGCAGCCACGTGTGCAGACGTGTGTGGGGGGGCTTGGAGGCGTGGTTGACCAGCCCTGTGACCTCTGAGCGCCGTACACGGTCTGACGTACTGAAGCCGCACCCTGGCATTAAGGGGCTACACCCATTCAGGCCAGCTTGGGGCGTAGCACCTGGCAGCAGTACACTGCAGCAATTCACTCTAAGACAGAAGCCGCAGCCAGAGGTCAACGCAGCACGCACCTGCAGGGCAGTGGCACCGCCGGCCCTGACGGCAGCTGGGTGGGGGCAGGCGGGCGGGGATGGGTGCATGCAGGGGTGGGCGGGCGAGGGCACGAGGCCCAGGTGCAAGCACAGGGCTTGGACACCCGTGCGTGTGAGCTGCACGTGCGGCAACTCTGGCACCAGGTCCAGGATGTGCCCGCCCACCTCCCGCACCCGCTCCCCTGCCTCCCACGCCGCGCCCGCCAGGCGGGAGGGCAGCACCACCAAGCCCACCGGCTGCGGGCGGCAGGGGGCATGGGTGGTGGCGCTGCTGCTGCTGCTACTGCTGCTGGTGCCGGCGTCGGTGTTGGCGGCAGCGTCGCTGCTGCTGGGCTGGGCTGCTGGATGAGGGGTGCTGGGGTGGGCACAGCAGCTGTGAGCTCCTGCTAAGCTGGCTGGTGACCAGGGGTGCAGGGAGGTGTGCGCGTCTGCAGCGGCCAGGCCCTCCAGCAGCGGGGCCTCCACAAAGGTGTACTGGGCGTAGAGGCCGGATCTGAGGAGGACCACGCGCAGGGCGGCTCCGCAGCTGCGGGTGTGCGGGTTTGGGGGAGGGGTTCCGGCGTCAGCATGCGTGCTCTGATCCCCCGCCCATGCATCAATTGGGGCATCCTACACACCGCCCACACGTACTTGCACATGCACACCGCACACACAGCCGCCCACACATACATGCGTATGCACGCAAACTGAACGCACATGAGCCACACCCAAAAACAGAAACACGTTGACACAACCCCCTCCTCCATTCACGCTCACACACACCCACACCTGTACGCCATGAGCGCAGCCCTGGCCGCCTCCTGCACACGCCCCATGGGGACAGCGCTGCGGGCGCCTTTGGCTGAGGGGTTGGCGGTGGTGGTGGCGGTGGCAGCAGCAGGTGCAGCAGGGGCCGCTGCTGCCGTGGCAGCCACAGCAGCTGGGGCCTGGCCTCTACCACCGCTGCCCCCACCAGCCCCTGCTTCGCCCTTGACTCCACCCCCGCACTTGGCAGCCCCTCCCCCCTGCGCCCCGCAGCTGCCCGCGCCCGCCCCTCCACCAGCGCCCCCTCCCTCCCCCAAGCGCGGCACACGCACACGGTACATAGGCAGCGCCTGCTTCAGCACGCCTTTCCACCCCAGCGCTGGAAGCCCCACACAGCAGCCGTGCAGCCACTGCATGGGGAGGGTGGGAGTGACGCCAGTTGAGTGCGTGTGTGTGCGGGGGCACTGGGGTGGAACTGGGCAGGTGGAGGCAACACACACCAGTGGACCAGCAATCCACTGCGGCCAGCATTAGCCGGCACAACTCCTCATCTGCAAGGTGGCACCGCAGGCGACAAATAGCCTATTTGAAATAGGGCACATCAAGGGGAATAGGGGCCCTGTTAAGGGCACACACACCTGCATGAGCTGCGGGTCCTCCAGGACACTGCAGCAGGCCTCGCAGCTGCTGCTGCTGTCGCTGCTGCGGGTGTCAGCTGCGGCGGCGCCACCCAAGGCACCTGGCCCACCCAGCGTCCTGGTGCCGCCCGCCAGGTCGCCATCGCTGTCACTGCCACTGGGGTGGCTGCTCATGCGCGTGGGGTGCGCACGGTGTGTGCATTGTCGAGTTGTAGCACCGAGCCCTGCTACATGCCTGGCTAACACTGCTGGTATGGGCGAGGGAGATGCGGGGCAGACAAGGAGCCGTCAACCAGGCGCCTGCACAGATCAACCACAGCCCTGGCAGCAATGGGATCCCCTTGAGTGGGGATGAGTGATGGGCCGAGGTAGCAACCAGAGAATTTTTTTGGGAGAAAAAGAGGCCCCACCTGCGTGCCGCCGTGCGCTTGCCATATGGAGTGGCCAGGCTGGCACCCGCAGGTGCCCCGTCCCCCCTCCCTGCTTCTACTGCTGCTGCTGCATCTGCTGCTGCGGCTGCCACTGCCTCTGCATGCGCGGCGTTGGCGCGGGCCACCCCCATCTGCACCCCAGCAGCCGCGAGGGCTGCCAGGTGGGGGCGGGCATCAAATATGCACTTGATGGTGGCGGGGCTGGTCAGCAGGCGCAGAAGGTGCGGCCAGATGAGCGCGCTGCAGGTAGAGGGAGGGGATTGCAGGCATGGAGTGATTTGATGGGCATGGGTAGTGGCTGGGCTGGTGAGCAGGTGCAGGAGGCAGTGTATCAGCTGCTGAGGCAGGGGGTTGGGGATGGCCTTTCCTGCGCCTATTCTGCCTGGAGCACAAGAGGCGGGAGTGCTGCAATGGTGAGGGAAAGTGCACCTTTCCAGGGGGATGGGGTGGCCTAGGCACGCAGGCAGACACTCATGCCACGCACCCGTGTGCTCCCTTGAGGTGGAGCCACACAGCCTCCTTGTGCTCCGTTGCCACCACCATGCCTAGCAGTTTGCTGTGTGGGCAGGCAGCCGCACCCAGCTCTGTTTGTTGCAGCTGCTGCTGCTGCTGCTGCTGCTGCAGGCGCTGGCAATGCTTCACATGCTCATCCTGTTTGACCTGCCACTGCTGCGCATGCTCCCGCTTCACCACTCCAGCCACTTGCCCCCCCTGCAGTGCACCGCTGTTGCCGGCAGGGCAAGGGCGATGCCCACCCAGCACGGCACCCATGAGTGGTGGTTTTGGCTGCTGCGGCTGCTGCTGCTGCTGCTGCTGCTGCTGCTGCTGCTGCTGCTGCTGCTGCTGCTGCTGCTGGGTGGGACCCACCTCCTGTAGAGGCTGCCAGGCTGGCTGTTGTTGCGGCCCCTGCCTCCCCTGCTGCCGCTGGCTGTCTTGAGGGGAGGGAGAAGGGCTGCTGTGCATGGGGGAGGCTGAGCAGGCAGCCACTGAGGGTGCGTGTGGGGTGTCCCACACGAAACCCAGGCCAATACGCTCAGCCTCGTGCAAGCCAGCCAGGCAGGCAGTGAGGGTGGGCAGGTCCATTTTGTCAGAGCTCAGCACCTGTGGATCGGGGTTGTGGGTGCGTGTGACAGAGCTCAGCACCTGTGGATCGGGGTTTTGGGTGCACAGTGCAACAAGCTCAGAGCTCAAGTAGGCATTTGAGGCTGGTTTTCGAGGTGTAGGCATTGGGCACAGAGTGGAACGACAGGCAGGCCATTTCCCGCTCTCTGTCTCGTGGTTTTGTAAGGCATTCCAGGAGCACCTTTTCAGAGCATGGATGACCCCCTCGCACCCACCTGCGCACTGCCTCTCAGCTTGAGCTGCGTGCGCCTGTGTGCAGCGCCCTGGGCCTGCAGCTGTGCAAACACACGGTCCACCTCCTCAGCCTTGGGCAGGTCCCGGTCCCCCACCGCCTGCCCTGTGCACGCAGCCGCCTGCGCAGCCGCGGCAGCTGCAGCTGCGGTGTCCCCCTTTGCATTCAGCTCGTGCTGCTCCTGACGCAGCTGAGCGGAGCAAATGATCTGCATGTGAACGGGGTGCAGCGCAATAAGCACCACAGTGCATGCTAGGCAGGATGAGGTGAGCATGAGTGGCAGGGTATGGCAAGTGCAAGACTGCTGCAATGCTGCCGGCACCACCCTCACTTGCTCTCTAATTGCAATGCACTGTGGTGCTTATTGCGCACACGTAGACAACGGGCTTCAATGTCCTGGGAGGCAGGCATGTGTGCTGGCAACTCGCGCCTTGCTGCTGCCTGCCAGCATTTGCTGAACACAGCACTTGCGCTGGGAGTACGCCACACACACCTGGAAGCGCGCCGCCTCAATCAGGTCCAGGGCTGCACGCCTGGCCACTGCCCCACAGCCCTGGTTCAGGTTCACCAGGGAGGCTGCTGTGCCCCTGTGCGAGGGAATGGTAAGGACGCATGCTTCCTTGACTGTGGGGTACGCTCGTCAAGGTCCGAGCATACAAGGGTGGCAAGGGCGTGGCTGATTATTTTGCGTTGTATGTCCTACTTTATGTGAGCACAAAGTTATGGGCTCACTGTGCTGTGCCCCTGCTTGCCAAACGCTCTGCATGCTGCGCAAGGGTGCAGCCGCAAAAGTGCAGGCGCTCAGCAGCGCACCCTCCGTCCGCAGAGCCCCCCTCCACCCACTTGCTCATCGGCGCGCCGTCCTTGCCCACGATGCGCTCGGCGTTGCGCATGTTGCGCGGCAGCGCGGCCACCATGACGCGCTGGATGTCCTCAGGCTCCGCCAGCGCAAGCGCCTCTAACGACGTGATGCCAGCGGTGTGCAGGGCCCGCGCGCGTGCCACCGTCATGCTGCCCTTGTCGTCCTTCAGCTGCGTGGGTGGGTGGATGAGGGTTAAGAATGGGCATGGGCGTGAGATGGAGAGGAAAGGGGAGCAAGATGACAAGGCTGGCTGTGTGCGAGGCTGGTCTTGAGCTACGTGTGTAGGCAGCTGGGAATGTGTGTATGTGTGTGGACGTATGCGTTTGTGCATTGTGTGTGTGCCTCCACTCCTGGCATGACAAGCTCTACAAAAATAAGTGATCCGGGCCATCCAGCGCCTCCTCCACCCACCCTCATCAGGCGCATGAGCTCAGGCTGCGATCGCAGCTCCGCCTGCTGCGCGATCTGGGCCAGCAGCATCTCCAGCTGCCACCAGCCAGCGGAGCCACACATCTTGGACGCCATCCCCGCGCACTTGTTCAGCTGGTCCTGCGCCTTCTCCAGCGCACTGCGGTTGACGCCTGCACGCAGGACAAATAACAGTCATGCACACAACAATGGAGCCCGGATCAAGCGCCTGGCCCTGTGCCTCTCCCACTGCACGCTGCACTTTATACCTGCACGTAAGTGCGCAAGGCAATCCTCTCGTGACTGCACCTGCACCCTGAGCCAGATCAGGTCGCCAAAGTGGGCATGACAAGCGGAAAGCCTCTGCGTGCTGGCTGGCGCCGCACTTGGTGCCAGGCAGCATGAGGAACTTTGAGCAGGCAGAGCGTTGCGGCTGACTGCTTGTGCAAAGGTTTTGCAATCAACAGGCACAAGAGGACACATAGACGGCTGACCTCGGAGCGTGAGGGCGGCCGGCTGGCGCCAGGCCGGGTCGATGTCGGGCAGCGTGAGCGACTCGTACAGGCAAAGGGCCGCGGCAAACTGCTCATGCCTCAGCGCGTCCACCTTGCTGCCCCGCCCTGTTGCAGCCTTGAGGCTGGCAAAGTCCAGCGTGACCTGCAGCACCGCTGCCACCTGCGGTGGGTCACCGGTGGGTGGAATGAGCACCACAGAGGCATTTTGTGCCATGGCCTCCTGGTTAGACATGCAGCACAGCAGCCACCGTGAAGGCAGGCTAGGGTGCTCATGCCACAAGGGTGAGCGCCCATCCCCCACCCCTCCATTCCCTTGATGGACTCAAGGGCAACACTGTTGCTTCACGTGTAGAGCCGGAGGCATCAATGTGCCAAGCTCACACCTCACAGCACACGAACATCCCCCACACCTTCTTCAGCTCGGTGCTCAGCCCGCGCAGCTTACGCTCCCACTGCCCCCAGTCGTGGATGGTGAAGCTCTCGCCCATCTGCAGCGCCACGGCATAGATGAGGTGCAGGCTCCCCCCCACCAGTGCCACACCATTGTCTGCTAGCTCCTGCAGCCTGCGCGCGTGGGGCGGAGGCAAGGAAGGTGCCGAGATGCGAGAAAGAGACGCAGGCTACGTCCCATCCACTTGCGCCACGCCACCGTGAGCCACCGCATGCACGCCAGGAGAGGGTGAAACCTGGTGGTGATGGTGCTGAGGAGGTGTGTGGGGCAGGTGCAACTGTCGAAGCCAGCCCACCATCCTTGCCGGCTCTGCACATGATCCTCCTTCCCCAGCTTGCACTCTGCCCACAAATCATTGCAACTGGCATAATATTCGCCCGCACCACAGTCCCTGTGCCACCCACCTGCTGTACATCTCCTGCCCCGTGTGGCAAGGGAGGCTGCTGTCATACACAGCCCGGCCGTAGGGCGTGGCCACCCAGTGGGCCTCCTGCTGCTGCTGCTGCTGCTGCTGCTGCTCCACCCCACCAGCTGCAGCCGCCCCACCTGCCTGCCCCACCTTGCTCTGCCTCTGCTGCTGCTGTTGCTGCCCGCTGCGGATGTGGGTCTGGTGCCGCATCTGCTTTGGTTGCTGCTGCTGCTGCTGCTGCTGCTCCTGCTGCTGCATGAGCGGGGGTTGGAGGCATGGCTTGCACTCGTCCACCCACGTGATGAGGCGCTCGCCCGCCAGGCGCTGCAGGGCTGAGCGCGTGGCTGCTGCCACCTCGGACCATGGCAGGTGCTGGCTCAGCAGGGTGCACCTGCAGGTGTGTTGCGCATGGATGGCTGCTGTGTGCAGGGTGCTGCAAGGCTGCGCTCGTGGATGCTGCTACAAACAGATGGGTTGCGCCGACGGGCATTGCATGAGTAAAGGCTGAGATGCGTGGGTTGTCAGTGCACTTTTCCTGCCTTGGCCCTGGCCATGCCATGAACACATACTACAGAAAAGCACTCTTCTCTTGGTGCTGCAGCGTGAAGTGCCACTGTGGGGTACACCAGCACCTTTTCTGACGGCAGAGACAATGCAGGCCATCCACTCACGAGAGCAGCATCTGCACGCTGTCCTGGCAGGAGACAGAGCCATTGCCTATGCACTCCAGCAGCATGCGCTCTAGGTGCATCTCGTGTACGATGGCCGGCTGTGGGGTGGGCGAGGCTGGGTTCGTCAAGGTGTGTGATGAAATGATGGAGCGTGCACTGGCACGCGAGAGGAAGGATGAGCGACTGCACTCTAAGCCAAGCTCCTGCCTGCTCTTTCCTCATCTTTTCCACGGGGGGGCGGGCAGGGGGGACAGAGGGCCCTCCCACTCAATTGACCTGAGCAAGCTCTGGCGTCGGAGGTGCTGCTGCAGCATGCCAACCTCATAGGCATGGCTGTTGCTCGACCGCCCAGGAGCACAAGGAGGGGGGGGGAGTACATGCTCGAGACTGGACGCACCTGCAGCGGGGCCACCGTGGCTGACGAGGCCCCTGGGTCAGCCGCACTGCCCGGGGGTGGGAGGGGCAGCTGGAAGGAGCTGTTGCCTGCAGCTGCCGCGGCAGCGGCGGCGGCGGCCGCCCCTGACCGCCCTGCTGGTGCGGCGCCCGCTGCCTGTGCGTGACCACTTGCCCTACCACCCCCAGCTGCAGCCTCCCTTGGGCCCCTTGCGCCCTCCACACGGCGTGCTTTGAGGAGCTCCCCAACCTCTGTGCCGGAGTGCAGGAGAGCAATGGTGAGAGGTGGTTCTGCAGAACTTGAAACACACACAAACACGCACAGGCACACGTGCACATGCACATCGACACGCAACAGCACATGTGCACACACACATGACCAGCAACAAACCTGCTGAGCTGTGGGAGCCCCCTGCTCGGGGAGGAGCACCAGAGGGTGCGCCGCCACTGCCCCTCCCGCTCGCTCCTGCCTGCTGCTGCCCGCTGGCCGGCGCGCCCCTCTTGCCGCCGCTAGCCTTGCTGTTACCTGAGTGCAGGGGGGGGAAGGCACATCCGGTGGGCGGGATCAAAGCCCAAGAGGAGTGCTTGGCTTCCATGGACGCAACCGTGCGCTTCACCCCCCCACCTTCAGCACTGCTCTCCCGCCGCTTGGTAGCAGGCTCAAGCATGCTGGACTTAAGGGCAGGTCAGGGCAGGTAGGCGGCCCCTTCACGCCCCTGCCCCTGTGCTGTGAAAGCGCCACCCTTCCTCAAAGCTGCTGAGCTGAGGCACGCACCCGCAGCCTCAGGCACGTCCAGCAGGCAGGACTTGAGGGCAGGGAGGCTGCCCCCCATGAGGGCGCACACGTGGGGCCACTCGTCCCTGGCACTGAAAGGGGCGCCACGGCCGATGAGGAAGGACTCGCCCACCGCGCTCTGGCCTGCGCAGGAGCGTGCAGTGGGGCAGAATAAGGCTCTAGCATGCACCATGCCACCACAGCACTGCGGAAAGGGATGCAGCAGGTGGTGGGGAGGAATGTACACACAAGATGGGAAGGCATTCACTGCCCTCTCAAGACGCAAGCGCAGCTGTGCTGCCGTGACCCCGAGCTGCGCCCTGCCCTCAAGTCCTGCCTGCTGGATGTGCCTGAGGCTGTGTCTGCTCTCGCCCTCCTCGCCTCCTGCCCTCCCCTTCCAGGAGCACCCCTGGCCCTCGCTTCTGCGCCCTCCATCAGCAGCACCCTCTACCTGCCCCACCCCCTCACCTGCCCGCCCAGCGCGCCCAATCATCTGCAGGTACTGCGAGCGCGAGAGCATCCCTGCACGGTTCATAGTGTGACGCACACGTGTTATGACATGTTATGACGTAGAAGCTAGATAAAAATTGTCGATTGGAAACACCATGGGTGTGCCGAAAGTCTAGGTTGTGAAGGTTGTGAGGTGCCCATCGCGTGCGCAGCTCGAGAGCAGGCGTTGTTCCACGCAGGAGCACAACACCAAGTGCAAGCATGGCCAAGTCACAGCAGGCACGAGGCAGAGCACCCCCGCCACCCACCTGTGCCCTGGTGCAGCGAGCGCAGGATGACGCGTCGGGCGGGGAGGTTGATGCCGGCTGCGAGCGTGGACGTGGCCGTGAGCACCAGCAGCGCGCCCGAGCGGTACCCATCCTCCACGGCCGCGCGCTCCAGGCTGGACAGCCCCGCATGGTGGAAGCATACGCCCGCCTCTGCACAGTCGGGGAGGACACGCATCCACCCCCTCTCCGCAAACATCAGGGGCAGGGGGAAGGTGTGTCCACCAGGAAAGGCGTGACAGCAGGCTGGCCCTTGCCCACTGCTGCAAGCCTTTTGCTGGAGAGGCATGTGGGGTGGTAGCACGCGCTTATGAAAGAGAAGAACGGCTCACAGCTTGCTCAGTATAAAAAATGTTAGCAATTGGGCTTCCCTCCAGCGCACGTCATTAAATCGTGGTGAAGCAGCAGAGGCAGCACCTTCAAACTGCACACCCCACACACCCACCAATCAGGCGCGAAAGATCCTTGAGCTTGGCGCTGCCCTCCAGCTGCTTGAGCACCTTTTTGCGCGCATCCAGCCCAGCCTGCGGCAGCGGCTTGGCGCCTGCCAGTGCACTAGGAAGCAGCTCTGCCAGGAGGCTGGCGATGCCCTCGCACTGTGCACGGGCTACGGGTGGGGGAGCACAGATTTTTAAGGGGGTCTTCAGGGATGAAGCGCAGCGCGCGAGGGTTGAATGGCCCAGGGTCATGGCCGTTGCCAAGGGCATGCAGACGCAGCAGGAGACCAAAACATGCACTTCAGCAGACAGGAGTGCCCATGATATGGGTGTTGGGCCGCCTTCTGCTGTGGCATTGACCACAAGGGCCATTAGAACTGTTTCTTTAATCGCAAAGACAGGGAGACGGCAAACTACACCAGCACAACCAGTATTACCACACACCTGAGCAGAAAACGAGCGTGGAGTGGCCCTCTGCCATGACCTCAGCCACAAGGGCCACCAGGCCATCCTTGTCACGCTTCAGGTCCAGGGGGGGGGGCAGGCTGCGGTTCTCCTCCAGCACACACCAGGAGGCGGGGGTAGGAGGGGGGGGAGACTTGGCAGGCCCCAGCACAAATGGCTCCTGCTGCTGCTGCCGCTGCTGCTGCTGCTGCTGCTGCTGCACCTGCTGCTGCTGCTGCTGCTGCTGCTGCTGCTGCTGCTGCTGCTGCTGCTGCTGCTGCTGCTGCTGCTGCTGCTGCTGCTGCTGC
>LFIK01001225.1_pt1 | contig 20105 bp, 18 predicted proteins | sample 643401 | NCBI WGS metagenome assembly LFIK01 (sample SAMN03777447, study PRJNA286221) | soda lake metagenome | biome: soda lake; feature: Kulunda steppe; material: water; isolation source: sample T5-Br brine of Lake Tanatar-5 | place: Russia: Kulunda steppe | collected 2010-07
TGCGGACGGCTCCCATGCCGGGGAACGGGCTTGATAACCCTGGAAGCGCTCGGGATGCCGTCCGTCATCGCAGAATAGCCGAACTCGAATAGACAGGAAGCGCGAAGCGCTGTCCGGGGTCCACACGCGCCGCGAGAACGTCGGGAGCTCGGTTTACACGCTTGCCGCACTTCATTCCACGCCCGGATGATCGGGGTTTGGTTGGCGCTTGTCAAAAGATCCGTGAAGACCGTAGCGCGTATACGGGAAACCGGAGCAAGAGCTTATCTCCGCCACCCGCAACATCAGGCGTTGGGTTTCATAGGCCAGGGTTTCCGACCGCCAATTGCGCGACGTTGTGAAGAGTGACGATTAACAGCCATGTCTATTGAGTTAGTCCCGGCGCATGGCGCTCGATAGCGGTCAAGAAACGCTGTTCGTCAGACCCCGCATGTTGAAATGTGCCGGATGTAAATCCAATCCATTTTTCTTTCATGAATGCAATTGTGCAGGGAACATTTTCGTTAAAGGCACGGAAGGTATTGGCAATATCTTTACGGTCTTCGGCACGCTCGATCTCTATATATCGCCATCGTTTATGGGAGCGGACCTGAACTTGCGATAACGCCTCCCAAGGGAGGTGTAGATTGGCATCGGGGAGTGATAGCCCGGTATCATCGACTTGTAGCTGCTGGCCGCGGGCTCGACGATAGTTGCGGGCGGTTGGAAATAGAAAATACAGGACCGGCCCCAAAAAGATCGCCAATAACAGGGCTGTTTCGGTCAATGCTTCAATGCTGTTGCCGGCGATCAGGAAGCGAGCGGCAAGAAGGGGTCCGCCGATGACTGAAGCGACGATCATGGTTTCGTAGAAAATGATCAAGAATGTCAGATTTCCACCACCGAATCTGAATGACTCGACATCGCGATGCCGAGCGAAATCCGCGTCACCGTCGTCCATACCAAAACGCCTCATATTTCATGGTCTAGTTGTTGTCCATGAGAATAGTCGCGAAATGGTTATTGTTTTGTAACGGCCTTGCCGGCCATCCAACCGCGTCACCGCTCTGGGCCGACCATCGCCGGGCGGCCGGGGAGGTCCAGGGCTGTTTTGCGGGCCGGTGTTCGGGCGATGACGCAGCCCCGGCGCAGGACGGTAAGCCGGGTGGCCTTGGTGCGGATCGCCTCGACCGGGTCGGCGGCCTGAAGCACGACCAAGTCGGCATGGCAGCCGATCTCAAGCCCGTAACCGTCGAGATGCAGGATGCCCGCCGGGACCGTGGTCACGGCCTGAAAGGCCTCGGCCATGGCATCGAAACTCGACAGATGGCCGACATGGACCGCCATATGGGCGACGTCCAGCATGTCGCCGGTGCCCAGTGAATACCAGGGGTCCATCACGCAATCATGGCCGAACGCCACCGGCAGGCCCGCCGCCTGCAGTTCCGGGACACGGGTCATGCCGCGCCGCTTGGGATAGCCGTCGTGGCGCCCCTGGATCAGAATATTGATGAGCGGATTGGCGATGACCGACAGTTCGGCCTCGGCCATCAGGGCGATCAGCTTCGAGACGTAATAGCTGTCCATCGAATGCATCGAGGTCAGATGCGAGCCGTTTACCCGGCCGTGCAACCCCAGGCGATGGGTTTCATAGGCCAGGGCCTCCACATGGCGCGACATCGGATCGTCGGTTTCGTCGCAGTGAAGATCGACCAGCAGGCCGCGATCGGCCGCCAGTTCGCAGAGATCGCGAACCGAGGCGGCGCCGTCGGCCATGGTCCGTTCGAAATGGGGAATGCCGCCCACGACCTCGACCCCCATATCGAGCGCGCGGCGCAGATTGTCCGCCGCCGTCGGATCGCGATAATAGCCGTCCTGCGGAAACGCCACCAATTGCAGGTCCAGGTATCCGGCCACTCGGCGTTTGACCTCGATCAGCGCTTCAACCCCCAGCAGGCGATCGTCGCAGACATCGACATGGCTGCGTATGGCGCCAATGCCTTGGGACACCGCAAGATCGCAATAGGCGAGCGCCCGCTCGATCACCGCTTCGTGGGTCAGCAACGGCTTCAGTTCGTTCCACAGCGCGATGCCTTCCAGCAGCGTGCCCGACCGGTTCAGGCGCGGCAGTCCCAGCGATAACGTGGCGTCCATATGGAAATGGGCGTCGACGAAGGGCGGGGTTACGAGACGGCCGGTAGCATCCAGGGTTTCCGCCGCGTTGGCCGCGATCGCCGGACGGATATCCGCAATCCGGCCGTCCTTGATCGCAATATCCTGACCCGTTCGGCCGTCGGGAAGGGTGGCGCCGCGTAGAATGAGGTCGAGCATGGGTCAGCGTTCTCCCTTGCGGTACGGAACGAGCAGGGCTTTGGGATAGGCCGCCCGCCGGGCCATGATGATCAAAGCCAGGATCGACAGCAAATAGGGCATCATAAGGAATACCTGATAGGGAAGATCGATGTCCGATTGTTGTTGAAGGCGCACTTGAAAGGCGTCGAAGGCGCCGAACAGCAAAGCCCCGAGCAGCGCCTTGCCCGGCCGCCACGAGGCGAAAACGACCAACGCGATGCAGATCCAGCCGCGTCCGGCGACCATCTCGAAGAAGAACGCGTTAAATGCGCTCATGGTTAGAAAGGCGCCGCCAACGGCCATGAACGCGCTGCCGACCATGACCGCACCGATGCGCAGCCGGTAGACATCGATGCCCTGGGCTTCGACGGCGGCAGGGTTCTCACCGACCGTTCGCACGGCCAGACCGAGCGGCGTTCGATACAGGACATAGGCGGTCAACGGCACCAGGATGAATGCCAGATAGGTCAGCGGCGTTTGGGTGAACAAAGCTTGGCCGACGATCGGGATATCGGACAATCCCCAAATGGCCATGGGCTGGAAGGCCTCGATACGCGGCGGGCTGCTCACCTCGGGCAGCGCGATGCGATAGGCGAAATAGGACAGGCTGGTCGCCAGCAGGGTGATGCCGATACCGGTGACGTGCTGCGACAATGCCAACGGGACGGTCAGGATGCCGTGGATGAATCCGAACAGCATGCCGACAAGGGCGGCCAGTATAACGCCGGTCCATAGATCCGCGCCTTGATAGACGGCCATCCAGCCGACCAGGGCGCCGACCGTAAAGATGCCCTCGATGCCGAGATTGAGCACACCGGCGCGCTCGCAGATCAATGCCCCCAAGGTTCCGAGAATCAGCGGCGTTGCGATCCGGACGGCGGCGGCCCAGAAACTGCCGGCTAGAAGGATGTCCAGGATTTCCATGACGAGCCCCGTTCTAGCGCCAGCGGATGCGGTAACGCAGGCCAAGCGTGGCGACCAGCATCGTCAACAAGGACGTGGCCACGATCAGATGCGCGATATAACTCGATACGCCCAGCGCCCGGCCCATGCTGTCGGCGCCGACAAAGACCGTGGCGACGAAAAAGGCCGAGGCGACGACGCCCAGCGGGTTCAACTGCGCCAGCATGGCGACGACAATCCCCGCATATCCGTATTCCGGTGACAGGTCGGTGGTCAGGTATCCGCGCACGCCGGCGACCTCGCCGACCCCGGCCAATCCGGCCAAGCCACCCGATATCAGGCCGACTCGGATCATGACGGCAGTGGTCGACATCCCCGCAAACCGCGCGGCATCGGGGTTCGAGCCGACGGCGCGCATTTCGAATCCCCACTTGGTTCGGCTGATCAAAACCCACATCAACACGGCGGCGATCAAGGCCACGATCAAGCCCATATGCAGGCGGGTGCGCTCGATCAATCTGGGCAGGGCGGCCGCGTCGGCGATCGGCAGCGATTGCGGCCAGCCCATCGACATCGGGTCCTGAAGAGGCCCCTCGACCAGCAACGATACGAACAGCAGGACGACGAAATTTAAAAGCAGTGTTGTGACGACTTCATCGACCCCGAGCCGGACTTTCAGCAGGGTCGGGACCAGCATCAAAAGCGCACCGCCAGCCGCGCCGGCCAGCATCACCGCCGGTACCATGACCAGGGCGCTGCTGGCCCAGGCGGTAGAGCCGATCACCACGGCCATTACCGCGCCGATATAGAGCTGGCCCTCGGCACCGATATTCCAGAGTTTGGCCCGAAATGCGACGGCGGCCGCCAACCCGGTCAGGATGAGCGGCGCGGTTCGGGTGAGTGTCTCGGTGATGGCGAAGCGCGATCCCAGCGCGCCGTGCAGCATCAATCCATAGGCCTCCAGCACCGGGGCGCCGGCCACGGCCAGGGGGATTGCGCATAAGACAAGGGCGGCGGCGACAGCAGCGACCGGAATGGCGATCCGAAGGCCGAGCGGCGTGGAGTCACGAGGTTCAAGCCGCATCGATGCCCCCTGCGGCGGCGTCGTGGCCCGCCATCAGCAGGCCAAGCCCGCGAACGGTCACGTCTTCCGTCGGGTATGGCGCCGAAAGCCGTCCCTGATAGATGACGGCGATACGGTCGGACAGAGTCAGCAATTCGTCGAGATCCTCGGAAATCAAAACAATCCCGGCCCCGCGCGACCGGGCCGCCAGCAATTGGCTGTGGACGAAGGTGACCGATCCGATATCCAGGCCGCGAGTCGGTTGGTTGGCCAGGATCAGTCCCGGTTCCCGATCCAGGACCCGGCCCAGAATCAGTTTCTGGATGTTGCCGCCGGAGAGCAGCCGGGTGACCGCTTCCGGTCCGGGACATCGAACGTCGTAGCGGTCGATCAACTTGGCGGCATGGGTCCGGGCGGCATCGCGCCGGACCAACCCAAGCCATTGGAATGCCGGAAGCGCGTAATCCTCCAGCAAGACCGTCTCCCACAGCGCCATATCGCCGACAACGCCGTGACGATGGCGGTCTTCGGGAATGCGGCCGACCCCGGCGCGGACCATGTCGCGCGGCCGCGGGTTTCCCATGGGGCGGCCGAAAACGCTGGCGGTGCCGCGGTTCGGATGGGCCAATCCGGCGAGCAGATCGGACAGCGCCGTCTGGCCGTTGCCGGAGACCCCGGCGATGCCGACGATCTCGTGGCGGTGTATGGTGAGATCGATGCCGGTTAGCGGAACCCGTCCGGCCTCGACATCGACATGGACGTTCTCGAGGCTGAGCACCGCTGCGCCGGGTGTCATCGGCGTGCGCGATGTGACGGGGATCGACCGGCCGACCATGGTTTCCGCCAATTGATGCCGGTCTGTCTCGGCCGTTCGCAAAGTCGCGGCGACGCGGCCGCCGCGCAGAACGGTCACACGATCGCTGATCGCCATGACCTCGTTCAGCTTGTGCGAAATGAAAACGACGGCCAGTCCGGTGGCCGCCAATCGGCGCAGTGTTTCGAACAACCGGTTCGTTTCTTGGGGCGTCAGAACGGCGGTCGGCTCGTCCAGGATCAGGACGCGGGCTTCGCGGTATAAGGCCTTCAGTATCTCTACCCGCTGCTGTTCGCCCACCGAAAGGGCGCCAATTCGGGCCGACAGATCGACTGTCAGGCCGCTGCCGGTCATCAACTCGGTCAGTTTTGATCGGGCGTTTCGGCGTTGCTGGGTGGGCCGCCAAAGCCGTTCGGTCCCCAGAACGATGTTGTCGAAGGCCGACAGATTTTCCGCCAGCGTAAAGTGCTGATGAACCATGCCAATACCGGCTTTAAGTGCAGCTGCCGGATTGCCGGGCGGCAGGGGTGTCATCGTACCGTCCGGACCTGCCACTTCGATATGACCGGAATCGGCAGTGTAATGTCCGAACAGAATATTCATCAAGGTCGTCTTGCCGGCGCCGTTCTCGCCAAGAAGGGCCAGGACCTCTCCTTTGTGCAGGTCGAGATCGATCGCATCATTGGCCAGAACCGATCCGAATCGGCGGGTGATGCCGGACAGTTTCAAAACAAGCGACGATTCCGCCGGATCGGATCCGACCGCCGTCGAGGGAGTAGGGTGGGGCATGAGCCGTCCATGACAGCAAAGAACGTTCGGCGGGCACTTGACGAGAAGCGCCCGCCGCGCGGTATCGGGCCGTTAAGCCCGGTGCTCGATCAATTCGAGCGGGGCTCGGAATCGTTGACGTTGACGCGGAACATGCCGTCGAGAATTTCCTGTTGGCGTTCCATGACCAAGGCCTGGACGTCCTGCGGCACGATATCGTCATCCATCGGCGCCAGCGAGCCGCCGCCATATGACATATAGCTGTATTGACCGTAGTCGGCCGGCTCGAAATTGCCGTCTGCGACCGCTGCAACTGCCCGGTCGATCGTCGGTTCCATATGCCAAATCGCAGAGGCGGCAATCGTGCCGGGATAGTCGTCCTGGGTGTCGATGACATTACCGATGGCCAGGATGCCACGCTCCATGGCCGCGTCGGAAACCCCGAAACGCTCGGCATACATGATGTCGGCGCCGTCATCGATCATGGCCAGCGCGGCTTCTTTCGCGGCTGGCGGATCGTACCAGGACCCGATGAAGGTTACGACGAACTCGATATCCGGGTTGATCTCGCGGGCACCGTCCATGAAGGCGTGCATCAGACGGTTGACTTCCGGGATCGGATAGCCGCCGACCATGCCGATTTTGGCCGTTTCCGTCAGCGCGCCGGCGACCATACCGGTCAGATAGGACGGTTCGTGGATCCAGTTATCGAACACCGCGAAATTATCGCCGGATGGGCCGAAACTCGATCCCATGAGAAAGGCGGTGTCGGGGTAGTCTTCGGCAACCTGCCGGGCTCCGCGTTCAACGCCGAAAACTTCGCCGACCAACAGATCGTGACCGGCATCGGCGTATTCGCGCATCACCCGTTCATAGTCGCTGTTGGAGACGTTCTCGGAATAGGTATAGGTGATGTCGCCGCGTTCGGCGGCGGTGTTGAGCGCCAAGTGAATGCGGCTAACCCATTGCTGTTCGGTCGGAACGGTATAGATCGCCGCGACCGAAACCGGGTCGTCTGCCCAAGCCATCGGTGCTGTTGCCATTATGGCGGCTGCCGCCGCTGCCGTTGCGGTGGCGCTGATCGCCCGCCGCCCTGCTGTGAAACTATTCTTCATTTTGCTTCTTGCCCCTGTTCATTCTGGTTCGTATTGCGAGGGTTTCGTCAATTTCAACCGGCGCGGTGCTGCTGCGGCGCACACCCACCGACTGGTTTAATATGATGGTATTCATCAAAGCGCAATACGGTCAAATGATCTGGGGGCTGAAGATATCCGGCCTGGCGACTATTGGGGCAATAGAGGCGGTACGCAGCGATGCGTTTCAAGATATGGCCGGAGGGTTTTCCGGAAGCGGATGCGTGCGGGAATATCGTTTGGACGATCGGGCAAGCGAGGATGGGAGGCAGCGCCGAACCCGCTGCCCCGGCGCGCGGGTTAGCGCCGCATTGCCGTATTGCTGGCATTGACCATCAACTCAGTCATCGCGAACGGATCAAGAAGCCCGTTGGGCGATGTCGCCCCCGTGATCAATTGAGTGGCGGGCGTCGATGGCATCTGATTGGGCCCTGACCCCTCGAGCGCCATGAACCGTTGGATGGTTTCCTGAATTTTTTCAGGATTCTCTTTTAGTTCTTTCAACGGCATCCGGCTTTCCAGCATATCGCGCTGACGATCAATATCCAGCTGCCCGATTTCCTCAGGCAGGCCAAGAGCACCACGGATGACGTCGAACAAAGGGCGGTCCGACATGACCTGGAACCAGTTGTCGACCTTGCCGATCGTGCGCTCGAAATACAGCGCGCGCCGGGCGGCGGGGTTTGATTCGCCAACGGATTCTTCGAAACGCTGAACGATGAACCGGTCAATGGTCGACTCAACGAATTCGGGGTCGGAGAAATTTCCCGACGCCCCTTCGCCAAATCCCAACTCGCGCGACATTTCCGCGTATCGGCGGTCGTTCATCTGGTTGGCCAGGGCTTGGGGGTCCAGCGTGCCTTCTTCCATGACCCGGCGCATCAGGGCATTGGCGTTTTGCTGGTCTTCCATACCGTAAGCGGTAAGGACCATTTTATAGGCCTTGTAATCCTTCATCAGGTCGTCGACGGACTGGATCGACGAAGCCTTGGCGCGAAACTCTTCAGCCTCCCGCTGGATCATCGGATGCTTGGCGAAGGACTGAAGTTGTTCAGCCTGCCGGTCTTTGAGGACTTTGTAGCCGCCAACACCCGGAAGGGTGGCCACGGGAGGCAGAAGGCCGCTAACGCCGGACCCGCCCTGTTGTTGCCCCTGCTGCATCGCGCCTAGGATCATATTGTCACCGTTCTTTTGTCGGTGGTCGCAACTTCAGGGGAGTCGCCGCCCAATGAAGTCTCGTCCGAGGGTTTGAAATAGCTGGGGATACGACCGACGACCGTGTCCGTCAGGTGGTCGACAATGTCGGTAAAGATTTGTCCGGTTTCGCCATCGAATTTGATCTGATACCGGCTGTTCTTGAAATTGATGGGCTCCATCGGCTCTGGATCGTGGTCCGGTATGTCCGCCTTGTTGGCTGACCTGTCGGCTGAGCCTGTCTTGTCTTTGGGTTGAAGACTCTCTGCGGACGGTCGATTGGTCATCTGGCTGGGCAGATGAACACCGGTGCCTTCACCGATGGAAAAGCTGTCGCCCATGGGTCCACTCCTTCAGCGGTTCCGCCGGGAATTCTTCCCGTGCTTTCTTAGCTTAGGGGGCATCATTTAAGATAGCGTTAAGCAGCCACCGTGTTTGGACCCGCTGTCAATCCTATCCGCTGATCGAAAGCAGGCGCGCCTCGTATTCCATGACGGGTCGAAGGGCGATAATGGCCTTGTAATAGTCACCCTGCTGAGACAATTCCCGAACCGAGGCGAGGTGTTGCTTGATATCGGCATTGGTCAAGGCACCGTCCAAGGCAGCGATCGCTTCGGACAATGGATCGGCATAGCTGCCACGGCTCGACTGGTCGCCCGCCGACAGAAGCAAGAGCTGGATCAGGAAATAAACCCGTTTGGCGGGCGTGTTCGCGTCCTGCTCCTGAAGGATGTCTTTTTCACGCATGACATGCGCAAAGGTGCTGATCGTCAGGCGGGACCGCCGGTTGTCGTTGACGATAACCGCCCCGTTGATGACGACTTTCTCCTTAGGCTTGAGCTCCAGCACCAATGGCATGAACGACCGGCTCCGATTTCGCTGACGATTGTCCCGCTAGCCCTGTCATGACCGATTTGTTCACATCGATCAACGCATCAATGGCTTTCTCTTCCCGCAGGACCTTGCCGGAATAGGTCGTGACCCAAATTGCCAACGAAATCAACTGTGCTTTTAGCCCATCGGGCAATTCGTTGGTCGGTTCCGAAAGGTCGATGGCCAGGGATTGCCAGAATTGACGGTTGTCGTGGATCGTCTTGGCAAATTCAGCGGGCGACCCGTCGCCGTCCCGGCATTTTTCCAACCGGCCGGTCAAACGGCCCAATAGCTGGTATTCGACTTCGACAGGGGAAATGCTGTCGCGGGCACGAGTCTGGTAGGCTGCGATGCTCATTGTGGATGCTTTCCTCGCCGGAAGGTGATCTTGGTGCCGTATCAAACGAATGTTTTCAAGTTTTCTGCGAGTCTCTGAGATTAAAGGAAGTTCACCAGGGACATCTGGCGAAGCTGCCCCGTCAAACTATACGAAGCTCGAAGTTGGGATTGGAGTTCCTGAAGCTTGGTGATGGCCTCTGCCGGGTCGACCGCCTCGATGTCGGCGACAATGGAATTGGCAAAGGTCTTTGTATCCTCGTGCCGATCCATATGGGTTTCCAGCGTTTGCCGGAACAGCCCGTTCTCGGACATCAAGTCGCGCAGGCTGCGATCACCGCCGCTGCCACTATAGGTAATACCTGCCGCCTGGGTAATGCTGAGCGACGAGATCTCGGCGAATTCCTGATACTCCTTGTCGCTGGCGACACCCGCTTCGGGGGCGGTGCCGCTATAGGCCATGCCCGCCAGATTGGCCAAGACCTTGCGGAAACCCGGGTCGTTCGCCAGCCCGGGCGGACCCGCGCGCTGGTTGTCGGCGATATAGGGACCTTCGGGCAGGTCGCCGCCCTGATACCATCCCGGCCCGCCGTCCGGATCGGACTCGTACCGCTCGAACCATTCCTGGACGGCAGCGTGAAGCGTCGACGGTGACTCGATTTGGTCGGTCGGCCCATCGGCCGGGGGACCCGGATAATTTGCGGCTTCTCGCCCCTCGGCCAGAAAGGTTTCCAGGCTTGGGATATAGTCGTCGTCGCCCGGATCGCCCTTTCCGGTCTCAAGCAGGTCAAGATTGACCGGCGGGGTCAGGGCGTTCTCGCCGCTGAAGATATACATGCCATTTACGGAAGTATTCAGAACAGACTGGATGCCGTCGAGCGCACTTTTGGCCTCGAACTCGATTTGTTTCTGGGTGGTAGAATTGTTGGGAAGGCCATAGACCATATCCTTGACCGATTCGGCGAAGTCGGTCGTGCGGTTGATCGACAATTCGACCCGCTCAGCGCGGGTTTCGAGCGTTCCGATCGTCTTCTGATAAGTCTCCATACGCTGCATTTCATTGCGCATGGAGACCACATTCCGAGCTTCGTTGGTTCGCATGCCGCCGTATCGGTCCGTCTTCTTGCCGGATGAGATTTGCTGCGACAGTTTTGCGGTATCCGTCTGCATCCGCGACAGGTCGGATCGGAGAAGATTGAAATAGGTGTTCGTGTTGATTTGGGTCATGCCTCGATCCTCCTACCGTACCGAGTTCAACAGTTCGTCCATCATGCGCTGGGTGGTCGTGATCACCCGCGCAGAGGCGCTGTAGAGCTGCTGCAAGACGATCATCCGCGCCATTTCGTCGTCGATATTGACGTCGGCGCTGGCCGCCAGTTCGTTCTTGAGAAAGCCGACCGAGATGGAAGACTCCGATAGCAGACCCTCCGCCCGGCGTACCTGGTCGCCGATCGAGGCCGTGACTTCGGTCGCGGCCGCGGAAAGTGTGACCGACGTCAAAGCCGGCTTGAAAACGCCCCGATAATCTTCGTTGCCGCTAAGGTCGAAGTCCCGCGGCTCAATGAAGACCTGCCGGGCCTGATTGAGGACGGTTGTGTCGCCGACCGGGTTTTCATTGCCGTCGGCGATATCGGCGGCCGAGGTGCGAAGATGCGTGGGGTTATCGATCAGTTCCTGGCGGACCCGAATGCTGGCGCCGAAGCCGGCGCTCTCGAAACCGCCATCCTCCGGGGTGCTGCCGGCCGTGTTCACGAAAAGATTGGTTTCCGGACCGCCATCTTCGGAAAATGCCGAGGCCAGTTGAGTGGCGATCTCATCAAGTTCCGACAAGCGGTCTTTCGCGCGCCGCTCGATTTCATCATAGGCGCCGAGCGTTCCGCCGAGACGGGTTACCGGATCGTCGTTCAGCATTACCCGGTCATTGGAGTCGATGGTCAGCGTTTTGGCGCGATCGCTGGCCAATTGCTGATACTCGGCCGTGAAAACGTTCATCACGCCTCGGTCATTGACGAAGGTCCGGATCTCCATGATCTCAGACAACTCGAGCGCCAATTGATCCCGGCGGTCCTGGCGATCGGTGACGTCGCGTCCGGCGGCGAGCCCCTCGGATATCTTGATATTGAGATCCGCAACCTCGCCCAGAATCTCATTCGCAATCCCGACATCGACCGATCGATCCTGACGCGCTTCGAACCGGACCGATTGCATGTCGCTGTATTGCCGGTTGATCGCGTCGGCGACATTTTTCGACGATTCGATGGCGCCGGCATAGGCCACTGACGATGATGGCTCTGTTGCCAGATCCTGGAACGCGTTGCCCAAGCCATCGATCCGGTTGCCAAGCGAAGCTTCGGATTCCGGATCGCCGCTAAGGGCATCCATGTATTTCAGCGCGGCGGTCAAGGTGTCCTGGTAGGTGTCCGCCGAGGTGGCCCGGCGCAAATCCTGAACCAGGAACTCGTTGACCGCACGGGTTATCTTGCCCGGTTCGGCCGTTCCAAGCGGCCCGGTCGACGAATGCTGGGTCTTTTTCGTATAGCCCGGCGTGCTGGCGTTGGTCACATTGCGCGACGTCGTATTGAGCAGGCTTTGGGCCGTTTTCAATCCGCTGGTCGCGTTGTTCAGGATGGACATTACCACGGCATGGGTCTCCCTGCCTCGATCCGCCCCGATTCTGGGGCATCGGGATCCCAATGGCGGCCGTCCCGCCATTGGTCCCGCAATAACTCACGCATCAGTATAGCGTCTGTCAGTTAACGGAACGTTCTCATGCCTCAGATTTTCCTCAGCTTTATCGTTTTGCGTTGATGATTTCCTGAAGCATTTCGTCCGATGTGGTGATCACGCGGGTATTGGCCGAATAAGTTCTTTGCGCGATGATCATCTTGGTGAACTCGTCGGCGATATCGACATTGGAGTTTTCCAAAGCCGAACCGTTGATCGAGCCGGCGCCGGCCCGCCCCATTTGCTCGTAGCGGGGCGTTCCGCTTTCGGGGCTGCGGAAGAAGGCGCCGCCGTCTTTCCGGTTGAGCTCGTTCTCGGCATTGAACATGGCCACGGGCACCTGATAGAGAACCCGGTCGATTCCGTTGTCGAATGATGCCGTCACATAGCCGTTCTCATCCACGAAGACATTGGTCATCACGCCGGCGCGAAAACCGTTCTGATCGAGACGGAAGACCGAGATGTCGCTATCGGCGTATTGGGTTAGGCCGGGTTCCTGATTGGAATTGGCGAACGAGAAACGGATCGTATCGCTGAAGCCCGATTCCAGCGTGATGTCGATGTCGCGACCGGTATCGCCGACAAGCTGGCCGTTGGCGAAGGAGAACTGGCTGGCTTCGACCCAGGTCCGGCCGTCCACGGGATCGTCACCCCGGTCATAATAGAGGGACCATTGATTGTTGTCGGTCCGAACCCACCGCATTTGAATATCATAGGGGTTACCGATGTCGTCGTAGACGGTGAGCGCCCCGCCGCTGACACTGGAGGCCATGAAACTGTCGTAATCATAAGACCGGGCGTCGCTTGTCGCCGAAATAGTCGCGGTGCCGGCGCCGTCGGTGATCTGCAAGACCCCGCCCGGAGAAGACGTAGCATCAAAAGACCCATCGTCGTCGATTTCGCCGGCCAGACCGGCGACGACAGCATCCAAGTCATCGCCGGCCTCCGCTGTATACTCGAACTGCTGACCGGCGATGGTGACGGTATAGACCGCGCCTTCCGCGACCGGGACACCATCGAAGTCAATCTCGCGCGGGTCGTCCGGGTCTGTGCCCGGCACAGTGATCTGGCCGACGGCGCGCGGGGCTTCGGCCACCCCGGTCCATGTTCCCACGCCGCTGTTCAGCGGTCCCGTTGGAATATTCGGGACGGCATCGGCGTCGCTGGGCAGGTTCGCAAGGTAATTGATGCGTGTCGTTGCGACCGGCTCGGTCGTGGTCGTGGCGACGTTGACGATTTCCATGACGTCGCTTGTATTCATGGTGTCCTGATCAATGACAGGACGACCCTGAAGGTAGTAACCCGCGCCATTGACCATGTTGCCGTATCTGTCCAGTTCGAAATCGCCGCGCCGGGTATAGAATTCTTCGTTCCGGAAAAAGATTTCATCGCCTTCGAACCGCTCCGGCTCGGAGACCACGAAGTATCCATTGCCGCTGACCGCCATATGGGTTTCAGTCTGGCTTTGGGTCAGCTCGCCTTGAACGTTATTGACGAATTTGGGCTGAGCAATCACCGACCCCGGCGAGTGAAGCCGTTGGTTCGACGTCGTGACCAAATCGCGGAAATTGGTTTCGGTTCGCTTGTAGCCCAGCGTGGTTGAATTGGCGATGTTGTCGCTGATATGCCCCAGCGCGGTGGATTGCGCCCGCAGGCCGCCGACGGCAGTGTTAAGCGAAGAAAAAACCGACATTTTATTTGCTCCCGTTTGGCTCCGGTCGACGGCTGTTGCCGGTCCGGCTGCTTTCTTCTGTCAGATCGAAACAGGGGTGGCTAATTTAGACGTTTGGACCGCGGAATGATTTCAGGTCATCCATCGAAACTTGGCCGCCGCCAACTTCAAGCATTATGGTGCCGTCTTCGATGGTGGCGCCGTCGACCGCGGCGATGACGCTTGTGGGAACGCTTTTCATCTCGTCCCCGCTGCCTTCCTTGCCGATGGCCCGCACGGTGTAGGTGCCGTCGGGCGCGGTGCCGCCGCCGACCATCTCGCCGCCCCAGGTCATTTCGCGGCGACCGGCGGTTGTATCGACTTCGGTGCGATGGATTACTTGGCCGCCGGCATTGACGATCTCGATACCGAGTTCGCGCAAGCCTGAGGGAACGTCGAGAACGTAGCGCATCGGCCCCTCCTCAGCGTTGAAATTGTTCTTGTTGCCTTTCACTTCGACCATCTTTCCCGTCAGCGAGGCGGCCGTGTTGATGTCGGTGCCGCGCTGCAGACTGATCAGGGTTTCCAGATTGTCGTTCGACTTGATGGCCTGCTCGACCTGCGAGAATTGGACGAGTTGTTCGGTGAACTCGTTGGTATCCATCGGCGACATCGGATCCTGGTTCTGAAGCTGCGTCGTCAGCAGCGACAGAAATGCATCGAAGTCATCGCCCAGGACGGCCCTGTCGGATTCCGCCTCTGACTTGATTTCGGGCGCGGCGTCCCGCTCGCGGGCCGCTTGGCCGGCGCTGGTGGACTGAGACCGCGGTTGATTGCCGGTCTGGCCGGCGATGGAGGTCATATCGACCATGGGTGTCTCCTGCTCGGTCCGCTAAAGGTCCGTCAAATCGTGATGTCGACCGTTCTCAAACTCGAAGCCCGAGGTTGATCAATGTCGGTGCCGTCGGCTGTGTTGTCGCCCTGTGTCCAAAGACGGTCGGCAAGCGTTCGGTTTGAATCGCCCGACTCATCGCCGGCGTCCTCGTTTCGGTCCTGTCGATCGGCCATATCAAAACGAAGGCTGTCCGGATCGACGGTCAGATCAGCCTCGCGAAGCGCTTGCTCCAAGGCGCGGGAGTCCCGCTGCAGCAGCGATAGGGTCTCGGCCTTGTCCGCCATGATGACCGCCTGGACCCGGCCATCGCGCGAGATTTCCATCACGATGTCGATGCCGCCGAGACGGGCTGGCTGCAATTGAAGGCGCAACCGATCGCCGCCGTTGTCCGCCAGCTTTTTGAGATGGAGGGCGATTTGATCCTGCACCGGTGTCGGGCCCGTGCCCGGACGCTGGGCGGCGGCCTCGGCCGCCAGACCAGCAGCGGCTCCGCCCGCCGCCGTGGCGCCCTGACCAATGGCGCTGCTTGTCGGAGTCATCGACAGGACGTCGTTGCCGCCGACAGAAAAGGTCGTGCGCAGACCGCTTGGCGTTTGGTTGTCATCCGGGATTGCGTCGGCCCCCAAGCGGAACATCGCCTCATTGAATTGGCGGCCGCGCAAATCGGGATTAGCGCCCCCGTCGCGCCCTCGCGAGTCGCCATCGGCGCTGCCGCTGCCGGCGCCATTGCCGTTGCTGGTTCCGGACAACCGCGCGCCGGCGAGGTCGGCATCACTGTCGGCGCCATCGCCCGCCGCTGTGGGTGTCGGGACAATCGGCGGCGATCCGGACTCCCGGCCACGGCCAATGGCGGTGGCATCGCGACCGAACATGGCTGCCAAACCGGAAAGCCCCCCGCCGAGACCGGAGACTTCTTGCGCCCAACCCGACATACGCTCCGACAGCGATTCGACCCGATCGGCCCCGGCCATTTGAACGTCGATCAGCGCGGCCATGGCGGCGCCCAGCGTCTCGTCATCCGCGTCGGCAAGCAAGGCCGTCGCGTCGGCCGACTCCTCGTCGAGGTCGTCCAGCCCGTTGCCGGTCAGGGCCGACGTCAATGCTGCGACCAGTTGCATGACGGCTGCTTCGATACCATCCTCGTCGAAGGCGTCGCCGACGGCCTCGTGGATATCGATGCCCAGCTTGGCGAGCAGTGTTTCCAGAGCGTCCATGATATCGGTGGGCGGCAATGTTTGCCGACCTTCGGCATCCTCAGCCACTTCTTCGTTGGTGGCCTTGGCCAGGGCTGCCTCTGCCGACTGTGCGGCACGATCCGTGCTTACGGGTTTTTCCGTGCTGATGGCCGATTCCGCTGTTCGGCCTTCGGCCAGGCGCATGAGTGAGCCAAAGGCAATGTCGGATTTTTCCTTGGCCGAAGCGGATTGGCCATCCGATCGGTTCGCCGAGATCGACTTGAAGATTGATGCCTGGATGTCCATCGGACCCTCGCAGATTACGTTCGCGAGTCCAGCAATGCAAAGCTGATGCCAAACGGCATTGGTTCGAAAAAATGTTTATTATCAGCGATTTGAAGGTGCGCCGATAAATTCGGATCCCTCGAGCGGCCAGGGCGGCGACCGATGGGCGGAATTTCCTGCCGGGTCGCGCCGACAGACTCTGCCTAGCCCGAAAAATTCATGGGGGCCTGTTATCAGTTCGTGGCAAAGCTGTTGTTGCGCGATTTGATGGCGGCGCGCTGTCGTCTGACAGCGGGGTTATCGCCTTGGCGGAAGTGGATCGGCGTCTGCGGGTGGCGAGGCGGCTTGCGGCGTGTCTGAATGATCCGCGCCCGTCGTCACCAATCAGTGACATATGCCTCTACATATTGCAATTATCACCGTGCAGTGACATATTTAAGTCTAGCGCCACAATATCACCAAAGGGTGACATGACAGAGATCCGTGACCTGCAACACCTGGGCTCACTTGCGCGAACCTACCGTCGCCGAGCCGGCTTGACCCAGGCCAAAGCCGCGGGCCTGCTGGGCTACAGCCGTAAATGGCTTTCCGACTTCGAATGTGGTCGGACGGACCCGCCGGTGAGCATGGTTTTCCGGCTGATGCGCGGGCTTGGCATTCCCCTGGCGGTGATCGAACGAAGCCATGCCGCCTCCCCAGTGGACGAGGAGGAGATTGAACTGGATGTCGATCAAGGTCTCTAGGAGCGGACGCAGACATGGCTGAGGCGGCAGTTTACCTGAATTCCAACCGAATAGGCATCCTTCAGGCCGGCCGAGGAGGTCGGCTGCGTTTCCGCTATACCGCCAACACAATCGAACGGGCGTGCAATAGCGACCGTGCGATTCATGCCCTATCCGTCACCATGCCGATCCCATTGGAAGATGCTGACGACGACGGTTGGTTCGACGACCGGGCCTGCGCTCCATTCTTCGAAGGCCTGTTGCCGGATCATCCCATGGTTCGCCGGCGGCTGGCGGCCGCACTACAGGACGGCCGCATCAATCCGGACAATCCATTTGATATGCTGACGGCACTGGCTGGCGATTGCGCTGGCGCTGTCTCCATTATGCCAATGGACACCGCCGATCCGCTTCCGGATCCGACGGAGCCACAGTATTTTTCCCTGACAGACGTCGATCTGGCAGAGCGCGTCGCCAATCTTCATGAGCGCCCGCTATTCATAGACGGTGGAGAGTTTCGCTTTTCACTCGCCGGCGTCCAGGATAAGGCGGCGATCCTGAAGGTCGGCAATGGCTGGGCACTGCCGTTGGCTGGCACACCCAGCTCACACATTCTGAAAGTCGACATACCCGGATTGCCGGGCTCGATCTGCGTTGAATCATTTTGCCTGTCGCTCGCGCGAGACTCAGGGCTCCCGGCGCCGCGAGCAACCATCATCCCCATCGGCGGAAAGCCGGTCATGATGATTGCTCGCTACGATCGCCGGCTCATTCAGACGGGCGACCAGCAACGACTTGTCAGAACCCACCAGGAGGATTTTTGCCAAGCGACCGGAACCTATCCAGAGGAAAAATATGAATCAAAAGGGGGCCCCGGATGGCGACAGGTGTTCGAATTGCTGGATCACAGCAGCCGAGGTCTGGAAGACCGTGTCGATATGCTTGACCGGGTGATCTTTCAGTACCTTATCGGCAATCCCGATGCGCATGCCAAGAACTACAGTTTTGTCTGGAAGGGCCAGTTGCCCAGATTGGCGCCACTCTACGACTTGAACTGTGCCGACGCGTATCGATCGTTTTACAAGCGCCAATTGCCCCGAATGGCGATGGCGATCGGCGGGGAGTTCGATCCCGATGCGCTCTCGGCTGATCACTGGAGAACGTTCGCAAAAGACGTCCGACTATCCTCCGAGCTGGTGCTGGATCGACTTCGCGAACTCGCCGACGAGATCCCGGACAGAGCAGCCGATGTCGCTGGACGCCTTCGGGGAACCGCAGCCTTCAGCCCGCTGATTGACATCGCGGTGGACGCCATTGCGGATCGTGCGTCGAGGGCGATCGACATTAGTCGGAACAGAGGGCGCCAACCAGAGCCATAATCCACAGCGACCCTCGCCCAGACTCTGTGCGACAGCGAGTGCTCCCGCGAAGATATCGCGGCGTCCATGGCCGAGCGGCTGGGCGAAGGCGTCTCGAAGAATATGCTGGATGCCTATGCGAGCCAAGCTCGCTTATATGAGCCACCATCGGCTACAGCCGAACAATCATCCACTTCACCTTCGACCAGGGTGACGAAGCCATACTCACCGCCGTCCGAGAGCGTTTTTTAGCAACCCGCTAGAGCATCCTGCGCCCCGGCGGGCGCCGATAAGATGCTCTATGTTATTGAAGATAGGGCAATTTTTCCCGAACTGATGATTCAATCAGTTCGGAAATTGCCCTAGCCGGCAACGAAAAAGCCCGCCGCCACGGGCTGCGGCAGCGGGCTTTCCGATCGAAATCGGGTAGCGGTCAGAAGGCGACCTTAGCTGATCGAACCCGTGACCCAGTAATTCACCAGATTTTCGTTCTCGTCGATGAAGTTGGCGACCGCCTCTTCATAGGACGTCTCTTCGGCTTCGGCCATCAGGTCCTGGAGAATATCCAGGTCGATGGTGAATCGCGTCAGGAAATTAAAGATTTCCGGGTGATCCTGGTCGAAGCCGGGGCGGACCATGGCGTGAATCCGTTCGTCGCCGCCCAGCGCGCCTTCCGGATCTTCGAGATAGCGAAGATCATACGCACCGAATTTCCAGTGCGGGCTCCAGCCCGTCACGACGATCGGGTCTTCGTTCTGGATGGCGCGGTCGAGAGCCGCCGTCATCGCCGCACCGGATGCGGTCAGAACCTCATAGCCGTCGAGGCCGTAGACATCGAGGGCTTCCTCCGACAGGCGCATCAGGCCGGCGCCGGGATCGATTCCTTGAATTTCACCGCCGAGCGCATCGCGGGCTTCGTCGCTGGCGAGATCGGCGATCGACCCGTAGGTCTCTTCGTCCATATAATTTGGCACGACCCAGCCGAGACGGGCGCCCGTATAGAGCGGACCAACCGGGATAACGTCCTTGGAGAGGTTTTCCCAATAGTCGGCATGCGTGCCGGGAAGCCAAGCCATCAGCATCATGTCGAGATCACCGGTCTCAACGCCTTGGTACTGGATGGCGATATCGGCCAAGGTCATCTCGACCTCGGCATCGAAATTTTCTTCGATGATCTGGGCGGCCATATTGGTGATGGCCTCGGCATCGGACCAAGCGGTCCACCCGATCGTTACATCCTGCGCGGCGGCCGGTGCGGTTGCAAGGCCAAGCGCCAATGCGCTGGCGGCGGCTGCTGTCTTGATCTTGACGTTCATTATGGTTCTCCTTTCGCAAATCACGCGATCGGTGTGGCCGATATCGGGCGCTTTCACACACGCTATCGACTTTGGTTGGGCGCCGGGGCAGCGCCGAAGGCCCGCCTTGGCGCCGGTCCGCCCCATCAAGACCGAGGGGCGGACGCTAGACTTGCGGGAGGTTGCCGCTGACGGCCTCCCGTCCCATCCTAGTTTTGGTCCCAGTCGGGCGATTGCAACCACCCGTGACAAAATTGGGTCAATTTGTTGCTTGCCCGCTGCCGCTTTTCGTGTCCGTGCCCGGCGTGAACAAGGACATGACGCGTGCCTTCAATGTGGCCCGGCGTTTTCCGGTGCCAAAGGTCTGCGTTACACGGTCCAGCAAAATGGCCAGAATGACAACGCCCAGGCCGCCTTCGAAGCCGAGCCCGACATTCAACCGCTGAATCCCGCGCAATACTTCGGTGCCAAGGCCCCCGGCGCCGATCATCGACGCGATCACGACCATGGACAGGGCCAGCATGATGGTCTGGTTGACGCCGGCCATGATCGACGGCATGGCGTTGGGGATTTGAACCCGGAACA
>LFIK01001226.1_pt1 | contig 20094 bp, 17 predicted proteins | sample 643401 | NCBI WGS metagenome assembly LFIK01 (sample SAMN03777447, study PRJNA286221) | soda lake metagenome | biome: soda lake; feature: Kulunda steppe; material: water; isolation source: sample T5-Br brine of Lake Tanatar-5 | place: Russia: Kulunda steppe | collected 2010-07
CCCGGACCGTAGCGATATCTATCTGGAGCGGTTATATAGGTTTGAAGACGGGTGGCAGGAGGCACAGCCACCGCGCGGGGTCTGGGTTTCACTTGCCGATCTGCGGCTGATCGAGTTCATTTACAACGACGCAACGGAGGGAGCATGAAACGCCAGGTATTGATCGAAGGCTACCGGCCCGGCGGCCGTGAGGTGTTCGTGTCGGGGAAGCTTGTTGAAAGGGGTTACCAGCCCGCCGCATCACGCCCGACGCAAGCGCCCCCGCCGCCACCAAAACCGCCCTCCGGCGGCTCGGCTGTTTCGATCCCGAAGAAATCCTGAAAATCGAGGGGAACGCCATGGTCTTCAACTTCATAAAGGGTCAGTTCATCGATGTCATCGAATGGACCGACGACACCCGCAACACCATGGTCTGGCGTTTCGAGCGCTACGGCAACAACATCATGATGGGCGCCAAGCTGACCGTGCGCGAGGGCCAGGTCGCGGTCTTCGTGCATGAGGGGCAACTGGCCGATGTGTTCGAGCCGGGGCTCTACGAGCTTCAGACCAACAACATGCCGGTGATGACCGCGCTGCAGCACTGGTCGCACGGCTTCAACTCGCCCTTCAAGTCGGAAATCTACTTCGTCAACACGCGCCGCTTTCCGGGGATGAAATGGGGCACGCAGAACCCGATCATGCTGCGCGATCCCGAATTCGGCCCGATCCGGCTGCGCGCCTTCGGCTCCTACACCATCCGGGTCAGCAATGCGCCCGTGTTCATGAAGGAGATCGTGGGCACCGACGGCGATTTCACCGAAGACAAGATCTCCAGCCAGATCCGCAACATCGTCGTGCAGAAGGTCAGCCGCGTGCTGGCGGGGTCGGGTGTGCCGGCGCTGGACATGGCGGCGAACACCAAGGACCTTTCGGACGTCGTCCGCGAAGGCATCGACCCCACGATGGACGAATACGGGCTCGATCTGGTGGAGTTCTACATCGAGAACATCTCGCTCCCGCCCGCGGTGGAGAAGGTGCTCGACCAGCGCACCTCGATGGGCATTGTCGGCGATCTGGGCAAGTACCAGCAGTTCTCGGCCGCGCAGGCCATGCAGAAGGCCGCCGAAGGCGGCGGCGAGAGCGGCATGGGCGCCGGGCTGGGAGCGGGCATGGGCATGGGGATGGGTATGGCCATGGCGCAGAACATGGGCCAGGCCGCCGCCGCGGGGCAGCAGTCCCCGCAGCAGGCGCCCCAGGCCGCCGCGCCCCCACCCCCGCCGCCGCCGCCGCAGGCGACGGTCTGGCATGTTGCGGAAAACGGCCAGACCAAGGGGCCGTTCGATGCCAACGCGCTGAGCCAGATGATCCCGCAGGGCGCGTTCGACCGCGACACACTGGTCTGGTCCCCGGGTCAGGACGGCTGGAAGAAGGCGGGCGAGGTGCCGGAGTTGCAACGGCTCTTTGCCAACACCCCACCGCCCCCGCCGCCCCCGGCGGGCTGAGCCCTCCGTCTTTGCGGGCTTGCGCATCGCCTCCGCCATGCGCTGATCGTAACTGCTATCCCCGCTCGCGCGGCAGCGCGAGCGGCGCCCCCGAAGTGCCATGGGTGGGTGGGCGGGGCGCTGAGGGGGCGCTTCCCCCGCCGCGCGGATAGGTTCACCGCCGGAGTCTTGCTCCCGGCGCCCTGATCGGGGATGATCCGCCGCAGGCGCAAGACGGGGGCAAGCCATGGCAACATCCGAAACCGAACACCGCTTTCCCTGCGCCCAGTGCGGCGCATCCCTGCGCTTCACGCCGGGTTTGCAGACCCTGGCCTGCGAATACTGCGGCCATGTCCAGGAGATGCCCAAGCTGGACGATGAAAGCCGGGTCAAGACCCTGCAGTCGCTGGACTACCACGAGGCCGTCGCCAAGGCCCTGCCCGAGACCGAGATCGAGGAAACGCGGGTCATGAATTGCCAGACCTGCGGCGCGCAGGTCGAATTCGAACCCGATACCCACTCAACCGAATGCCCCTTCTGCGCCACGCCGGTGGTTTCGGACACCGGCACCAACCGCCATATCAAGCCCCAGGCGGTGATCCCCTTCGCGCTTTCGGAACGCGAGGCGCATGAGAAAATGCGCGCCTGGCTGCGCGGGCGCTGGTTCGCCCCGGACGGGCTGAAGAAATACGCCCGCTCCGACGGGCGGCTGAACGGGCTTTACGTGCCCTACTGGGCCTTCGACGCCGACACGCGCAGCAGCTACACCGGCGAGCGTGGCACGCATTACTACGTCACCACCCGCGGGCCCAAGGGCCGGACCCGGCGGCAGCGCCGCACCCGCTGGCGGCGCACATCGGGGAGTGTGGCGCGCAAGTTTCACGATGTGCTGGTGATGGCCGCGCGCAGCCTGCCACGCCCCATGGTGCGGCGGCTGGAGCCCTGGACGCTGTCGGAACTGGAGCTTTACAGCCCGAAATACCTTTCGGGCTTTCGCGCCGAAGCCTATACGGTCGACCTTCCCGAAGGGTTCGAGATCGCCAAGCAGCGCATGGACGACGTGATCCGCGATGACATCCGCCGCGATATCGGCGGGGACGACCAGCGCATCCACAGCGTCAACACCTCCTATGCCGACGAACGCTTCAAGCACCTGCTCTTGCCGATCTGGATGGCGGCCTATCGCTACCGCGACAAGAGTTACCGCTTCATCGTCAACGGCCAGACCGGCCGCGTGCAGGGCGAGCGCCCCTGGTCGGTGTGGAAGATTGCCGCCGCGGCGGTGGCGGCGGTGCTGCTGATCGCGCTGATCGCCTTTGTCGCCGAGCTTGGGCAGTAAGGGCGCAGGGAACGCGGTCCGACGCGCAGGCGCCAGCCTGCGATCACGTCAGGGATGGGAGGGTCGCGTCATGCGCGCATTGGTGCAGAGGGTCGCGCAGGCCTCGGTCAGCGTAGAGGGGCTTTGCCTGGGCGAGATCGGCCCGGGGCTGATGATCCTGGTCTGCGCCATGCAGGGCGACGGCGACGCACAGGCCGAGGCGCTGGCCGAAAAGATCGTCAAGCTGCGCATCTTCCGCGACGAAGCGGGCAAGATGAACCTGTCGCTGCGCGATTCGGGTGGCGCGGCGCTGGTGGTCAGCCAGTTCACGCTCGCCGCCGACACGTCGCGCGGCAATCGGCCCGGGTTTTCCGCCGCCGCCCCGCCCGCCGAGGGCGAGCGGCTTTACGAACACTTCGCGGAAGCGCTGCGCGCGCGCGGCATTCCCGTGGCCACCGGTGCATTCGGCGCCGACATGGATGTGGCGCTGGTCAACCAGGGGCCTGTGACGATCTGGCTGGAGGTCTGAGCGGTTGCGCCATGGCTGGCCGGAAGTAGCCGGGGGCCAGCTCCCCCCCCCGGACCGCACCGAAAGCCGGGGGGCCAGCCCCCCGGACCCCCCGGGATATTTTTGCACAGATGATGGACGCAGGGGCTTTCTGGCACGGTCGAGGGTGGCGGAGCCTGCGGTGATGGAGTGTGCAGTGGCGGGCGTGCAGTGGGGGCAGTGGGCTGATTGCTTTGCAGGGGCTTGAACACCGGCGCGCGGTTCGTGCAAATGGCGTGATCGGGTCGCGGGGGCCCGCGCTCCACGTTTCCTGATGCCGAGGCTTCATGACCACCACCAACCCGAATTTCACCGATGCGGAATACGAGGCGCGCATCGCCGCCACCCGTGCCGAGATGGCGCTGCGGGGGCTCGATCTGCTGATCATCAGCGATCCGTCCAACATGAACTACATCGCCGGCTATGACGGCTGGTCCTTCTATGTGCATCAGGCGGTGATCCTGCCCATGGAGGGCGAACCGGTCTGGTGGGGTCGGGGCATTGACGCCGCGGGTGCGCTGCGCACCGTGTTCATGAATGGCGAGGACAGCATCGTCGGCTACGATGACAGCTACGTCCAGAACCCGCAGAAACACCCGATGGAGGCGCTGGCCGTGCTGATCATCGACCGGGGCTGGAACACCGGCTGGATCGGGGTCGAGCTGGACAACTATTATTACTCGGCGGCCGCGCATCAGACGCTGGTCAACCACCTGCACGAGGCGCAGTTCATCGATGCCACCGGGCTGGTCAACTGGCAGCGGGCGATCAAGTCGCACTCCGAGATCGAGTATATCCGCCGCGCCGCGCGGATAGTCGAGCGCATGCACGAAGTCATCGTCGAGGTGGCCGAGCCGGGCATGCCCAAGAATCATCTGGTGGCCGAGATCACCCGCGCGGGAATCAAGGGCGTCGATGGCGCCTGGGGCGATTACCCGGCGATCGTGCCCATGGCCCCGTCGGGTCTGGATGCCACGGCGCCGCACCTGACCTGGGACGACCGGCCCATGAAGCGGGGCGAGCCGACCTTCTTCGAAATCGCGGGCGCGCACCGGCGCTATCACTGCCCGCAGTCGCGCACGCTGTTCTTCGGCCCGCCGCCCGATTTCTACCGCCATGCCGAGGAGGCGATCCTCGAGTCGCTCGAGGCCGGGCTGGAGCAGGCGTTTCCCGGCAATCGCTGCGAGGATATCGCCAATGCCTTCAACGCGGCGCTGAACAAGCGCGGGTTCGAGAAGGACAATCGCTGCGGCTATTCCATCGGCGTCAGCTATCCGCCCGATTGGGGCGAGCGCACCATGTCCTTCCGGCGCGGCGACATGACCGAGCTGAAGCCGGGCATGGTGTTTCATTTCATGACCTCGCTCTGGTTCGAGGATGGCGGGCTGGAGATCACCGAGCCGATCCTGATCACCGAACACGGGCCGGAATGCCTGTGTGAAACGCCGCGGCAGATCTTCGTGAAGGACTGAGCGATGTCCGTCACGCCCACCATTCCCTTCGACCGGGACGGCGCGCATCACGGCTTTCTGCGGCTGCCGTATTCGCGCGATGACAGCGCCTGGGGGTCGGTGATGATCCCGGTCTCGGTGATCCGCAACGGGGCCGGGCCGACCGCGCTGTTCGTGGCCGGGAATCACGGCGACGAATACGAGGGGTTGGTGGCGCTGCACGAACTGGCCGCCACGCTGGACCCGGCGAAGATTCGCGGGCGGGTGATCATCCTGCCCGCGCTCAACCAGCCGGCGGTGGCGGCGGGGCGGCGGGTTTCGCCCATCGACGGGGTCAACCTGAACCGCGCCTTTCCGGGCCGCCCGGATGGCAGCGTGACCGAGAAGATCGCGCATTACGTCAGCCGCGTATTGGTGCCGACGGCTGATCTGGTCTGCGACCTGCATTCGGGCGGCAAGACGCTGGATTTCCTGCCCTTCGCCGCCGTGCATGTGCTCGAGGACAAGGCCCAGCAGGCCGCCAGCGAGGCCGCCATGCGCGCCTTCAACGCGCCCTACTCGGCGATCATGCTGGAGATTGACGCGGTGGGGATGCTGGACACCGAGGCCGAGGGACAGGGCAAGGTGTTCGTGACCACCGAACTGGGCGGCGGCGGCAGCGCCACGGCGCAAAGCGTGGCGGTGGCGCGCAAGGGGGTGCGCAACCTGCTGCAACACATGGGCATTTTGCCCGGGGTGCCCCAGATCGGCCCCAGCCGGATGCTCGACATGCCCGATGGCGATTGCTTCACCTTCTGCGAAAGCGCGGGGCTGATGGAGCCGGTGGTGGACCTTGGCGCCGTGGTCGCGAAGGGCGATACGCTGGCGCGGGTCTGGCCGCTGGGGCGGCCGGGGCAGGCGCCGGTGGCCTATGCCGCACGGCGCGATGGTATCCTGATCAGCCGCCATTTTCCGGGGCTGGTCAAGGCGGGGGACTGTCTGGGCGTCGTCGCGGTGGAGATGGACGCCGACTGAACAGCAAACGGGCCGCAAGGGGGTGTCCCCTGCGGCCCGCGTCAGGGCGGCTCGAAGCCCGGATTACTCGCCCGTCAGTTCAATCAGGCTGCGGTAGACCTCTTCCAGCAGGGCGCGGTTGTCGCCTGCGGATTCCAGCAGCATGGTCAGGCTGTTGCGCTGCATCGAGTTCAGGCCTTCGGCATCCTCGACAAGGTCGCGCAGCCGGTCGCGGGTCATGTCCTCGGGCATCTCGACCGTCGCCGTCGGATCGGTCATCGCCTCCATGTCCGGGGCTTCCTCGGTCACGTCGCCGACCACGTCATCGACCGTCTGGGTGGGATCGTCGCCATCGGGCAGGGCGCTTTCCTCGGTCATCGTGGGGGTGGACTCGGGCAGGGCGCTGGGATCGGCAGCTTCTTCCTCGGCCGGGGCCTCGTCGACGGGCGTTTCGTCGATCGGGGTTTCTTCCTCGATCACGCCTTCCTCGACCGGTGTTTCCTCTAGCTCCGGTTCAGGCTCGGGCTCCGGGTCCGGCTCTTCGATCTCGGGCTCCTCGGGTTCGATGGCCTCGGGGGCCTGGACGTCTTCGGGCGCATCGACCGGTGCGGGCGGTGGCGGCGGCGTGGAGCGCGTGCCCAGCCACAGACCGACAAGGCCCACAAGAACGATCAGACCGATGATCAGACTACGTTGCATGCTGCTACCCCTGAATGACCCGCGCCACTGCGCGACAATGCCCCGGGGGTATGCCAGAGTCGGACCGGATTGCAAGTGACAGCGGGGTGAGTGCGCGAAAGGCGGCGCATATCACGCTTTTGCCGCTTGAAAGGCCCCGCGCGCCCCGGTATTTTGCGCGCCACATCAAGAGTTATCAAAGGATCATCGCCATAGCCCGCAGACCGCACAACGCCCCGCCGACCCGCGATACCGGACCGCGCGTCAATGACCGCATTCGCGCCCCCGAGATTCGGCTGATCGGCGCTGATGGAGAGAATGTCGGCGTCGTGCGCCCGGAGGTGGGGATGCGCATGGCCGAGGAGGCCGGGCTCGATCTGGTGGAGATCTCGCCGAACGCCGCGCCACCGGTCTGCAAGATCATGGACTTCGGCAAGTTCAAGTATGAACAGCAGAAGCGCGAGGCCGAGGCCCGCAAGAAGCAGAAGACCATCGACGTCAAGGAAGTGAAGTTCCGGCCCGGCACCGACACGCATGATTACGACGTTAAGATGCGCAACGTGATGCGGTTTCTGGAATCGGGCGACAAGGTGAAGGTGACGCTGCGCTTTCGCGGGCGCGAGATGGCGCACCAGAAACTGGGGGTCGAGCTGCTGGAACGCGTCGCCGCCGATGTGGGCGAGCAGGGCAAGGTCGAGAACATGCCCAAGCTCGAAGGTCGTCAGATGGTGATGATGATCGCGCCGCGCTGAGGCGGCGCCGGAAGAGATCCCAGGGAGGGGGATGACCGGCAGTGCGCCGGTCGCACCGGGGGGCGAAAGCCCCCCGGGTTGCGTTTGGGGGGCGAACCAATGCCGTGGCGACGGGGTTCGGCGCGGGCGCGGTGAAAGAAGCGCCTTCGGGCCGCGCCCTCCCTCCTACCCCGCGCGCCCCGAGGGCGCTGCCCGCGCGGCGCGTGGGCGGGGCACTTGATCAACAGGGCAAGCCCTCTTGCTGGCTCGGCGCGTGTGGTCAGGCTCAGAACGGCACGTCATCGGCGCTGTCGGCCGGGACGAGAAACCGCGCGACGATGTGGCGGGGGCCCGATTTCTCGAACCGGACAAAGACCTTGTCGCCCTCGATCGCCTCGACGCGGCCGTAGCCGAATTTCTGGTGGAAGACCCGGTCGCCGATCTCAAAGGCGGGCAGGGCGGTGGCGTTGATGACCAGGTTCGCGGCCTCGCGCGCCGTGCTGACAGGCCGTGCGCTGCGCGCCTGCATCCGCCGCCAGCCGGGCGAAGCGTAGACATCCGCTCGCATGGCGCGCCCTTCCAGCCCGCTGGCCGCGGCCGCCATCTCGCCGCCCCCCGGCGCCGCCGCCATGCCCAGGCCCCCGCCGTAAAGCCCCGGGGCGGTCAGCACGTCGACATGCGCGGCGGGCAACTCGTCGACAAAGCGCGACGGAAGCTGCGACTGCCACTGCCCGTAGAGCCGGCGGTTGGCGGCGAAGCTGACGGTACACAGCGCCTCGGCCCGGGTGATGCCGACATAGGCGAGGCGGCGCTCCTCCTCCAAACCCTTGACCCCGCTTTCATCCATGGAGCGCTGCGAGGGAAACAGCCCATCCTCCCACCCGGGCAGGAAGACCACCGGGAACTCCAGCCCCTTGGCGCCGTGCAGTGTCATCAGGGTGACCTTTTCGCCCGCCTCCTCGGACTCGTTGTCCATGATCAGGGCGACGTGTTCCAGAAACCCCTGCAGGTTGTCGAATTCCTCGAGCGCCTTGACCAGTTCCTTGAGGTTTTCCAGCCGCCCCGGCGCCTCGGGCGTCTTGTCGGCCTGCCACATGGCGGTGTAGCCGCTCTCGTCCAGGATGCGCTCGGCCAGTTCGATGTGGTTCAGGCCCGGCGCGGGGTCCACGGGTTCGATCAGGTCGCTCTCGCGCGGGACCTGCGGGCCGCTGGCCCAGCCGTGCCAGCGGGCGATGGCGTCCACCAGCCGCGCCAGTTCCTTGGCGCCCTTGCCCTTGATTGCGCCCGCCTCCACCGCCCGCCGCGCGCCTTCGACCAGCGGCACGCCCGCGTCGCGCGCGGTGCGCTGGATGGTCTGCTGCGCCTTGTCGCCCAGGCCCCGGCGCGGGGTGTTGACGATGCGCTCGAAAGCCAGATCGTCCGCCGGGCTGACGGCCAGCCGGAAATAGGCCATGGCATCGCGGATTTCCATGCGTTCATAGAAACGCGGTCCGCCGATGACCCGGTAGGGCAGACCGATGGTCAGGAAGCGGTCCTCGAAGGCGCGCATCTGGTGGCCCGCGCGCACCAGGATGGCGATGCTGTCCAGCCCCACCGGGTCCAGACCGCGGGTGCCCGATTGCAGGGCCTCGACCTCCTCGCCGACCCAGCGGGCCTCTTCCTCGCCGTCCCAGTGGCCGATCAGGCGAAGCTTCTCGCCGTCCTCGACCTCGGTCCAGAGTGTCTTGCCCAGCCGGTCCTGATTGGCCGAAATCACCGCCCCGGCGGCGGCGAGGATGTGGGGGGTGGAACGGTAGTTCTGCTCAAGCCGGATCACGGTGGCGCCGGGGAAATCGCGTTCGAACCGCAGGATGTTGCCGACCTCGGCCCCGCGCCAGCCATAGATCGACTGGTCGTCGTCGCCCACGCAGCAGATGTTGTTGTGCCCCTGCGCCAGGAGCCGCAACCACATGTACTGCGCGACGTTGGTGTCCTGATACTCGTCCACAAGGATATAGCGGAACCAGCGCTGGTATTTTTCCAGCATGTCCGGGTGGGTCTGGAAGATGGTCACGCAGTGCAACAGCAGGTCGCCGAAATCGCAGGCGTTCAGGGTTTTCAGCCGGTCCTGATAGGCTGCGTAAAGCTCCACGCCGCGCGCGTTGAAGGCGTCAGCCTCGGACGCGGGCACGCTGTCGGGGCGCCAGGCGCGGTTCTTCCAGTTGTCGATGATCCCGGCCAGCATCCGCGCGGGCCAGCGCTTCTCGTCGATGTTTTCGGCCGCGATGAGCTGTTTCATCAGCCGGATCTGGTCATCGGTGTCCAGGATGGTGAAGCTTTGCTGCAGCCCCACCAGTTCCGCGTGGCGGCGCAGAAGCTTGACGCCGATGGCGTGGAAGGTGCCCATCCAGGGCACGCCCTCCACCGCCTCGCCCAGGAACTGGCCGACGCGGGCCTTCATCTCGCGCGCGGCCTTGTTGGTGAAGGTGACGGCGAGGATTTCGTTGGGCCGCGCGCGCCCGGTGTTCAGAAGATGCGCGATCCGCGCGGTCAGCGCCCGGGTCTTGCCGGTGCCCGCGCCTGCCAGCATCAGAACCGGCCCGTCCAGCGTTTCCACCGCCTGCCGCTGCGCCGGGTTCAGCCCGTCCAGATAGGGCGCGGGCCGCGCGGCCATGGCGCGGGCCGAGAGCGAGGCGGCCTCGAAGGCGTCTGACTCGTCGAAACTGCTCATGCGCGGCACCTTAGCTGTGGCGACGGGCAAAGGAAAGCGGTGTTCATTGATTGTTCATATTCGGCGCGCAAGAAATCGGTGGTGCTTTCGCGCCATGCGCGCAGGCTTGCCGGCAGGAGGGGCACAAGAGGGCCGGCTCAGCCCCCAAGGAAGGCGCGCACACTCGGCAGCAGCAGCGCCGAGAGCGCGCCGACCATGGCGCCCGCCACATAGCGCTGCACGCGCCCGGAAATCCGCGGGGCCAGCCCTGCAAGAGCGCAGCAGATCAGCGCGTAATAGGCGACGGTCAGCAGGTCCATGGTCCATCACGATGCGGGAGGCGGTGGCGCCTGTCAATCGGCGCTGCGGCGCTTGTGGCGCCTGCCGCGCTGGCTATAGTCGCGCCATGGACCCGGACCTGCGCTACCCCGAGCTTGCCGACCTGATGGCCCGGTGCCGCCGCCGGGTGCCGCATTTCGTCTGGGAATACCTGGACAGCGCTACGGGGCGCGAGACGGTGAAGGCCGCGAACCGCGCCGCGCTGGACGCGGTCCGCTTCCGGCCCAGGGTCCTCGGGGGCGAGGTCAAGCCCGACCTTGCCACGCGCTTTCTGGGCGTGGACTACGCCGTGCCCTTCGGTATTGCACCGCTGGGCATGTCCGGGTTGATCTGGCCGGGTGCCGAACAGATCTTGGCCCGGTTCGCGCAAGAGGCCCGGCTGCCCTATGGTCTCAGCACCGTGGCCACCCGCCTGCCCGAGGAAATCGGCCCGCTGGCCGGTGACATGGGCTGGTTCCAGCTTTACCCCCCGCGCGACCCGGACATCCGCCGCGATCTGCTGGCGCGCGCGCGCAGGGCCGGGTTCGGCACGCTGGTGCTGACCGTGGACGTGCCTGGCCCTTCGCGGCGCGAACGCCAGCGCCGCGCCGATCTGGCGATCCCGCCCAAGACGACCCTGCGGATGCTGTGGCAAACCGCGCAGCGCCCCGAATGGGCGCTGCGCGCGCTCCAGAACGGCACGCCCCGTCTGCGGCTGATGGAAGGGTATCTGAAGGTCGGCGGCAACGCGCCCTCGACCGCGCATGCGGGCTACCTGCTGCGCGCCGCGCCGGACTGGGACTACCTTCGCGCGCTCAGGGACGAATGGGACGGCCCGCTGATCGTCAAGGGCGTGCTGGAGGCCGAGGACGCCGCGCACCTGCGCGACGAAGGCGCGGATGCGGTCTGGGTGTCGAACCACACCGGGCGCCAGTTCGACGCGGCCCCCGCCGCGCTGGACGCGCTTCCGGGCGTGCGCGCGGCGCTTGGCCCCGACTTCCCGGTGATCTTCGATTCGGGCGTGGAAACGGGGCTCGATATGCTGCGCGGCCTCGCCCTGGGGGCGGATTTCGTCATGTTGGGGCGCGGCTGGCATTATGCGCTGGGGGCACTCGGCGCGCGTGGCCCCGCGCATCTGCTGCATGTGCTGCGCGAGGACATGATCGCCAACATGGTACAGATGGGGATCGCACGCCCCGAGGCAGCGCGGACGCGGCTGCTGCAACCCGCCCATGAAGCGGGATCGACCCCGCCCGATGCACCCGTTGACAGTGGCTAGCGGCTTGCGCGCATCACCTGGGAGAGGCGCTGCTGGGTGATCCGGGCGTCCCGGACCGACACGCCCATGATCCGCCCAACCAGCGCCGGGTCTGCGGCGATCAGGTCGGCTGCGGTTTCGATCCCCGCACGCTCCAGGGCCTGCAACTGGCGGGGTGAGAAGGTATTGCTTGGAAAGTCGGTCACATGCAGCCGCGTCGATTCGCCTGCGACCCCTTCGAACTCCATGAACACGTCCGCATGTGCGGCTGCGGACAGGATCAACCCAACGCTCAGCACCAGCCCCGCCGCGGGGGCTCGTCTTGCGGTCATCAGTTTCCTCCCTTTGGTGTTGTTCCTCCGTGTGCTGTCACCGTCCCCCTGCGTGTAGGATACCACATTTCGCCCCGCGCGGCGATTTTCGGCGCGGGTGCGTCCGGGCGCGCTCCAGCAGGGGCTGACAAAGCCTTTGCCGCAGTGCGGAATGTGGTCTAACACTCTGACCGACAGACGCCTGTGAAGCCCTCGTGAAAGGACCACCCATGGCCGCTTTCAACAAGATCCTCGTCGCCAACCGGGGCGAGATTGCCATCCGCGTGCTGCGCGCCGCCAATGAACTGGGCAAGCGCACCGTCGCCGTCTATGCCGAGGAGGACAAACTGGGCCTGCACCGGTTCAAGGCGGACGAGGCCTACCGGATCGGTGCCGGGCTGGGGCCGGTGGCGGCGTATCTCTCGATTGAAGAAATCATACGCGTGGCGCAGGAATCCGGCGCCGATGCGATCCATCCGGGCTACGGGCTGCTCAGCGAAAACCCCGCGCTGGTGGATGCCTGCGACGCGGCGGGCATCGCCTTCATCGGCCCGCGCGCCGACACCATGCGCGCCCTTGGCGACAAGGCCAGCGCGCGGTCCGTGGCGATCGAGGCCGGCGTGCCGGTCATCCCGGCGACCGAGGTACTGGGCGAGGACATGGACGCCATCCGCGCCGAGGCCGAGGCCGTCGGCTACCCCCTGATGCTCAAGGCCAGCCACGGCGGCGGCGGGCGCGGGATGCGCCCCATCAACGGCCCCGAGGAACTGGAAGCCAAGGTCCGCGAGGGGCAGCGCGAGGCCGAAGCGGCGTTTGGCAATGGCGAGGGGTATCTGGAAAAGATGATCCTGCGCGCCCGCCATGTGGAGGTGCAGTTGCTGGGCGACACGCATGGCAACCTCTATCACCTGTATGAACGCGACTGCACCGTGCAGCGGCGCAACCAGAAGGTCGTCGAACGCGCCCCCGCCCCGTATCTGTCCGACACCCAGCGCGCCGAGGTCTGCGAACTGGCGCTCAAGATCGGCCGCGCCGTGGGCTATCAGAACGCGGGCACGGTCGAATTCCTGATGGATATGGACACGCAGGAATTCTACTTCATCGAGGTCAACCCGCGCATTCAGGTCGAACACACGGTGACCGAGGAAGTCACCGGGATCGATATCGTCAAGGCGCAGATCCGGATCGCCGAGGGCGCCACGCTGTCGGATGCCACCGGCGCGCCCAGCCAGGGCGACGTCACATTGTCCGGCCACGCCACGCAATGCCGGGTGACGACCGAGGATCCGCGCAACAACTTCATCCCCGATTATGGCCGCCTGACGGCCTATCGCTCGGCCACCGGAATGGGAATTCGTCTGGACGGGGGCACCGCCTATGCCGGGGGCGTCATCACCCGCTATTACGATTCGCTGCTGGTCAAGGTCACCGCCTGGGCGCCCACACCCGAGGAGTCGATCCTCCGCATGGATCGCGCCCTGCGCGAGTTCCGCATCCGCGGCGTCAGCACGAACATCGACTTCGTCATCAACCTGCTGAAGCACCCGGCGTTTCAGGATTACAGCTACACCACCCGCTTCATCGACGACACGCCGGAGCTGTTCAACTTCCGCAAGCGGCGCGACCGGGCGACCAAGATCCTGACCTATATCGCCGATATCACCGTTAACGGGCACCCCGAGACCGCGGGCCGCGCCCTGCCGCGCGCGGACCTGAAACTGCCGCAGCCTCCGGCGGCGCAGGGCACGCCGACTGACGGCACCCGCACCCTGCTGGAGCGCCAAGGGCCGAAGGCCGTGGCCGACTGGATGCTGGCGCAGGACCGTTTGCTGATCACCGACACCACCATGCGCGACGCGCCGCAATCGCTGCTGGCCACGCGGATGCGCTCCATCGACATGATTCGCGTGACGCCCGCCTATGCCGCCAATCTGCCGGGGCTCTTCAGCGTCGAATGCTGGGGCGGGGCGACCTTCGATGTGGCCTATCGCTTCCTGCAGGAATGCCCCTGGCAGCGGCTGCGCGATATCCGCGCCCGCCTGCCCAATGTAATGACCCAGATGCTGCTGCGCGGCGCCAATGGCGTGGGCTACACCAACTACCCGGACAACGTGGTGCAGGCCTTCGTGAAGCAGGCCGCCGACACCGGGGTCGATGTGTTCCGCGTCTTCGACAGCCTCAACTGGGTCGAGAACATGCGGCTCGCCATGGACGCGGTGCTGGAGACCGGCAAGGTTCTGGAAGGCAGCATCTGCTACACCGGCGATGTGCTGGACCCGGAGCGCGCCAAGTATGACCTGAAATACTACGTCGCCATGGGCAAGGAACTGCGCGACGCGGGCGCCCATGTGCTGGGGCTGAAGGACATGGCGGGGCTCTTGAAACCCGCCGCTGCCCGCGTGCTGGTCAAGGCGCTGAAGGAAGAGGTCGGACTGCCGGTGCATTTCCACACCCATGACACCAGCGGGCTGGGCGGCGCGTCGATCCTGGCCGCGGCCGAGGCCGGGGTGGACGCCGTCGACTGCGCCATGGATGCGTTTTCCGGCAATACCAGCCAGCCGACGCTGGGCTCGATCGTCGAGGCCCTGCGCCGGACCCAACGCGACACGGGGCTGAACATCGAGGCGATCCGCGCCATATCGGACTACTGGGAGGAGGTGCGCGCCCATTACGCGGCCTTCGAGACTGGCCAGCAGGCGCCCTCGTCCGAGGTCTATCTGCACGAGATGCCGGGCGGGCAGTTCACCAACCTCAAGGCGCAGGCCCGCAGCCTGGGGCTGGAGGGCCGCTGGCACGAGGTGGCGCGCACCTATCGCGACGTCAACATGATGTTCGGCGATATCACCAAGGTGACGCCCAGTTCCAAGGTGATCGGCGACATGGCGCTGATGATGGTCAGCCAGGGGCTGACCCGCGCCGATGTGGAGAACCCCGAGAAGGACATGAGTTTCCCCGATTCGGTGATCGAATTGATGAGCGGCCAGCTTGGCCAGCCCCCCGGCGGCTGGCCCGAGGGCATCCAGAAGCGCATCCTGAAGGGCCGCCAGGCGATCACCGACCGGCCCGGCAAGCATGTGGAGCCCGTGGACCTGGAAGAGACCCGCGCTGCGGTGTCGAAGGAGCTGGAGGGGCTCAAGGTCGATGACGAGGATCTGTGCGGCTACCTGATGTATCCTAAGGTGTTTCTGGACTACATGGGTCGGCATCGGCTGTATGGCCCGGTGCGGACCCTGCCGACGCGCACCTTCTTCTACGGGATGGAGCCGGGCGAGGAGATCTCGGCCGAGATCGACCCGGGCAAGACGCTGGAAATCCGCCTGATCACGCTGGGCGAGACGCAGGATGATGGCGACGTGCGGGTGTTCTTCGAGTTGAACGGCCAGCCGCGAACGGTGCGGGTGCCCAACCGCACGGTCAAGGCCAAGACCGCCCAGCGCGCCAAGGCCGATGCCGACAACCCCGCGCATCTGGGCGCGCCCATGCCAGGCGCGGTGGCGGCGGTTTCGGTCAAACCGGGGCAGAAGGTGGGGGCGGGCGATCTGCTGCTGACCATCGAGGCGATGAAGATGGAAACCGGGCTCCACGCCGAACGCGCGGGCACGGTGAAGGCGGTGCATGTGCAGCCGGGTGCGCAGATCGACGCCAAGGACCTGCTGGTCGAGTTCGAGGACTGAGAAAGCGCCCCCTCAGGGTGTCTCCCACCCACCCGCCCCGACACCCTTCGGGGGCGCCGCCCCTGCTGACGCAGGGGCGGGGCGGGTTCCGGGCGGCGGCTCAGACAACCCCGGCGAGGTGCAGCGCCAGCCCGCCCAGCGCGCAGGCGCCCAGCACCTGCACCGGGCCCAGCCGCAGCGCGAACACCCCCAGCGCTGCCGCCGCCACCAGCCCCGCCGCCGCCGGGTCCAGCGTGGTCCAGACCGGGACGTCGAGCCGCAGGCCGAGGGTGGTGACGGTGCGCACCGTGTCGAAGACCACATGCAGCCCGAACCAGACCGCCAGGTTCAGGATCACCCCCACCACCGCCGCCGTCACCGCGGCCAGCGCTGCGCTCAGGGCGGCGTTGTCGCGCAACCGCTCAATGAAAGGCGCGCCGAGGAAGATCCACAGGAAACACGGCAGGAAGGTCACCCAGGTGGTCAGCAACCCGCCAAGCGTTGCGGCCAGCAGCGGCGGCATCCCCGTGCCTTCACGCAGCGCGGCCATGAAGCCCACGAACTGCGTGACCATGATCAGCGGCCCTGGCGTGGTTTCGGCCATGCCCAGCCCGTCGAGCATCTCGCCCGGGGACAGCCAGCCGAAATCCTGCACCGCCGCCTGTGCCACCCAGGCCAGCACCGCATAGGCCCCGCCGAAGGTGACCACCGCCAGCACGCTGAAGAACCCGGCGATCCGGGTGAACACGTTCTCAAGCCCGAAGAGGGCGGCAAGGGCGAACACAGGCAGCAGCCAGAGCAGCAGGAATGGGACAGCGATGCGCAGGCTCTTTCCGGCGTCAACCTGCGCATGCGCCGGTGTTCCGGTGCCCAGCAGCGTGTCCGCGTCGTCGACCTGCGCGGCGCCCACCGGCCCGTGCCCGCCACCGCCCGCGAAGGCCGCCATCCCCGCCCGCGCCCCCGCAAAGCCGATCAGCGCGGCGGCCGCGATGATCGCCGGAAACGGCACCCCGAAACCGTAGATCGCCACGAAGGAGCCCGCCGCTACCGTGAGCATCGCCGCATTGCCCAGTGCGCGCGTTCCGATCCGGATCACCGCCTGGACCACAATTGCCAGCACCGCCGCCTTCAGCCCGAAGAACAGCGCCTCGACCGCGCCGACGGTGCCGAACAGCGCATAGACCCAGCTCAGCGCCATGATCGCTACCAGCCCGGGCAGCACGAACAGCACCCCGGCAATGACCCCCCCGGCGGTGCGGTGCATCAGCCAGCCGATGTAGACGGCAAGCTGCATCGCCTCGGGGCCCGGCAGCAGCATGCAGTAGTTCAGCGCGTGCAGGAAACGCCGCTCGCCCAGCCAGCGCTGTTCCTCGACTAGGATGCGGTGCATCAGGGCGATCTGCCCAGCCGGGCCGCCGAAGCTCAGCAGCCCGATGCGGGCCCAGATGCGCGCGGCCTCGGTCAGGGTGGGAAAGGGCAGGGTGGGGAAGGGGCGGGGCATGGCGCTGGGCTCCGGGTGCGCGGCGTGGGGGCGTCGGCGCTGCGGCGTTCCATCGAACCCGCTGCCGGGATACCGGCGCGCGGCGCTCAGATCTCGCGCGCGTGTTCGTAGCGCAGCCGGGCGATGGCCTCGTTCTTCTGGCTGCGCTTCAGGTCCTGCATCTTCAACTCCACGAAATCCAGATGCCGGGTGATGGCGTCCCGCGCGCCACCCGGATCGCGGGCCTGCAGGGCCTCGTTGATGGCGCGGTGCTGGTCCAGCAGGTCCTCGCGCGTGGTGCGTTGGCGGAACATCATCTGGCGATTGTAGAACACGCCGCGCTGCAGCAGGTCGAACATGGCCCGCATCATGTGCAACATGATGATGTTGTGTGACGCTTCGATGATCGACAGATGAAATTCGGCGTCCAGCCGCGCCTCGTCGGTGGGATCGCGCTTTTCATGGGCCAGCTCCATCTTGCGAAACAGCGTGTCGATCACCTTCAGGTCGGTGTCCGACCCGAAGCGCGCCGCGCGTTCGGCGGCCATCGCTTCAAGGTCGCGGCGGAAGCTGATGTAGTCGAAGAGCGCTTCTTCATGCGAGGCGAAAAGCTCCACCAGCGCGTCCGAAAACGCCGATCCGATCACCTCGGAGACATACACGCCGGACCCGGCCCGCGTGTGCAGCAGGCCGCGCCCCTGCAGTTCCGCTACCGCATCGCGCAGGCTGGGGCGCGACACGCCCAGCCGTTCGGCCAGTTCGCGCTCGGACGGCAGCCGTTCGCCGGGGCGCAGGATGCCGCGCAGGATCAGCAACTCGATCTGCTGGACGACCGTGTGCGACAGCTTTTCGGCCTGAATGCGCTGGAACGGCATGATCTACCCCCGGTATTGGTCAGGAAATATGACCGAAGCAACGCCTTGCAACAAGGGCGAAAAACGCCACCGGAAAAAGCAAGGGACCACCCGATGGGTGGCCCCGAAGCCCGCCAGGCGTGGCGCAGGAATGCGCCGGTCAGGTAATCGGCCGGATGACGATTTCCACGCGACGGTTCTGCGCGCGTCCGGCAGCGGTGGAATTGTCCGCCACCGGCTGGGTCAGGCCGCGCCCGATGGCGTTGATCCGGTGCCCCGGCACGCCCGAATTGCGCAGCACGGCGGCGACCGAATTCGCGCGGCGTTCGGACAGAGTCTGGTTGTAGGCCGCGGACCCGGTGTTGTCGGTGTGCCCGATCACGAAGATCTGGCTGTTGGGGTTGTCCACCAGGTTGCGCCCGATGATCCGCAGGTCGCTTTGCAGGTCCGGGCGGACCACGGCGCTGTCCACCGCGAAGAGGATATCCTGCGGCAGGGTCAGCACGATCTCCTGCCCGGTGTTGCGCACGTTCACGTCCGAACCGAGCTGGCGGCGCAGGTCTTCGGCCTGTCGGTCCAGTTCACGCCCGACGAGCGAGCCGGTGATCCCGCCGATGGCGGCACCCACCAGCACGCGGTCGCGGTGACCGCCCGAGGCCGCCCCCAGCGCCGCGCCCGCGGCAGCGCCGGTCAGCGCGCCGGGAACGACCCGGCTTTGCGTGTTTTCAGGGTCGACGCACCCGGCCAGAACAAGGGCCGAGGCGCCGAGGATGAGCCCACTCGTGGTGAATTTCATGACGCACCTTTTCAAGTTTGATGCGGGATCATATCACCCTGACCGCTGCGCTGACAGATGCGCCGTGGCCGCGATGGGCGCCGTTTCCTCACTTTGGCGCGATTTCGCCGGGTTTTCGGCCTCGATCCGCGCCGATTCCCAGCCCAGAATGGCCCGCTTCGCCTCCAGCCCCCAGTGATAGCCGCCCAATGCGCCACCCGTGAGCAGGCAGCGGTGGCATGGAATCAGAAAGGCCACCGGGTTACGCCCCACTGCCGTGCCCACGGCCCGCGCGGCGCCCGGGCGGCCGATGCTTTCGGCGATCCGGCCATAGGTGGTCACATGCCCCGAAGGCACGCGCAGCAGCGCCTCCCAGACCTTGATCTGGAACGGCGCGCCGATCATGTGGACCCGCGCCTCGCCCCGCTGGGCGAAGGCGGCCGCGACCCAGGGGGCGGCTGCCTCGGGGGCGTGGCGGTGGGTGGCGCCGGGCCAGCGCCGGGCCAGATCGGTGAACGCGGCCTCGCGGCCGGTATCCTCGGCGAAGGCCAGCCCGCACAGCCCGCGATCGGTGGCCATGGCCAGCACCTCGCCAAAGGGGGAAGGGAACCAGCCGTGGCAAATCTCCAGCCCGGCGCCGCCGCGGGCGTACTCCCCGGGCGCCATCGCCTCCCAGCGCAGGAAAAGGTCATGCAGCCGCCCGGTCCCCGACAACCCGGTGGACAGGCTGGCGTCCAGAGTTGTGACGCGCTCGCGCAGGAGCGTGCGGGCGTGGTCCAGCGTCAGGTATTGCTGGTAGCGCTTGGGCGAGACGCCGACCCAGCGGCTGAACACGCGCTGGAAATGCGCCGGGCTCATGTCCAGCGCGGCGGCCAGATCGGCCAGCGTGCGCTGCGCGCCACCGGGCGCATCGATCAGCGTAATGGCGCGGCGGATGACCGCGTAGTGATAGGGGTCATCGCTTGCGGTGAACGGGGCGGGGAACTGGGTCGTCATGGGGCCTGTCCTGTTTTCAGTAACCCTACCGCGCGCGGAGGCCCGCAGCGACCCGATTGTTGCGCCTTGCGCGCAGAGGGGCTTTATTCCGGCCCGGCCCCTGCCTAGGGTGCGCGCGCATGCGAAGGGGGAGCAGGGTGTGAGCAGGAACAGCCGCAAGATCGACACGCGCGCCATCGGGTTGGATGTCTCGCTGGCCTTTGCCCGCTGGCTGACCGGGCGCGAGCATCTGCATTACGGGCTGTGGACGGGGCTGGAGGTGACGGCGGCCAACCTGCTGGCCGCGCAGGAGGCCTATAGCGACCGGCTCCTCGCACTTCTGCCCGCGCGCGCCGGGCTGCGCATCCTCGATATCGGCGGTGGTGCGGGCGAGACCGCGAAGCGGCTGATCGCGGCGGGGCATGTGGTGGAGATCGTGGTGCCCTCGCCCTTCCTTGCCGGGCGCTGCGCCGAGAACGCGCCAGAGGCCGTGGTGCATGAAATGAAGTTCGAGGATTTCCGCACCGAGGCGCGGTTCGATGTCTGCCTGTTCTCCGAAAGCTTCCAGTATGTGCCGCTGGCCGCGGCGCTCGATGGTGCGCG
>LFIK01001227.1_pt1 | contig 20091 bp, 14 predicted proteins | sample 643401 | NCBI WGS metagenome assembly LFIK01 (sample SAMN03777447, study PRJNA286221) | soda lake metagenome | biome: soda lake; feature: Kulunda steppe; material: water; isolation source: sample T5-Br brine of Lake Tanatar-5 | place: Russia: Kulunda steppe | collected 2010-07
ACCGGGAACCACGACCGAGCACGACTCTTCCGAGTACGGCTCTTCCGAAAACGACGAGAGGTGGCACACGTGAGACGGCGATGGATGGTGGCAGGACTGGCCCTGGCTCTGACCCTGGTGGCCTGTGGTGGGGGCACGGACACCGGTGGCGATGTCGCGGCCGGCTGTGAGGTCGACGAGATCGACGGCGACCTGTTGCTCTACAACTGGTCGGAGTACATGAACCCGGAGCTCATCGACCTGTTCGAGGAGACCTACGACGTCAGCGTCACGGAGGACTTCTACACCTCCAACGAGGCGCTGCTGGCGCAGATCCGTGCCGGTGGCGCCGACTTCGACGTCATCGTCCCGTCCGACTACATGGTGGAGATCATGATCGGGGAGGACCTGCTGCTCGAGCTCGACCAGGACGCGATCCCCAACAGCGCCAACGTCGACGCGGCGTTCGCCGAGCCGCCGTATGACCCGGGTCTGGCGTTCACCATGCCCTACCAGTGGGGCACCACCGGTCTGGGGCTCGACACCGAGGCCGTCGGCGACGACCCGGCCGCCTCGTGGGCGTGGCTGTTCGACCCGGAGGTCGCCGGTGAGCTGCCGGGGCCGGTGAGCATCCTCGACGACCCGCGTGAGAGCATGGGTGCCGCGCTGTACTGGCTCGGCTACGACCCGAACACCACCGACGAGGGCGAACTCGAGGAGGCCGCCGAGGTCATCACGCAGGCGCGTGAGTGGACGGCGACCTACACCTCGGATCAGTACTCGGAGCTCTTGCTCACCGGGGAGACGGTGGTCGGGCACGGCTACAGCGGCAACTTCCTGGACAGCTTCTTCGGTGCCGACGATCCCGACCGGTTCACCTACGTGATCCCTGAGGAGGGGGCCACGATCTGGACCGACAACATGGGCATCCTGGCCGATGCGGCGCACCCGTGCACCGCGCACACGTTCATCAACTTCATCCTCGACGCGAACAACGGCGCCGAGTTGACCAACTGGACGTACTACGCCTCGCCCAACGCCGCCGCGACGGAGTTCATCGAGGAGGAGATCACCTCCGACCCGACGATCTACCCGACCGACGAGGTGCGTGAGAACCTCTTCTTCCTGGAGAACACCGGGGAGGCGGAGATCCTCTACACCGACCTGTTCACCCGCGCGCAGGGCTGAGCCAGCTCGTCGCACGGCCATCGGGGCCACCACGCGTGCACCACGTCGTGGTGGCCCCGACGTCGGTCGATGCCGGCCGCGTCGCCTGTCCGTCCTGCCCGTGCCCACGACCAACGTCTTCAGGAGCACCACCATGACCACACCGGCCCGACTCGGCCACAGCATCGCCGGTACCCGCGTCGACGATCCGGGTGCCCCGACCACCGAGGTGTTCGATCCCTCGACCGGGTCGGTCACGGCGCTGGTGGAGGCCGCGGATGCGGCCGTCGTCGACCGCGCGGTCGCCGCCGCCCGTGCCGCGTTCCCGTCGTGGCGGGACGCGTCACTGAGCCGCCGCAGTCAGGTGCTGTTCGCCTTCCGCGAGCTGCTCGCGGCCCAGCGCGACGAACTCGCGGCCGTGGTCAGCGCCGAGCACGGCAAGGTCATCGACGACGCGATCGGCGAGGTCCAGCGCGGGCTCGAGGTCGTCGAGTTCGCCTGCGGTGTCCCGCAGCTGCTCAAGGGCGCGTACTCGGAGAACGTCTCCAGCCAGGTCGACAGCTACACGCTGCGTCAGCCGGTCGGCGTGGTCGCGGGGATCACACCGTTCAACTTCCCCGCGATGGTGCCGATGTGGATGTTCCCGTTGGCGATCGCCTGTGGGAACACCTTCATCCTCAAGCCCTCCGAGAAGGACCCGTCGGTCGCGCTGCGGCTCGCGGAGCTGTGGTCGGAGGCCGGGCTCCCCGACGGCGTCTTCAACGTCGTCAACGGTGGCCGCGACGCGGTCGACGCCCTGCTCCGTCACCCGGATGTGGCCGCGGTGTCGTTCGTGGGCTCCACGCCCGTCGCCCGTCACGTGCACACGACGGTCAGCGACCGGGGGGCGCGGGTCCAGGCCCTCGGGGGGGCCAAGAACCACATGGTCGTGCTGCCGGACGCCGACATCGACACGGCCGCGGACGCCGCGGTGTCCGCCGCGTACGGCTCGGCCGGCGAACGCTGCATGGCCATCTCGGCGCTCGTCGGTGTCGGCGACGTCGGCGACCGGCTGGTCCCGGCCATCGCCGATCGCATCGCGCGTCTGCGGATCGGCCCCGGTGACGACGCCGACAACGAGATGGGTCCGCTGATCACCGCCGCGCACCGTGATCGGATCGCGCGCCACCTCGGCGCTGCCGGGGCGGCCGGAGCGACGGTGGTCGTGGACGGCCGCGATCTCCCGGTGCCCGCCGGTCACGAGGACGGGTTCTGGCTCGGGCCCAGTCTGCTCGACCACGTGAGCACCGACATGGACGTCTACACCGAGGAGCTGTTCGGGCCGGTGCTGGTGGTCCTGCGGGTGCCGAGCTTCGACGCGGCCATCGAACTGGTGAACGCCAACCCGTACGGCAACGGCACCGCGGTGTTCACCGACGACGGGGGTGCGGCCCGCCGGTTCCAGCACGAGATCGAGGTCGGCATGGTCGGCATCAACGTGCCGATCCCCGTGCCGATGGCCTACCACTCGTTCGGGGGGTGGAAGGACTCGCTGTTCGGCGACAGCCATGTGCACGGCATGGACGGCGTCCACTTCTACACCCGGGCCAAGGTCGTCACCTCGCGGTGGCGTGACCCGGCCGAGCGCAGCCGGGTCGACCTCGGGTTCCCGACCCAGTCCTGACCGACGACGAGCGCCGTCGCCCGACCACCTCGGCCCGAGCCGGCACCACCCGAGGCCCCGGACCGCCACCGCCCGATCACGCCCGACCACCGACGAGGACCTCCGTGACCGACGACCTGCCCCGATCCGTCTCGCCCGAGGGCCACGTCGGCCCCGTGGACGCGACCCGGGTCCCGCGCTACGGCGGCCCGGCCACGTTCGCGCGGCTGCCCCGGCTCGACGAGGTGGAACGCTGCGACGTCGCGATCCTCGGCGTGCCGTTCGACACCGGCGTCTCCTACCGGCCGGGTGCCCGGTTCGGTCCGGCGCACGTGCGCCAGTCCTCGCGGCTGCTGCGTCCCTACCACCCCGCGCTCGACGTGCACCCGTTCGGTGACCAGCAGGTGGCCGACGCCGGCGACCTCGGGGTCAATCCGTTCGACCTCGACGAGGCCATCCGCTCGATCGAACGTGACGCTGCCGCGTTGGTCGCGGCGACCGGCGCGACGCTGCTCACCATCGGCGGCGACCACACCATCGCCCTGCCGCTGCTGCGGGTCATGCACGCGCAGCACGGGCCGGTGGCGGTGCTGCACTTCGATGCCCACCTCGACACGTGGGACGCCTACTTCGGCGCGCCCTACACCCACGGCACCCCCTTCCGTCGCGCGGCGGAGGAGGGGCTGATCGACCGCACGGCCTCGTGCCATGTCGGGATTCGCGGGCCGCTCTACCGCCGGCAGGATCTGACCGACGACGCGGGCTTCGGTTTCCTGCCGATCCACGCCGACGATTTCGAGACCCTCGGTGTCGCCGGGGTGGTCGAGCAGGTTCGCGCGCGGCTCGGGACCGCGCCCGTCTACGTCTCCATCGACATCGACGTGCTCGACCCGGCGCACGCCCCGGGGACGGGGACGCCCGAGGCCGGTGGGCTGACGTCCCGTGAACTGCTGGGCGTCCTGCGGGGTCTGGGTGGGCTGCACATCGTCGGTGCCGACATCGTCGAGGTGGCTCCCGCCTACGACCATGCGGAGCTGACCGGGATCGCCGCGGCGCACGTGGCCTACGACCTGCTCGGGCTGTTGACCCTGACGCCGTGAGCGCGACGCCGACCTCGATCTCGACCAGGAGCGTGACCATGACCGACCGCCCCATGCTGATCGCCGGGGAGCATGTGACCGCTGCCTCGGGGCAGTGGATCGACAGCGAGGACCCGGCGACCGAGCAGGTCATCGGCCGGGTTCCCGCCGGTGGTGCGCCGGAGGTGGAGCGGGCCGTCGCCGCCGCGCGGGCGGCCGCCGACGGCTGGCGTCGGACCGCCGCCAACGACCGCGCGGAACTGCTGCACGAGGCGGTGACCAGGAGCCTGGCGATCAACGACGAGCTCGTCGAGCTGCTGACCCGCGAGCAGGGCAAGGCTCGACCGGAGAACGCCGAGGAAGCCGAGTGGGCGCTCACGTCGTTGCGCTACTACGCGGAGCTCGCCCGCAACGGGCTCGGCCGGGTCGTACCGTCCGCCGAACCGGACAACCAGCTCAACCTGGTGCTCAAGGAGCCCTATGGCGTGATCGGCGCGATCGTGCCGTGGAACTTCCCCCTGCTGCTGCTGAGCTGGAAACTCGCCCCGGCGCTCGCTGCCGGGAACACGGTCGTGATCAAGCCCTCCGAGCTGACCTCGCTGGTGACCCTCGAGTGGATCGAACGGTGCTTCGACCACTTCCCGACCGGCGTGATCAACGTCGTCACCGGCACGGGGCAGGAGGCGGGTGAGGCCCTGGTCGCCCACCCGGACGTGCAGGTCATCGCCATGACCGGGTCGGTGCAGACCGGGCAGCGCATCGCGTCGGTCGCCGCGCCGATGATGAAGCACCTGCACCTCGAACTCGGGGGCAAGGACGCGTTCGTCGTCGGGCCGGACGCGGAGCTCGAGTCCGCGGCGGACGCGCTGGCGTATGCGGCGTTGTTCAACGCCGGGCAGGTCTGCACCTCCTCCGAGCGGATCTACGTGCCCACCGCCCGACGTGACGACTTCGCGGAGGCGGTGCGGGCCAAGGTCGCGACGCTGCGCCTCGGACCGGGCCTGTCGAGCGACACCGACATCGGCCCGATGGCCGCCGACCGGTTCCGCGACAAGGTCGACGACCACATCCGCGAGGCCGTCGATCGCGGTGCGCGGGTCGTCATCGGGGACGGCCGGCCGGATCGCACCGGCTTCTTCTACGAGCCCACGGTGCTCGTCGACGTCGACGACGCGATGCTGATCATGCGCGACGAGACCTTCGGCCCCGTGATCCCGATCGCGACCTACGACGATGTCGACGAGGTCATCGATCGGGTCAACGTGCACCCGATGGGGCTGGGGGCCTGCCTGCGCTCGTCGGATCCACTGCTCATCAAGCGGTTCTACGAGCGGGTCAAGGCCGGGACGATCTGGATCAACGACCCGCTCACCGACAACTACGCGGGGCCGTTCGGTGGGATGAAGCTGACCGGTGGCGGACGTGAGCTCGGACCGGAGGGGCTCGAGACGTTCCTGGAGACCAAGCACGTGCACTGGGATTTCAGCCAGGAACCCAAGGACTGGTGGTATCCGTACTGAGCCCCCTGTCGTTCGGGTCGCCCTGCGGTGCGTCGATCCCGGTCCGTGCGGGATGACGACCTAGACTCCGCCCGTGACGTCCGGTCGCCCGTGACGTCCGGCCACCATCGATCAAGGATCCGCCCGTGTCCTCGCTGAGTCTGCCCCGTCCGGTCCTGGTCGACGCGATCCCCGGTGGTCGCGTCCGTGATGCGCTGCTGGTCACGGGCGGCACGCTGTTCGTCGCCGCGACCGCGCAGATCGCGATCCCGCTGGGGTTCACGCCCGTGCCGCTGAGCCTGCAGACCTTCGGGGTCCTGCTCATCGCCGCGTCGTTCGGTCCGGCCCGGGCGGGCGCGTCGATGGCGCTCTACCTGGTCATCGGCATGGCGGGCGCACCCTGGTTCGCGGAGCAGAACTCCGGCTGGCAGTTCGCCTCCTTCGGCTACATCGTCGGCTTCCTGCTGGCGGCGGTCCTGGTCGGTGCGCTCGCCCGTCGGGGGGCGGACCGCACGGTCGTGCGCTCCGTGGGCCTGATGGTCGCGGGCAACCTCGCCATCTATGCGGTCGGCGTGCCCGGGCTGATGCTGTTCGCCGGCGTGGATCTGGGTACCGCCCTGACGCTGGGGGTCCTGCCGTTCCTGTTCGGCGATGCGATCAAGATCGCGCTCGCCGCGGGTCTGCTACCCGCGGCGTGGAAGCTCGTCGGCGAGGACCGCGCGACCCGCTGACGCTCGCCGGGCCTCGCCCGACTCAGTCCTCGTCGTCGTCGGCGTGGGGGTCGACGAGCTTGCTCGGATCGATGAGACCACCGGCGGCCGCCAGGGCACCGGCGGTGTGCACGGCCCGGTCGTAGACGGCCCGGAAGTAGTGGCCCGCGACGTGTTCCTGTCCCGGCAGGGGTGGTGTGCCCAGCGAGCGGGGGACCGCGGCCGGATCGTCGGTCAGACGCAGGTCGGTCTGGACGTCGGGGAGGTCCGCCACGCGGCCCCAGAACTCGGCCGGCGCGGGGCCGGTCGACTTGGGTCGGTTGCCGGCGCGACGATTGCCGCCCTGGTTGCGCCGACCGGACTGCTGATTGCGGTTGTTGCCCTTGTTGCCCTTGTTGCCGCCCTGCGAGCCGCGCTTGGCACCGCCCTTGTCGGGGCCGGAGCCCTTGCCGGACGATCGGTTGGACGCCCCGTTGCCACCGTTGGGCGTGGCGTCCGCGTTGTTCTTGTTGGGTCGTGCCCGTCGACGTGACCTCATGCGGCATCCCCCTCGCCGGCACCGGCGCCGGCCATCTCGAACTCGTCGGTCAACAGCAGGTCGGGGTCGATACCCAGCGCCCGGCGCAGCTGTTCGGTGTCGAGGTCGCCGACCGAGCTGGACTTGGGCAGGGCCAGATCGGCGATCCGACGCTTGCCGGCCACGACCTCCTCGACCCGCTCGTCGACCGTGCCCGGGCACACCAGTCGATGGGCGACCACCGTCTTGGTCTGGCCGATGCGCCACACCCGATCCCGGGCCTGGTCCTCGACCGCCGGGTTCCACCAGCGGTCGTAGAGCACCACGTGGCTGGCGGCGGTGAGGTTCAGCCCGGTTCCTCCGGCCTTCAGTGACAGCACCAGGGCACCAGGACCCTCGCCGGTCTGGAACCGTTCGATCATGCGGTCGCGCGCGCCGCGGGCGAGTCCACCGTGGTAGCAGTCGACCTGCTGGCCGGTGCGCTCGGTCAGGTGGGTCGCCAGCTTCTCGCCCCAGGTGGCGAAGTGCGTGAAGATCAGCATTCGTTCGCCGGACTCGAAGACGTTGTCGACGATCTCCTCGAGTCGGGCCAGTTTGCCCGACCGCCCGGCCAGGTCGCCGGACTCGCCGGTGTACGCGGCGGGGTGGTTGCAGATCTGCTTCAGCGCCGTGATGGCGGCCAGCACCGCCCCCTTGCGCTTGGGGACCTCGTCGCGGTCGGCGGTCTCGATGACGAGCTCGTCGAGCACGGCCTGGTAGAGGCCGATCTGCTCCTGGGTCATCGGGCAGTGGTCCAGCGAGTCGATCCGGTCGGGCAGTTCCTGGGCGATGACCGGCTCCGCCTTGGTGCGACGGAAGACCAGCACACCGTTGAGGGTCGCGAGCGCCGACTCCGCGCTGGAGCCCGATTCGGCCGCCTTCTGCATCTGGGCCACGAACGTGGCGCGTTCGCCGAGCAGGCCCGGGTTGACGTAGTCCATCAGCGCCCACAGGTCGCCGAGGCCGTTCTCGATCGGCGTCCCGGTGAGCACCACCCGTGTGCGTGCCTCGAGCCGACGCAGCTGCTGGGCGGTCTCCGAGGTCGGGTTCTTGATCACCTGGGCCTCGTCGAGCACGACCTTGCCCCACGGGATCGCGGCCACCGCGTCGATGTCGCGCACCGCGGTGCCGTAGGTCGTGATCAGCAGGTCGACGTCCTTGGCCTGCGCGGCCAGTTCATCGGGGTCGACCCGCGACTGGCCGTGGTGGACGTAGACCTTCAGCTGGGGCGTGAACTTCTGCGCCTCCGCGGCCCAGTTGCCGACCACGGCGGGCGGTGCGATGACCAGGCCCGTGCCGTGCCGGGTCGAGGCGGCCAGATGCGCCAGCATCGTCGGGGTCTTGCCGAGCCCCATGTCGAGGGCGAGGCAACCGCCGAGTCCGGCACCGTCGAGGAAGTCGAGCCACGCCAGCGCATCGGCCTGGTAGCTGCGCAACTCGCCCTCGAAACCCTCGGGGCTGGCCGGCGGGTTGGCCGGGATGTCCGTCGCGCTGCGCAGCAGGTTGGCCGCCCAGCTGTCGCCGGCGACCGACACGGCACCACCGAGCCCGGAGGACTCCAGGCCCAGCGCGTAACGCAGCATGTCGGCACCCGACAGACGGGTCTGCTTGGCGCGTTCCTCCAACGCCTCGGCCGCGGCGGCGAGGTCTGCGTGGTCGACCTCCACCCACCGACCGTGTGAGCGCACCAGCGGTCGTGATTCGCCGGCCAGTTCCCGGATCTGCTCGGCGGTGAGCTCCACGTCGTCGAACACCGCCGACCAGCGCACGGCGCTGAGCTGCTGCGCCCCGACGGCCGTGTCCTGCTCGCCGACGGAGGTGATGCGCAGGCTGGGGGTCGCCTTGCGCTTGGACAGCGGTGGGACCCGGACCTCGAAGCCGGCCGCGACCAGCACGGACCCCGTCGTGGTCATCAGGTCCCAGGCCTCGTCCTGGCTCAGGATCACCTGGCCCCGGCGCGTGTCCTTGCCGCGTTGCAGCGGCTCGTAGAGCCCCTCGAGCCGCTCGAGCTCGCGCTTGAGTCGTTCCTTGCGGTCGTGGTTGGCGCGCGACATGGCCGCTTCCACCGGCTCGTCGCTGCGCTTGCCGTCGCTGGTCAGCGTGCGCAGCAACCACGCGTCACCCTCGTCCGGTGGGTCGAGCTGCACGGTCAGTGCCAGCTTCGAGGCACCGGTGATGCCCGACGCCCAGGTGCGCAGGCCCTTGCGGACCTCCGTGCCCTGCTGGTGCGGTGCCTCGAACGGCGAGCCGTCGAGCTGGCTCAGCACGGCCTCGGCGACCTCGGAGGCGTTCTGGGGGTGCGGTGGGGGAGCGGGGACCTCGACCCGTCCGGCCGCGTCGCGGCAGATGGCGTCCACGAAGCTGCCGACGATCGAGCGCGTGATGACCGTGGTGTCCCGCCGCCGGTCCAGGACGCGGACCGCTCCCGGCATCGAGTTGGCGAGCGCGGCGAGCTCGTCCGCGTCGATCAGGGTCGGTTCCCAACGCACCGCGAAGTGCGAGCGGTTGCCCGCGGCATCCCCGACCTTCTGCACCTGGGGCACCATCCGGCCCTGGGCGACGAGCCGCACGGCGAGGCCCGCGGCGAGCCCGATCCACGACACGCTGGCCCCGACCGACTCGTCGTCGCCGGTCGCGCCCAGTGAGACGAGCCACCCGAGTGTCGCGGCCACCGGCGCGCTGAGCGACCGGGCACGACCCTTGCCGCCCGGCAGCGGGATGCGGTCGCCCGACTGCCAGCCGGTGCCGACACCGGCCGCGTCGAGCTGGGCCTTGATGTCGTCCTCCGTGCCGGGCTCGCCCTCCAGGCCGGCGATCCACGCGATGATCTGACCCCGGTTCCACGACAACTGCAGCTGCGGGGTGCGAACCTCGGGACCGGGTTGCTCGTCGTCGGACGCGTCGGTGTCGTCGGCAGCGCCCGAGCTCGGCGGTGCCTGTTCGGCCGGGGCGGACGCGGCCGGTTCGGGTTCCTCGTCGACGAGCTCGCCGAGCGCCTCGTCGATCCGTTCGAGTTCCCCCTCGAAGTCCTCGATGACCAGCGGGCGTTCGGGTCCGCGGACCTCACGTCGGACGCGGTCCAGCGTCTGCAGGACCTCCTGGCGCAGCGCCCGTAGGGCACTGACCCAGTGGTCCTCGTTGGCTTGGAGATGCTCGAGGTCACGGTCGGTCGCGAGCCCGTCGAGGTGGGCCTGTGCGAGGCGTTGGAACTCCAGCGCCGTCACCGGCACGGGGCGGGTCTGCGTGGTGATGATGAGCTCTTTCGCTCCGGCCCGGACGGTCGCCGGTGCACGGGGAGGGACGCGTCGTGATCGCGCGTCAGGGCCACGGTCCACGACCGAGGTCGTGTGGTGAACGCGTTCGACCTCGATGACGGTCGGGCGTTCGCGAACGGACGGGCAGACGACGGGGACAGGCCGTAGCGGGTCCCCCTCCGACAGGGCTCAGGCAGCGGTCGTCGCCCGTGTCAACGGTCGACGTGCCGTGGTGCCGGCCCCGACGCACCCGACCATCATCCGGTGCGCGGTGGACAGCGTATCGGTCGGCTCACCGGGATGCGCAGGACACCCGTCCAACGACGTCAGCGCATCTGGATACAGTCCCGTATCTCAGCTCCCGCTCCCATCGTGAGATCCCGTGGCCCCGAGTTCCCGCCTTCCTGCCGTCGTGTCCGCCGGTGGCCCCCGTCGGGGGCCGGATGCCCTCGACGAGATCGCCGCGCCCGTCGCGCGCCCGTCCCGACGACGTCGCCGCCTGGATATCGCGGCGGCGCGGCGGGCCCGGCGGCGACACCGATGGCGGCTGCTGGGGTTGCTCATGGCGCTGACCGGGCTGCTCGCCGCGGACCTGCCGACCGGGGGCGGCGTCCGGGCCGCGGCCTGTGACCTCGATGGCCCGCAGGCCACGCTGATCGACGTGACGTTGGCGGACGCTGGTGACCCGGACCGGTTCGAGCGTCGTCGGATCGACGCTGCCGGTGACACCTGCGAGGACGAGGTCGACGACGTCGAGTTCGGTGAAGCCGAGGGGGTCGACGCCCGGGTGGCGGCGCTGGCCGGTGTCCGGGTCGGCATCAGCCACCGCGGTCCCGACGGTGCCAGTCTCGAGGCCTCCGAGCTCTCCCGCGCCGAGGGTGCGGTCACCACCCGGGTCGCGGTGCGGGATGCGGCCGCGGCGAGGCGTCCCGTGGCCGTCGTCGGGCCGCAGGGCCCGATCACGCTCGAGCGCCGACTGGGCGCACCCCGCCTGATCCGCATCGAGGTCGCCTACCCCCGGGCCTGGCAGATCGACCCCTCCGACCGCGACGGCGTCGCGTCGACCCTGGGGCCGGACGGCACACGGGTCAGCCGCACCGACGTCCTGTTCGTGCCGTTCACCGCCGACGACGTGGACCTCGAGCTCGTCGCCCGACCGGGCTCCGGTGGGCCGACCGTCACCGTCACCGCCACGCCGCTGGCCGGTGACGAGGGCTTCGTGGTGCCCGACGGGCTGCTGGACGCGGACACCGACGCGGTGCTCGGTGCCGTGACGACGCTGGCCGCCGACGGTGCGGACGAGGTCGTCGACGGCATCGCCCAGATCGCCGACGGTGTCGACGAGCTCGCCACCGGTTCGTCGTCGCTGGTCACCGGGACCGACGAGCTGGCCACCGGACTCGACGAGCTGGCGTCCGGCGGTGGCGAACTGGCCGGTGGCGTGGAGGAGCTCGCGGACGGCGCGGGGGCGAGCGCCCAGGGCGCGGCCGGTCTCGCGCAGGGCAATGCGGAGCTGGCGGCGGGCGTCGGTGAGCTGGCGGCGGGCATCGCGCCGCTGCGCGCCGGCGCCGATGAGGTCGCGGCGGGTGCGCGTGCGCTGGCCGACGAGCTCGGTGAGGCGGCCGACCCGGGAGCCGCGATGGACGCGGGACCCGAGGAGTTGCTCGAGGGCGTCCGGGAGGTGTCGGCCGGCGCGGAGGAACTCGGCCGGCAGCTCGCGGCGACCCGTGATCAACTCGCCACCGGGGTCCCACCCGGCACCGACCCGACCGACCCCACGGACCCGGCGGCACCTGCCGCGGCCGCGATCGCGGCGCTCGATGGTGCCGCCGCCGGCGTGGCCGCGCTCGCGGATGCGATCGGGGAACTCGCCGTCGGCATCGAGGCGGCGTTCGGCGGCCTCGCCGAGGCGGCCGCCGGACTCGACGAGCTCGCGGTCGGGACCGAGCAGCTGGCGCTCGGAACGGCCGAGGTCGCCGGCGGGATCGCCGAGCTGCAGACGGCGGTCGCCGGGCTGCGTGCCGGTGTCGACGAGCTCGCGGACGGCAGTGAGGCTCTGGCCGCAGGCGTGGGCGCGTTGGCGGGCGGAGCCGACGAGTTGGCGACCGGGACCCGGGAACTGGTGGCCGGGACCGGCGCGGCCGCCGAGGGTGCCGACGAGCTGACGGACGGCACCCGTGAGCTGCGCGACGGTGCTCGGCAACTGGCCACCGGAGCCGATCAGCTCGCCGACGAGGCGATCGCGCTGCCCGAGAATCTGCGTGACGCCGTCGAGATCGCCGATCGCGGTGTCGTGGAGGCCGCGGTGACCGACGCACTGCTGCGTGACGGTGTCGGTCTCGCTCGTGAGGAGGTCGGTCCGGACGCCTTCCGTACCGTGACCCTGGTGGCGGCCGGCAGCACCCCGCTGCCCTGGGTGCCGCTCGGACTGGTCGTCGCCGGTCTGCTCGCCGGCGCGGCACTCGTCGGCGGCGTCCGCAGCTGGCGGACCCGGCGGACCGGTGGGGCATCCACCCACCAGCCGGACACCGCACCGGTGGCGTCATGAGCCCCGCCCGTCGGACCCGGGCCGAACAGCAGGCCGAGACCCATCGGCGCCTGCTGGACGCCGCGCGCGCCGCCATCGTCGAACACGGCGTCGATGCCGCCACCATCGACGACATCACGGCCCGGGCCGGGTTCTCCCGCGGGGCGTTCTACTCGAACTTCGACGACAAGGCCGACCTGCTGGTGCAGTTGTGCGAACGCCAGGTGGCGACCTTCACCGACGAGGTCCTGCCCGGCTTTCTCGCCCTGGAGCCCGACGCACGGCTGCCGGCCGTGGCGCGCTGGCTGGCCCAGGACGAGACCCCGATCGAGGTGCTGCTGGTGGTCGAGCTCGCCCGTCACCGGCAGACCGATGCGGCGGCCTCGCAGGCGGCGGACCGGGTCATGAGCCAGGTCTCCGACGACATCGAGGCGCTGCTGGCGATCGAGGGCAGCGAACTCGCCGGGCTTGGCGTCGAGGAGCGTCGGCGTCGGGCCCGGGGTCTGCTCGCGGTGATCCTCGGAGCCGACCTGCTCGACCACGTCGGCCTCGCACTCGACGAGATCGTGATCGAGACCCTGCTGCGCGGTGTGCTGCGCGCACCCGAGCCGCCGGCACCGTCCACCGGCCGGCCAGTGCCCGTCACCGGAGACCGGCGATGACCCGCCTGCTCGACGCCATCGCCCGCGTGGTGACCCGCGTGCCGGTCAGCACGCTGGTCACGCTCGGCGTGCTCACCGTGCTGCTCGGTCTCAGCGCCGGCCAGCTGGAGGTCGACACCGGCGTGGAGGGCTTCGCGCCGGACGATGGCGTCGCGGCGGCGCTCGACGACGTCGAGGAGCGGTTCGCGACCGGCGCGTCGGTGCAGATCCTGGTCGACGACGGCCCCGGTGGCAACGTGATCACCCGCGAAGCCCTGGTCGACGTGCTCGCGCTCGAGGACGCGCTGGCCGCCCATCCGGACATCGCACCGGTGCTGGTCGCCGAGGCACTCGACGCGCCGCCCGTGGTCAGCTTCGCTGTCGCCTTCGACGCCGCCGCCGAGGCGACCGGTACGCCGATCGACGAACTCGACGGACCCACGTTCACCGCCATCGCCTCCGGCGTGCTGGACAACGGCGGTGACGGGGTGACCGGGCTGTTCTCGACCGAGTTGTCGAACGATCCACCCCGCGCCCGGGCCGGTCTGGTCGTCGTCGAACTCGACGCCGCTGCGCCATCCGCCGACCGGGGGCTCGCCGCACGGGCCATCGAGGACGTGGTGGCCGCGAACCCGGTGGCGGACGCCCGCCGCGGGGTGCTCAGCGCGACCGCCATCGAGGACGGCATCGAGGCGGCGCTCAACCGGGACCTGCCCGTCCTGCTCACGGTGTCGCTGCTGCTCGTGGTCGGTGTCCTGGCGTGGCTGTTCCGTTCCGTGGTCGACGTGACGGTGGGCTTCCTCGGGCTCATCGCCAGCGTCGTGTGGATGGTCGGGTTCGCGGCCCTGCTCGGTCCCGGCGTGCTCGACCTGACCGGGCCGTTCAACCAGGTCTCCGTCGCGGTGCCGGTCCTGCTGGTCGGGCTCGGCATCGACTACTCGGTCCATCTGACGACCCGCTACCGCGAGGAACGCGCCAACGGGCAGGTCCCGGTCGCGAGCGCCCGCGTCGCACTGAGCACCGTCGGTGTCGCGCTGGTTCTGGCCACCATCGCGTCGGTCGCGGGCTTCCTCGCCAACGCGGTGGCACCCCTGGCCCCCATCCGGGACTTCGGGATCTTCGCCGCACTCGGCATCGTGTCGGCCTTCGTCATCCTCGGGACCGCGGTACCAGCCGCCCGCACCCTGGCCGACCGGCGCACCGAGCGTCGGGCCGGCACCCAGCCCGATGCGGGTCTCGGTCGGTCCGCCGACGACCCGGAGCGTTCACCCCGCTGGTCCGCCGCCCTGGTCGCCCTGGCGACCAGCCGACCGTCCGTGGCCATCGGCGCGACGGTGCTCCTGCTGGCCGGTGGGGCCGTCGCCGCGAGCGGCATCTCGACCGAGTTCGACGAACGGGACTTCCTGCCCGAGGGCGAGCCGGTCCTGGCCACCCTCGACCGGCTCGACGAGCTGTTCACCAGCGGGGTCGCGGAACGGACGTTCATCGTGGTCGACGGGGACGTCGACGATCCGGCGCTGCTCGCCGCCGTCGCGGCCCTGGAGCAGGACCTGGCCGAGCTCGACGCGGTCGACCGGGTCGATGGCCGCGCCGACACCACCTCGGTGCTGGAGCTGCGTGACCGGCTCGTCGAGGGTGGACGTGACGTGCGCACCGCGCTGGCCGACGATCTCGAGGCGTGGGACGATCCGCAGGCCGCCGCCGACGCGGTCGAGCTGCCCGATCCCGATGATCTCGTCGCCGGGCTCGACGCCGACGAGCTCGATGCCGCGGTGGACCTGCCGGCGGCGTTGCGGGCCGAGCTCGTCCGGCGGTTGCCTGCGGACCGCGACCCGCTGCTCGCCCTGGCCGCCACCACCGATCCCGACGAACTGGTTGCCGCCGCACGCGAGGAGCTCGCCACCGGCTTCGCCGAGGACCGCCCGGCGGCCCTCGACGACGCCGGCCTGGCCGAACTGGTGGCGCTCGACCCGGCCGAGTTGCGCCTCGACCGATTGGGGGCGGCCGGGCTGCCGCTCGCCGCGCTCGACGACGAGGACGCCGAACGCCTGCAGCGGCTCGAGGCCCTGGAGGCGGCGGGGGACCCCGACGCCGTCGACGGGGACACGCTGGCCGCGCACCTCGATGTGCTGCGCGCCGAGGTGCCCGACGACCTGGCCGCCGTGGCCGACGACCGCGGGGTGCTCCTGTCGGTCGCGACCTCGGCGGGGCAGGACGGGGCGGACGCCCTGGTCGTGGCCATCCGTGAGCTCGCCGCGGACGTCGAGGCCGCGGGTGGCACGCTGACGGTCGTCAGTGAGCCGCTGGTCAACGCCGAGATCATCCAGGAGCTCGCCGACGCCCAGCTGCTGGCCATCGCGATCAGCCTGACGGCGGCGGCGCTGCTGCTGGTCATCGCGACCTGGTTCAGCGCCCGGTCGATCGGGCTCGGCCTGATCGGCATCGTGCCGAGCGTCGTCGCACTGGTCCTGGTGCTGGGGTTGATGCGCCTGGTGGGGCTGTCGTTCAACGCGCTGACCGCGACGGTGGCGTCGATCGCGGTGGGGATCGGGGTGCCCTATGGCATCCATCTGACCAACCGCTACCGCGAGGCGTTGGCGCGCGGCATGGCCGCCGATGCGGCGGCCGACGACGCGTTGACCAACACCGGGCCGGCCCTGGTCGGCTCCGCGGTCACCACCGGACTGGCGTTCGCGGTGCTGTTGCTGTCCAACTCGACCCCGATCCGGCAGTTCGGGCTGGTCAGCACGATGATGATCGTGCTCGCGGTGCTCGCCTGTCTGCTCGTCCAACCGGCGCTGCTGGTGCTGTGGGGGCGTCGTCGCGCGGTGCGTGCCCGGGCCGTCGACGACCGCGCAACGGGGTCGGGCGGCGAGCCCGTGGGCGCGGGGCTCGGTGGGACCTAAGCTCGCCGGACCCTCACGAGGACCGCGATATGGCCCCAGCCGATGAGTCCGCCGAGACGTCCACGCCATCGCCGGCCGTACCCCCGCCGCCCGGACTGGCGGGTTTGCAGCTCGACGTCCACGGGCCGCTGGCGCATCTGACCCTGGACCGCCCGGAGGTGCTCAACGCCCTGTCGGTCGAACTGCTCGACGAGCTGGTGGTCGCGTGCCGGTGGTTGCAGGAGCGTGAGGCCATCCGGGTGGTGGTCTTCCGGGGTGCCGGGCGGACCTTCTCGGCCGGCGCGGACCTGTCGACGCTCGCGCAGCTGGCCACCGACGACGCCGGTGCGCGCCATGCGGCGACCGCCGGCGACCGGGCCGCCACGGCGATCGAGGCGCTCGATGCGGTCACCATCGCGGCGATCCACGGGCGCTGCGTCGGCGGCGGGATCGTGCTGGCGCTGGCCTGCGACCTGCGGTTCGCCGGCCAGGGTGCCCGGTTCTCGATCCCGGAGGTCGACCTCGGTATCCCGCTGGCCTGGGGCGGCATTCCGCGGCTGCTGCGCGAGGTCGGTCCGGCGCTGGCCAGGGATCTCGTCCTCACCTGCCGGGAGTTCGACGCGGACGCGGCGCTCGCTGCCGGCATCGTCTCGCGTGTGGTGCCCGACGACGACCTGGCCGAACTCGTCACCGACACGGCGGCCGGCCTGGCGGCCAAGGCCCCGTTGCCGGTCCGGGCGACGCTGGACGCGATCGCCCGGGTGGCGGGCATCGGCGCCCCGCACGGTTGGTCGGATGCGGACACGTTGCTGACGGCCGTACGCGACCCCGACTCGCGCGCGGTCGCCGCGGCCTACCTCGACGCCATGGCCGGGCCGCGCGGCACGTCGCGATGACGCGGCCGGCGAGCTGGCTGTTCGTCGACGCGGCCGTCCACCGTCCCGGTGCCAGGCCGGCCGACGCGCTCGCCGTGGTCGACGGGGTGATCGCCGCCCTCGGTGCCGATGCGCTGGCGCTGCGGGGGCCCGACACCACGGTGGTCGACCTGCGCGGCGGCAGCCTGCTGCCCGCGTTCCGTGACGGGCACCTGCACCCGCTCGCCGGTGGGACCGAGACCCTCGATTGCGACCTGGTCGACAGCGTGGACATCGACGACGTGCTCGAGCGTCTGGCGGCGCACGTCGCCGCCGACCCGCGGAACTCGACCGACTGGGTGCTCGGCTACGGCTATCCGCCCGAGATCCTGCCGGGCGGGGTCGGCCGGGCCGCCGTCCTCGATCAGGTGATCGCGACCCGCCCCGTGGCGCTGTGGTCCTCGGACCACCACATGGTGTGGTGCAACACCGCGGCGCTGACCCGGGCGGGCATCACCGCCGCGACGCCGCAGCCGGCGCGCGGCACCATCGTGCACGACGCCGACGGCCAGCCGGTCGGCACGCTGCTCGAGGAGGCCGAACGGCTGCTCGAAGCCCACCTGCCGGCCCGCGACGAGGCCAAGGAGGCCCGAGGGTTCGAGGTCGGTCTGGACCGGATGGCGCGCGCCGGGCTGGTGTTCGGGCAGGACGCCTGGACCCAGCCGGAACGGCTCGCGGCCTACGAGCGCGTCGCCGATGCAGGCCGGTTGTCGGCCGATGTCGACCTGGCCTTCAAGGTCGAGCCGGATCGCTGGCGCGAGCAACTGGCCGACTTCGTCGCCGCCCGCGAGCAGGCGGCGGCGGGACGCGAGCGCCGGACCCGCGATGGCGTGCCCGGCGGCCGACTGTCGGCGACCACCGTCAAGTTCTTCGTGGACGGCGTGATCGAGGGCGGCACCGCGCAGCTGCTCGATCCGTACGAACCCGGGTGGGGTGCCGGCCACGTGGATCCCGGTTGCGGCCACGACCACGGCATCGCCAACTGGGACCACGATGCGTTCGTCGAGGCGGCCGCCGCCTGCGACGCCGCCGGGTTCCAGCTGCACTGTCACGCGATCGGCGACGGTGCCATCCGACGCACGCTGGACGTGGTCGAGCAGGTCGCCGCCCGCAACGGCCCGCGGGACCGGCGGGCCACGATCGCGCACACGCATCTGGTCCACCCCGATGACCTCCGGCGGTTCGCCGCGCTCGGGGTCATCGCCAACCTGGAGCCGCTGTGGGCCCAGCGCAACGCCATCATGACGGAGCTGACCGAACCCCGGCTCGGACCGGAGCGTGCCCGTTGGCAGTACCCGATCCGGTCGCTGCTCGAGGCCGGTGCCCGGGTGTCGTTCGGCAGCGACTGGCCGGTGTCGAGCCACGAGCCCCTGCACGGCATCGCGGTCGCGGTGCACCGTCGCGACGAACACGGTCAGCCGCCCGACGGCTGGCTGCCGCACGAGCGCATCGGACTCGACGCCGCGGTGCACGCCTACACCGCCGGGACCGCGTTCCAGGCCGGCGAGGAGGCGGACCGTGGGGCGATCGAGGTCGGGCAGCGCGCGGACCTCGTCGCGCTCGATGCGGACCTGACCACGACTCCCGTCGGCGACATCGCCGAGGTGGCGGTCAGCGGGACCTGGCGCGCCGGCGTCCGCGTGCACGGGCCCGTCTGACGTCGCCCACCCGGCCGCGGCGTGCCGCGACGCACCGACCGGGCTCCGGCTACGGTCGCGGGCCGCCCGCGGACGACAGGCCGGACATGCAGCGTGCACGCCCCTCGCTGCTGCTCGTGACCGACCTGCACTATCCGGCGCAGGGTCGACGCTACGGCGACGAGGACGTGTGGCTGTCGGGTGCGCTGCGCGAGCACTTCGACCTCGCGCTGTGCTCACCACTGGATGCGGCCGCATTGCTCGCCGGCTTCGACCTCGTGCTCGTGCGCAACAGCGGTCCGGTCATCCATCACCGGCGGGCTCATGACCATTTCCGCGCCGAGGTGGCACGTCGCGGGACCCGGCTGGTCAATCCGCTGACCGGCCGTGGGGACATGCAGGGCAAGGGCCACCTCGTCGAGCTATGGGCCGCGGGCGAACCCGTCATCCCAACCGTCGACCGGCGGGAGGACCTCGGGCGGCTGCCCGGTGACGGGCCGTTCGTGGTCAAGCCCGTGCTGGGTGCAGATTCGATCGGGGTGCGCGTCGTCGACGCACTCGACGACGTCACGGTCGACGGGGTCGTGGTCCAGCCCCGTGTGGACATCGTGCACGAAATCTCGTTCGTGTTCGTCGGCCGGGCGTTCCAGTACGCCGTCTACGCGCCCGACTCGGCGCAACGCTGGCAGCTCGTGCCCTACGACCCCACCGATGCCGACCTCGCCTTCGCCCAGCGTTTCGTGGACTGGAACGCCCTCGACGTCGGGGTACAGCGGGTCGACGCCTGCCGGACCCGTGCGGGGGAGCTGCTGCTCGTCGAGCTCGAGGACCTCAACCCCTACCTGTCACTCGACCTGGTCGGGTCCGCGACGCGTGCCACCTTCACCGCGGCGCTGGTCGCCAGCCTTCGGGACGCACTCGACCGGTTCCCACCGCCGCACGCGGCGACGGCGCGACCGGCCTGATCGCCCCGGTGCGCCATGCTTCGACCTGACTGCGACCGTTGCAGCGGGCATACTGGCGGCCCCGAGCACGGGAATCGTGATGTCATCCGCGCCGCACGTCGCGTCCGACGGCGAGGTCCTCCGGGATGCCGGCATCCTCGACGTCATCAGGGCGTCACTCGGTGAGCCCGATGACGACGATCTCGTCGAGCACAGCGAGCAGGTGCCCGACGAGGAGCTCCAGCAGCCGCTGCACAACCCCTTCTGGGCCGGTGGCAGCGGTGGAGGCATCATCTAGGCGTCGATCGACGACCATGTGCTGATGGCCGCCGCCCTTCCCGTTCGTCGGTCATGGCCGGAGTCGATCGTCCTTCGCTGAGGTCGTCGGCCAGGCCCTGTGAGCTTGAGGTGGACTCGGGTCGCGACGTCACCGGCGGGGGCGTTGGGCGTCAGTGGTTCTCGTTGGATGGGCCCCGAGTGGAGCGCCGGTCCGTAGCCAGCGCCCGACCAGGACGATCGTGCAGATGCGGCGGTTGTTCACAGGTTCAGCTGCGTCGTCGCCCGTCGGGTGCCAGAAGCTGTTCGTGGTGACAGCAACTCGCACGCTGCGCGCGAGCGGCGGCCTCCCAGCCGCCCCGACCGACCAGAAGCTGTTCG
>LFIK01001228.1_pt1 | contig 20084 bp, 20 predicted proteins | sample 643401 | NCBI WGS metagenome assembly LFIK01 (sample SAMN03777447, study PRJNA286221) | soda lake metagenome | biome: soda lake; feature: Kulunda steppe; material: water; isolation source: sample T5-Br brine of Lake Tanatar-5 | place: Russia: Kulunda steppe | collected 2010-07
CCGTGAAGGTCACGCTGGGCCCCAAGGGCCGCAACGTGGTCCTCGACAAGAGCTTCGGCTCGCCGCGCATCACCAAGGACGGCGTCACCGTCGCCAAAGAGATCGAGCTCGAGGACAAGTTCGAGAACATGGGTGCGCAGATGGTCAAGGAAGTGGCCAACCGCACCAATGATGAGGCCGGCGACGGCACCTCCACCGCCACCGTGCTCGCCCAGGCGATCATCAAGGAAGGCGTCAAGGGTGTGGCCGCGGGCATGAACCCGATGGACCTCAAGCGCGGCATCGACATGGCCACGAGCAAGGCCGTCGAGGCGATCCGCAAGGCCGCCCGCCCCGTCGAGGGCACCGACGAGGTCGCCCAGGTCGGCACCATCTCCGCCAATGGCGAGGCCGAGATCGGCCGCCAGATCGCCGACGCGATGCAGAAGGTCGGCAACGAGGGTGTCATCACGGTCGAGGAGAACAAGGGCCTCGAGACCGAGACCGAGGTCGTCGAGGGCATGCAGTTCGACCGCGGCTACCTGTCGCCGTACTTCGTGACCAACTCCGACAAGATGATCGCCGAGCTCGATGACTGCCTCATCCTGCTGCACGAGAAGAAGCTTTCCTCGCTGCAGCCGATGGTGCCGCTGCTCGAGCAGGTGATCCAGAGCCAGAAGCCGCTCCTGATCATCGCCGAGGATGTCGAGGGCGAGGCGCTCGCCACGCTCGTGGTCAACAAGCTGCGCGGCGGTCTCAAGATCGCGGCTGTCAAGGCGCCCGGCTTCGGCGATCGCCGCAAGGCGATGCTGCAGGACATCGCGGTGCTGACCGGCGGCCAGGTGATCTCCGAAGAGCTCGGCATGAAGCTCGAGAACGTCACCATGGACATGCTCGGCAAGGCCAAGAAGGTCGAGATCACCAAGGACGAGACGACCATCGTCGACGGCCTCGGCGAGAAGTCCGAGATCGAGGCGCGCACCGCCCAGATCCGTCAGCAGATCGAGGAAACCACCTCGGACTACGACAAGGAGAAGCTGCAGGAGCGTCTCGCCAAGCTCGCGGGCGGTGTTGCGGTGATCCGCGTCGGCGGCATGACCGAAACCGAGGTCAAGGAGCGCAAGGACCGCGTCGATGACGCGCTCAACGCGACCCGCGCCGCGGTGCAGGAAGGCATCGTCGTCGGCGGCGGCGTGAGCCTGCTGCAGGCGGCCAAGACCCTCGAGGGCCTCAAGGGCGAGAACCCCGATCAGACGGCGGGCATCGCCATCGTGCGCAAGGCGCTCGAATGGCCGCTGCGCCAGATCGCCGAGAACGCAGGGGTGGACGGCTCGGTCGTGGCCGGCAAGATCCGCGAGAGCGACGATCTGAAGTTCGGCTTCAACGCTCAGACCGAGGAATATGGCGACATGTTCAAGTTCGGCGTGATCGACCCGGCCAAGGTCGTGCGCACCGCGCTCGAGGACGCCGCATCGGTCGCCGGGCTGCTGATCACCACCGAGGCGATGATCGCCGACAAGCCCGAGCCGAAGGGCCAGGGCGGCGGCGGCGGTGCCGGCGGCGGCATGCCCGACATGGGCGGCATGGGCGGCATGATGTAAGCCGCGCATCACCGCGCAGACGAAAGGGGGCCGTCCCGCGGCCCCCTTTTTTGATGCGCCGCCCTTGCGGGGCGCCGCATTGCGCCGCAGGGTCGCGCGATGCGGCTCCTTCTGCTCACCGCGCTCGTGATGACGCTTTTCGCGGCGAATTCGCTGCTCAACCGGCTCGCACTGATGGAGGGTGCGATCGGGGCGGGGGAGTTCGCGCTGATCCGGCTGATGGCGGGGGCGGTCACGCTTCTCGCGATCGTCGCGGCGCGCGACCGTGCCGTGACGGCGGCATGGCAAATGGTTCACCCGCTCGCGGTGGCGGGGCTCGCGCTCTACATGCTCGGTTTCTCCTTCGCCTATCTCATGCTCGATGCCGGGCTCGGGGCGCTGATCCTGTTCGGTGTCGTGCAGCTGGCGATGTTCGCAGGGGGCGCGGCGATGCGGCAGGCCGCGGGCGCGCGGCGCATCGCGGGGGCGGGGATCGCTTTTGCCGGGCTCGTCTGGCTTCTCAGCCCGGCCGGATTGGCGCCGCCCATGGCGGGTGCGGCACTGATGGCGGCGGCTGGGCTCGGCTGGGGGGTGTATTCGCTGATGGGCGCGCGGGTGCGCGATCCGCTGGCGGCGACGGCGGGCAATTTCGCCTTTGCCGTGCCGCCGGTGCTGCTCGCACTCTTGTTCGCGCCGGGCGCTGCGCCGCTCACGGGGTGGGGCGTGGCGCTCGCTGTCGTGTCCGGGGCGGTGACCTCGGGGCTCGGTTATGCGCTGTGGTATGCCGTCCTGCCAAGCCTCGCGGCGGCGACGGCGGGCGTCGTGCAGCTCACGGTGCCAGTCATTGCGATGGCGGGCGGGGTGCTTTTGCTTGGCGAGGACCTGGAGTGGCGCGCCGTGGTCGCGGCGGGCGTGGTGCTCGGTGGCGTGGCGCTGTCGGTGACGGCCGGGCGCCGCGCGGCGCGTTGAGCGCCGCGCGGCCCGCGTTCAGTGGACACTCACTGGCGCCATGTCGTTCTGCCGTGCGAGGATGAAGGCCAGCTTGCGGTCGCGCACCAGCGCGAGGCGCTCGCCATCCGAATCGTGCACGGCATAAAGCGTGTCGAAGCCGCGCGCCTCGGCGCGGATCTCGTCGGGAAGATCGGACACCGCGACCGGGCGCACATACACGATGCGGTCGCGAGACTCGTCACCGAACTCGTATTTCGTTTCCATCGCGACCTCCGTTACGACCGGTTGATTTCAATGCTGCGCACCGTGGTTTCCGGCGGAGCGCGGCGCAGATCGACATGCAGCAGACCGTTTTCCATCCGCGCACCCGCGACCTCGACCCCGTCGGCGAGCACGAAGGCGCGCTGGAACTGCCGCGTGGCGATGCCGCGGTGCAGGTAGACACGATCTTCGGCCGGCTCGTCCTGCCGCCCCCGGATCACGAGCTGGCGATCCTCGAGCGTGATGGACAGATCCTCCTCGCGAAACCCGGCCACGGCCAGGGTGACCCGATAGGCGTGCTCACCACGCTGTTCGATATTATAGGGCGGATAGCCGTCATTGCCAGACTTGGCGGTCCGCTCCACGAGGCGCTCGAGCTGATCGAAGCCGAGCAGGAAGGGGTGCGCCCCCAGGGCGTGTTTCGTCATCGGCATGTCCTTGTGTCAAGCGACAGTGCGGGTGGTCCCGTTGCGGCGACCTTGCACGGGATATGGGGCCCGCTACCCGCCCGTGCAAGCCCGCGCGGGGTTTGCCTGCGCCGGCGCGGGCGGGTAGAATGGCGCTGTCACGTCGCAGGGATCGATCCGGCATGAATGCTCCGCATGAACTCGACCGCGAGGAGGTGCTGCGCCTGCGCCTCGATGTGCTGCGCCGCGAGCATCGCGATCTCGACGATGCCATCGCCGCGCTCGATGCGGGCGGACGTGGCGACGCGCTGGCGTTGCGCCGGCTCAAGAAGCGCAAACTCGCCCTCAAGGACGAGATCGCGCGCATCGAGGACGAGCTCTATCCCGACATCATCGCCTGAGCGCGGCGTTGCGGCCGCGACGGAGACGGCTATAGTGCCGCCGGCGAGAGGGGGCACGCATGGCGCAGGCACGGGTCGGCATCATCATGGGCAGCCAGTCGGACTGGCCGACGATGCGCGCGGCGGCCGAGATCCTCGACGCGCTCGAGCTTGCGCATGAGACGCGCATCGTTTCGGCGCACCGCACGCCGGACCGGCTCTGGCGCTACGGCGAGAGCGCGGCGGAGCGGGGGCTCAAGGCGATCATCGCGGGTGCGGGCGGTGCGGCGCATCTGCCAGGGATGATCGCCTCGAAGACGCGGCTGCCGGTGATCGGGGTGCCGGTGCGCACGGCGGCGCTCTCGGGCCTCGACAGCCTCTATTCGATCGTGCAGATGCCGCGCGGTTTTCCGGTGGCGACGATGGCGATCGGGGGCGCGGCGAATGCCGGGCTGATGGCCGCGCAGATCCTCGCGCTGTCGGACCCGGCGCTCGATGCGCGCCTCGCGGCGTGGCGCGCGGAGCTGTCGGCCGCGATCCCCGAGGCACCGTCCGATGACTGAGCCGCTCCCCCCCGGCGCGACGATCGGCATCCTCGGCGGCGGCCAGCTCGGGCGGATGCTGTCGGTGGCGGCGGGGCGGCTCGGGTATCGCACGCATGTCTATGACCCGGCCGCCGACGGCCCGGCCGCGCAGCTTGCGCATCGCGCCACCACGGCCGCCTTCGACGACACCGCCGCGCTCGACGCCTTTGCCGAGGCCGTGGATGTCGTGACCTTCGAGTTCGAAAACATCCCCTCCGCCGCGCTCGGGGTGGTGGCGGCGCGCCGCCCGCTCCGGCCCGGGCCGCGCACCCTCGACGTCAGCCAGGACCGGCTCGCCGAGAAGCGATTCCTCAACGGGCTCGGCCTCGCCACCGCGCCATTCGCGCCGGTGGACTCGCGGGCCGATCTGCGGGCCGCCTTTGAGGAGACCGGCACGCCCGCGATCCTCAAGACCCGCCGCTTCGGCTATGACGGCAAGGGGCAGGCACGCATCGAGACCGCCGCCGATGCCGGGGCGGCCTTCGATGCCCTTGACGCCGCGCCGGCGATTCTCGAGGGGCTGGTGCCGTTTCGCTTCGAGGCGTCGGTCATCGCCGCGCGTGGGCTGACCGGCGAGGTCGTGTGCTTCGATCCGGGGCGCAACGATCACGAGGATGGCATCCTGCGCCGTACTCGGGTGCCCGCCCCGCTCGACACCGCGCGGCGCACCGATGCCGCCCTGCTTGCCGGGCAGGTGCTCAACGCGCTGGATTACGTGGGTGTGATGGGAATCGAGCTGTTCGTCACCCCCGGGGGGCTCGTCGTCAACGAGATCGCGCCGCGCGTACACAATTCCGGCCACTGGACGCAGCAGGGCTGTGCGGTCGACCAGTTCGAGCAGCATATCCGCGCCATTGCGGGCTGGCCGCTCGGCAACGGCGCGCGCCACTGCGATGTCGAGATGGAGAACCTCATCGGCGCCGACATCGACCGGCTGGCCGAGATCGCGCGCGAGCCGACCGCCGCGATCCACCTCTATGGCAAGGCGACAGCGCGCCCCGGCCGCAAGATGGGCCATGTCAACCGGATCTTCCCGCGCTGAGGATGCTCAGTCGCCGAACAGCTCGCCGATCGCATCGCGAAAGCCGATGTCGTGATCGAAGCGCCCATGCTCGAGGAAATGCAGCGTCTCGGCGATCACGATCGGGTTGAAGACCATGAAGGTATGGCTGACCGGCAGCACGATATTATCGGCCATGCCGGGCAGGCGCGTGCTCTCCACCGCGACCTTGCCGTCGTCGTCCCCCTCGATCATCGCCGAATAGATCGGGTTGAAGGAGACATCCCCGGCGATCACGCCGAGCTCGTAATCGGGCTCCGGCGGCAGGATGTTGGGCGTTGATCCGGGATCCGTGCTCAGCTCCAGCCCGGCGGGGCCGTGAATCCACCCGAAAGGTTCGAGATCGCTGAACGCATCGACGAGTTCGGAGCCGCGATTGGGCGGGGCGAGCATCACGACGCGCCCCATCGCGTCGGGCTCGTTCTCGGCGAGCCAGGCCCGGGTCAGGATACCGCCCATGGAATGGGTCACGAAGTGCGTGCGCGCGTCGCCGCACTCCGCGACGCCGCGCCCGACCTCGGCGACGAGCTCCGAGATCGGCAACTGCGTCGAGGGGTAGGGCTGGTTGATGACGGTGTAGCCATTCGCTTCGAGCGCGTCCTCGATCATCGTCATCGACCCGGCGCCGCGCGCGAGTCCGTGCAAGAGAACGACACAGTCTCCGCGCGCGGGTGCCGCCGGCATGGCGGCCGCGCAACCGGCGAGAAAGAAGATCGCGAAAAGGAGTCTCATCGCGCGGATATAATTTCATTGCCGCGATGTTTCGAGGGTCGGGCATGGACAAAGCGGCGCGCTTGCGCGAGCCTCGGAGCATGTCCGCCCAGCCTCCCCGCATCGCCGTGCGCGGTGTCATCCTGCATGAAAACCGGCTGCTTGTCGTCAATGCCTGGCCCGGCGGGGTCAGCGATCTGTGGTGCGCGCCGGGCGGACGCGCGGAGCCCGGCCAATCGCTGCCCGACAATCTCGTGCGCGAGCTGCGCGAGGAGACGGGGCTGACCGTCGCGGTCGGCGATCCCTGTCTCGTCAACGAGTTTCACGATCCCGAGAGCGGGTATCATCAGGTCGATGTGTATTTTCGCGCCGCGATCACGGCGGGGACGCTCGACGCGCGCTGGCGCGACCCGGCCGGCGTCGTCGACCGGCGCCGCTTCGTGACGCGCGACGAGATGGCGGCGCTGCGCTTCAAGCCCGACAGCCTGCCACGGGTCGCCTGGGGGCAGGGGCTGCTCTACGATCCGCTCGAGCCGATCCTGCGTTAGCGACGGGGCGCGACCGTCGCCTGGCGGGTGCCGCCGGGGCGGCCGCGTCATCGCGGATCGCCGGGGGGCTTGGCCGGGCGCGAGCGGTATGACGGCAGCGTCCAGCCGAGGGCGAGCGCCCCGCTGCGCGTCCCGAGCGCAAGCAGGAAACCGAGCCCGGCGGCGAGCGAACGCGGCACGCCCGCCGCATCCGCGGCAACGAATGCCACCGCGCCGGCCATCGCCGCCGCCACGTAGATTTCCCGGCGCATCAGGACGGACGGTTCGCCCGACAACACGTCGCGGAGCATGCCGCCGAGCATGCCGGTGAGCATGCCCATCACTACCGCGACGGTCGCGGACTCGGTCACGAGCAGACCCTTGTAGGCCCCGAAAACGCCGTAGGCCGACAATGCGGCCGCGTCGAGCCACAAGAGTAGCCGGTATCGCGACTCGATCAGATGCGCCATGAAATACACGCCAAAGGCGGTCATGGCGCAGACAAGGATATAAAGCGGCTGTTCCACCCAGAAGACGGGCACGCCGAGGATCAGATCGCGCACGGTTCCCCCGCCGGTGCCGGTCACCGCGCCGAGAAACAGAAATCCGATGATGTCGAGCTGCTTGCGCGATGCCGCCAGTGCGCCGGTCGCCGCAAACAGGGCGACGCCGACATAATCGAGCAGGAAAATCGGAGCCACCGCAGTTTGCCTCCCCACGATCCGGTTCCGGTCGAACAGACACGGTGCGACCCGGCCTGACAACCCGCTCCTGCCATTGGTCGGCCGCGCCAGACGCTTGCGCGCGCGCACCGCAGGCGCGGGCTAGAACGGCCAGATCAGCGGGATCGCGACGCTGGCCGTCGCCGCCATGAGCAGGTTGAGCGGGATGCCGATGCGCATGAAGTCGGTGAAGCGATAGCCGCCGGGGCCGTAGACGAGGGTGTTGGTCTGGTAGCCGATGGGCGTCGAGAAGCTCGCCGACGCGGCCATCATCACCGTCACGGCGAGCGGGCGGGGATCGAGCCCGAGCGACACCCCGAGCCCGATCGCGATCGGCGCCACGACGACGGCGACGGCATTGTTGGTGACGAGTTCCGTGAGCACCCATGTCAGCAGATAGATCGACAGGATCAGCAGCCAGGGCGGCATATCCGCCAGAAGCGGCGTGGCCGCGCCAACCAGCAGGTTCACCGCGCCCGACTGCTCGAGGCCCGCCCCCACGGCGAGCATCGCGAAGATCAGCGCGAGCAGACGCCCCTCGACATAACTGAAGGCCTCCTCGGCATCGATGCAGCGCGTCAGCAGCACCACGGAAACTCCTACGAAGGCCAGCGCCACGATCGGCGCCACCCCGAGCGCCGAAAGCCCCACCACCGCCGCCAGGGTGCCGATCACCACCGGCGCATGCCCCCGCCGGAAGGGCTTTTCGGAGGGGCGGCCGATATCGACCATGTCCATCTCCTGCGAGAGCCGGCGGATATCCTCGGGCGCCCCCTCGAGCAGCAGCGTGTCGCCCACCCGCACCACGAGATCGTCGAGCTGGCGGCCGATGTTCTGATTGCGCCGATGCACCGCAAGCACATAGACGCCGTAGCGCCGCCGCAGCCGCAGCTCGCCCAGTGTCACCCCCACCATCCGGCAGCCCGGCGTGATCAGCACCTCGACCGTGGTGGTCTGCACCGAGGAGAGCTTGTCCACGAGACTGACATCGCTGCGCCCCTGCAGGCCCAGTAGCTCCGACATCGGCGTGCGCAGCACGACCCGATCGCCCGCCTGCAGCTCGACGGCGGTCAGTTCGCGGCGCAGCGAGGCATCGCCGCGCAGCACGTCGATCACCCGCGCATCGCCGCGCTTGAACAGCTCCAGCTCCTGCACCCGCTCGCCGATCAGCTCCGAGCCCTCGGGGATCGCGACTTCGGTGAAGAACTTCATCCGCGCCCGTTCACCCAAAAGCGCGCTCATCGACTCGCGCTCGGGCAGCAGGAACCGGCCCACGAGCGCAAGATAGCTCACCCCGACCGCGGCCATGATCAGCCCCACCGAGGAAATCTCGAAAATCGTGAAGGGCTCGAGCCCCTGACCGCGCGCGACCCCGTCCACGAGTAGGTTCGTCGAGGTGCCGATGAGCGTGATCGTGCCGCCGAAGATCGCGAAATAACTCAGCGGGATCAGAAGTTTGGATGGCGCCACCCCGAGCTGCTTCGCGAGCTGGACGAAGACCGGGATCATCACCACGACGATCGGCGTGTTGTTGACGAAGGCCGACAGACCCAGAACCGTCAGCGTCAACAGCGCGAGCGTCGTGATCGGGCGCGCATCGATGTTGCGCGCTGCAAGCTGGGTGATCAGGTCGAGCGCGCCGGTGCGCACGAGCGCGCCGACGATGATGAACAGCGCGGCAATGGTCCATGGAGCCGGATTGGAGAGCACGTCGAGCGCGGTGCCATAGGGCAGGATGCCCAGAATCAGCATGGTCATCGCGCCGGCCATCGCCGTCACCTCGACGGGGAACACCTCGCGCACGAACATCACGAACATGCCGACCACGATCGCCAGCGCCAGCACCGCCTCGACATCCGCGGAGAAATCGATCCCGATCATGCGCGTCCCGCTCGCCCGCCGCGCCGTTCTTGTCGCAGATCGCGCGCGCCGTTCAATGCCTTTGTGCCCGCAGCCCGGGTTCCGGGCGCGCCCTTACGGCCGCGCCTGCGACAGTCGTCCGCCGAGGCGCACCATCTCGATCCGCGTCGCAGCGCCGGTGCGATCATCCGTCTCGATATAGGTGCCCGAGAGCGTGACATCGCCCATCGCGGGCTCGAAGCGACCCTTGCCCATGCCGGTGACGAAACGGCGCATCGGTTCGTCCTTGGCCATCCCGATCACCGAATTGTAATCCCCGCACATGCCCGCATCGCCGTGAAAGGCCGTGCCGCCGGGCAGGATCTGGGTGTCGGCGGTGGGGATATGGGTGTGGGTGCCGATCACCGCGGAGGCGCGACCGTCGCACCAATGGCCCATCGCCATCTTCTCCGAGGTCGCCTCGCAATGCATCTCGACGATCACGGCATCGGCCTGCCCGCCGCGCGGATGCGTCTTGAGCACCGGTTCGATGGCGGAAAACGGATCGTCGAAGGGCCGCTTCATGAAGACCTGGCCGAGGACCTGCGCCACCAGCACGCGCCGCCCGCCGGGGATCTCGAACAGCCGCGCGCCGCGTCCCGGTGCGGCCTTGGCGAAGTTGAGCGGGCGCAGGATGCGCGGCTCCGAGTCGATATGACCGAGCATTGCCTTGGCATCGAAGGCATGATCGCCCAGCGTCACGCAATCGGCCCCGGCCTCGAGCAGCGCGGCGGCGTGTTCGGGCGACAGCCCGGCGCCCGCCGTCGCGTTCTCGCCATTGACGATGACGAAATCGAGCTTCCACGCCGCGCGCAGCTCCGGCAGTCGCTCCGCCACCGCTGCGCGCCCCGCGCGCCCCATCACGTCGCCCAGAAACAATGTCCTCATGGGGCGGGGATAGGGCGCGGCGCCCGCCGGGGCAAGGGCGCCCGCTCAATCAAAGCGCCGCACCCCGTGCTCGGTCACGACGGCGTCGAGGCGCTGATCCGTGGGGTCGATGGGCAATTCGGCCATTTCCTGGCCGGCATAGGCGAAGCCGAGCGCCACGACCGGCCCCGCTTCGCGCAGCGCCGCCAGTGTGCGGTCATAGAAGCCGCCGCCGTAGCCCAGCCGGTAGCCGCGCGCATCGAAGGCCACCATTGGCACGATCACGACCTCGGGCACGAGCCACGCGCCGTGCTCGGGGATTCGCGCGCCGAATTCGCCCGCGATCATCGGGGTGTCGGGTGTCCAGGCGCGAAAGGCGAGGGGACGGCCGCGGCCGATGATGACCGGCACGCAGGCGGGCCCGTCATGCGCCGCCATGGCGGGCAGCGGGTCGATTTCGCTGTGGATCGGCATGTACCCGGAGACGACTCGCCCGCGATGGCGGCCGAGCTCGGCGCGCAGATGGTGCGACGGGTCGGGCGGCGCGGCGGCATGGGCAGCGCGGCGCGCGGCGTAGGCGGCGCGGCGGGCCGCTTGCTTTGCTTCGATGATCGGCGCGGATGTCACGCTACGTCCTCCATGCGCGGTGCGCTCTTTCAACGCGCCCATAGCGGGCATACCGTGCCGAGTGGTGATATGGCAACGGAGACCTCGGATGGCGGACCTCCTGCTCGGCCGGACACTCGGCTTCGACGCGGATCCCTTCGTCGATGGGCCCGGGGCGGCCCGGTTCGAGGAACGCGGCGGCGTGCTCGTCGAAGACGGCGTGATCGCGGCGACGGGTCCGGCCGACCGGCTGCGTTCCGCGCACCCGCAGGCGCGGGTGACGGATTACGGCGACGCCTTGATAACGGCGGGGTTCGTCGATGCGCATGTCCACTATCCGCAGACCGGCATCATCGCGAGTTGGGGCAAGCGGCTCATCGACTGGCTCGAAAGCTATACCTTCCCCGAGGAGATGCGCTTTGCGGACCCCGAACATGCCGCCGAGATCGCGGTGCGCTATTTCGATCTCGCGCTGGCGCATGGCACCACCACGATGTGCAGCTTCGCCACCACCCACGCGACCAGCGTCGAGGCGTTCTTTGCAGAGGCCGAATATCGTGGGCTGCGCGCCGTCGCCGGGCGGACCTGCATGGATCGCAACGCGCCCGAGGGGCTGTGCGACACGCCGCAGAGCGCGGCCGATGAATCGCGCGCCCTGATCGAGCGGTGGCATGGGCGCGGGCGGCTCGGCTATGCGATCACGCCGCGCTTCGCGCCGACCTCGTCGCCCGAGCAGCTCGAGGCGCTCGGCGCGCTGTGGGCCGCGCATCCCGATTGCCTGATGCAGACGCATCTGAGCGAGCAGACCGACGAGGTGGCCTGGGTGCGCACGCTGTTTCCCGACGCGCGCGATTATCTCGACGTCTATGAGCGATTTGGTCTGCTCGGTGCGCGCGGACTCTACGGTCATGCAATTCACCTCACCTACCGCGAGCGCGAACGGCTGCGCGAGGTCGGGGCCGGGCTCATCCATTGTCCGACCTCGAACACCTTCATCGGATCGGGTCTTTTCGATCTGGCGGGGCTCGCGGGATCGGGGCAGGCGGTCGGGCTCGCCACCGATACCGGAGGCGGGTCGTCCTTCTCGATGCTGAGGACGATGGCCTCGGCCTACGAGATCGCGCAATTGCGCGGCGCATCCATCCACCCCGCCGCGCTCTACTGGCTGGCAACGGCGGGGTCGGCGCGCGCGCTGCATCTGGGCGATCGCATCGGCAATCTTGTCCCCGGCTTCGAAGCGGATCTCGTGGTTCTCGATCTCGCCTCCACCGCAGCCATCGCGCAGCGCGCGGCGCGGGCCGACGACATATGGGATGCGCTGTTTCCCACCATCATGATGGGCGACGACCGCGCCGTCCGCGATGTCTGGGTGAACGGCCGCGCGGGCATCGCCCGGGCGGGTTGAACGAAAAAGGCCCCGCCGGGGCGGGGCCTTCAGCAAGCCGTTCATGCGTGCCCGCTATTCCTGCGCGCCCATGAACTGCAACAGGAACATGAACATGTTGATGAAGTCGAGATACAGCCGCAGCGCGCCCATCGTCGCCGACTTGTCGAGCCATTCCTGATCGCCCGAGGCGGCGTGCTGGATGTATTCGTTCTTGATCGACTGGGTGTCGTAGGCCGTCAGCCCCGCGAAGATCAGCACCCCGAGAATCGACACGACGAACATGATCGCCGGCGATTGCAGGAAGATGTTGACGATCATCGCCACGATCAGGCCGATCACACCCATCATCAGGAAGGTGCCCCAGCCCGACAGGTCCTTCTTCGTCGTGTAGCCCCAAAGCGAGAGGCCCGCGAAGGCGATCGCGGTCACGAGGAAGGTCTGCGCGATGGAGATGCCCGTGAAGGCGACGAAGATCCAGCTGATCGACAAGCCCATCAGCGCCGCGAAGCTGTAAAAGCACAGCTGCGCCGTTGCGGCGGACATCCGGTTGATCATGCCGGCGAAGGCGAAGACGAAGATCAGCGGCGCGAACATCGCCACCCAGCCGAGCAGGTTCGGCGAGAGCGTCTCGGGATCGCGGAAGATCGCCAAGAGCGCCGGGGTCGTCCCCACCGACCAGGCCACACCCGCAGTCAGAAGCATGCCCACGGACATCAGCCCGTAGACCTTGTTCATGTGGGCGCGAAGCCCCGCGTCGATCTCGGCGGTGCGGGTGCCGTCCGCGGCGCGGGCCCGCATCGTCTGATAGTCTGCCATTCGCGACCTCCGTGTCATAAGTTGTCGCGGCGCCAGCACGGGCCCCGCGATTACCCGTAATATCGGTCGGTCGGGGGCGCTTTTCAAGCCTTTCCGTGCGGGGCGGCCGCAGGGCCCATCCGAATCACGATCTTGCCGGTCGCGCGCCGGCTGCGCATAAGCTCGAGCCCCTCGACCGCGCGCTCGAGCGGCAGGACATGCCCGATATGTGGCGTCAGCCGGCCCTGTTCATACCAGCCGAGCAGCCGCGAAAGGCTGTCGCGCAGGATCTCCGGCCGGAAGGCGAGGTATCCGCCCCAGTAGAGCCCGAGCACGGAGATGTTCTTGACGAGCAGCCGGTTGAGCGCGATGCGCGGCATTTCGCCGCTCGCGAAGCCGATGATGACCATCCGCCCCCCGGGCTGCAGCGCGGCGAGCGCGGCCTCGCCCTGCGCACCGCCGACCGGATCATAGACGACATCGACACCGCCGAGCGCCTTGAGCGCGGCGCGCAGGTCGCCGTCGCCGCCGTCGATCAGGTGATCGGCCCCGGCCGTGCGCGCGGCGGCGAGCTTGTCCGCGCCCCGCGCCACGGCGATCACCTCGGCACCCATGAGCTTGCCGATTTCCACCGCCGTGAGGCCGACACCCCCCGCCGCGCCGAGCACGGCGAGCCGCTCGCCCGGCGCGAGCCGCGCCCTGTGATCCAGCGCCAGATGGCTCGTGCCATAGGCGATCTGGAACGCGGCGGCGTGCTCTGCCGGCATCGCGTCGGGCAGCGGCAGACAGCGCTGCGCCGCGAAACAGCCCTGCTCGGCCAGCCCGCCCTGCGCTGCGAAGACAGCAACACGTGTGCCCGGGGCCGGGCCGGGCGTGTCGGGTCCCAGCGTCTCGACCGTCCCGGCGAGTTCCATGCCGAGCGTGAGCGGCAGCGGCGGGCGCTCCTGGTATTCGCCGCGCATCATGAGCAGATCCGCGAAATTGAGCCCGCAAGCCGCGATGCGCAGCCGCAGCTCGCCTCGCGCGGGTTCCGGCGGCGCGATGTCCACCAGTTGCGGCCGTGTCCCGTAATCCTCGATCCGCAAGGCCCGCATCATCGGCTCCGCTCAGCTCGCGTGATTTCTACCGCGCGCCGAGACGCCTGGCCAGCCCTGCCGCAATAGTTGCAAAACGCAATTTCAGCCACGAGTTGTTTTGCAAAATGCAATGCAACCTGCGACGGTGTCGCGAAACCCGGCGTCTGCGCGCGCCCGCACCAGGACGCCGGCCGCGCCGCAAACGGCGCTATCGCCATATTTTTCGTAAAATTTCATGTATTTTTCGCAGGCCGAACCATCTTGGCATGAAACTTGCTTCTCTCGTTGGCAGGACATCACACGAACCCGGAGCAGGCGATATGAAACATCCCGTTGACGAGCATGTCGGCAAGCGCATCCGCCAGTGCCGATGGATGGTCGGCATGACGCAGCAGCAACTCGCCGAGGCTGTCGGCATCAAGTTCCAGCAGATCCAGAAATACGAGACCGGCGCCAACCGCGTCAGCGCCTCGCGGCTGTGGGACATCTCGCGCGCGCTCGGAGCGCCGATCGACTACTTCTTTGACGGGATCGAAACGGACGGAACCCGCCAGGCCGGTGACGTTGCCGAGATCCTGGCCGACAAGGAGGCGCTCGACCTGATGCGCGCGCTGCGCGCCGTCCCGCAGGCCCAGCGCCGGCGGCTGTTCGATCTCGCGCGGGCGCTCGGGGGCAACGCCGCCGCGTGAAAGCGCCGACCTTGACGCCGCATCGACCGCGGGCTAACGCGCCGCGACGGCGCGGGAGCAGGCACAATGAGGCGGACCGACCACCCCGAGCGTGGGGACCTCGTCGCGACGGCGCATGCGCTCGCGGATGCCGCGCGCACCGCTACGCTGCATCATTTCAGGCACCCGGATCTGGGGATCGACGACAAGGGCGCGGCCGGCTTTGACCCCGTGACCATCGCCGATCGCGAGGCCGAGGCCGCAATGCGCGCCGTGCTTCGCGCGCGCCGGCCCGGGGACGGCGTGCTTGGCGAGGAGGGCGGCGCGACGCAGGGTACGAGCGGCCTGACATGGGTGCTCGATCCGATCGACGGCACGCGCGCCTTCATGAGCGGAACGCCGTGCTGGGGCGTTCTGATCGCGGTGTCGGATGCCGGGGGGCCACTCTTCGGCGTCATCGATCAGCCCTATATCGGCGAACGCTTCGTGGGCGGCCTCGGACAGGCCGAACTCGTCGGACCGCAGGGACGCCGCCCGTTGCGGGCCCTCCCGCCGCGGCCGCTCGCCGAGGCGACGCTGTTCACGACCTTCCCCGAACTCGACACCCCGGCCGAGGCTGCGGCCTTTCGCGCCCTGTCCGAGCGGGTGCGGCTGACGCGCTACGGGCTCGATTGCTACGCCTATGCGCTGATCGCGGCGGGCGGGGTGGATCTCGTCGTCGAGTCGGGGCTGCACCCTTACGACATCCACGCGCCGATCGCGGTGATCGAAGCCGCCGGCGGAATGGTCACGGACTGGCGCGGCGGCCCGGCGCTGGATGGCGGGCGCATCCTCGCTGCGGCGAATGCCGGGGTGCATGCCGCGGCGCTGGAGCTGCTTGCCTATGCGTGATCGGGGCGCTGCGCGAGCATCACGTAATTGACCGAAAGATCCCGCGCCGAAACGCGCCACTCCCCCTGCAGCGGATGCAGGACGAATCCCTTGCGGTCCACCGGCTCGAGCCCGCCGGCCCGCATCAGCGCGGCGAGTTCGTCCGGGGTGTGGAAGCGGTTCCAGTCATGTGTGCCGCGCGGCAGCCAGCGCAGCAGCCGCTCGGCGCCGATGATCGCGGCGGCATAGCTGCGCGCCGTGCGGTTGAGTGTCGTGCAGAAAAGCAGCCCGCCCGGGCACAGGAGCGCCGCGCATGCGGCCAGGAACGCCCGCGGATCGGGCACGTGCTCGATGATCTCGCTGGCGAGCACGATGTCGAATCGTTCGCCTTCGGCCGCAAGCGCCTCCGCCGTGGCGACGCGGTAATCGATCTGCAGCCCCTCGTGCCCGGCATGGCGCTGTGCGACGGCGATGCTGTCGGGGCCGGCGTCGATGCCGGTGACCGCCGCACCGAGCCGCGCCATCGGCTCGCTGAGGAGACCGCCGCCGCAACCCACATCACAGACGCGCAGCCCCGCGAAGGGGTGTGGCGCGGTCCGGTCGCGCTCGAACTCGGCGGCGATCTGCTCGGTGATGTAGTCGAGCCGGCACGGGTTGAGACTGTGCAGCGGCCGCGCCGTGCCGTGCGGGTCCCACCAATCAGCGGCCATGGCCTCGAACTTGGCTATCTCGGCGGTGTCGGCGGCGCTGTCGCGGGTCATGCGTTCCCCTTTGGCCCGGAATTTCGCGCTCCCCCGTGGCGGGGCGCGGCCATGCGTTATATAGAACGATCATGGACAGAACGGCAGGTCAAAAAAACGCATCCGCTGCGCTCTACCCGGCGATCGAACCCTATGACGCGCGGATGCTCGGCGTGGGCGACGGGCACTGCGTCTATGTCGAGCAATGCGGCAACCCCGAGGGGCTGCCCGTCGTGGTGCTGCATGGCGGCCCGGGGGGCGGCTGCAGCGCGGCGATGCGGCGCTATTTCGATCCGCGCCAGTACCGCGTGGTGCTGTTCGATCAGCGGGGCTGCGGCCGCTCCACCCCGCATGCCGAGGTGGCCGCCAACACGACCTGGCACCTCGTCGCCGATATCGAGCGCATCCGCACCACGCTCGGAATCGATCGCTGGATCGTCTTCGGCGGCAGCTGGGGCGCGACACTGGCGCTTCTCTATGCCCAGACCCACGCCGACCGCGCCGCCCATCTCGTGCTGCGCGGGGTGTTCCTGATGATGCGCGCGGAGCTCGACTGGTTCTATGGCGGCGGGGCGGGTCGCTTCTGGCCGGATATCTGGGCGCGGTTCGTCGAGCCGATCCCCGAGCGCGAACGCGACGATCTCATCGCCGCCTATAACCGGCGGCTGTTTTCGGGCGACTACGTCACCGAGACGCGCCATGCCCGCGTCTGGGCGAGCTGGGAGAATGCGCTCGCGGCGATCGAATCGCGCGGCGGCGGCGACGCGCCGGCCGATTACGCGCGCGCCTTCGCGCGCCTCGAGAATCACTACTTCACGCATTTCGGCTTTCTCGAGACGGATGGCCAGATCCTCGCGAACATGCACCGGATCGCGCATGTCCCCGGCGAGATCGTGCAGGGGCGCTACGACATGATCTGCCCGCCCGCCTCGGCCTGGGCGCTCGCCGATGCCTGGCCGCGCGGCCGGCTCGAGATGGTGCCGATGGCCGGGCATGCGCTCTCGGAGCCGGGAATCACAACGGCGCTCGTGCGGGTGATGGACGGCCTGCGCGGCAAGCGCGAAGAGCTGGGCCTGTGACGCGGCGGCGTTGAAGGCCGGGCGGGCGGCTGCTAGCACGTCACGCGGTCGCGGCTCGCCGCAACCACCCCCGTCCAACCTGGGAGTCACGCATGGCCGAAGCCTTCATCTGCGACGCGGTGCGCACCCCGATCGGGCGGTATGGCGGCGCGCTCGCGGCGCTGCGCGCCGACGATCTCGCCGCGCTGCCGATCGTCCATCTCATGCGGCGCAACCCCGGCGCCGACTGGGCTGCGCTCGACGACATTCTTCTGGGCTGCGCCAACCAGGCCGGCGAGGACAACCGCAACGTCGCGCGCATGGCCGGGCTGCTCGCGGGGCTGCCGGTCGAGGTGCCGGGGGCGACGATCAACCGGCTGTGCGGCTCCGGGATGGACGCCGTCGGAAGCGCCGCGCGCGCGATCCGCGCCGGCGATTTCGACTTCGCCATCGCCGGCGGTATCGAGAGCATGAGCCGCGCGCCCTTCGTGATGCCCAAGGCCGAGGCCGCGTTTTCGCGCGCGGCCGCCATCCACGACACGACCATCGGCTGGCGTTTCGTCAATCCGCGGATGAAGGCGCGCTACGGCATCGACTCGATGCCCGAGACCGCCGACACCGTCGCCGCCGACTGGGGCATCAGCCGCGCCGATCAGGACGCCTTCGCCGCGCGCAGCCAGGCGCGCTGGGGCGCGGCGCAGGCGGCCGGGCGCTTTGCCGAGGAACTCATCGCCGTGGAGGTGCCGCAACGACGCGGCGACCCTGTCATCGTCGATCGCGACGAGCATCCGCGTCCGGAGGTCACGGCCGACAAGCTCGCCGGGCTCAAGGGCGTGAACGGACCCGAGCTCAGCGTCACCCCCGGCAATGCCTCGGGCGTCAATGACGGTGCGGCGGGGCTCGTCGTGGCCAGCGAGGCCGCCGCGCGGCGGCACGGCCTGACGCCGCGCGCGCGGGTGCTCGCCATGGCGGTGGCCGGGGTGGAGCCGCGGGTCATGGGGGTCGGGCCGGTACCGGCGGCACGCAAGCTGCTGGCGCGCACCGGGCTGACGCTGGCGCAGATGGACCTCGTCGAACTCAATGAGGCCTTCGCCGCGCAGGCCCTCGCCGTGACGCGCGATCTCGGCCTGCCCGATGACGCCGAACATGTGAACCCCAATGGCGGCGCGATCGCGATGGGCCACCCGCTCGGAATGTCCGGGGCCCGGCTCGTGGCGACGGCGAGCTGGGAGTTGCAGCGCCGGGGCGGACGCTACGCGCTGTGCATGATGTGCATCGGCGTGGGGCAGGGCATCGCGCTGATCCTCGAACGCGCCTGACGGTCCCGAAGGAGCGGTGACGCAGCGTCCGCCGCCCGCGTCACCGCTCGGTGAGCTTTAGTTCGATGCGCCGATTGCGGGCGCGCGCCGCGGGCGTGTTCGCCGGATCGACGGGACGGTATTCGCCAAAGCCCGCCGCCGCGAGCCGATCGGCCGGAAAGTCCAGCTCGTCGATCATGTAGCGCACCACCGAGAGCGCGCGCGCCTGGCTGAGTTCCCAATTGTCCTCGTATTGTGCGTCGGCGCCGGTGATCGGCAGATTGTCTGTGTGGCCATCGACGCGCAGGATCCAGTCGATCTCGTCGGGGATCTCGTCGGAGATCTCGCGCAGCAGCGCGACGACGCTCTCGATCTCGGCCTCGCCGCCGCTCGCGAGATCGGCGGAGGCGAGATCGAACAGCACCTCGGAGGAGAACACGAAACGATCGCCGACGATCTCGATGCCCTCGCGGTCGTCGAGGAGCTGGCGCAGCCGCCCGAAGAACTCGGAGCGGTATTGCTCGAGATCCTGCGCCTCGCGTTCGAGCCGTTCGCGTTCGGCGGCCTCGAGATCGGCGCGGCGGCGCTGCTCCTCGGCGGCGCGGGCGAGCGCGGCATTGAGCCGTGCGCTCAGCGCCTCGATCTGGACATCCGCGGCGACATCGCGCGCCTCGGCATCGTCGAGAAGCGCCTGAAGCTCGCCGAGCTGGCGGCGGAGCTCGATGACCTGCTGATTGAGCAGCGCCGCACGGCGGTCGCTCTCGGCGGCGCGCTCCTCGCGCGCGGCGAGTTCGCGCTCGGCCTGGGCGAGCAACGCGGCGCGCTCATCGGCCACGGCCTCGACCGCCTCGAGCCGGTCCTCCAGATCCTCGCCCGCCGCCTCGGCCGCGGCGAGCAGCGTCAGCGTCTCTTCCGCCTCGCGCCGCGCCGCTTCGAGCGACAGGGTCATCGCGGTGAGTTCGTCATCGGCCTCCATGAGCCGGGCGCGCAACGCCTCCGCCGCCGCGATCTCGGCGATGCGCGCGGCCTCGGCCTGCGACAGCTCGGCCTGCGTCTCGTCGAGCCGGGCGCGTAGCGCCTCGGCGGCGGCGGCTTCGCGCAACCGCGCGGCCTCCTCTTCGCTGATCGTGTCCTCGAGTTCCTCGACCCGCTCCGCGAGGCGCTGCCGATCCGCGAGTTCGCGCAGCCGTTCCGCCTCGGCATCGTCGAGCGCGGCCTCGAGTTCGGACATCTCGGCGCGCAGCACGCTCTGCGCGGCGATCGATTCAAGCCGCGCCGCCTGCTCCTGTGACAGGGCGGTCTGCGCCGCGTCGAGCCGCTCGGTCGTGACGTCGAGCTCGGCCTCGCGCTGCGCCAGTTCGGCGGCAATCTCCGCCAGCGTCGCCTCGCGCTCGGCCATTTCGGCGCGCATCTGCTCGAGCGCCGCTTCCACGGCCTCGCGCTGCACGGCGGCGAGGCGCGCGGCCTCGGCCTCGGCGTCGAGTTCGTCGCGGGCAGCGGCGAGGTCCTGTTCGAGCGCTTCCTGCGCCGAAACCAGCGCATCGCGTTCGACTTCGAGATCCGCGATCTCGAAGCGCGCCGCGTCGCGCTCGGCGAGCAGTGTCGCGACCTGCGCCTCGAAGCCCTCGATCCGGGCGCGCGCGGAGGCGAGGGCACGG
>LFIK01001229.1_pt1 | contig 20082 bp, 15 predicted proteins | sample 643401 | NCBI WGS metagenome assembly LFIK01 (sample SAMN03777447, study PRJNA286221) | soda lake metagenome | biome: soda lake; feature: Kulunda steppe; material: water; isolation source: sample T5-Br brine of Lake Tanatar-5 | place: Russia: Kulunda steppe | collected 2010-07
ACCGCTGATTTTCGGTCCTCCCGATCAATGGCAATCGGGTTGGCCATGGCGTAGGTCCAGCCGAAAAAGGGGATCTTCAGCAATTGCCGCTTAATGACCTGACTCTGCGGGTTAATTAATACCTGCAGAAAAAATGTCTCCCAGGCACTCTGATGATTAGCAACGATGACCACGGCGCCGTCTTTTGGTAGATTTTCACGCCCCTCGACCTGCCAACGGATACCCAGAACCCATCGAGCGCTCCACAACGCAAACCGCGACCAAACCAGAATAATCATCCCATAACGCCAACGTCGAGGTAGTAGCCTGGCAATAATGCCCGAGAAGATTGCCCAGAAAATGGTGAACGGGCCGTAAAACAACAGGTAGAACGCCAGGGTTCGTAGCAAGGAGAGCATGGTGTGCCTTGGTAGCTGGTAAATAAGCTGTGTTCCACGTGGAACACAGCAACTCGTCAATTAATCCTCCCTGGATCAGTAATCAAGATTCTCTACTAACAAAGCATTCTGTTGGATAAATTCCCGACGTGGTTCTACGTCGTCACCCATCAGAGTTGTGAAAATCTGGTCGGCTGCAATCGCGTCCTTGATTGAAACCTGTAACATCCGACGCGCATCCGGATCCATGGTGGTTTCCCAGAGTTGCTCTGGATTCATTTCGCCGAGACCCTTATAGCGAGAGATTGTGTACCCGCGCTGTGCCTCGTTCATCAACCAGGTCATCATTTCGGCCATACGTTCAGTAGACAACGACTTGTTGCCGCGATTAATGGTGGCCCCACCTGAGAACAGATCAGTCATCAACTTTCCAAGACCGTTGATCCGCAGGTAATCTTCCGATTCAAAGAACTCCGGAGACAGCGTGTAATGTTGAACCAGCCCATGTTGAGTGCTCGTGATCACTGGCGAATACAATCCGCTTTCTTCATTACGCTGGGTCGCCGCCGAATACACCCGAGTACTGCTATTGTATTGCGACAGCAAGCCGTCCATGTGCTCAACCCACCTTCCCATTTCCGCCTCACCGCGCATCAGTTCACGATCCACAGTCGGCAAATAGAGGAGGTTTTCCAATACGGCTTCTGGGTAGACGCGACCAAGACGGGCAATGGCCTTCATGACCGTCTGATACTGAAGAATCAGCTTCTCCAGTTGCTCCCCAACGATGGGCGGAGCGTCTTCTTCAGGAATCAATTCAGCGCCATCGACCGCTACGGCGGTCAGATACAGATTCAACGCATCGTCGTCTTTGATGTAGGTTTCCTGCTTGCCCTTTTTCACCTTGTACAATGGTGGCTGCGCAATATACACATAGCCATGCTCAATCAGCTCAGGCATTTGCCGGAAAAAGAAGGTCAACAACAGTGTTCTTATGTGCGAGCCGTCTACGTCAGCATCGGTCATGATGATGATGCTGTGATACCGCAGTTTCTCAATATTGAATTCTTCCCGGCCTATGCCACAGCCAAGCGCAGTGATCAGCGTGCCAACCTCGGCAGAGCCCAGCATTTTGTCAAACCGAGATTTCTCGACGTTTAGAATCTTGCCCTTTAGGGGCAAAATGGCCTGCGTTTTCCGATCACGCCCTTGTTTGGCACTACCACCCGCTGAATCACCCTCCACCAAATAGAGTTCCGACAGTGCGGGGTCTTTTTCCTGACAGTCCGCCAGTTTTCCGGGCAGACCGGCAATATCCAATGCACCTTTTCGGCGGGTCATATCCCGTGCTTTCCGTGCTGCCTCCCGGGCGCGAGCAGCGTCAATCATCTTCTGAACGACCTGCTTGGCTTCGTTCGGATTTTCCAGCAAATAATCGCCAAAGGCTTGGCTTAATTCCTGTTCAACCGCAGTTTTGACTTCACTAGAGACTAGTTTGTCCTTGGTCTGAGAACTGAACTTAGGATCTGGGACTTTTACCGAAATAATCGCCGTCAAGCCTTCGCGGGCATCATCCCCTGTAGTCGCCACTTTTTGTTTCTTCTGCAGATTTTCCTGCTGAATGTAATTGTTCAGGCAGCGAGTAATGGCCGCTCGAAAACCAGCCAGATGGGTGCCACCATCGCGCTGGGGAATATTGTTGGTGTAGCAAAGGATCTGTTCTTGATAGCTATCGTTCCACTGCAGGGCCACTTCCACGCCAATGCCGTCTTCGCGAATATTGTCGAAGTGAAAGGTTTTGTTGAGTACCGACTTGTTTCGGTTGAGGTAGTCCACAAAAGACCGCAAGCCACCTTCGTAGTGGAAATGATCTTCCTGATTGCTTCGTTCGTCTTTTAGGCGAATGGACACACCGCTATTCAAGAACGACAGTTCGCGCAATCGTTTGGCCAGGATGTCGTAATGAAAAGCAATGTTGGTAAAGGTCTGTGCTGAGGGTTTGAAATGAATTCTAGTGCCGGTTTTCTCGGTCGGCTCAATTTCCTTGAGTGGCGCTTCCGCTACACCGTGAATATATGTCTGCTGATATTTAAAGCCACCGCGCCAAATCGTCAGCACCAATTCTCTGGACAAGGCATTGACCACTGAGACACCAACGCCGTGCAGACCACCAGATACCTTATAACTGTTGTCATCGAACTTACCGCCAGCGTGCAACACGGTCATAATCACTTCTGCTGCCGACTTGCCTTCTTCATGTGCATCAACAGGAATACCGCGACCATTGTCGGTAACTGAAATCGATTCGTCGGGATGGATGGTCACCAAAATATCACTACAGTGCCCGGCCAGTGCCTCATCTATGGAATTATCCACCACCTCAAACACCATATGATGCAGACCTGTGCCATCATCGGTATCCCCGATATACATTCCCGGGCGTTTACGAACGGCATCCAGCCCTTTCAATACCTTAATACTCGATGAATCGTATGTATCTGACATCGATCACTCCTGTCACGTAATAGGGTGTACTTGACCCTGGTCTACTCTAAATTTTGTAATATCTGCGTCACCACGCCACTGGTTGGGGTCGGGTAACTGACTGTCACGCAGCACCGTCAAAAACACCTGGGTCTGAAAACTTGTTATCAGTTTCAGCAGGTCCGTCAGGTGCTTCGTATCCAATTCTGCTGCCAAATCATCCAACAGAATGACCGGTAGGTGATGCTGGCCAGATTCAGCAAGGCAATGAATCTGCGCAAGTTTGAGCCCGTGGCCAAACATCTTCATCTGCCCACGAGACAACATGTCTCTTGCTGGCATCCCATGCCAGGAAATCTTCAAATCTGCTCGATGAGGACCCATCTGAGTTGTCCCCGTGCGGCGCTCTCGGTCCTGCACGGTTCGTCGACTCAGAGCCTCTTCCAGGGACAGCTTACGATCCCAACCCGGCACATACTCCATTACCATTGGTTGCCCAAAAGCCAAATCCGGTGTTGTCTCACACAACCGCTGATAGCTAGTCATCAGACGTTCGACGTACTGCGTTCTGAACTCGTCCAATTGCGCTGATGCCTTGATAAATTCCTGGTCCCAGGCGAGTCTTTCCTGTGCCGATATTTTACCAGATTTCAGCACACTATTGCGTTGTTTTATTGCTCTTTCGAACCGCCGAAACACCTCGCCAGCGTGCTGTTGTTCCACGTGAAACACGCCCCAATCCAGGAATCGACGTCGCATCTTGGGTCCACCCTCAAACAGTTGAAAATCCTGCAGTGTGAGATGCTGTACCGGCAATAACGAGGCCAACTGACTGGCAGAATGCACGCGATCACCATTAATCACGATGTGGCTGCCGTGGTCGAGAGCTTTTTCAATACCCACTGCCACCTGTTGCCTTTGCAACTCTGCGTACAATGAGAATCGGTCGCAACCAACCCGCACCAGAGGAGCTGTTTGACTGACCCGAAAACTCTTACCAGTACCCAGAGTATGTATGGCCTCGAGAATAGAGGATTTACCAGCGCCATTATCGCCAATCAGTAAATTAAAGCCTGACCCTGGAGATAAACGAGCAGAAGCAAGGTTGCGAAAATCAGTAATGTGCAGGCGGGAAAGATTCATGTTCGTACACACCCGCCTTGCTGGCGATACCAGCAAGACTCAGGTGTCTGCAGGACAACTACTGTCAGCACAAAGTCCGGATTAAAGCCGCATTGGCATGACAACATACAACGCCGCATCGTCATCAAAATCGCGCAACAAGACACTGCTGTTTGAATCCAGCGCCTTGATCATCACCTGTTCGCCTTTGATGGTACTGAGAACATCGATCAGGTAAGTCACATTAAAGCCAACTTCAAGACTTTCGCCCTGATAATCGACCGCAATATTTTCTTCGGCTTCTTCCTGTTCCGGGTTGTTGGCCAAAACCTGGATGTTGCCGTCTGTGACGGTCAAACGAACACCGCGATACTTTTCATTGGACAAAATCGACGCCCGAGACAATACCGAGCGTAGGCTTTCTTTATCTGCGATTATTTCCTTATCGCCGCCACGCGGAATGACCCGTTCATAATCGGGGAATTTTCCATCAACCAATTTCGTTGTGAACGTATAATTTTCCACGGTGACTCGCAGGTGGTTTGCAGACAGTGACAAACTGACCGGGGTATCCACATCTTCCAGGATGCGCTGCATTTCAAGAATGCCTTTGCGGGGAACTATGACCTGTGTCGCAGCTGGATTGCCAGTATCAAATGCCACCGCTGCCATGGCCAGACGATGTCCATCAGTCGCCACCGTCCGAAGCTGCCCCTCTTTCAACTCTAGCAACATCCCATTCAGATAGTACCGCACGTCCTGAACTGCCATCGCGAACGTTGTGGCTTCGATAACCTTCAATAGACCACTCTGAGGCATCAGCAGTTCGGTAGCTTGTTCATCGGTCTGGATATTGGGGTATTCGTTTGCATCCAACGACGATAATGAATAGCGACTACGACCACTTGTTAACAACACACGATCGCCTTCCAGCCCGAACTGCAGCATTGACTCGGAAGGCAGAGATTTACACAGATCAAGCAGTTTCTTGGCCGGCAAGGTGACTTGCCAGGATTGACTCACCGGTGCCTCAAGATGCACACGCGCTACCAGTTCCACTTCAAGGTCAGTACCCGTTAGGGTCAGCGTGTCCCCTTCTGCTTCCAGCAGCACATTCGCCAGAATCGCCAACGTATTGCGCTTTTCAACAACACCGGCGACGAATTGCAGCGGCTTCAATAAGGCTTCACGCGAAACTTGTAGGTTCATTGTCCTTTCTCTTTACTCGATTAACTGGTCAACGACCGGTGAATTTTGGCGTAATCTTCCCGCAGTTCAGCGGAACTTTCCAGTAACTCTTTGATTTTGCGACAGGCATGCAACACGGTGGTATGATCGCGGCCACCAAAGGCCTTCCCAATCTCGGGTAGACTATGCGACGTCAGTTCTTTCGCCAAGGCCATCGCAACCTGTCGCGGACGAGCCACCGACCGGCTTCGACGTTTGGAAATCAAATCCGAAATCTTGATGTTGAAGTACTCTGCCACTGTCCGCTGGATATTGTCGATGGAAATCTGTTTTTCCTGCGCTGCCAGAAGGTCTTTCAAGGTATCTTTGATAAAGCCAAGGGTGATACGACTGCGAGTGAACTGCGCATTGGCTATGACCCGTTTCAATGCTCCTTCTAACTCCCTGACATTGGATTGGATTTTCTGCGCAATAAAAAACGCCGCTTCATCCGATAGACGAACACGTTCCTTTTCGGCTTTCTTCTTCAGGATGGCCACACGAGTTTCTAAATCTGGCGGTTCAACTGCTACCGTCAAACCCCAGGAGAAACGGGATTTCAGTCGGTCTTCCAGGCCATCAATTTCTTTGGGAAAACGATCACACGTCAGGATCACCTGTTGGTTGCCTTCCAGAAGCGCGTTAAAGGTATGGAAAAATTCTTCCTGGGTGCGATCTTTGCCGGAAAAGAACTGGATATCATCAATTAACAGGGCGTCAAGATTACGATAGAATCGTTTGAAATCCGGCATTGCCCCCTGCTGCAAAGCTTTAACCATATCGGCAACAAAGCGTTCCGAGTGGATGTACAACACTCTGGCATTGGCATTGCGCTGTACCACTTCATTACCGATGGCGTGCATCAGGTGAGTTTTACCAAGGCCGACCCCACCGTATATAAAGAGCGGGTTGTAACCACCACCCTCGTTGGCCGCCACCTGTCGAGAGGCCGCCAACGCCAGTTGGTTGGCCTTACCTTCAACAAAGCTGCCAAAGGTAAACCCCGGATTGAGGAAGCTATGGTGCCGCAGCCCCCCTTCAACCTGGACTTTCTCTTGCTGTCTGCCACCCAGTGACTGAACCCGATCGTCGCCACTCATTGCCGATACCGGCGAACTGCCTGGCGTTAATGGGGATGGAGAATTCGCGGGTGCTGAAGCCAAGCGCGACGCTGTCTGATTGCCCCGACTGACGGCCGTGCGCTTTTCTTTCTTACCAACCGCGAGTTCTACGCGCAGGCCCGGATCTTCACTGACTTCTTTCGCCAGTTGGGAAATCCGATCAAGGTATTTGTCCCTAACCCAATCACTGACAAAACGGTTTGGGGCTGCCAACACCAAGGTGCCTTCACTTTCGTCTACCGAAAGCCGCCTGATCCAGGTGCTGTATTGTTGCGGTGCCAATTCCGTTTCCAGAACCGCCAGACAGACTTCCCACACTCCCTGAGACAAACCGGACCCCCAAAACGTAAATTTCGGGCCATTGAGACCCCGCAACCCTGTGCACAATCAGGGTGTAAGTCGGTGCACAGATTGAGCATAAGGCTGTGCATGAAAAGACTGTGGACAGTATGCCTGTTTATGTACCGTTTTTCCACCGACTATACCAACGTGATCCGCTGCTTCTCCACCACCTTTTAATCAGTAAATTTCTTTTAAATTCAATAGGTTATAGTGCTTATCAACAATTTTTTTCCGCCTAATAATAACCATAACCACTAATCACTCTTCTCTTCATATATATAAACGTTTCAAAGACTACAGATTACACAAACCAAAGCCGACGAACGCTTGTTTATTGAGCCTTCCTCGGATAGAATCCGCGCTCATCCAGATTTGAGGCGTCTGTCCGATACAAACGCCGAACCAACACAGCAGTGAGAATTGATTATGAAAAGAACATTTCAACCCAGTGTTCTGAAGCGCAAGCGTGCTCACGGTTTCCGTGCTCGTATGGCAACCAAAAACGGCCGTAAGATTTTGGCAGCCCGTCGGGCCAAAGGGCGCAAAGTACTGAGCGCTTGAGTACGGGTGTGACTGCGACCCGTGGCCACTCGATCGACCGGGCGACAAACGGTTTCTCGAAACAACGACGTTTGCTCACTTCATCGGATTTCGATCAGGTTTTTAAACGGGTTGCAGTGAAAGCTGGAACCGGTGAATTGTTCCTGCTGGCGAGCCCGTCCCTCTCCGAGCATGCGCCCAGACTCGGGTTCATTATTGCCCGTAAACAAGTTAAACGTGCGGTTGATCGCAACCGGATCAAACGGATTGTGCGTGAGGAATTCCGCACGCTGGGTGAAACCTATCCGGATCTGGACATCATCGTCATGGCCCGTCGAGGCGCTCAACAATTAAGCCGCCAGGCAACTCATGACGCCGCTCAGTACCTGTTTCGGAAGCTCAGTAAACGGTACGCCCAATAGCCGTTTGTCTTGCAACTCAATAGCTCGCAGGTAGCATAGCCTTCGGGTTTAACACGTATTCGATAGGAACCATCATGGATTGGCGACGCGCGCTCCCCATATTAGGTCTGGGTATTGTCAGTTATCTGCTGGTCTTGCAGTGGTCTGAATTTGATACTGCCAGTCGATCACCTGCTACTCCACAGCCAATTGAGGTCTCTGAGTCGGAATCCGCTCCAGAAGCGCCGACTGGCAGCGACACCAGCGATGTAACGTCCGATGCACTGCCAGAATTTCAGGCCGCTGAAAGTGACGCCAGCAGCTCGCCAGCCGAAGCACCTACACTTGACGAAAATGGCGATTCCGAAGCGATCGTTCGCATTGAAACCGATGTGGTGATTGCCCACATTCGTTTGGACACCGGTGACCTGGTTGAATTGGCACTGAAGGACTATCACGTGTCCACTGACGATCCGACGCCACTGCGAATACTCGAAAACAACAGCGGCCGTACTTATATCGCCCAAAGTGGCCTGTTGGACAGTAGCAACCGTGAGATTACTCGCACTGGCCGATTCGTCGCTGACCAGAGCGAATTTACCCTCGACTCAGACGCTGACGAATTGCGAGTGCCATTGCGCCAGACATTGGAAGATGGCACTGAGCTCGTGAAGACTTATGTGTTTCCGCGCAACGATTATGATATCCGTGTCGAATTTGAACTGAGTCAAGCGCAGGATAGCGCCCAGTATTCTCTTTTCGGTCAGATTCGCCGAGACCGCAGTCCTGATACCGCTCAAAGCAGCGGTTTTGCCATGTCCTCCTACTTGGGCGTAGCCACTACGGAAGAAGATGATCGTTACAACAAGATCAGCTTCCGCAATATGGACCGTAATCCACACAGCCATACCAACTACGGCGGCTGGGTTGCGTTTCTGCAGCATTACTTCGTGAGTGCCTGGGTTCCGCCGCAGAACGAGACCCATCGTTATTTTGCCCGCGAAAGTAATGGGCTCTATTACGCCGGGTTCACTTCACCGGCCAGGACGCTGGCGGCCAGTTCATCCCAGACCTGGGAAACAACGCTTTACGTCGGTCCCAAACTCCAGGACCGGTTATCAGAATTGGCTGAACATCTGGCACTGACGGTCGATTTCGGCTGGCTCTGGTGGGCCGCACAACCCTTGTTCCTGCTGATGACCTTTATTCATTCTTATGTGGGCAATTGGGGCTGGACCATTGTCTTGCTGACCCTGTGTGTGAAGACGGTGTTCTTCCCGCTCAGTGCAAAAGCCTATCGATCGATGGCCAAGATGCGCAAGTTCGCGCCGAAGATGCAACAGCTGAAAGAGATGTACGGTGACGACCGCCAGAAAATGGCGCAAGAAACCATGAAGCTGTACAAGAAAGAAAAGATCAATCCCATGGGTGGTTGTTTGCCCATGCTGGTGCAGATGCCGGTGTTCATCGCTTTGTACTGGGTGTTCATGGAAAGCGTGGAACTGCGTCATTCGCCGTTCATATTCTGGATCGAAGACCTGTCATCACGCGATCCGCTGTTCATTCTGCCGCTGATCTTTGGTGCTACCATGTTCCTGCAGATGAAGTTAGGGGCACAGCCAACCGATCCGATGCAGGCGAAAGTGATGAAGTTCCTGCCCATCGGTTTCACCGCCTTCTTCCTGCTGTTCCCGGCTGGTCTGGTACTGTACTGGGTGGTCAACAACAGTCTATCCATTGCGCAACAGCAGTTCATCAACTGGAAAGTCATGCGCGAAGATGACGCCAAAGCAGCGGCGGCGAAAGCCGACAAAGACTGACGACAAACTCGATGGCCACGGTGAACACTGACACCATCTGTGCCATCGCCACACCGCCCGGTCGAGGCGGTGTGGGCATTGTCCGGGTCTCTGGTCCCGACAGTGAACGCATTGGCCGTGTGGTAACCGGACGCGCCCTGAAACCCCGCTACGCACATTATGGCCCCTTCTATGACCACGAGCAGCAGGTACTAGACGAAGGGCTTGCCCTGTTTTTCCCCAATCCGCATTCTTTCACCGGTGAAGACGTCCTTGAGCTTCATGGCCATGGTGGCCCGGTGGTGATGGATCTATTGATTCAGTCCGTGGTCAACAGCGGTGCCCGCCCCGCCCGCCCTGGTGAGTTCAGTGAACGGGCCTTTCTCAATGACAAGCTGGACCTTACCCAGGCCGAAGCCATCGCCGATCTGATTGCGGCGTCCTCTGAACAGGCCGCGCGCAGTGCCGTGCGGTCGTTGCAAGGTGAATTCTCGCGCGCAGTTGCCACCCTGGTCGAGCGGTGCATAGAACTGCGCATTTATGTGGAAGCGGCCATTGATTTTCCCGAAGAGGAAATTGATTTCCTGTCTGATGGCCATGTGGCTTCGGCGTTGGCTGAGTTACACCAGTCGCTGCAGCACACCCTGCGCAGCGCTGAGCGCGGTACATTGCTGCAAGAAGGCATGACGGTGGTGATTGCCGGTCGCCCCAATGCCGGTAAATCGAGTCTGTTAAATGCACTCTCGGGCAGTGAATCCGCCATCGTGACTGACATCGCCGGCACTACCCGTGACAGTCTGCGCGAGTCCATCCAGATTGATGGCTTGCCACTGCACATCATCGATACCGCCGGCCTGCGCGATAACACAGACGACAAAGTGGAAAAGCTGGGGATAGAACGCGCCTGGGCCCATATTCGGGACGCTGACATGGTACTTCTGGTTGTGGATAGCGTGGATAACACCAACGCCGCCGCCCTGCAGGAAGAAAACCCCCTGCTTAAACAGTTACCTTCTGGCGTTCCGGTCATCCTGGTCCGCAACAAGTGCGATCTCAGCAATGAAGCGCACGGTTACATTGACGGTAAACCGGCGACGATTACCCTGAGTGCCACCACTGGCCTTGGCATGGATACCCTGCGCAATTGCCTGAAAGCCACCATGGGTTATGACAGTACCACCGAGGGCGGGTTTATCGCCCGTCGTCGACATCTGCACGCCTTGAAGAATGCCGCCAACAGCCTGGATGCGGCCACGGAACAACTCCACGGCGCGGCGGCTGGAGAACTGGTTGCCGAAGATCTGCGTCAAGCGCAGCAAGCTCTCAATGAGATCACGGGTGAATTTACCTCTGATGACCTGCTGGGTCGAATTTTCAGCAGCTTCTGCATCGGTAAATGATCATTTAGGGCGCAGACCAGATCATAATCCATGTGCCAGCCCCTGTTGTGCCGGATCCGTTGAAGATGTTCAATGTATTGATCGTACCTTGAGTAGTACCCACTGCCACATGACGTCCATTGCGACTGGCCAGGGCTTCTACCATACCGCGGTCACCGTTATTCCCGGTCAGTGTTGCAATAAGCGTGCGTTGTTCAAAGTCCGGGGTGACGGCGATCAGTCCGGTTTCATTGGACACTTGATTACCGGCATTCTGGCCGGATAGTGACAAGTTGGCGCGTTCGGGTAATGCGTCTTGAGCGTTTCCACCCCCGATCAATACTTCACCCGATTCGGTCCGAGTAACCGCTCGAATCTCGAAGCTGCGTGCTGCATTGGCGTCAGCCGATGTATATTGGAACTGGCTGACCCGAGTTTCGCCGTTATTCGGATTCAATTCCGCAAAAAAACCGATACGACCGCTGCCAAAACCGGCGCCGTTGTTCCAACGATCGATAACTACCAGGTTGGGCTCGGATTCGCCCTGCATCTGATCCGGAGCCCTGCGGGTAAAACGGTTATTACCGCCGTCGGTGTGGCCAACAAAAAGAAGCGCGTCGTCTTGATGCTGGACACGTTTGCCGCGTGAGTCAGCGCCCAGATTCAATTCCTGTGCGGCAGAGCACCATAGGTTAAATGACAGCCAATCGCGTTCTGCCTGATCACCCGACAGGTCATAAGACAGCACGAAGGCCGATTGATAGTCGGAACACCGCTGTGCAAAGCCAGTCACGAACAATCTTTGATTGGTGTTGTCGAAGGCGATATCTTCCCAGCTTTCATTGTAGGTACCGCCGCCGATATCACCCCGGGGCAGAGTATAGGATGTTTGCAATTCTCCATTTGCGTTGTAAATCGCGACTTTGGCATCACCATTATCGTTACCCATGACAGCAAAATGACCATTTTGACCCATGGCCAAGCGATAGCCGCTACCGTATTGAGGAGTACGATCCAGTGCCGGCAGCGCGCCAGGAGCGATATGGAACCGTTCTTTATCCGCTGCTGGTGTCAAACCAATCAGACCGAAATCGCCAATCGCCACGAGTTCGCCCGTACTCGGATCCATCACCACTTGATCAATCCTGGATCCCAGCCGGACAGCGCGTTCGATTGTTGCAGGCGAGTGAGCATCAATAATCAGTAACTGACCGGGTGATGAGTCAGAGGCATTCAAAAACCTGATTGTTTCGATGGCATCGACACGACCTGTGAAATTGCCGGCAACTACCACCCTGCCATCGGAATTGATTACTGTGCCAGTCACTGTGTCATCGCTACCACTACTGAGGTAACTGACGGCATCAGCGTTAAGATCACCATCGACAAAACCGCTATCTGACGCCGTGTAATCATCAATAAAAGGCGAAGTGCCCGCAGACTGTTCCTGTTCACCCTCATTATTGTTGGATGATTCGGAGGCGGTGGCATCATCTGTGTCGAACAAATCGTTGCAGCCAACCAGCAGAACAGTCAGGGTAAAAACCACCCAGGTATGCCAACACCGGTTCGAAGCGAGTTTAGTGTCCATGGAATAACCGCTTGGTAGGAAATACGGTCTCAATATGATCAATCAGAAATATCACTGCCAGTGCAATGATTGTGAATCCACCCCTTGAATCCTTCCACCCACTACGACAGTTTCTCTAATTTGCTGCGAGTCCAGATGGCATAAGCAACTCTGACATGTTTCAGAGAACCCTGGTCAGACAGGGCCGTATCATCTAAATAGCAGGACATATATATCTTAAATTCAAGACTTTCTGCTGTTTAATTTGAACACGGTCACAATTTCCGCATCATGCACTTTTAACATCCCAGCAACAAGCTCGATATTAAACCGATATTCTATTTACACCTGTGGAGCGCTCAAGGAATGATTCGACCAGCACTAACCAGACGACTCGCCAAGAAGTCATTATTCGCGCTGGCTACGATCAGTCTGTCGGGATGCATGGACTTTTTTGGTAACTCATCAGAAAGTTCCAGCAGCGATAATGTCAGTGCCGAAGACAGTGCCCCCGCTCAGAATGACAGCAGTGAATTACTGCTTGCTGGCTCTGTGTTCTCGGAGACTGTCACCGGGCCAGGGCGGGTGGAATTCTCCTGGCGGAAAACGGATGCAACACCAGGCCATGTCGAGCCACCCTCGTTCCGGGTTAACGGGTCGACAGTGCGCACCCTGCGCGAACTTGACAACTGGATCGAGGAAACCATTTATCTCCCGGCCGGGACTCATGAGCTGAGCTGGCAAAATCACACTGGAGACTGGTTGCTCAATGCCGATCGCACCAGCACTGACAACGACCAAGTCACCGCGGAAGTGCGCGACAACGCCTTTGCAGAGCAAGGGCAACCTGAGGCCAGACAGTGGCCGGAAGGCTACCAATACTGGTCCGAATTATTCTCCGACAAATCGGATGATGACGATGTGGTGATTGAAGACCAGCAGATTGTCATCATGGACGAACCCGAGGTCACCGTCAGGTCTTTGATGATTCATGGTGAACTTCTTTTTGACGACAGCGACAGCCACCTCAAGGCAGACTGGATTCATGTGCATGGGCCAAATGCCAGACTGGAGATCGGCACATCGGAGAGCCCGATCAGCAGTAACATCCGCATTACGCTGACCGACCCCAGGCACGTCTACCGGGAAATTGTTGAACTGGACAGCGACAAAACCGGCAGCAGCTATGGTCAGGTGCTGTGGCATGTCGACGAGCGGGATGACACCAAGACTGCACAGCGCGGTTTCGGTAATTACAAGGGCCTGATGGTAATGGACGGGGCCACGCTCTCGGTCTACAGCACCAGTGCCTTCAAACGCAGTTGGACGCAACTGGCCGAACCGGCAGAGCCGGGTGACACCAGTTTGACGCTGCTCGACGCCACGGGTTGGGAAGCCGGCGACCGGATTGCCCTGGCGCCCACCGGTTATGTCGCCGGAGAAGCCGAGCAATTGACCATACAATCGGTCGATGGCAAGACACTGTATCTGCAAGAGCCGGTTCAGTACCACCACAGTGCCCTGGTGGAGCACTACCAGGATGCCAGCGGGCGGCATCGTCAGCTCGACATGCGGGCCGAGGTGGGTCTGCTCAGCCGCAACGTGGTGATTGAGGGTGACGACAAGTCCGTCGATCGCGCCTATGGCGCCCACACCATGTTCATGTACCCGTCCACCGTCAACATTTCCGGGCTGGAGTTGCGCCGCTGCGGCCAGCGCGCCAGTCAGGGCCGCTACTGTTCACATTGGCACAGACCTTATGTGGACAACATGGAGGCCATCTACGAAAAACCCGAGTTCCTGGCGCTGTGGGAACGCACCTGGGACAACGCCGACTTCCCGCGCATTCCGGACAGCCTGCCCGAAACCAACCCGGAGCGCTGGCACTGGTACATGGCCGGGCCCAATGGCAATCGGGTTTACAGTCATGCCTCTGAAGAAGACCGGCAAACCATGGATCGTCTGCTGATCGAATCCATCGATGCCACGGGTGACTATATACGCAACAGCAGTATCCATCAGTCGTTCCAGCGTGCGGTCAATCTTCATGGCACCACCGGCGTCGTGGTCGACAACAATGTGGCCTATAACATCAGCAATCATGCATTTGTGCACTCCGAAGATGGTGGCGAATTCGGCAATATCATGAGCCGGAATCTGGCGATTCTGGTGAATAATGTACGTGACGGCATCGATATGGCCTTCAACAACCGGCCGATCACGACGCCCGATGACCTGGACACCGTGCAGCAGGCCTGCTTCGAGAACCTGCGCCAGGTCAACAATCCCAAGTCCCGCTCCTGCCAGGAAGAAAACAAGAGTTCTGCTTTCTGGGGTGAAAACCCGTTCAATACCCTGATCGACAATGTCGCTGCCGGCGTGCGGGAACGGGGCAACGGATTCTTCTATGGTTCCGCTGTGGTGACCCGCACCAACTGGGATGACGAGCGCGGCCTGTATCTGATGAGCGGGCGCGAGGTGCGCGGTGACGGTTGGCGTGACCGCGGCGTCATAGCGCCCGCGCCGATGATATTTGCCAACAACAGGGCGCACACCATTTCAATGACCGATGAAGAGCCAGAGCTGGGCTTTGGCGATCAGAACGTCTATCCGCCGGAAGTGACCGGGATGGGCTTCTTCTTTCGCCGTTTCAGCAGTTCACGTTCCGAGTTCGGACCTGGTGACTTCATTATCCGGGATGTTCAGGGCTATGGGTTCCAGGATCACGGCTTGTGGATCGAGCCGGACATGCATGTGGACGGCTGCGTCATGGGTGCCAGCTACAAGCGCCTGGTGGTGCCGCAGGGCCATCGCAACAATATCGGTATCCGCAACTGCGTTCTGCTCGGCGAAACCACCAGCCCGCAGTTGGCCAGTGGCCGGGACGATGGCGAGGGAGGGCTGACCTATACCGCATTCGGGCCCAATTACGGGCGCTCATCCGATGACTTCCGACCGTTTATTCATGACACCATCATCTACCAGCATGGTGACGGCCTGGAGTTTCTGGACTGGGACGGAGATCTCGACGCTGACAATGTGGATTGGGTACCCCTATCCGACTGAACTGGCGAGCGGTCCCGTGGTCTGCCCTGCTGGTCTCTTTGCTGGCAGGGCTGCCCGGCTGCAGCGCCGAAGGCGATCACAGTCCGCATCAGGCCGCGTCATTGAGTGTACAGAATTACCCCGGCTCGGTGCTTTGGTACAACCCGGGCAATGACGATCAGCGCGTTTCGGGCCGCTCGGTCAGTATCGGGCGGGAAGCCTTCTCGCTGCCCGAATATCAGGTAGCTTTCAATTTGGCGAAATCGTACCTGGCCGCGGCGCCCGTTGGTCGCGGGCATTGTCTGAACGGCGACTTGCCGCTGGCGCTCGTCCCGCGCGACAGCGCCGAACTTCCCCCGGATGAGTCGCTGTCACGACTCTCAGTCGTGTTCTGGGCCAAGTGGCACGACGGCAATCAACCGCTGCTGACCCTCGGGTCAGGTGCCGAGCCCTCGCTACAACTCCGTGCCCGCGACAATCGTGTTGAACTCGAGCAGCACGGGCTGGATGGCCGGTCATCACGCATTACTTCCCACCAACTCGAGCCCGGTCAGTGGCACCATCTGGCGATAACGCTGAATCGCATTGGCCCACCGGAAGCCGAGCGCGGCCTGGTGCTGCACGTGAACGCCGAACGCCAGGGAGATGGCCTGGCCCTGCCCTTTTTTCTCGAGCATTTGCATTTGCGGTTTCAACAACCAAGCGGGCCTGCCAACCCGACCTGCTTCAGTGACATCGTGGTATTGCTCGACCCGATCGCTTCTTCCACTGTGGCTGATTTGTACGAACTTTCAGGACGTCAAGCAGGGGCGTTAACCTTCCCCAACAATACTGACCTACCGAACGGAGAGCCCGGCTCTCAACTGATGAGACACCAGCACTGAAGGTGGTGTGAGTCAGGCGTAACGACAGCGACGTCGCTTCGATCGTTTTTTTTCGGTGTCTGATTGGCCCGTTCATCCTGGCGATAGTCTGCCCCGCCGCTTATGATTGTCTTGACGCAGTTCAAGGAATCCTCTCATGCTCGACGACGTACGCATCCTGTTTGACCCGGGCAGTCAGCTTGCACTCAATCTAATTCTGGCGCTGATGATGTTCGGCGTCTCGCTGGGATTGAAACCGGCCGATTTCCGCCGCGTGGTCGAAATCCCGCGAGCCCCGCTCGTGGGTCTGATCTCTCAGTTCGCCATTTTGCCCGCAGTGACCTGTCTGATCACCCTGCTCATTCCCATGGATCCGGGCATCGCGCTGGGCATGATTCTGGTGGCGTCCTGCCCCGGCGGGTCTTTCTCCAACGTGATGACCTGGTTGTCGCGCGGCAATGTCGCGGTGTCGGTCAGCATGACGGCGACCAGCAGTCTGGCGGCGTTGGTGATGACGCCACTCAATTTTACCTTTTGGGGCAGTGTGAATCCGGCCACCCGGGAATTGCTGGCCAGTATTGCCGTCGATGGCAGTCAGATTCTGGTGTTGATCATTGGGGTGTTGGGCATTCCCTTGTTGTTGGGCATGTTGGCGGGTTATGCCCTGCCTCGCCTGGCGCGACGGGCCGAACCCTGGCTGAAACGCCTGAGTCTGCTGATTTTCCTGGTATTTGTGGGCATTGCCTTTGGTCAGAATGGTGAGCTGTTTCTGCAGTATTTCACGCTGTTTGCTGGTTTCGTGATCCTGCACAACGCGCTGGCACTGTCTCTGGGCTGGGGCGCCGGGCAGTTGATGAATTTGCCACGGGCAGACCGTCGGGCAGTCATGCTCGAAGTGGGCATTCAGAATTCCGGTCTGGGCCTGATCATCCTGTTCAACTTCTTTCCCGAGCAGGGCGGCATGATGATCATCACTGCCTTCTGGGGTGTCTGGCATCTGGTCAGCGGATTGTCGCTGGCCGGGTTCTGGCGGCACCGCGATCAGCGTCGATTGGCTGTCGCCTGACCACATACCGTGGTCTGCAATTGTCGGATGGCTTCCTGGTCGTCGGCGGGTAAATCCTGTGGCCACACCGGCGCGTGAAGGCGCAGTGTCAGGTACTCGGGGTGTCGGCGCAGCAAGCGCAAAACCTGGGCAATCGAGCGCACAATGGGATGCACGGCATGCAGTCGATACACCCAGTTTGGCACGGTCAGTTGAATGGTCACGGGTAAAATGGGCACCTGCGCGGCCCGCGCCATGCGCACCACCCCGGTGCGCCACGGTGGATCCTCGGCAGGCTGTCCCGGCGCCGGCGGCAGGCTCAGTCGCCCGCCCGGTGTAATGATCACCGCCTTGCCCTGCTCAAGCGCCGTGACCGCAGCATGGAATTGTTGTCGGCCATTGGCGGCGCGCTGTCTGGCATCGACTTGCAGGGGAATCAGATGCGGGCGCAGGCGCTCGAAAATGGTCAGGAAGTGCCGTGCCAGCATGGTGAACTCGCGCCCGGATTGTTCGGCCAGACTGGCCAGCGCCAGAGCATCGATCAGCCCATGCGGATGGTTGCCGGCAATCAGCACCCCAGGCGCGGTCAGCCCTTCAAGGTGCTCCATTCCCTCGACGGTTACTGTGACACCCTGATTGGCGAGCAACCGGGTAATCAGCCGACCCGCGCCCTGATCTTCCCGCCAGGCGCGCTCCAGCACCTGATTGCCCTGGTGAATCCCGGCCAGACGGAAGACCACAGCCTTTACCGGCTTTGGCCAATGAGAGAGAAAAGGCTGCATGGCTTGCGTCCCGTCAAAAAACCGCAGCTTAGCCTTGCGCCGATGTGGCGTCCAGTTGATCCAAGCCGCAGTGGGTTGCGTTTAAGCCACTGGTGACTTGCAGAAGCACCCATGTTGTTGAGCAATCAGCTCAACCGTGACCCGGCGGAGGCGGATGACGAATGAGCAAGACCCGACGCAAGGCAGATCTGCCGCAGAAAGTGTGCCCGGTCTGTAATCGGCCGTTCAGTTGGCGCAAGAAATGGGCGCAGCACTGGAACGAAGTGATCTACTGCAGCGAGCGCTGCCGGCGTCAGAAATCTCGTCAGGAGGCCACATCATGAACCAGACTGCCATGGAAATCCGTCTGATTCTGGGCGATCAACTCAACGCCTATCACAGTTGGTTTCAGCGTGTCGATGACCAGGTGCTTTACGTGATGGCGGAGTTGCCGCAGGAAGCCACCTATGTGCGCCATCATGTGCAGAAGGTATTGGCGTTCTGCGCCGCCATGCGGCAGTTTGCCGAGGCGCTGACTCAGGCCGGCCATCGGGTGCACTATGTCACTTTGGATGATGCGGCTGCGCATGCCGACCTGCCCGCCTTGCTGCAGGCGCTTTGTGCCGACACCGGCGCACAACGGCTGAGTTACCAGTACCCGGATGAGTACCGGCTGGACCAGCAGTTGGCGCAGTTGCAGGAGACTCTTGAGATTCCGGTGAGCGCTATCGACAGTGAGCACTTCCTTACCCCGAGAGATGCCTGGCAAAGCTACCCGAACCACCGCATGGAGTTCTTCTATCGCGCCCTGCGCAAGGAATATGGGGTGCTATTGGATCCGCAGGGACAACCCGAGGGCGGGCGCTGGAACTATGACCAGGACAATCGTCAGAAACTGCCCAAAGATGCCGTCTGGCCGGAGCCCTTGTGCTTTGCGCATGATGTGCGGGACCTTCAGGCCATGCTGGCACGCCATGGCATCGACACCCTGGGCACGGTCGATGCCCAGCGTTTGGTCTGGCCGCTGACGCGGCGCGAATCCCGAGCCTTGCTCGACTTCTTTCTGCACCACTGTCTGCCCGATTTCGGACGTTATCAGGATGCGTTGACGCCACGCGATTGGAGCCTGTTCCACAGCCGGCTGTCGTTCAGTCTCAACACCAAGATGTTGCACCCGCTGGAGGTCATTCGCGCCGCCGAGGCCCATTGGCGCGCCCATCAGGAGACCATCACACTGTCCCAGGTCGAGGGCTTTATTCGCCAGATTCTGGGGTGGCGGGAATTTGTTCGAGCACTCTACTGGGCCCACATGCCGGACTATGGATCCCGTAATTTCTTCGGACATCAACGACCATTGCCTGATTATTTCTGGACCGGCAAAACCGATATGGCCTGCATGGCGCACAGCATTGGTCAATCATTGGAATTTGCCTATGCCCATCACATTCAGCGCCTGATGGTGATCGGGAATTTTGCGCTGCTGGCGGGGTTGGATCCGGACGCAGTCGATGATTGGTATCTCGGTATTTATATCGATGCCATTGAGTGGGTCGAATTACCGAATACACGGGGTATGAGCCAGTACGCGGACGGCGGACTGATTGCCAGCAAACCCTATGTATCGTCGGGGCAGTATATTCAGAAAATGGGGGATTACTGCCGTGACTGTCGCTACCAGGTTAAGCAGAAAACTGGCCCGGAAAGCTGCCCGTTCAACAGTTTGTACTGGCACTTTCTGCACCGCCATCGAAATGTTTTGAGTGACAATGCACGACTGAAACTGGTGTATGCCAATTGGGACCGGCAACCTGCCAAGCAACGTGAATACATCCTGGACACCGCACAGCATCACCTGGCGCGTATCAATCAGCTATGACCGCTGAGCATGCCAGCGTTGCACCGACTCAAATAATTGATCAACGGTCACGGCCAATAACCCGATCAAAATGGCTCCTTGCAACGTATAAGCCAAGTTGCCGTTGATCAGGCCTGCGATGACCGGGTCA
>LFIK01001230.1_pt1 | contig 20081 bp, 16 predicted proteins | sample 643401 | NCBI WGS metagenome assembly LFIK01 (sample SAMN03777447, study PRJNA286221) | soda lake metagenome | biome: soda lake; feature: Kulunda steppe; material: water; isolation source: sample T5-Br brine of Lake Tanatar-5 | place: Russia: Kulunda steppe | collected 2010-07
ATCGGGTCGAGGAGCGCATCAACGAGTTTCTGGTCAACCTGCTGCAGGCGGTGGCGCTGGTCTGCCTGGTGATGCTGCTCTTCCTGGGGCTGCGCACCGGGCTGATCGTGGCGAGTCTGGTGCCCTCGGCGATACTGGCCTGCCTGGCCTTCATGGGTCTGTTCGATATCGGCCTGGACCAGGTCTCGTTGGGGGCGCTGATCATCGCGTTGGGCATGCTGGTGGACAACGCCATCGTCATGGTGGAGTCGATCCAGGTCTCGGCCCGGGAGGGCAAGACCGTGCGCCAGGCGGCGCTGGACTCCGCCAAGCAGCTGCGTTTCCCGCTGCTCACCGCCTCTCTGACCACCTCGGCGGCCTTCCTGCCCCAGTTCCTCGCCGTCTCCGACGTGGGCGAGTACACCCGCTCGCTGTTTCAAGTGGTCAGCATCACGCTGCTCTCCTCCTGGCTGCTGTCGCTGACCATGATCCCGCTGCTCTGCGTGGCCTTTATCCGGGTGGAGGAGAAGGGGGGCGATGACCGGGCGGGCGACGCTCGGGCGGACGACGACGAATCGCGCCCCGGCCTGGCGGCGCGCCTGGCCGAACGCATCTACGCCGGCTATGGCCGCCTGCTGCTCACCCTGCTGCGCCACCGCACCCTGACCCTGGCAGCGGTAGGGGGCCTGCTGGCGCTGGCCTGGCTGGGCTACGGGCCCCTGCCCAAGATCTTCTTCCCCCAGGCGGAGCGCACCATCGTCACCGTGGAGCTGCGCCTGCCCTTCTCGGCGCCCATTGAACGCACCCGGGCGGTGGTGGAGGAGATCGAGACGTTTTTGACCGAGGAGATGGCCGCCGAGCGCGACGAGGATGGCGGCTGGACGCGTGACGGGGTCGACCGCTGGGGCAGCTTCATCGGCTTCGGCGGCGATCGCTACATCATCAACCACGCCCCGGAGCCGCCCAGCCCCGAGTACGCCTTCCTGCTGCTCCAGGCCAACCGCTGGGAGGCGGTGGATGAGGTGATCGAACGTCTTGATGGCTGGTTGTCCGGGCGCTTTCCCGACCTGCAGGCCAGCGTCAAGGCGACGAGCTTTGGCCCGCCGGTGACCGTGCCGCTCTCGGTGCGCCTCTCCGGCGACGACGAGGCGACCCTGCGGCGCATCGCCGAGGAGGTGCGTCAGGCGGTGGTCGAGGTGCCGGGGACACGCAACGTGCGCGACGATTGGGGCGCGTGGATCAAGCGCCTGCGCATCGACGTCGACCCGGCCCGAGCGCTGCGGGCCGGCGTCACCGAGCGTGACGTGGCGCTGAGTCTGCAGACGGCGCTCTCCGGGATGACCGTGGGCACCTTTCGCGACGGCGATACCCTGGTGCCCATCCAGCTGCGCAACGAACGCGGCGAGGCGCGCACCCCCGACGACCTGGAGGGCATCACCGTGATGCCTGTTGGCGGCGGGGTGGGTGTGCCGCTGGCCCAGGTCGCCGAAGTGGAGCTCGACTGGGGGCCGGCGCGGATCCTGCGCCGCGACCGCTTCCGTACCATCGCCGTGGAGGCGGAGCTGGCACCGGGCGTCACCGCCGCCGGGGTGGTCGGCGAGCTGCGCCCCTGGCTCGAGGACCAGCAGGCGAACTGGCCGGATGGCGTCTTCTTCGAATTCGGCGGCGAGGTCGAGTCCTCCCGCGTCGCCACGGCCTCCATCGCCGAGAAGCTGCCCATCGGCGCCCTGGTGATCCTGCTGCTGCTGGTGGTGCAGTTCAACTCCCTGCGCCGACCGCTGATCATCCTGGCCACCATCCCGCTGTCGCTGATCGGGGTGATCTTCGGGCTGACGATCACCGGCTCCCACTTCGGCATCATGACCTTCCTGGGCGTGGTGGCGCTGGCGGGGATCGTGATCAACAACGCCATCGTGCTGATCGACCGCATCGACCTGGAGCGTGAGAACGGCTCCCCTCAGGAAGCGATTCTCGAGGCGGGACGACGGCGCCTGCGCCCGGTGCTGATGTCGACCCTGACCACCAGCGGTGGCCTGCTGCCGCTGTGGCTGGGCGGCGGCCTGCTGTGGGCGCCCATGGCCATCGCCATCATCTTCGGACTGCTGGCGGCGGCGCTGATCACCCTCTGCGTGGTGCCGGTGCTCTATTCGCTGCTGATGCGAGTGCCCTTCGAAAGCCGTCGCGACGGCGAGGCGTCGACTGTGTCACGCTGAGGACCCCTTTCCCGGTCGAGGCCTGCACCATGGAGCGTGTCGCCATCTTTGTCGACGTCCAGAACGTCTACTACACCACCCGGGATGCCTTCGGGCGGCACTTCGACTACCACGCTTTCTGGGCACGCTTCGCGGCGGGCCGGGAGGTCGTGATGGCCAACGCCTACGCGGTGGAGCGTGGTGATCCCCGCCAGCAACAGTTTCAGGCCATCCTGCGCAGCATCGGCTTCACCGTGAAGCTCAAGCCCTTCATCCAGCGCAGCGACGGTTCTGCCAAGGGCGACTGGGACGTCGGCATCACCCTGGACGCCATCGAGGCGGGGCCGCTGGTCGATCACCTGGTGCTGGTCTCCGGCGACGGCGACTTCGACCTGCTGGTGAGCCGCCTGCGCGAGCGCTTCGGGGTCAGGGTGACCGTGGTCGGCGTGGCGCCCCTCACCGCCGATTCCCTGGTGCGCGCGGCCAACGACTTCGTGCCCGTCGATGCCTCCCTGCTGCGCTAGCGCCGTCGCCGAACAGGGGATTGACCCGGATGCCTCAACCTTTCATCGTCTCAAGTTGATACACGTCAAGCAGGTCGCTCCGCCCTTGGCTAGGATAAATATAGGAGCCATGCGGCAGAGCGGCTGCAATGACGATGACAATGAGGAGGATGCGCCATGCGATTCCATCAGGTGAAAGAGTTGGTCGAGTGGGCGGCCGGTTACCATCGGCGGCTCGCCGAGCAGTTCACGGCACTGGCCGGCGGTGGCGTGGAGGAGCGGGTACGCATGGCGCTGGAATATCTGGCCGAGCGCGAGCGCAAGCAGGAGAGCGACCTCACCGGCTATCTCGATGACGGCAGCGACCACAGCAAGGTGCTGGAGACCTGGTTCGACGACCCGGCCGACTTTCCCCATCCGCCGGTGCTCGAACGCATTCCCGGCTGCATCGACTGCGAGACCGTGCAGAGCGTGCTCTCCACCGCCTTGACGGCCCACCGTACCCTCCAGGACCTCTATGCCCACCGGGCCGAACTGGCCGGTGGTGACGATGAGCGGGCCTTCTTCGAGGCGCTGGCGAACGGCCACGAGGCAGAGGTGCGGCGCATCGCCCGCGATATCCAACGACTCGAAGACTACTGAGGAGTTCACAATGAGCGAACAGATCCTGTCCCCCAAGATGCTCGGCTACTGGACCGAAGAGACCCTCCAGGAGGTGCCGGACGACTCCGGCATCTACTGCGTCTTTCGTGCCGCCATGGATCCCGAGACCGATGAGATGGACGTTCAGGAACTGCTCTATGTAGGCGAGCATCGCAGTGCACGCTACGGCCTGAAGCATGACGAGCTCCGTGACAGGTGGCGCGCCTTCCCGCAGCCCGACGAGGAGATCTGGTATGCAGTGGGGCTGAGTGGACACGCCAACCGCGAGCGCCTGGCCGCCGCGATGATCAACGCTCACAAGCCGCGCTTCAACGCCGACAGCGAGTATCTCGAACGCTTCCCCTTCGACGCCACCACGGTGCATATCTACGGCAAGAAGCACAAGCTGCAGAGCATCTTCAACGTCGAGCGCCACGACTGAGCGGCTTTTGGTGAGAGGCGCCGGGGACAGGTCGTAGAGGGGGTCCTACGCCAGGGACGGCGTCGATAGCGCCCAGGGAGGGGGTTACAGCGCCCCCTCGTAGACCTGTCGCCGGAACAGCCTCGAGCGATTCGGCCATCTGCAATTGCTCTTTCGAGTTGCGGTGCACAGTGTGACGCGCGGCCATAACCGGTACAATCGCGCCCCTTCCATGCATCAACCGGGCCCACTCCTTGATCTCCACCGCCAACATCACCATGCAGTTCGGGGCCAAGCCCCTGTTCGAGAATGTCTCCATCAAGTTCGGCAACGGCCACCGCTATGGCCTGATCGGCGCCAACGGCTGCGGCAAGTCCACCTTCATGAAGATCCTCGGCGGCGACTTGGAGCCCTCCGGGGGGCAGGTGATGGTCGAGTCCGGCGCCCGGCTCGGCAAGCTGCGCCAGGACCAGTTCGCCTACGAGCAGGAGCGGGTCATCGACACCGTGATCATGGGCAATGTCGAGCTCTCCCAGGTGGCTGTCGAGCGCGAGCGTATCTACTCCCTACCCGAGATGAGTGAAGCGGACGGCATGGCCGTGGCCGATCTGGAGGTGCGCTTCGCCGAACTCGACGGCTATACCGCCGAAGCCCGGGCCGGCGAACTGCTGCTTGGGCTCGGCATCCCTCTCGAGCAGCACACCGGCCCCATGAGCGAGGTGGCGCCGGGCTGGAAACTGCGCGTGCTGCTGGCCCAGGCGCTGTTCGCCGACCCCGATGTTCTCCTGCTCGACGAGCCAACCAACCACCTGGATATCAACACCATCCGCTGGCTGGAGGAGATGCTGAAGGCGCGCAACAGCACCATGATCATCATTTCCCACGATCGCCACTTCCTCAACAGCGTCTGTACCCATATGGCGGACCTGGACTACGGCGAGATTCGGCTATTCCCGGGCAACTACGATGAGTACATGACCGCGGCTACCGCCGCCCGCGAGCGCCAGCACGCCGACAACGCCAAGAAGAAGGCGCAGATCGCCGATCTGCAGGCCTTCGTCAGCCGCTTCTCGGCCAATGCCTCCAAGGCCAAGCAGGCTACCTCCCGGGCGCGCCAGATCGACAAGATCAAGCTCGAGGAGATCAAGCCCTCGAGCCGGGTCAGCCCCTTCATCCGCTTCGAGCAGGCGCGCAAGATCCATCGCAACGCCGTCAACGTCGAGGGGCTCACCCAGGGCTACCCCGGCGAGGCACCGCTGCTGGAGCGCTTCGGCATGACCGTGGAGGCCGGCGAGCGCATCGCCATCATCGGCCCCAACGGCATCGGCAAGACCACCTTGCTGCGCACCCTGGCAGGTGAGCTTGCGCCGCTGGCCGGCAGCGTGAAATGGACCGACAGCGCCGACCTGGGCATCTTCGCCCAGGACCACGCCGACGACTTCGCCAATGAGGCGACCCTGTTCGAGTGGATGGCCCAGTGGACCACCGGCGGTGAGCAGGTGGTCCGCGGCGCCCTGGGCCGGATGCTCTTCTCGAGCGACGACATCGGCAAGTCGGTCAAGGTGATCTCCGGTGGCGAGCAGGGGCGCATGCTGTTCGGCAAGCTGATCCTGACCCGGCCCAACGTGCTGCTGATGGATGAGCCCACCAACCACCTGGACATGGAGTCCATCGAGGCGCTCAACCTGGCCCTCGAGCACTACCCGGGCACCCTGATCTTCGTCAGCCACGACCGCGAGTTTGTCGGCTCCCTGGCCACTCGTATCCTCGACATGAGCGAGACCGGGATCAGCGACTTCAGCGGCAGTTACGACGACTACCTGAGAAGTATGGGCCTGTTCGGCTGAGCCATCGCGCGTGCCGGTGTTCAAGCCTCGAGACTACTTCTCCTCGGTGGTCAGGATTGCCCAGGCGAAGGCGGCGGGGATGGCGGGGTGAATCGGTCGAGTCATGCGGGATTCCTTGTCCATCAGCGGAGAGTCCGGACACGTGAGGCGGTGGGGCCCGCCGTTCACCACAGCCTAGGTGGCACCGCACGGGGTGGCCATGCCCCGGGTCAGCGCAGGCTGCCTTGTGGGACGGGTAACTGACAAGAGGGGGCGGGTGCGCTATAAACGACGGAGAATCTTCCTCTGTTCCAACGCTGAGTGTTATCCCGATGAACCCCCTTTCCCGCCGCCGCTTTACCCTGATGGCCCTGGGCACTCCTCTGGCGCTGCTTGGCACCCAGCCGGCTTTAGCGAACCTGATTGAAACCTTACTGGCGCGAGCTCATGTGCCCCGCCATGACAGCGAGGTGTGGGTGCTCGTGGACGACCGCGAGGCGACCCTGACCGTTTATCGGGGCAATCTGCAGCTCGACAGTTTCGCACCGATCTCGCTCGGGCGAAGCGGCGCCAAGTCTGCGCGGCTGCGCGGCAGTAACGTCACGCCGCTGGGCGAGTTTCGGGTCAATCGCTTCAACCACCAGAGCGACTGGCATATCTTCATCGGGCTTGACTACCCCACGCCGACCCATGCGCGAATGGCGCTGGACGAAGGGGTCTTCACCCAGCAGGACTACGACGACTACTACGACTATTATCGGCGCCAGGGCTATCCGCCCCAGCAGACTGCCCTGGGTGGATTCATCGGTATCCACGGGATCGGCAAGGGCGACTCCGATATCCACGAGCAGTTCCATTGGACCCAGGGGTGCGTGGCGGTGACCGATGAGCAGGTCGAGCGGCTCGCCTCGCTGATCGGCATTGGCACGCGCGTCGTGATCCGCTAGGCTGTTATTTACGCAAGGGATGTTGAAGGCTATGGACAAGCGCCGCTGTCTATAATAAAACAGCGTTTGACTCCTGCGCTAAGCTGCACAAGCCGCAGAGAGACCACCTGCTCGTGCAGGAAGCCTGACTGTCAGGCGTTAATCAATGCAGTACCCAAGGAAGACTCAAGGAGAACACTATGACTCTGAAAACTACTCTTAAGCTGTCCGCCGCCGCCGCCTCGCTGGTTATTCTGGCCGGTTGCGCATCCAGCGGCGCTCTGGAAGAAGTCCGCATGACTGCCGAGTCCGCCCAGGCCGACGCTGCAGAAGCCCGTAGCATCGCTACCCAGGCGCAGAACACCGCCAACCAGGCGCAGCGCGACGCTCAGGCGGCCATGCAGATGTCCGAGCAGAACCGTGACGAAATGAACCGCATGTTCCAGCGTTCCATGCAGAAGTAATTCTGCCGGAGTGCCGGCGCTACCTTCGGGTAGCGGTGGTTCTGCAAGACAAGAAGACCCCGCCTCGGCGGGGTCTTCTTGTCTTCTTGTCTTCTTGTTGGGCTCTTCTTGTTTGTGTGTTACGGCTCGGTGTCTACCGCGAGCTGAGCTCCAGCTCGCCCCCGAACAGGCTCTCTACCTCAGGAGCGGGCGCGGCGGGGGTGGGGGCCTCGTCGGCGGTATGCAGCAGCGAGACGATCATGCCGTCGGGCTGCTCCACCAGTTCGCGTAGCCGGGCGTAGTCCACCGGAGGCTTCGCGTCGCCGAAGGCCCTGGAGACCGTCTCGATGGCATTGAGCAGCGGCTCGAAGCTGCCCTCGTTCTCCTCCAGAGGCGGGAAGGACTGGGCATAGAGGGTGCCATCCGGTGCCCAGCCGGCCTTGAAGGGCTGGTCGATGATGTTGACCCGGGTGCCGCTGGGGACCCGCTCATAGAGCGATTCGATGTCTTCCGGGAACATGCGGATGCAGCCGCGACTGGCGCGCATGCCCACGCCGTCGGGCTGGTTGGTGCCGTGGATCAGGTAGCTGGGAATGCCCAGCAGGATGGCATGGCGGCCCAGCGGGTTGTCCGGGCCGGGGGGCACCACCGCGGGGACCGGCTCGCCGCGGGCGGCCGCTTCGGCTCGCATGGAGCGGGGCGGCGACCAGGCCGGGTCCTTTACCTTTACGGTGGTGCGGGTCACTCCCACCGGGGTACCGAAGCCGTCTCGGCCCACGCTGATCGGGTAGGTTTCCACGATCCCCGGAGCGGAGTAATAGTAGATCCGCATCTCGGAGAGGTTGATCACGATGCCTTCGCGCTCCGCGTCCGGCAGGATGTGACGGTCTGGGATCACGACCTCGGTGCCCTTGAAGGGCGCCCAGATGCTGACATCGGGGTTGGCCATGCGCATGGCTTCATAGCCCGCGTTGTGGGTACGGCCCAGGTCGATCAGTGTGTCACCCTCCTGCACGGTGACCGTGTAGTTCTCGCCAATCACATTGCCCGACTCGGGCAGCGAAAAATGGCCTCGCTGCCTGTCTCGCTCCTCGGCCAGGGCGCCGGTGGCGAGCAGGGCGGAGAGCAGGACAGAGAGGCCCAGGGTGATGGCGCAGCTGACCGTGCGCCTTGCCAGTGTCTTGGTGTTCATCAAGAGCGTTCTTCTCATGTGGGGCGTCGACCCCGTGGTCGACGTCATCCATCGTCAGGTGGCACCCGCCGATCCTTGCCCGGTACCGTCCACTATCGGCGGAAAGCAAACGCCTGCCGGTCAGTATAGATTGCCCCGCGGCTTGCCGGTACACCAGCGCTGCCCGCGCCCCCGGTCTGACGCCTTGGTTCAGGCCGCCTCGGCCTTGCGATTGAGAGTTTCGAGCAGCAGCTCGACGGCCTGGAAGCGGGCCTCTTCGTTTTCCATGGTTGCGTCGAAGCGCAGGGTGTCGGCGCCGTCGAGCCGGTAGCGCGATGGCTCGCGCTGGATCAGTTCCACCAGGGTCAGCGGGTCGACCCGGGTGTGGCCGGCGAAGATCACGCGGCCGCGCTCGGGCCCCGCCTCCAGCTTGACGATACCCAGGCGCTCGGCACGCTGGCGCAGCTTGGTCTGGCGCAGCAGTGTCTTGACCGACGCCGGTAGCAGGCCGAAGCGATCGATCATCTCTACGCGAAGCTCCTTGAGCGCGGCTTCATCGGCGGCGCTTGAGATGCGCTTGTACATCACCAGACGCTGCTGGACGTCATGCAGGTAGTCGTTGGGGATCAGCGCCGGCAGGTTGAGGCTCACTTCGACGCCCTCGTCCAGCGGCGCTTCGATGTTGGGCGTCTTCCCGGCGCGAATCGCCTCTACGGCGCGATCGAGCATCTGCATATAGAGGCCGTAGCCGATCGCCTCCATCTGGCCGCTCTGCTCCTCGCCGAGCAGCTCGCCGGCGCCACGGATCTCCATGTCGTGGCTGGCCAGGGTAAAGCCGGCCCCCAGCGCCTCGGCTCCGGCGATGGCGTCCAGTCGTTTGATGGCATCCTGGGTCATGGTCCTGGGAGGAGGCGTCAGCAGGTAGGCGTAGGCCTGGTGGTGGCTGCGCCCGACGCGGCCGCGAAGCTGATGCAGCTGGGCCAGGCCGAACTTGTCGGCGCGCTCGATCAAAATGGTGTTGGCGCTGGGCACATCGATGCCGGTCTCGATGATGGTGGAGCAGACCAGCACATTGAAGCGCTTGTGGTAGAAGTCCGACATGATGCGCTCGAGTGCCCGTTCCGGCAGCTGGCCATGGGCCACCCCGACCCGCGCGTCGGGTACCAGCTCGCGCAGCGTTTCGGCGGTGGTTTCGATGGTCTTGACCTCGTTGTGGAGGAAGTAGACCTGGCCGCCACGGAGGATCTCGCGCAGGATCGCCTCCTTGATGATCGGCTCCTCGCGGCGCTGCACGAAGGTCTTGACCGACAGGCGCCGCGCCGGGGGGGTGGCGATGATGGAGAGATCACGGATGCCGCTCATCGCCATGTTGAGGGTGCGCGGAATCGGCGTGGCGGTCATGGTCAGGATATCGACCTCGGCGCGCAGGCTCTTCAGCCGCTCCTTCTGCGCCACGCCGAAGCGGTGCTCCTCGTCGATGATCAGCAGGCCCATCTTGGGCAGCTTCATCGACTTGGAGAGCAGCTTGTGGGTGCCGATGACGATATCTGCCCGGCCTTCCTCGATGCGGCCCATGGCGGCTGCCTGGCCCTTCCCGGCGGTGAAGCGCGACACCAGCTCGATGTGTACCGCGGTATCGGCGAAGCGGTCGCGAAAGTTCTCGAAATGCTGACGGGCGAGCAGGGTGGTCGGCACCAGGACCACCACCTGACGCCCGGAGTGCACCGCCAGGAAGGCGGCGCGCATGGCCACCTCGGTCTTGCCGAAGCCCACGTCGCCACACACCACTCGGTCCATGGGCCGCGGCGCGGTCATGTCCTCGATCACAGCGTGAATGGCGGCGCGCTGGTCCGGGGTCTCCTCGAAGGGGAAGCCCGCGGCGAAGCGGGCGTATTCGGCGTCGGGAGGCGCGCAGGCGAAGCCCTCTCGGGCCTCCCGGCGGGCGTAGATGTCGAGGAGCTCGGCGGCGGTGTCGCGGATCTTCTCCGCGGCCCTTCGGCGGGCCTTTGCCCACTGGTCGGAGCCGAGACGGTGCAGCGGGGCGAGTTCGTCGTCGGCACCGGCATAGCGCGATATCAGGTGCAGGCTCTCCACCGGCACATAGAGTCGAGCGCCCTCGGCATACACCAGGGTCACGAACTCCGCGGCCTGGCCGCCGGCTTCCAGGGTCTCCAGCCCCGTGTAGCGGCCCACGCCGTGGGTCTGGTGAACCACCGGAGAGCCGGGACGCAGCTCCGAGAGGTGGCGAATGGCCAGTTCGTCGGCGTCGGTGGCCTTCTCCCGGCGGCGTGTCTGGCGCACCACGTCGCCATAGAGCTCCGACTCGCTGATCACTACCAGGTCGGGCTCGGTCAGCCACAGGCCGGCCTCGAGTTCCCCCTCGGTAATCGCCATGGCGCTATCGGCGGCGAGGAAGTCGGCGAAGTCCGCCACGTGGGGCAGGCTTAGGCGCAGCGGCGCCATGACCTCTTCCAGCGCCTCGCGGCGTCCGCGCGACTCCGCCACGAACAGAACGCGAGCATCGACGTGCTCCTCGAGGAAGCGGGTCAGCGCCGCCAGGGGCTCCTTGCCCCGGGCGTTGATGCCTACCTCTGGCGGGGCCTGGCTGGCGGGTGCGAGGGCGTGGCGGTGCTCGGCATCCTCGGTGAGTGCGACCCGAGGGTGGCGCTTGATGGCGGCGAAGACCTCGGCGACCGGCACGAAGGCGCGGTGGGGCGGCAGCAGCGGTCGAGCGGGGTCGACGCCGAGGTTCTCGTAACGGCTCTCGATGGCCGCCCAGTGGTGATCGGCGGCGCCATGCACGTCGGGCAGCAGCGCGACGCGGGTGCCCTTGGCGAGATGTTCGAAAAGCGTTGCGGTCTCTTCGAAGAAGAGCGGCAGATACTGCTCCAGGCCCGGCGAGGGGATGCCCTTGAGGGCATCCACGTAGAGCGGACACTGACGTGGGTCGACGTCGAACAGCGTCTCGAAGCCCTCACGGAAGCAGGCGATGGCGCTGCGCGACAGCGAGTATTCATGGGCCGGCAGCAGATCGACGCGCTCGACCTTCTCCTGGCTGCGCTGTGTGTCCGGGTCGAAGCGTCGCAGGGTGTCGATTTCGTCATCGAACAGGTCGATGCGCAGCGGGGCATCCGTGCCCATGGGGAAGAGGTCGATGATAGCGCCGCGCAGGGCATACTCGCCGGGTTCAAACACGGTCTCCACTGCCCGGTAACCGGCTCGGGAGAGCGCTTCCCGAAAGCGCTCGCGATCGAGCCGCTGGCCCACCTCCAGGGTGAGTACCCTTCCGGCGATATAGTCCACCGGCGGCAGGCGCTGCATCAGGGTGTTGATCGGCACCAGCACGATGCCATGCTCTCCGTCCTGCAGGCGACGCAGGGTGCGCAGACGCGCCGAAACGATGTCCTGGTGAGGGGAGAAGCTGTCGTAGGGCAGGGTTTCCCAGTCCGGGAAGGGCAGTACCGGCACCCGGCTGTAGAAGGCCAGCTCACTCTCCAGGCGCAGTGCCTGGGCGGTGTCGGCGGTGATCACCAGCAGCGGGGCGTCCTCGGCCAGGCGTGCCAGGGCCAAGGCGGCGGCGCTCCCCTGGGGGGCCTGCCAGTAAAGAGTGTCGCGCACGCCTTCGGGGCGCGGCGGATCCAGCGGCGAGAAGTTGGGCATGATCACGTCGGTCGGCTATCGACGGGCGGGGCCCGCCTGGGTCCTGGGTGGATTCTGAATCACGCATAGTAGCAGATCCCGGCAGCCGACAGATTGGTCGTGGCGAGGTGTGTTCGTGTAATCCCGTTACAGCGGCTGCGACCATCCTTCGATTGACCCGGAGTGCGGGCTCCGGATAATGGCCCGGACCTTCAATCTCACCAGCGAGGCCGCACGTGAGTCAGCAACCCTCCGAAACCGTCTTTCAGGAATGGCACGACAACCAGGCGCTTGCCGAGCAGATGATCCCGATGATCGGCAGCCTCTACCGTCGCAACAACGTCGTGACCACCCTCTATGGGCGGTCGCTCTTCAACCGTAGCGTGATTCGTATCCTGAAGGACCACCGCTATGTGCGGAAGGTTGAAGGGACCGAGCTCTCCGTGCAGGACACCTTTCCGCTGGTCCAGGCCATGGGCGAGCTCAACCTGGCCCCGGCCCACGTGGATGTTGGCAAGCTGGGCGTGGCCTTCAAGAAGCAGGGTGGCGGCGACGCCTTGGCCTTCCTGCGCAAGGAACTGGCCGAAATCGTCGACAAGCACGATGCCAGCGGCAGCAACGGCGAGCCCAAGGACGTGGTGCTCTACGGCTTCGGGCGTATCGGCCGCATCCTGGCACGGGTGCTGGTGGAGAAGGCCGGCGGCGGCAACCTGCTGCGCCTGCGTGCCATCGTGGTGCGCGGCCGCGGTGATATCGCCAAGGACCTGGAGAAGCGCGCCAGCCTGCTGCGCCGGGACTCCGTCCATGGGCCCTTCAACGGCACCATCAGTATCGACGTGGAAGCCCGCACCCTCACCGCCAACGGCAACGTCATCCAGGTGATCTATGCCGATTCGCCTGCGGAGATCGATTACACCGTCTACGGCATCGATAACGCCGTGGTGGTGGACAACACCGGCATCTGGCGCGACGAGGCTGGCCTCGGCCAGCACCTGGCGTGCAAGGGAGTGGCCAAGGCGCTGCTCACCGCGCCGGGCAAGGGCGATATCAAGAACATCGTCTTCGGCATCAACCATGATGACCTGAGCAGCGACGATCGCACTATCTCCGCGGCTTCCTGTACCACCAACGCCATCGTACCGGTGCTCAAGGTGCTCAATGACGAGTTCGGCGTCGAGCATGGCCACGTGGAGACGGTGCACAGCTACACCAACGACCAGAACCTGATCGACAACTACCACAAGGGTGATCGCCGCGGCCGCAGTGCGCCGCTGAACATGGTGCTCACCGAGACCGGCGCCGCCAAGGCGGTAGCCAAGGCCCTGCCGGAATTCACCGGAAAGCTAACCGGCAACGCTATTCGCGTGCCGACCCCCAATGTCTCTATGGCGATTCTCAACCTGCGCCTGGAAAAGGACACCGACGCCGAGGCCCTCAACGACTTCCTGCGCCGCATGTCCCTGGATTCTCCGTTCCAGAAGCAGATCGACTACGTCGACTCCCCTGAAGTGGTCTCTACCGACTTCGTCGGTAACCGTCATGCCGGCATCGTTGATGCCAAGGCGACCATCGCCAACGGCAAGAACGCGGTGCTCTACGTCTGGTACGACAACGAGTTTGGCTACAGCTGTCAGGTCGTGCGCATTCTTCAGCACATGTCCAACGTTCACTTCCTCAAACTGCCGCGCGCCAGCGACTGAGGCCCGGCTGAAGGCCTCCCGTGACGAGGAACCCCGCAGGCTCAGCCCGCGGGGTTCCTTCGTTTTTGGCCGCTGCATCTCGGGTAGGCGACCGATGGCATGGCCCTGCGGCATTTACACCCTTGCCCCACGCCATGAGTTGCGACCTTCGCTCAGGTGGTCATTTACCGGCCTTGTCTTTATAATGTACGAGATTTTCAGGGTGGTTCGAGCCAGGCTCGGGCCGAATCCTCCATCTATCCGATCCATCAACTGGGCGAGACTATGATCGAAGTCAAGAAAGGCCTGGATCTCCCCATCACGGGGGCGCCCGAGCAGCGCATCGAGGATGCGCGCCCGGTGCGCCACGTGGCGGTCCTGGGAACCGACTACGTCGGCATGAAGCCGACCATGGAGGTCAAGGAGGGAGAGAAGGTAAAGTTGGGTCAGCTGATCTTTACCGACAAGAAGATCGATGGTGTGCGTTTCACCGCGCCGGCAGCTGGCGAGGTGGTTGCCATCAACCGCGGCGAGAAGCGTCGTCTGCTCTCGGTGGTGATCAAAGTCGACGAGACTGAGGAAGCCGTCGAGTTCAAGGCCCACGGCCGTGACGCGCTAGAAGGCCTGGAGCGTCAGGCGGTGGTCGATCAGCTGGTCGAGTCGGGCCTCTGGACTGCCCTGCGCACCCGCCCCTACTCGCGTACGCCGGAGATCGATGGCACTCCGACGGATATCTTCGTGACCGCCGTGGATACCCACCCGCTGTGCCCCGATCCCGCCATGATCATCAACGAACAGGCCGAGGCCTTCGAAGACGGCCTCAAGGTGCTGGCGCGCCTGACCGAAGGCAAGGTCTACCTGTGTACCGGCGCCAACGCCGATATCCCTGGCGGTGACGTGAAGGGCGTGCAGGTCGAGGAGTTCGGCGGCCCGCACCCGGCCGGTCTCGTCGGCACCCACATCCACTTCCTCTCGCCGGTGAACCTGCGCAAGCGCGTCTGGCACATCGGCTACCAGGATGTCATCGCCTTCGGCAAGCTGTTTGCCGAGGGCAAGCTAGAGATGAGCCGAGTGGTGGCCGTGGGCGGCCCGCGTGCCGAGAATCCGAGGTTGCTGCGCACTCGCATCGGTGCCAGCACCGAGGAACTGCTGGATGGTGAAGTTGTCGATCTAGAGAGCACCCGCGTTATCTCCGGTTCGGTCTTCGCCGGTTCAGCCTGTGAAGGCAGCCTGCGCTACCTGGGCCGCTTCCATCAGCAGTTCAGTCTCCTCGAGGAGGGCAACAAGCGCCTGTTCATGGGATGGCTGTCTCCGGGCAAGGATCGTCATTCGGTGATGGGCATTTACGTCTCCAGGTTGACCGGTCTCAAGGATTACGCGCCGACGACCTCCACCAATGGCTCCGAACGCGCCATGGTGCCGGTAGGCGCCTACGAGACCGTGATGCCGCTGGATATTCTCCCCACCCAGCTGCTGCGTTCGCTGATCGTGGGTGACATCGAGACTGCCATGCAGCTCGGATGTCTGGAGCTGGATGAAGAGGACCTGGCCCTGTGTACCTACGCGTGCCCGGGCAAGTACGAATATGGTCCCATCCTGCGTGACAATCTCACCCTGATCGAGAAAGAGGCCTGATCATGCCAATTCGACAGACACTTGACAGTTTCGAGCCCCACTTCCACAAGGGTGGTAAGTACGAGAAGTTCTATCCCCTCTATGAGGCGGTGGACACTATCTTTTACTCGCCGCCCAACGTGGCCAAGACTACCGCACACGTGCGTGACGGGGTCGACCTCAAGCGCATCATGATCACCGTCTGGATGTGTACCTTCCCGGCGATGCTCTTCGGGATGTGGAATGCCGGCTGGCAGGCCAACACCGCCATCGACGCAGGCTATGGTTCCATGGCCGGCTGGCGCGAGGCGATCATGATGATCCTGGCGTCAGGACATGATCCCGGCAGTCTCTGGGCCAATTTCGTGCTTGGCGCGACCTATTTCCTGCCGATCTACCTGGTGACCTTCGCCGTGGGCGGCTTTTGGGAAGTGTTGTTCGCGGTCAAGCGCGGCCATGAGGTCAACGAAGGCTTCTTCGTCACCTCCGTGCTCTACGCCCTGATCCTGCCGGCGACCATCCCGCTGTGGCAGGTGGCGCTGGGCATCACTTTCGGCATCGTAATCGGCAAGGAAATCTTCGGCGGTACCGGCAAGAACTTCCTTAACCCGGCGCTGACCGGTCGCGCTTTCCTCTACTTCGCTTATCCGGCACAAATTTCCGGTGATGCGGTGTGGGTGGCGGCCGACGGCTATTCCGGCGCGACCGCGCTCTCCATCGCTTACCAGGACGGTATGGCTTCCTTGGCCAGTACCTTCAGCTGGTGGGATGCCTTCCTCGGCTTCGTTCCCGGCTCGGTGGGTGAGACCTCGACACTGGCGATCCTGATCGGTGCAGTGGTGCTGCTCTTGACCCGCATCGCCTCGTGGCGAATTATGCTCGGGGTTTTCCTCGGCATGGTGGCGACCAGCGCGCTGTTCAACCTGATCGGCTCCGACAGCAACCCGATGTTCGCCATGCCATGGTACTGGCACCTGGTCGTCGGCGGCTTCGCCTTCGGCATGGTGTTCATGGCCACCGACCCGGTGTCGTCCGCCATGACCAACCAGGGGCGCCTGCTGTTCGGCGTGCTGATCGGCCTCATGACCGTGCTGATCCGTGTCGTTAACCCCGCGTTCCCCGAGGGCATCATGCTGGCGATCCTGTTTGCCAACTTGTTCGCCCCGCTGATCGACCACATGTTCGTACAGGCCAACATCAAGCGCCGCATGCAGCGCAACGGTGTGCTGGCCGAGGAGACTGCCTGATGGCACAGAGTAACAACTCCATCAAGAAGATCCTGGGGGTGGCGTTCGCACTTTGCATCGTGTGTTCGGTTATCGTCTCCACCGCCGCGGTGGCGCTGCGTCCCATGCAGCAGCTCAACCAGGAACTCGACCGCAAGACCAACGTCCTGCGCGTCGCCAACCTCTACGACAGCGGCATGGATGTGGAAGCGGCCTTCCGCGAGATTACCGCGCGAGTTGTCGATGCGCGTACCGGCGAGTACACCGATCAGTTCGACGCGGACACTTTCGATCACTTCGAGGCTCGTCGTGATCCGGCCACCGGGCGGACGCTCTCCGGTGATCGCGATATCGCCGGCCTCTCTCGGGTCGAGAACTATGTCACCGTCTATCTGGTCGGTGACCCCAACGACCCCGATCAGATCATCCTGCCCATCCGTGGTCAGGGTCTGTGGGGCCTGATGCGCGGCTACCTCGCTGTCGAAGGTGACGGTAACACCATCGTCGGCATTACCTACTACGAACACAGCGAGACTCCTGGCCTGGGTGCCGAGGTCAACAACCCGCGCTGGCAGGCGCTCTGGGAAGGTAAGCAGATCTTCGACGAAGAGGGTGATCTGAATCCGGCCATCCGTGTGGTCAAGGGCAGCGGTAGTAATGATTACGAGGTCGATGGCCTCTCCGGTGCCACCCTGACCGCCAATGGCGTCACCAACATGTTGCAGTTCTGGCTGAGCCCGGAAGGCTTCGGCGAGTACCTGGCCATGTTCCGCAGCGGCGTCGATCAGGATGACGCCCAACACGCCGACGTCGAATTCGAAGTGGAAGGAGCCTGATCATGGCGGATGCATCTCCGAAAAGCGTCCTCACGGCGCCGGTCTTCAAGAACAACCCCATCGCGCTGCAGGTGCTCGGCATCTGCTCCGCCCTGGCGGTAACGACCAGCATGAGCGTGTCGCTGGTCATGACCCTGGCGGTTATCTTCGTCTGTGCCTTCTCGAACCTGTTCGTGTCGCTGATCCGGAACCATATTCCGTCGTCCATCCGCATTATCGTGCAGATGACCATCATCGCCTCGCTGGTGATCGTGGTGGATCAGATTCTCAAGGCTTACGCCTATGAGATGTCCAAGCAGCTCTCGGTGTTCGTGGGTCTGATCATCACCAACTGCATCATCATGGGGCGTGCGGAAGGCTTCGCGATGCAGAACAGCCCGAAGATGTCCTTCATCGACGGCATCGGTAACGGCGTCGGCTACGGCTTGATCCTGATGATCGTCGGCTTCTTCCGCGAGCTGTTCGGCTCCGGCAGCGTCTTCGGCTTCACTGTGCTGCAGCCGGTTCAGGATGGTGGCTGGTACGTACCCAACGGCCTTTTGCTGCTGCCGCCGTCCGCGTTCTTCATCATCGGCCTGATTATCTGGGTGCTGCGCAGCATGAACCCGGAGCAGATCGAGGAGAACGAGTTCCAGATGAAGCACAACACCGAACCGAAGGAGGCGGTGTAACATGGAACACTATCTAAGCCTGTTTGTTGCCTCGGTCTTTGTAGAGAACCTGGCCCTGGCATTCTTCCTCGGGATGTGCACCTTCCTGGCCGTGTCCAAGAAGGTCTCTGCGGCCTTCGGTCTGGGCATCGCGGTCATCGTGGTGTTGACCATCTCGGTGCCGGTTAACAACATCATTTTTAACGTGCTGCTTGCCGAAGGAGCGCTCTCCTGGACCGGCATCAGCGGTGCCGAGAACATCGATCTATCCTTCCTGGGCCTGCTCAGCTACATCGGCGTCATCGCCGCGCTGGTGCAGATCCTCGAGATGTTTCTCGACAAGTATGTGCCCGTGCTCTACAACGCGCTGGGTGTGTTCCTGCCGCTGATCACCGTGAACTGCGCCATCCTCGGTGGCGTGCTGTTCATGGTCGAACGTAACTACAACTTCGGCGAGTCAGTGGTCTATGGTCTCGGCTCCGGGGTTGGCTGGGCGCTGGCCATCACGGCCCTGGCAGGCATCCGCGAGAAGCTGAAGTACAGCGACGTTCCCGGCTCCCTGCAGGGCCTGGGCATCACCTTCATCACCGTGGGTCTGATGTCGCTGGGCTTCATGTCCTTCTCTGGCATCCAGCTCTGAGGCAGTTCGTGTTTACCCGGTGGCCTGCCGCCGGGTACCCGACAACCTGAAGCAATAGGAAACCGACATGGTTGAAACATCCGTCATCTTGCTTGGTGTGGTCATGTTCACCGTGATCGTCATCGGTCTGACCGTGGTGATCCTGGCTGCCCGCAGCAAGCTCGTCAGCACCGGGGACGTGACCATCGAGGTCAACGGCGACCCCGAACACACCATGACCACTCAGGCCGGCGGCAAGCTGCTCAATACCCTGGCGGCCAACGGCATCTTCCTCTCTTCCGCCTGCGGCGGCGGCGGCTCCTGCGCCCAGTGCAAGTGCCGCGTGGAAGAGGGTGGCGGCGCCATCCTGCCCACCGAGGAGTCCCACTTCACCATGCGCGAGAAGAAGGAGGGCTGGCGCCTCTCCTGTCAGGTGCCGGTGAAGCAGGACATGAAGGTCGAGGTGCCCGAGGAGGTCTTCGGCGTCAAGCAGTGGGAGTGCGAGGTCATCTCCAATCCCAACGTCGCCACCTTCATCAAGGAGCTCAACCTCAAGCTCCCCGAGGGCGAGAACGTGGACTTCCGCGCCGGCGGCTACGTGCAGCTGGTGGCACCGCCCTATGACATCAAGTTCTCCGACTTCGATATCGAGGAGGAGTATCGGGGTGACTGGGAGAAGTTTGACCTGTTCAAGATCTCCCACAAGAACGACGAGGAAATCATTCGCGCCTACTCCATGGCCAACTACCCGGAAGAAGTGGGTATCCTCAAGTTCAACATCCGTATCGCCACGCCGCCGCCCAACACCAACCACCCGCCGGGCCTGATGTCCACCTACGTCTTCAATCTGAAGCCGGGTGACAAGGTCACGGTGATGGGGCCCTTCGGCGAGTTCTTCGCCAGGGATACCGACGCCGAGATGGTCTTAGTCGGCGGCGGTGCGGGCATGGCGCCGATGCGCAGCCACATCTTCGACCAGCTCAAGCGCCTCAAGTCGTCGCGCAAGATCTCGTTCTGGTACGGTGCGCGCTCCTGGCGCGAGACCTTCTATAACGAGGAGTACGACCAGCTGGCCGAGGAGTTCCCCAACTTCGAGTGGCACCTGGCGCTCTCCGATCCGCTGCCCGAGGACAACTGGGATGGCCCCACCGGCTTCATCCACAACGTGCTCTATGAGAACTACCTCAAGGACCATCCGGCCCCCGAGGACTGTGAGTACTACATGTGTGGGCCGCCCATGATGAACGCCTCGGTGATCAAGCTGCTGCTGGATCTGGGCGTTGAACCCGAGAACATTCTGCTGGACGACTTCGGCGGGTGATCTCGCTCGCCGTGAGGCGATACCCGGGGCTGGCCATGCGGCCAGCCCTCTTTCTATTCACCCTGCTGATGCCGGTCCTGCTGGTGGGCTGTCGTCAGCATGGGGAGTGGTTTCAGCTCGAGGGCGTGGCCCTCGATACCGGCTACCACATCACGCTGAATGGCGATCTGGGGGAGGGCGACGCTCTCCTGGTCGAGGCCGCCATCCAGGGTGAGCTGGCCAGCCTGGATAGTGAGTTGGCGTTTTTGCAGGCGTTCATGAGTCGCCCCCCGCTGCCGCGGCCACTGGCTCCCGCGGAGGCTGCCGGCGACGAGAGACGCCTTGAGCCCCTGAGCGAGCACCTGCATGCCCAGGCGGTGGATCGCCTGTTCCGGGTTCTCGATGACTTCGGCAT
>LFIK01001233.1_pt1 | contig 20075 bp, 18 predicted proteins | sample 643401 | NCBI WGS metagenome assembly LFIK01 (sample SAMN03777447, study PRJNA286221) | soda lake metagenome | biome: soda lake; feature: Kulunda steppe; material: water; isolation source: sample T5-Br brine of Lake Tanatar-5 | place: Russia: Kulunda steppe | collected 2010-07
CCGGAGCAGGTGCGCTATTCGCCTGCCGGAGACCGGCTGGTGTCATATGGCACCTCCAGCTACGGCTATGACGTGCGCTGCGCTCCCGAGTTCAAGGTGTTCACCAACATCCACTCGGCAATGGTGGACCCGAAGGCCTTCGATGAACGCAGTTTCGTCGACATCCGGGGCGATGCCTGCATCATTCCGCCCAACAGCTTTGCGCTGGCCAGGACGATCGAGTACTTCCGTATCCCGGCCAACGTGCTGGTGTTGTGCGTGGGCAAGTCGACCTATGCCCGTTGCGGCATCATCGTCAATGTCACGCCGCTGGAGCCGGCCTGGGAAGGGCACGTGACGCTGGAGTTTTCCAACACCACCAATCTGCCGGCCAAGATCTATGCCCATGAGGGTGTGGCCCAGATGCTGTTCTTCGAATCCGACGAATATTGCTCGGTGACCTACCGGGATCGTGGCGGCAAGTATCAGGGCCAGCGCGGGGTGACGCTGCCCCTGACCTGACTGGGAGAGGCGGCAGTTGCCGGCGCTGCACTCTGATCAGTAGTCCTCGAGCGACAGGGTCAGCAGCCGGCCGTCGTCGTGTTCCAGCTTCACCAGCAGGTAGTCGTGCTCGCGGGCGACCCAGACGCGGGTCTGGTCGTCGCCCTGTTCGCGGACGCGTTCGAGCTTCAGGGTCCGGAAGCTGCCCGCCGGCACGTCGATGTCTTCCTCGCCGATGACCTCGAACAGATAGACGTCCGGCTCGCCGCCGTTGCTGACCGGGTACTCGAAGCGATCCCCGGCCTCGACGTCGTTCAGCATCAGCTCCCGCTGCATGGCCAGCTGCCAGCTGACCGGATCGTAGATCAGTTCCTCGAAGTCGTGCTCGTCCTGGCGGTCATGACGGAAGATCCGGCGCGCGTCCCAGTCGAAGGTGACATCGCGCTCGCGGCTGCCCGCAATGCCGCTGCGGTCGTAGGTGTAGTGCCTTGAACGCAGTATGCCGTCTTCGCCCTGTTCAAAGGTGGAGGTCTCCTGCAACCGGATCATGAAGGCGCGAACCCGGGCACGGAAGTACCAGCTGCCGTCATCCTGCTGCTCCAGGCTGCGGGTGCCGGTTGCCGTGAACGGGACGCCCTGATAGCGCACCCGGTAGCTGGCCGAGAACGGGGTGGGGGACCATTCCGAGATGGTGCCAGTGTCGTTGCCGTCGGCGCTGGCTTCAGGTCGGGCCTCATCGGCCGCCGGGTCGGCATCGCTGTCGTGGGTACCGTCATGGGCACTGTCGTGGACACCCTGATCATGAGCGGCTTCAGCAGCTTCGGCGTCCATGTCGTCCGCCACCGATGAGGTGGCCTTCGCGTCATCGGGGTCCGCGTCCCTGTCCCTGTAATCGTGACTCTTGGCGTCGGCAGGCTGGGCCAGCGCCAGGGCAAGCAGCAACAGCAACGCTTTCATGTCTCAGTCCTCCAGACCGGTCTCCGTCGCCGACAGTCGGAAGCGGTGACCCCGAGGTGGCAACAATGCGCCATCCAGTCGTACCGAATCCGGTCGCAACTGTAAACGACCGGCTGCATACCATCTTAAGACTTGTGGGTAGAGCAGATGTTCCGCCCGCTGGACGCGGGCAGCCAGCCGTTCCGGATCATCCTCCTCCAGCACGGGTACCTGCGCCTGGGCGATCACCGGCCCTGCATCCAGCTCCGGTACCACCACGTGGACACTGGTGCCATGGACTGCATGGCCTGCCGCAAGGGCGCGGGCGTGGGTGTCCAGGCCCCGAAAATCCGGCAGCAACGAAGGGTGGATGTTGAGCAGGGCGGGACTGTAGCGGGTCACGAAGGTCGGGGTCAGGATGCGCATGAAGCCAGCCAGCACCAGCAGGTCCGGCTGCAGGCGATCGATGGTTGCTGCCAGTTGCCGCTCGAAGGTCGGTCGGTCCGGGTGGGCGCGATGATCCACGCACTCCGCCGGCACCCCGGCAGCCGCCGCCCGCTCCAGCCCGGCTGCGGCAGGTCGGTTGCTGATCACGCCGACCACCCGGGCCGGTACGTCGGTGGGCTGGTGTACCTGCTGCAGGATAGCGTCCAGGTTGCTGCCCCGCCCGGACAGCAACACGACGATGCGGCAGGCCATGCTCAGCCCCAGCTGCCCTGGACGTCGGGCGCTCCGTCGGCAGGAACGCGCAGGTGGGCATGATCCGGACGGGCACTGTCGGTAGTCACGACCTGGCCCAGCTCCCAGACATGCTCGCCGGCCTCGGCCAGGCACGCCAGCGCGGCATCCGTATCGGCCTCTGAGACGATCACGACGAAGCCGACGCCACAGTTGAAGGTGCGCAGCAGCTCCAGGTCGGCGATGCCGCCGGCCTGCTGCAACCAGGCGAACACGTCGGGCAGTGACCAGCTGCTCAGGTCGATGTCGAATGCCAGCCCGTCGGCGCGATCGCGCGGGCAGATCCGGGGCAGGTTCTCGGGCAGTCCGCCACCGGTGATGTGGCACATGGCCCGGACCCGACAATCCGAATCCAGCAGCTGCCGGATGGCGCTGACATAGATGCGGGTGGGCGCCAGCAGTTGCTCCAGCAGTTCCTTCTCGCGCCCCAGGTCGACACCGGATTCCGCCAGGATGCGCCTGATCAGCGAATAGCCGTTGGAATGCGGGCCGCTGGAGGCCAGCCCCAGGATGCGATCGCCGGGTTGCAGCTCGGCGCCGCGCAGGATCTCGCTCTGCTCGACCACCCCCACACAGAAGCCTGCCAGGTCGTAGTCGCCTGGTGCGTAGAAGCCGGGCATCTCCGCGGTCTCGCCCCCGGCCAGGGCGCAGCCGGCGTACTCGCAGCCGCGCGCGATGCCGGTGATGACTCGGGCTGCGGTGTCCACGTCCAGGCTGGAGGTGGCGTAGTAGTCCAGGAACAGCAGTGGCTCGGCGCCGGTGACCAGTACGTCGTTGACGCACATGGCGACCAGGTCCTGACCCACGTCATCATGGCGATCATGGTCGATGGCGAGCTTGAGCTTGGTCCCGACGCCGTCGGTGCCGGTGACCAGCACAGGCTGACGATACCGCTCTGGTACCCGTGTCAGGGCGGCGAAGCCGCCCAGGCCATCGAGCATTTCCGGCCGTCGGGTCCGCTCGGCTGCCGGGGCAATGCGCTTGACCAGGGCGTTGCCGGCATCGATGTCGACACCGGCGTCGCGGTAGGTGAGGCCGTTCCGGCCGGAAGAGGAATCGCTCAACTTGCGGGCTCCTGTGGGCGAACTTGCTCAGCACATCCGCGCAGCCATCGGTTACACTGGCGCGGATGCAGAGGGAGTGCAGATGGTAGCAGAAACCGCCCCTTCACCGCGCCTGCTGGCCCGCAGCCTGTGCTGCTGGCTGTTGTGCTGTGGCCTCTGGTGGCTGGCTCCGGCGGGCATGGCAATGGACCCGTGGCAGGTCAGTGTACCGGTGCCGGATCAGAGTCAGGCCACCCGCCGTGATGCCGAGCGGCAGGCACTGCAACGGGTGCTGGAACGACTGACGGCCGAGGACGACCTGCTGGAGCGGTCCGAGATCCGGGACGCGCTGCGCCAGCCTGGCGACTATTTCCAGCGCTCGGGCTTTGCGCGGGTCCGGGATCCGGAGCTGGCCGAACTGCATCCGGATGCGCGCTGGCTGCTCGAACTGCAGGCGGATCGGGAAGCGGTGCTGTCCCTGCTGGGCGCGGCCAGGGTGCCGGCGTGGACGGGTCGGCGACCGGAAGTGCTGGTGCTGATGCTGCGCGAGGCGCCCGATGGCGAGCGCGAGCTGCTGGCGCCCGATACCACGGCAATGCGCAACCTGCGGCGCACCGCACGTGAGCTGGCGGTGCCGCTGGCGGTTCCCATGCTCGATCTGGAAGACACCCTGAACGCGGACATCGGTGCCCTCTGGGCGCGGTTCCAGGATGCCACCGAACCCTTTGCCCGCCGCTATGAGCCGGACGGGGTGCTGGTGGTGCGCCTGTACCAGGATGCCCTGGGTCGCTGGCGTGGTGACTGGACCGGCGAGGTGGCCGGTCGTGAAGTGGAAGGCGGCGCCGAGCTGGACAGCCCGGAGCAGGCCGGCGATCTGGTGGCGCGAGCCCTGCTGCAGCGACTGGCCTCCCGCTTCGCCCTGCAGGTGGGTACCGGTGAAGGCGAGGGCGAATGGCTGTGGATGCAGGTGGATGGTCTGGCTGACACCATGGCCTACGCGGGCATGATGCGTTATCTGGACGAACTGTCGGCGGTGGCCGAAGTGCGACTGGTGGAAGTCCAGGGCAGTTCGGTGCTGCTGCAGGTGCAGAGTGCGGATGCCATCCCCAGGCTGCTGGAAGTCCTGCGGCTGGAACAACGGCTGGCGCCGGCGGAGCAGCCCCAGTCCACCGGCGGAGGCCAGCTCTGGCGTGCCTGGTGGCGTGCGGGGCAGTCATGACCTGCACCGATGCCACCGACAGGCCGGCCCAGCTGCCGCTGGGCGTGCGGCTGCGTGATGAAGCCACCTTTGCCGGCTACGAGCCGGGCTGCAATGGCGAGCCGCTGGCCTGGCTGCAGCGGCGCATCGGTGCCGGTGCGGAGCGATGCTGGCTCTGGGGCAGCACCGGTGTCGGCCGTACCCATCTGCTGCAGGCCAGCTGTCGTCAGGCCGTTGCAGCGGATCTGCGTGCCATCTACCTGACGCCCGATACCATAGGTCCGGCCCCCCAGGCGGTGCTGGACGGTCTGGAGCACTGCGATCTGGTAGCACTGGATGATGTGGCGGAACTGGCCGGGGTGCGTGCTGCCGAGGTGGCGCTGTTCGACCTCTGCAACCGGTTGGCGGAGCGGGGCGGCCTGCTGCTGTTGGCGGCGGATGCGCCGCCGCTGGAGCCGCGCTGGAGCTTGCCTGACCTGGCCTCGCGGCTGGCGGCGGCGACCGTCTTCCGGCTGCGCCCCCTGTCGGATCAGGACAAGCTCGCGGCACTGCAGCGTCGCGCCGAGCTGCGGGGCATGGCGTTGCCGCAGCGCACCGCCGAGTTCATTCTGGGCCGCGCTGACCGCAGTCCCCAGGCCCTGTTCCAGCTGCTGGACCGGCTTGACCAGGCCTCACTGGCTGCCCAGCGTCGGCTGACGGTGCCGTTCGTGCGCTCGGTGCTTGCCAGTCACGGGGAGGCCTGAATTGCCCAGAATCCTGTTTACCGGGGGTGGCACCGCCGGGCATGTAACGCCGAGTCTGCCACTGATATCGAGGCTGCGCAGCCAGGGCTGGGACGTCCAGTATGCCGGCTCCCGTGCGGGCATCGAGCGCGATCTGATCGTCTCTACCGGCATTCCCTATCACGGGCTGGCTACCGGCAAGCTGCGCCGCTACCTGTCCTGGCAGAATCTGCTGGACGTGGGTCGGGTACTGGCCGGCGTCTGGCAGGGCTGGCGGTTGTGCCGGCGCCTGCAGCCGGACGTGGTATTTTCCAAGGGCGGATTCGTTTCGGTGCCGGTGGTGGCGGGCGCCTGGCTGGCGCGCGTGCCGGTCATTGCCCACGAGTCGGATCTGACACCTGGCCTGGCCACCCGGCTGGTGGCGCCACTGGTCGACACGGTCTGCACCACCTTTCCCGAGACACGCGTGCCGCGCGCCCGGCAGCAGCTGCATGCGGGCACGCCCCTGCGGGATGGCCTGCTGTCGGGGGATCGGGCGCGCGGCCTGGCCCATGCCGGTCTGGAAGGTCGGCGGCCGGTGCTCATGGTTGTGGGTGGCAGTCTGGGATCCTGGTCCCTCAACCGGGTGGTCCGGGACAGCCTGCCGCGGCTGCTGGAGCGGTTCGAGATCATCCACGTCTGTGGGCGCGGCAATCTGGTACCAGAGCTGGAGCCCACGCCGGGTTACGCCCAGTTCGAATTCGTCACCGACCCTTATGCGGATCTGCTGGCTGCGGCTGATCTGGTGGTGTCCCGGGCAGGCGCCAATGGCCTGTTCGAACTACTGCGGGCACACAAGCCGGCATTGCTGGTGCCGCTGGGGCTGGGTGCGAGCCGGGGGGATCAGGTGGAGAACGCCGCCTGGGCTGTCTCTCGTGGTCTCGCCCACAGCGAGGACGAGCGCGGTCTGCATCCGGACCGCCTGTGCGCGGCCCTGACCGAGCTCCAGGACGCGCGCGAGACACTGCTCGAGCGACTGCAGGCGTTCTCCGTGCCGGACAGTGAAGCTGTGCTGATCGCGCTGTTGCAGCGCGCTGCAGGAGTCAGCTCGCCTGACTGACGTCGCTGGCCGACTCGAAGTAGGCGGCCATGTACAGCGCCAGCATGTGCTTGAGTTCTTCCCGCAGCATGGCGCCTGTTTCCGGACCCAGCAGGACACAGCGGTCGAGCACACTCTTGGCGGCTTCCACCACGGTGAGCAGGCAGCGATGACGGCGTGCCGCGTCCACGTGGGGAAAGGTCTCGCCCATCAGCTCCTGGAGCGATTCCAGCACTTCCTCGCGCAACTGGTCCGCATGACGACGCAGTGGTCCGTCCTGGATGCCGCTGGTAGAGAGGCCGCCGAAGCCCGGGAAGCTGTCGTAGAGCGCCGACAGGCCATCCACCACTGAGCCGACCCAGTCGGCGGTGATGCCGTGACGGCTGTCGCGGAACTGTTCGCGTACGGCCGTCTGCAGGTACTCGCGGATGCGGGTGCGGTACCCCTCGACCAGGGCTGCCACGGCTGCGTCCCGGTTGGGGAAGAATTGATAGAAGGAGCCTATGGAAGTATCGGCCCGTTCGGCGATGGCCTTGGTGGTCAGCGCATCGTAGCCCACTTCCTCCAGCAGCTGGCCGGTTGCGGCCAGCAGCGCGCGCACCCGTTCCCGACCCCGGGCCTGGGAGGGTTCACGACGGCGTTGTAAGCGTGCGGTACTCATCGTGCTTATTATACCTTTTTTCTATCAACGATCAGCTTTTAATTTATCCGCTCACGTGTCGCGGGTGCCGTGGCGCGTTCCGGGGCGGCTGCCCGCCTCGTGTTCATGGGGCCACTGTGTACAATACGCCGCTTTCGCCGCCGCAGGGCAGTCAGCAGTCGGTCCGGGCCGGGCCGGGCGGCAGTCAGAGGCAACACGGGGAGCACAGCCACAGTCATGCAGAAGATTCTGACGCTCAACCAGATTGCACTCCAGGGGCTGGAGCAGTTTCCGCGCGATCGCTATGAACTGGGCTCCAGTCTGCCGGATCCGGATGGGATCCTGCTGCGCAGCCACAAGCTGACGCCGGATGCGGTGCCGGTCAGCGTGCGTGGCATTGCCCGGGCGGGCGCAGGCGTCAACAACATTCCGGTTGCCGCCATGACCGAACGGGGCGTGGTGGTCTTCAATACCCCGGGAGCCAATGCCAACTCGGTGAAGGAAAGCGTGATCACCGCGCTGCTGCTGGCCTCGCGTGACGTGCTGGGTGGCGTGCGCTATGTCTACGGCCTGGCCGGTGAACGTGATCACGCCGCACTGCATGCCCAGGTAGAAGCCGAGAAGAAGCGCTTCAAGGGTGGCGAGATTGCCGGCAAGACGCTGGGCGTGGTGGGGCTGGGTGCAATCGGTTCGCTGGTGGCGGAAGCGGGCCTGAAGCTGGGCATGCAGGTGCTGGGCTACGACCCGGCCATCTCGGTGGAGGGGGCCTGGCGGCTGTCCAGCGACGTCCGCAAGATGGACAACCTGCACAGCCTGCTGGCGCGTTCCGACTACATCACGCTGCACGTGCCGGCGCTGGAGCAGACCCGCCAGCTGATCAGCGACGAGACCCTGGCTTCGGTTCGCCCGGGTGCTGTCCTGATCAACTACGCGCGCGACGAGGTGGTGGATCCGGCCGCCGTCGTGCGGGCGCTGGATGCCGGCCAGTTGCGCCGCTACATCGCTGATTTTCCTGACGTGAATCTGCTCGGGCGCGGCGACGTGATCTTTACGCCGCACCTGGGGGCTTCAACCGAAGAAGCCGAAACCAACTGCGCGATCATGGCCGCCGAGCAGCTGATCGACTTCATGGAGAACGGCAACATCCGCAACTCGGTGAACTTCCCGGCACTCTATCTGGAACGCAGCACTCCCTTCCGGATCGCGGTGAGCAATCACAACGTGCCGCGCATGCTGGGCAGCGTGCTGTCGATCCTTGCCGAGCACAACATCAACGTGGTCGACATGCTCAACAAGAGCCGCGACAACATCGCCTACAACCTGATTGACCTGGAGATGCCGGTGAACGGTACCGTGCTCGGCGAGATCGAGGCGATCGAAGGCGTCATCAACGTGCGCGCGCTGGAACACGGCTGAGGCGGGCGCTACCGGAACTCACCGGGATGCTGTCGGCAAGCCGGCCTGCGAGCCCTTCGGCGAGCCCTTCGGCGAGCCCTTCGGTGCGTAGCGCGTGGGTGCCAGCGCCTGCTGCAGCGCCAGGTCCAGCACCGGAGCGCGCCTCGCCAGTCGCGCCGCCAGCCAGGCTGCACTCAGCGGGCAGCTGAGCAGACCGCTGGAGCCATGGCCGCAATTGAGCCAGACGCGGCCATCATCCAACGGCCCGACCGCCGGCAGACGATCGGGCAGGTGGGCGCGCACCCCGACAAAGCTGGCGGTGGGTTCACCGGCCTGCAACGGGCCGTGACCACCTTGCTGCAGGCAGTCCAGCAAGTGCTGCAGGCGGTTCATGTTGGCATCGGTTTCCGTGCGGGTGGCTGGCCCCTCGTTGCCATCACGCTGATAGCTGGCTCCGGCCACCCAGCCGTCCGTCAGCGCCAGGGCATGCCCGCGGCCGGTCAGCACGGGCAGACCGTGGGGCTGCGGTTGCGGCACGTGTGTCCGGTCCAGCTGGCCGCGCATGCGCCCCAGCGGCAGCCAGGCGGGCAACAGCCGGGGATCGCTGCCGGTGGCAACGACCACCGCGTCATGCTCGGCGAGCAGTGCCTGGTCGAGCGCAGCAATGTCCTGGTGCTGCACGCGGATGCGCGGATCGGCCACCAGGCTCTCGATCAGTCTGGGCAGGTCGGCATGACCACCGGCGAAACGCAGTCCGGTCAGCTCGCCCAGCTGTTCCAGCGCCAGCCAGTCGCCGCTGGCGCGAAAACGGTCATGGACCCGTCGCAGCCGGCTCGGCCTGCGTGCTTCCGGCAGCTGCAGCACGGGTGCGGGCCGCCAGCCCGGCCGCCGGTCCAGCCAGGTCAGGCTGTAGTGCCAGGCGCTGGCCAGCCAGCGCCCCCGGGGGCCGGCATCCAGCGGCAGTCGTGGGTGCAGCACGGCCCAGGGATTGGCGGAGGCGGCGTCGGCGAGCCCCCGTGGCGCGAACAGATCCACGCTGATGTCCTGTCGGGCACAGGCGTGGGCAGTGCAGGCACCGGCCAGCCCTGCACCGATCACGGCCACCCGGCGTACGGGACTGGACATGCGGCGGGTGGCAGGCGGCGCGGCTTCGCTGCGCAGTCGCCCGCGCAGGACCTGCCGCTTGCCCAGTGGTCCGGGCACTCGCTCCAGTTCGAAGCCGGCCGCCAGCAGTCCGCGGCGGACCATGCCGGCCACCGAAAAGCTGGCCACGGTGGCCCCCGGCTGCGACAGCCGGGCCAGTGCCTGGAACAGCTCGGGCTGCCACATCTGCGGGTTGCGTCCCGGAGCGAAGCCGTCCAGATACCAGGCATCGGCACTGTCCGCTGCGGGCTGGTCCAGCCAGTCTGCCAGACCGTCGGCTACTTGCCCGTAATAGAGATGCAGTTGTATCCGGCCGCCGTCGAACGACCGTTGGTGCCAGCCACGCAGTCTGGGCGGCAGCTGGTCGGCCCAGCGGCGCAGGAATGCGCCCGCCCCGGGTGCCCGCTGGCCGATGGCGGTCGCCAGGCGCTGTTGGTCCGCTCCGTGGAGCGGGTGGGCCTCGAAACTGATGAAATGCAGTCGGCTGCCGGCCGCAGCGGTCTGCAGGAAGGCCTGCCGCGTCAGGGCCAGATTGAGTCCGCTGCCGAAACCCAGCTCGGCCACCGTGAAGGCGTCGCGCCCTCGCCAGCGAGCAGGCAGGTCACTGCCGTCCAGGAACACGGCCAGGGACTCGGCCACGCCGTCCTGACGCGAGAAGTAGGGATCACCATAGGCAGTGGCCACCGGCACGTCGTCCTGCCACTGTAGTTCCGCAGCGGGCAGGCAGTCCGGATGGGTCGCAGGCTCATTCACGGCAGTCATGGCGCCTGTGGCAGCTTGATTACGGGACGGGCAGCCTACCGCAACCGGGGAACTTTCCCAGTGTTTTGCACTCTTCTACACACAGGTTTGATCCAGGTCAGCACATGAGGCCCGGATGCCGCGGCAGGAAACTGGTCAAGGCCGGCCTTCACTGCCACAATGAGAGAGTGCGATGCACGCTGCATGGTACTGATTCACTGGAGTATTCCAACCAATGTGGTACGAGGGTCTGCTAGCCCCCAGCTTCTGGCAACTGGTTGCCATCACGCTGGTCCTGACACACATCACCATCGTGTCGGTCACTGTTTATCTGCACCGCTATTCCGCGCACCGTTCGCTGGAATTGCACCCGGTGCTGCAGCATTTCTTCCGGTTCTGGCTCTGGCTGACGACCGGCATGGTCACCCGTGAGTGGACGGCCATTCATCGCAAGCACCACGCTGTCTGCGAGACCGAGGACGACCCCCACAGTCCGCAGGTCTTCGGCCTGAAGAAGGTGCTGCTTGAAGGCGCCGAGCTGTACAAGGCGGGCAAGACACCGGAAACGCTCGAGCGCTACGGCAAGGGCTGTCCCGATGACTGGCTCGAGCGCAACGTCTATCGCCGTTCGGTGCTGGGCGTCGGTCTCATGCTCACCATCAACCTGCTGCTGTTCGGCGTTGCCGGCCTGACCGTGTGGGCCATACAGATGCTGTGGATTCCGTTCTTCGCGGCCGGGGTCATCAACGGTGTCGGCCACTACTTCGGCTATCGCAACTACGAGTGCCAGGATGCAGCCACCAACATCGTGCCCTGGGGCATCCTGGTGGGTGGTGAAGAGCTGCACAACAACCACCACACCTTCCCCAATTCGGCCAAGCTGTCCCAGAAGCCCTGGGAATTCGACATCGGCTGGATGTGGATCCGCCTGTTCCAGAGCATCGGTCTGGCGAAGGCGCGCAGTACCGGGCCGATCGTGGCACGGGATCCTTCCAAGCAGCAGGTGGATCTGGACACCGCCTGGGCGCTGCTGAATGACCGCTTCCGGATCATGGCGCGTTACGCGGATGATGTGGTCAAGCCCATGGTGCGGCATGAGCGCGAGCGGGCGAGCGAGACCACGCGTCACCTGCTGCGCAAGGGCAAGCGGGTGCTGTGCCGGGAAGAGTCCCTGTTCACGGACTGGGACAAGCTGCGCCTTCAGGCCGTGCTGGAGGCTTCGCCCCAGCTGCGGACGATCTACGAGAAGCGGCTGGCGCTGCAGGAGATCTGGAAGCGGCGCGGTGAAAGCATGGAAGCCAGGCTGGAGGCGCTCAAGGCCTGGTGTGCCGAAGCGGAAGCCAGTGGCATCCAGACGCTGAAGGACTTTGCCGAGGAACTGCGTTCCTACACCATCCCCGGCAGGCAGCAGTCCGCTGCCTGACATGTCCGTCCGGCCGGTCTGACCGGCCGGACATCGAGTGTCAGCCAACGGCCCCGCCCGCGTCAGCGAGCGGGGCCGTTTTCGTTACATCCGCTCTACTGTCTCGATTCCCAGCAGACCCAGGCCCGTTTTCAGGGTGGCGGCAGTGCGTGCGGCCAGCGCCAGCCGTGCGTCCCGGGTGGCGGCATCGTCTGCGCCCAGTACCGGGCACTGCTCGTAGAACGCCATGAAGGCCACCGCAATGTCGAACAGGTGACTGCAGAGCAGGTGGGGCACGCCTTCCCGTGCCACATGGGCCAGCGTGTCCGGTAGTCTCACCAGCAGCAGTGCCAGGGCCCGCTCCGCAGGTTCGGCCAGCGCTGCAGGCACATCCCGGTAGTCGGCCGGCTCCAGGTCGGCGCGCCGGAACAGGCTCTGCACGCGGGTGTACGCATACTGCAGGTAGGGTGCTGTATTGCCCTCGAACGACAGCATGTGATCCCAGGAGAAAGTGTAGTCGCTGGTGCGGTGCTTTGACAGATCGGCGTACTTCACCGCGCCAATGCCTACCACCCGCGCGATCTGGCGCCGCTCGGCGGCGGGCAGATCCGGGTTCTTCTCGGTCACCAGAGCGAGGGCGCGCTGCTCGGCTTCCTTCAACAGGTCCGTCAGCCGTACCACTTCGCCGGAGCGGGTCCGGAACGGACGCCCGTCCTCCCCGAGCATGGTGCCGAACGGCATGTGCTCCAGGCTGCAGTCGCCCTTGACGAATCCTGCCGCGCGGGCGACCGCGAAGACCTGCCGGAAGTGCAGACTCTGGCGGGCGTCGACGAAGTACAGGATGCGATCTGCGGCCAGAATGCGGGTGCGGTAGCGAATGGCAGCCAGGTCCGTGGTGGCGTAGGGGTAGCCACCATCGGTCTTGCGCACGATCAGCGGCAGCGGGCTGTCGTCCTTGCCACGGAACTCGTCCAGAAACACGCAGAGGGCACCATCGTCCGATCGGAGGATACCCGCCTTGTCCAGATCACGGATGATGACCGGCAGATCCTCGTTGTAGGCGCTCTCGGGCCGCACGTCATCGCTGCTCAGAGAGACGCCCAGTTGCCGGTACACCGCTTCGCAGTGATGCATGGAGACGTCGATGAACTGCTTCCAGCGCCGCAGACAGGTGGGGTCGCCGGATTGCAGCCGTACCACGGTGTCGCGGGCCCGCTCGGCGAAGGCCGGGTCCGCATCGAAACGGGCCTTGGCATCCCGGTAGAAGCCTTCCAGGTCTGCCAGCTCGTGCTCCAGATGAGCCTTTTCACTGATGGTCTCGTCCATCCAGGTCAGCAGCATGCCGAACTGGGTGCCCCAGTCACCGACGTGATTCTGCCGATAGACGCGTTGCCCGCAGTGTTCCAGCACCCTCGCCATGGCGTCACCAATGATGGTGCTGCGCAGGTGGCCCACGTGCATCTCCTTGGCCAGGTTGGGCGAGGAGTAGTCCACCACCACCCGCGGGGCGTCGGCCTCGGGGACCCGGGATTCAAGCACGCTGTTCTTCAGGTTCTGCAGCTGTTGCGTCAGGCAGCTGTCGCTCAGCGTCAGGTTGATGAATCCGGGACCGGCCACCTCGGCGCTGGACACCAGGTCGTCCAGCTCCGCCGCCGCCACCACCGCTTCTGCCAGTTCTCGCGGCTTGCGCCCCATGCGCTTGGCTGCTGCCATGGCGCCGTTGGCCTGATAGTCTCCGAATCCGGCCCGGGTCGAGGCCTGAACCGCAGCGCTCGTGTCTTCCGGAGCCCCGGCCCTGACCAGTGCGGCCTGCAGCCGCTGTTCCAGTTCTTCTCTAAGCGAAGTGTTCACGGCAATGCTCTTCCTGATCTGGCTGAAGCATGGATTGGGGTGCCGGGGTTCGGGCAATCATCCGGCGTGTCATTCAGGGTGCCCGCCCGTCGGCATCCAGGCGGCGCATGCGTTCGATCACCACAGGCTCGACCGGCACATCGAACATGTCTGCCCGGAAATCGGTTTCTGCCTCGTTGATCGCTTCCACCACGTCGAAGCCTTCGATCACGCGCCCGAATACCGTGTAGCCGGGACGGTCGTTGCGCGCGTCCAGCCGTTCCGTATCGCGCAGGTTCACGTAGAACTGGGCGCGGGCGCTGTCAGGATCACGCAGCCTTGCCATGGCAACGGTTCCGCGCTCATTGCGCAGGCCGCCGATCGACTCGTTCACGACCGGGTCCCGGTCCGCTTGCCGGTGCTCCAGCTCCGGCGTATAGGCGCCAGCCTGAATCACGAACCCCGGAATCACCCGATGGAAGATCAGGCCCTCGTAGAACGCCTGATCCACATAGGCCAGAAAGTTCTCCACCGTCTTCGGTGCGTCTTCCGGATAGAGCTCCATGGTAAAGGTGCCCGCAGTGGTGCGGACTTCGACCTGCGGATTGCCTGCCGCCAGCGCACCCGCCGCCAGCAGGGCGGTCAGACAGGCAAGCACGACTGCTCGAAGGATGGGCATGCGCGGTCCTCGGCTGCAATGTGTGATGCGGCTTTCAGTCTAATGGCTGCACAGGTCAAAGGCGAAGCGATCAAGGAGGGGACTTACATGACCCCGTAGGCGATCATGGCGCGCGCGACCTTGTTGAAGCCGGCAATGTTGGCACCCCGGAAATAGTTCACGTGCCCCCCGCGCTCGCTGCCGTACTCCACGCACTGGTCATGGATGCGGCGGATGATGTCATGCAGGCGCTGGTCCACCTCGCTGGCGGTCCACTGCAGGCGCAGGCTGTTCTGGCTCATCTCCAGCCCCGAGACTGCCACGCCGCCGGCATTGGCTGCCTTGGCAGGCGCGTGCAGGAACCCCTCCTTGCCGTGCAGGACCCGGATGGCTTCCGGCGTGGTGGGCATGTTGGCGCCTTCGGACAGGGCGCGACAGCCCGCCTTCAGCAGGGTGCGCGCGTCCTCTGCGGTGATTTCGTTCTGGGTGGCACAGGGGAACGCCAGCTCTGCTTCCACACCCCAGGGCGCGGCATCGGCGTGAAATTCGACACCGAACTCCCGCGCGAACTCTTCGATGCGACCGCGCCGGTTCTCCTTCAGATCAATGATCCAGTCCAGCTTGTCGTCATCCAGCCCGTCGGGGTCATGGATGAATCCGCCGGAGTCCGACAGCGTGAGTACCCTTGCGCCCATGGCGACAAGCTTGCGGGCGCAGTACAGGGACACGTTGCCCGAGCCGGAGACGGCGCAGGTTCGTCCTTCCACGCTTTCACCCACATGGTGCAGCATCTCTTCCATCATGTAGACGGTGCCGTAACCGGTGGCCTCGGTACGGATACGGCTGCCGCCGAACTCCATGCCCTTGCCGGTCAGTACCCCCTCGAAACGGTTGGCGATGCGCTTGTACTGGCCGAACATGTAGCCCACTTCCCGCGCGCCCACGCCGATGTCGCCCGCGGGCACATCCAGGTCAGGGCCGATGTGGCGTTGCAGCTCGGTCATGAAGGCCTGGCAGAAGCGCATGATCTCGCGGTCCGAGCGTCCCTTCGGGTTGAAGTCGGAGCCACCCTTGCCGCCGCCCAGCGGCAGGCCCGTCAGGCTGTTCTTGAAGACCTGCTCGAAGGCCAGGAACTTGAGCACGCTCTGGGTCACGCTGGGGTGAAAGCGGATGCCGCCCTTGTAGGGTCCGATGGCGTTGTTCTGCTGGACCCGGTAGCCCCGGTTGACCCGGATGCGACCCTCGTCGTCTTCCCAGGTGACCCGGAATGACACGATCCGGTCCGGTTCGGTCATGCGTTCCAGGATCTTCAGGTCCTGGTAGACCGGCTTGTCCGCGATGTAGGGAATCACGTCCATGGCCACTTCCTGGACTGCCTGGTGAAACTCCTCCTCCCCGGGGTTGCGGCGTCGCACGCCTTCCATGAACTGATCGAGCTGCCCGGTCATGCATGGCTCCTTGCTTTGGTTGTTGTCATTGCGGGCCGTTGAGCACGGCAAGATAGCGGCGCACGGTACCGAACCAGCCGAGTTCAAGCGCATCCGCCACCAGCGCGTGGCCGATGGAGACCTCGGCCAGGCCGGGCAGGGTACGCAGGTGCACCAGATTGTCCAGATCCAGGTCATGGCCGGCATTCACGCCCAGGCCCAGATCCAGTGCCCGCTGCGCTGCCCGCTGGAACTGTTGCAGGCTGGAGCGCATGTGCGGTCCGTCCTCATGACCGTCCTGCTGCCAGGCGTCTGCGTAGGGCCCGGTATAGAGCTCGATGCGCTCGGCACCGGTGGCGGGCACCCGGTCGATCAGCGCAGGATCCGGATCCATGAACAGGCTCACCCGCGCGCCCAGCTGGTGCAGACGGGCGATCATGGGCTGCAGCCTGTCCTGCTCTGCCGGCAGTTGCCAGCCATGGTCGGAAGTGAGCTGGGCGTCGCCATCCGGGACCAGGGTGACCTGGTGGGGGCGCGCTGCTGCCACCAGTGCCTCCAGACCCGGGTAACCGCCGGCATTGGGCGGCGCGAACGGGTTGCCCTCTATGTTGAACTCGGCGGCGGGAAACTCGTCGCGCAGCAGCGCCGCCAGCGCCGGTACATCATCGGCGCGAATGTGGCGCTGATCCGGTCGCGGGTGCACCGTGATGCCGCTGGCGCCGGCCAGCAGTGCCTGGCGCGCTAGGGCAAGCAGATCGGGGCGGGAGCCACCGCGTGAGTTGCGCAGCAGCGCCAGCTTGTTGACGTTGACGGACAGGGCGATCACGGTCGATGAGACTCCTTCTGCCAGCGGCATGGCGCGTCGTGGCCGCAAAGGTTGTGGGGCGTCGTGACGGGCGATCATAATGGATCGCATACACGGTTCAGAAGGGCGGGGGCCTTGTGGCACAGTTTTTCGCGATTCACCCGGACAATCCCCAGGCACGGCTGATCCGCCAGGCGGTGGAAATCGTGCGCGCCGACGGCGTGATCGTCTACCCCACGGATTCGGCCTATGCCATTGCCTGCGGGCTGGACAACAAGGCGGGGCTGGAGCGTATCCGACGGCTGCGTCAGGTGGACAAGGACCACAACTTCACCCTGGTGTGCCGCGACCTGAAGGAAGTTTCGGTCTACGCGCGGGTGGACAATGTCACCTACCGGGCACTGAAGGCTCACACGCCGGGGCCGTTCACCTTCATCCTGCCGGCCACCCGCGAGGTGCCGCGCCGGCTGGCACACCCAAAGCGCAAGACCATCGGTCTGCGGGTGCCCGAGCATCGCATCGCGCTGGCGCTGCTGGAGGAGCTGGGCGAGCCGCTGATGTCGAGTACGCTGATCCTGCCCGACGATCCGCTGCCGCTGAACGATCCGGAGGTGATCCGCGAACGGCTGGAGAAGCACGTGGACCTGGTCATCGATGGCGGGTTCTGTGGCCTGGAAGCCACCACCGTGGTGGACCTGACCGGTGCGGTACCCGAAGTGACCCGCCAGGGCCGGGGTGATGCCAGCGGACTGGCCGCGGACTGAGGTCCGGGCGCTGGCCGCTGGTGCCCGGTAATACCATCTCGTCGGCCGGTGCGGCTCTGGTATGATCCGCGCCCCCGTCAGGGAGCCCAAGGCAACTACTGGAGTGCGTGTTGAACAGCAAGGAATCGGAACGCCGCATCCTGTCCGGCATGCGACCGACAGGGCAGCTTCACCTGGGACACTATCACGGCGTGCTGCGCAACTGGGTCAAGCTTCAGCATGAGTACGAGTGCTTCTTCTTCGTTGCCGACTGGCACGCGCTGACTACCCACTACGCCGAGTCCCAGAACATCGAACAGGCGACCTGGGAGACGGTCATCGACTGGCTGGCCGCCGGGGTCAATCCGGGTTCTGCCACCATCTTCGTGCAGTCGCGGGTGCCGGAGCATGCGGAGCTGCATCTGCTGCTGTCCATGATCACGCCGGTGGGCTGGCTGGAGCGCGTGCCCAGCTACAAGGACCAGCAGGCGAAGCTGAAGGAACGCGACCTGACCACCTACGGCTTCCTGGGCTATCCGCTGCTGCAGAGCGCCGACATTCTCATCTATCACGCGGGCAATGTGCCGGTGGGCGCCGATCAGGTGGCCCATGTGGAACTCACCCGCGAGGTCGCTCGGCGCTTCAACTTCCTTTACGGTCGCGAGCCCGGTTTCGAGGAGGCCGCCGAGGCAGCTGTCGGCAAGATGGGCAAGCGCTCCCAGCGCCAGTATCGCGACCTGCGCAAGCGCTATCAGGAGCAGGGCGATGCAGAGGCGCTGGACCGGGCCCGGGCCATGCTGGAGGACCAGCAGAATCTGTCGCTGGGCGATCGCGAGCGGCTGCTGGGGCACCTGGAGGGCGGTGGTCGCCACATCCTGGTGGAGCCCGAAGCGCTGCTGACCGATACGCCCAGGGTGCCCGGGCTGGATGGCGAGAAGATGTCCAAGTCCTACGGCAACACCATATCGCTGCGCGAGTCGCCCACCGAGCTGGAGCGCAAGATCCGCACCATGAAGACGGATCCGGCGCGGGCCCGGCGGTCCGATCCGGGCAATCCGGACAACTGTCCGGTCTGGTCGCTGCACAAGCTCTACTCGGACGAGGCTACCCGCAACTGGGTGATGGAAGGCTGCACCTCGGCCGGTATCGGCTGCATCGACTGCAAGGGTCCGGTGATCGATGGCGTCAGCCAGGAGCTGGCAGCCATGCGCAGCCGTGCGCGCCATTACGAGGAGCAGCCGGAACTGGTCAAGGCCATTCTGGCCGAGGGGACCGAACATGCGCGTGATGTGGCCAGGGAAACGCTGGACGTGGTGCGCGGTGCCATGGGACTGAGCTACCGGTGACCGATCCGGGCCAGTCCGGCCAGATGCCCGCTGCCACGGGAGCGACAGCGGTCCGGCAACAGCCGCGACTGCCCACCATGCGCGAACGCAAGGGCGCGCAGGAAGAGTTTCCCTTTGCCATCGTGGCCGGCCAGGCCCTGACCGAACTGCCGCAGGACCTTTACATACCGCCGGAAGCGCTGGAAGTGTTCCTGGAGGCATTCGAGGGTCCGCTGGACCTGCTGCTGTATCTGATCCGGCGGCAGAACCTGGACATCCTGGACATCCAGGTGGCAGAGATCACGCGCCAGTACATGCAGTACGTGGATCTGATGGAGGCGCTGCAGTTCGAACTGGCTGCCGAATATCTGGTGATGGCCGCAATGCTGGCGGAGATCAAGTCGCGCATGCTGCTGCCGCGTCCTGCCCAGGAGGCCGAGGATGCGGAGGATCCTCGCGCCGAGCTGGTGCGCCGGCTGCAGGAATACGAACGCATTCGTGCTGCGGCCGAGGACCTGGATCAGCTGCCGCGGGTTGATCGAGAGATCTTTCCGGCAGCGGCCGCAGTGCCTGACTGGACCCCGCCGGAGCAGCAGCCACAGGTGGAGTTGAAGGACCTGCTGCTGGCGCTGTCGGAGGTCCTGTCGCGGGCCGAGATGTTCCGCAGTCACGCCATCCAGTTCGAGACCCTGTCCACCCGGGAGCGGATGGGCGACGTGTTGCGGATGGTGTCCGAGAGCAGTGAATTCCTGCCGTTTCACGCATTGTTCCGGCCCGAGGAAGGCCGTCTGGGTGTGGTGGTGACCTTTCTCGCCCTCATGGAGCTGGTCAAGGAGGCGCTGGTAGAGGTGGTCCAGACCGAACCGTTCGCGCCCATACACGTGCGTGCACGGGTTGGCGGGCTGGAAGGGGAAGGAGACGCTGATGGCACTGGATGACACGCAGCTGGACCGGATCCTGGAAGGGGCGCTGCTGGCTGCCGGCGAGCCGTTGTCGCTGGAGCGGCTGCAGGGGCTGTTCGATGCCTTCGATGACGTCTCCCGTGGCCGGATCCGGGAAGCCCTGGAGCGGCTGGCCACCGCCTGCGAGGATCGAGGCGTGGTCCTGCAGGAAGTGGCCAGCGGCTGGCGCCTGCAGGTGCGCGAATCGCTGGCGCCCTGGGTCAGTCGACTGCAGGAGGCCCGGCCGCCGCGCTATTCCCGGGCCATGCTGGAAACCCTGGCCGTGATCGCCTACCAGCAGCCTGTCACCCGCAGCGACATCGAGTTCGTGCGGGGCGTCAGCGTGTCGTCGAACATCATCCGCACACTGCTCGAGCGCGACTGGATTCGCATCCTCGGGCACAGGGATGTGCCGGGCCGTCCTGCCCTCTACGGCACCACCCGCGCGTTTCTCGATTACTTCAACCTGCGGGCACTGGATCAGTTGCCTCCGCTCGCCGAGATTCGGGACCTTGAACAGATCAGCACCGAGCTGGGGCTGGAGGTGGTCAGCATTGACGGCCGCACGGCTGCGGAGCCGCAGGCGGAAGCCGCCGCCGAGCTGCCTGCGGAAGACCGGCCACCCGAAGCCCCCGACAGCGACGTACCGCACCGGCAAGAGGACAATTCATGAGTGGCGAACAGGCTCCTGCCGCAGGCAGCGAAAAGTTGCAGAAGGTGCTGGCGCGCGCCGGGCTGGGCTCGCGCCGCAAGCTGGAAGACTGGATACGGGCCGGGCGCATCCGCGTCAACGGCCGGGTGGCCGAGCTGGGTGCCCGGGTAGGGCCGCG
>LFIK01001236.1_pt1 | contig 20058 bp, 41 predicted proteins | sample 643401 | NCBI WGS metagenome assembly LFIK01 (sample SAMN03777447, study PRJNA286221) | soda lake metagenome | biome: soda lake; feature: Kulunda steppe; material: water; isolation source: sample T5-Br brine of Lake Tanatar-5 | place: Russia: Kulunda steppe | collected 2010-07
GGGGAGGGTAAGGGTGCAGGAGGGCGGAGTGGAGGGGGTGGAGGGGGGTTGGGGATAGAGGGCGGTGGTGGGGCCGGGGGCAGTAAAGGCAAGGGCGAGGAGGAGGAGGCCTCCCTCCCTTTCATCACCCGCCTGCACCTCCTCTTCTCCAACCCCCACGTTGTGCTCTTCCTGTGCACCGCCACCGCGTTCGGCCTCGGCTTTGGAACGATTGAGACCTTTTTGTTTGTGTTCCTGGCTGAGCTGGGGGGGACCAGCACCTTATTCGGACTCACGCTGACCAGTGAGTGTTTGTTTTTGTGCATGTGTATCACCTGTATGTGCGTGTGTGTGGGCCTGGGAGCGTGCATCGCATTGCTGGCATAGGCCTGTGCCGGCTGCATGTTGCTCCCACACGCCTCAGCTGCAGCAGCCCCAGCATGGTTCATCCCTCTGCTGCTGCAAGCCCCTGCCTCACCACACCTGCAACTGTCCTTCAGCATCCCCTGCATCCACCTGCACGGACTGCCCCTGCCTCTGCTCATGCCGCCACATCTGCTGCGCCCACGCCTCCGCCCACCGCAGTCACCTGCTGCGCGGAGGTGCCCATCTTTGAGGTCACTGGGTGGCTCATCAGCAAGCTGGGCGCCCCTCGGCTGCTGCAGGTTGGGTGATGTGCTTTGCGCCTGCTGCCTGAAGCCTGCAGTGGTGCTGCCGAGGGGGCACGGCAACTGCTGGGCGCCAGTGCTGGCGTCCACGTGGAAGTTGGTGCCCACGCAATGTGCGCCGCTGTGCGGAGTGGTGGAACGTGGAAGGGCTGGGCCTGTTTGGGCCACGTATGCCCTTTTAGGGGAGGCCACAGCCCGGCACCACGCAAGCAAGCCCCCCACACCTACCCTGCCCCCGGCAGGTTGTGATGGTGACGTACACGACGCGCATGCTGCTCTACGCGGCGCTGCCCATGTGGGGGTCCGTGTGGGCAGTGCTCCCCATCGAGGTGCTGCATGGCATCACCTTTGGGTAAGTGCGGGCCCCGTCGCCATGCCCCATTGACATGCCCCATTGCCATGCCCCGTTGCCATACTTGCCGGCCGATGTTGAGGGGGGGCCTGCGCTGGCTGCATGCCCAGGCAGCCTCCCCTCAACCTGATGTGGGGGGTGCTGCACACCACCTGTGACGGCCTCTCGCCTTCAACTCTTCCTCCACTCGCAGGCTGGGCTGGGGTGTGGGGACCACCATGTGCAGGCGCCTCGCGCCGCCCGGCCTGGCGGCCACCATGCAGGCAACCTTCCAAGGTGCGGGCTGCCGATGCCCAGTGGGGGAGCTGGGAGTGGTGAGCCTCCAATGGTCTTGCTTGATCCACAACCGACGACCTCCAGTTGGCATTGCTCCATCCACGCGCGATCTGCTCCTTTCTGCGCCGCAACTCCAACAGCCGCTTTTTTTGCAGCACTTGGCGTGGATTGCGTGGCGCCCCGAGATCAAAGCTAGGCTCCGACAGCTCATGTGCCCATGCACATGTGCCCCACCCACGCTTATCCTCTCCCAGCACAGTCAACGTGCGCAGCCTGCTCCTGTGCTGAGCAGCGCAGCCCTGCTCAGCGCATGTTGCCCGCCCCCGCCCCCACTCCCACTACAGCATGCTACTTTGGGCTCGGCTATGGCGTGGGCGCGCTGGCGGGCGGCTTCCTGAGCCATAAGCTGGGCTTCCAGCTCATGTACCTATGCGGCGCTGGCGCCATGTTCTGCTGCGGGGCGCTCCTGCAGGTGGGTGCGGGCGGATGGCCCGCCGCTAATGGCCCGCTGGCGCCTTTGCAGCCTTCAAAAGGCCGCCTGCTGCGGTTGTCGCATGCTGGCAGCAGGGCAGGCTCCCTCTCAGGCGCCCTCGCTGCACAAGGCCCTGCCCTGGGCAGGCGGGAGTGCAGGCCATGCTGACGCGCTGAGGCCCCGGCCGGTTGATAATCATGCGCTGTCAAGATTTGCCACCGCCCACCACAGTGTGTAGCGCCCACAACAACCACACACACACGCACCTGTCAAAACCCGCCACCTGCAGCTGGCGCGCCTGCTGGTTGGCGACAGCCCGTACGACGTGAACCCCGACGACGAGGTGGAGCACGCAGCTGAGGCAGGAGGTGGCAGCGGCAGCGCGGCCCACGACCACGTGCCCGAGCGCCCCCCTCCCTTGGACGCGCACGGCGGCCCGCGCGCCCGCATGGTGCACGCACTGGTGGCGGCGGCGCAGGTGGGGGCCGTCCAGGAGCGCAGCAGGGCACTGGCTGGCAGCATGGGTGCGCCTGCGCACCGTGGTGGTGCTCCTGCTCACGGCCCGCATGCACACGCTCCCGCCTCAACTCCCTCTCCCTCCTGGTGGCCCTTGTCGGCTGGGCCCCTGTGTGCAGGGGGTGCTGCCCAAGGCGGCGGGCGCGTGGCTGACGCGCGCCACAGCATACAGCGCGGTGCCGGGAGAGGGGGGGGGGAGCGGGCACCTGGGCTTGCGGGACAGGGGGGCGACGGTGTGAGGTGGTGAGCAGGCTTTTGAGTGCGGCGGTGTGAGCACCATGTGCGGAAGTGGCAGATGGTGCGCAGACTGCCTGGGGCCCCCCCCAGCCGCCAGCCCGGGGCTGCCTCGCTTTGCCACAACTTGTGCTTGAAGCAGCAGCGTGTTGTCTGCAAACAAGTGACAATAAGGACATGTGATTTTTCATCCAGGCTGTTTCCTAATCTGCTACTTCCTATCCAGAAGAGGCCCTACTGCTGATGTGATTCCTTATGGGGGCTGTGGGCGTCTCGGCAGACGGGGTTTGATGCTTGCACCCGGGACGCGTTTTAAATAAATGCGGGACGCTCCAAAAAGCATCGCACGCTTGAAAGAGCCTCGCGGCACTCGTGGCCATCAAATCTACAGCGCATGCAAGGCCTATCTTGATGTACAAAATTGAGCAAGCTACATGAAAAGAGCCCACACACACAATTCTATATGCACCCCTGCTGTTCCTGCTTGCCGCTGCTCCTGCCGCCCCCCCGCCAGCCGCCCCCGCCCCCGCCTACTCCTCCTGCTGCCGCCCCTCCGCCAGCAGCCACTCCGCCATCTCCAGCAGCAGCGGGAAGCCGTGGAAGGCGGCCACGTTGCGGAACACGGTCAGCTGCGTGCGGCGCACGCTCCGGGGCATGGTGCAGCGCAGGTCGCCCCCGCACGTGGCGCACGCGCTGCGCAGGTGGCTGCTGGACACGGCGCGGCAGCGCACGCACGCCAGGTCCTGCGGCGGTGGAGAGGGTGGGGGTGTGGTGGCGAGGGTGTGTGTGGGGGGTGTGATGGCGAGGTTTTGATAGTCATAAACATATCATGGTTTTGATTGTCGGATTGACAACGTGGGTAATGATGGTAGGTTGGCATCACATGTATACTGCCTTTGGACGGAATTGAGGATTGAGAGAGACAGGGCAGGTCGCACCCCCATTGCACGCAGCGCACGCACGACAGGCGGGGGGTCCAGCGCCATTGCCAGCCACTGCTCAGCGGTGTTGCGCTGAGAGTATTCGCAGAGCACGTGCATGCCGATGCAAGGGTCCGAGGGGGCCTGCCGCAGCCCGCACTGCCAGGCCTGCATACGCTCTCGTATGCAGGCCTGGCATGCTCCGAACTGGCCATTCCGTCCCACCATTCCATTCCAACCATACCGTTCCAACCATTATGTTCCATTCCAAGCATTGCGTCCCCACCCTTCCGCACCTGCAGCTCGTACGCGCGCACGTGCTGGTTCAGCGCCATGACCAGCCGCTGCTCCAGCGCGGCCATGTCATACGCCTGGCGGCAGTGCCGGCAGTGCCACCCGTCCTCCTCCGCCCGCCGGCTGCTGCTGCTGCTGCCGCCGCCGCCGCCCGCCCCCGCGCCCTCCGCCCCCCCTTGCCTGCCGTGCGCCATGAGCTGCGCGTCCCGGCACAGGTCGAGGTCGCGGCAGTCGTTGCAGAAGCTGCGGGGTGCGCGCGTGTGTGCAAGGCAGGGTGTGGGGGCTCTAGCACATGGGGCAACAGGCTTGTGCTGGCTGGCTGTTGATGGAGCAGGGAATGCGCTCAGCAGGGCCAGTCCTCAACATTGCTGTCAGGCGACCCCCTTGCCGGGAGGGATAGAAGGGCAGCCAGGACACACACGCATGCATGTCCTGCAGCCAGGGCTGTGTCCTGCAGCCAGGACACGCACGCATGCAGAGGGGGGCCGCAGCACGCGCCTGCAGATGACGTCCGGCAGCGTGAGCGCCAGGCACACCTCCTTGAAGTCGGCAGCCGCGGAGAACTCGCGGACCTGCGCAGCGGGCGGGGTTGGGCGGGCAGGGCACGCATGGCACAGGCGGAACCGTTGGGGCTGCTGCTGGGCTCCCTGGCGTCAGCAAGCCGCAGAGAGCTTGGCTGCAGGGTCGGGTGAGCTGGGTGTGCATGGGAGCCTGAGTTTGCACAGGTGAAGTTGACGGGGCTGCTGCTGGGCTCCTTGTTTTTTGCGGACCTGCGCAGTGGTTTGGGTTGGGTGGCAGGGACATATGCGGTCGCTTGATGCAGGTGAAACTGATGGGGCTGCTGCTGGGACCCTTGAAATCTGGGAGCCAGAGAGCTTGGGTCGGCGCAGTCCGGCTGCCACAACGCTCCTGCTCGCACCCATGCACAGCACGCTGTGCCAAGGGTGCAGACTCCCAGCACCCGCCTTGCCCACCTTGAGCAGCTTGAGCAGCTGGCGCCTCATGATGGACACCGCCTCCACGCACCGCGCGTCCAGCGACATGAGCGCGCACACGGTGCGCACAAACGCGAGGGCCGGGCTGCCCAGCTCCTCCTGTCGCGTGCGTGAGCATGCGTGTGTGCGCGAGCGTGTGTGTGTGTGTGTGTGTGTGTGTGGGTGGGTGTGTGTGTGCGCGCGTGTGTGTGTGCGTGTGTGCGCGCATGTGTGTGTGCATGCGTGTGCGTGCGTGTGCGTGTACGTGTACGTGCGACTGCACGACTGGGTGATTGTGCGCAGCCCTACAATGCAGCTAGGTCGAGGGGCCTTAGGCACCTTCACGTGCCCTCACCTCCGACAGGTAGGACCCGGCCAGCTTGGGGAACTGGTGCTCCGGCTGCTCACTGGCTGCTGGGATGAGGCGCGCAGCCTGCCCAAAAGGGGAGGTGGATGCGGTGGTGGAGTGGGGTGGCGCATGGGCGCATGGGACCACAGGGCCACAGGGTGGGCAAGGTGGCTCTGTGTGGGCGCGGGCGGGGAGCAGCAGCAGCAGGAACAGCACTGCATACACAGTGCACACTGGTGCACTGAGACACACGCACGCGCACACACAAACACATACACACACACGCAGGCACACACGCGCACACAAAAACACACACACACACACACACGAACACACACACACAGCCATCAGCAGCGCAGCGCACCTCTCCCACCAGCCTCAGGAGCCGCTCCGTGAAGACCTCTGGCACAGCCTTCTGGAGGAAGGACGCCTGCAGCGTGTTGGATGGGGAGGGCAGGGGGTGCTTGCTCTGTTCAGGCCTGCGCTTGAAATAGGTCCCCCGCGACGCCCTGCCTGCAGCACCATGTGCAGCTGAGCTGAGGGCCACAGCAGCCAGGTGCACCATGTGTGCTCTTTAGATTCCCTGAGCTGCTGCGTGTTGGTGCATGACTCCATGAGGGTCTTCCCAGCGACCCACCTGCACATCCTCGGACGCATGCGCCACCGCCGCCGCCTGTGTCCCTGCGGCCTCCTGGCTGCCTGCACCCAGATGCTGCTGCTGCACTGCCTGCGCCTCCTTCCATGGGCTGTAGATGAACTCGGTCAGCAGGAACACCAGCTGCTCTTGCAGCGCGGGCGGCAGGTACTCCTTCAGGTTCCAGTGGAACCTGTGTGTGGTTCAGCGTGGGGTGTGAGTGCGTGTGTGCTTGTGTGTGAGTTGGAGCATTGTAATCCGAACAGTCTCAAAACATAACGAGGTGAGCAATGGCAGGGGGAACCAGTTGCGCAAACCACGCAAGGCTTTATTGTGCACACGCGCCCACGCTCCTCGCTCAAGTACCAGCAATGAGGCGCAGCATGGAGCACCCCGCCACATGCTGATGCTGCGTTGGGGTGGACGCGTTGTGAGGGCCTACAGCAGTGCTATCCTATGCCATGGTTTGCCAGAAAGGGCGAGGACCCGTCACTGTCCTGCTGAGGGCAGAAGGCAGGGCCCACCTCACGGTGGGCTGCGCAACCTCTGTCACATCCGCGTCCATCAGCACCTCCTCATCCAGGACCATGCCTGCCTGCTGCTTTGCAGCAGCCACCTCGGCCTGCAGGCAGTGGGTGGGAAGGGGCGCGAGTGCATGTGAGGCAGCACAGAGGCAACGCGTCACCCACAGCCGTGCCTGCCTGCTGTTTGCAGCTGCCTCCTTGGACTCCACCCATGCCCTGGTTTTGATTTTTTTCATCTGATCGTTTGCCTTGAACTTTAAGTGATCACGCTGCAAGACATCCAGCCAAGGCGGGATGAGGGCAGGCAAGCCTCCACACTGCCCCAGGCAGGTAGAAGTGCACAGTTCGCAGGCACACCCCCACGAATCTGCCAGCAGCATGTTGACGCATCCACGCCAGCAGCGTGTCAACGCACCCGATGAAGGAGACGAGCAAACATTAAGCCTCGCGCACGCAATCCGCCGCATCAGGTGCCAGCACCCACCGCCGGTATGTCGATGCCGCCCCAGTTGTAGGGGTCCCTGAACAGCAGCGCATGCCACCACCGCTGGGGCGCCAGGTGCACCAGCGAGTACAGCTCGCGCTTGCGCAGCGCCTCCAGCAGGTAGTGGGTGTACCTGGCCGTGCGTGCGTGCGTGTGTACGTGCGATGATGTGAGTCTGTAAGGGAGTTTGCATGTGTGTGTGTGAGAGATAGAGTGTGTGTGTGTGTGTGTGTGTGTCAGGAATGGCACATGGCTCGGCAGAATGCCAAGGACACGAGGGCTTGCGCTCAAGCGCTGCGGAAAGTGGATTTGCTTGGACCAGTTGGGGACCGGAGCAGCACACACCAAATTTGGCAGGGGCTGCGCCCCACTCGCCCTGCAGCACTAAGGTCAGTCACTCTACACTTAAAATCCGACACAGCACTCAAACTCACCCATGCCCGCCCCCCGTCCCACCCACCCCACTGCAGATGCGACGTCCCGCTTGCCCGTGCAGATGATGACGGTGTTGAAGTTTGCAGCCACGATGACCGCGCCCAGCTTCCGCATCTCGCTCACCAGCTGCAGGATTTGTTTGTAAATGTGGAGGCAGGGACTTAATGTGCTGAACAACCCTTGCTTTGGCTGCTTTCAGCCTCCCAGCTTGATATGCACACGTCTTGCTCCCTCTCCCATTCATTGAAAATGCACCATTACGAAGAGCCCCAGGCCCTGGCAAAGCACCCGTTTGCGCCAAGGGCTTGGTGGGCCATGAGTGCTTGCAGTGCTGTGGGTGGCGCTACACCCGCTCATCCTTGCATGCTTGCTGCGCTGCTCTGGTTCAGCACCCACCTGTGCAAAGAGCTTGGCCATGAGCGTTTGCAGGGCCATCTGCAGGGCGGGGTCCCTCAGAGCACTCGAGGGGTGGCACACCCAGCGGTACAGGCTCTGGAGAAGTGCATCCGCGATGCTGTGTGCGTGCGTGCGTGTGCGTGTGTGTGTGTGTGTTGAGGAAGAGAAGGTCTAATCATGGGCGAGTTGGCGTGTGAGGGGCACTTGAGGACTTACTCAGTCAACCGGCTCTGCAGGAGAGAGCCCACATGCCTGGCCTGCTCATGAGTTGAAGCACAAAGTTCACGTAGCTGCTCATAGCCCCAAGTCTAGCCTCCCTTTCAGTGCTCGTTGAGCTGGAGTGAAGCACACAGCACACGTAGCTGCTCATACTCCCAAGTCCAGCCTCCCTTTCAACCCTCATCTGAGCAGTCAGCAAGAGGCACTCGACACCACAGCACTCACAAATTGAGGTTGTTGGTCGCATCATTCAGCCAGGCGGTCACCAAGTTCTTGAGCACCTGTCAGTTACAGGGGTGTGTGTTGTTGATCCTGAGTTGGGGCTGCACACTTGGAGGCTCATGCTGAACCCACGAAGCACTAACACAATGGGCGCTGCAGAGCAAGCTCAATTCAGGAACTTTTTTCTTGACTGGAGTATGTTAAGGGCAGTTGTGACGCCTAATTGTTCAGCTGTGCTCGCAGCGCCAGGCACTGGTCTGTAGCGCGTGCAGGCCCCTCACCTTGAAGGCAGCCCCTGATGACCCACTGGCGCCCTCCACACTGGATGAGCCCTCTAGGTCTCCAAGAAGTGCCGCCTGTACACACAACGAATTCAATAAGTGGGTGAGGGTGCAGGCAGCGGTGTGAGGGAGGGCAGGGGGGGGGATCTGCGGCTTGCAGAGCATGTCCATGGGGGTTGCTGGGGCGGTTGCCGATGTAGCGCCGCCACCGGGTGGTGCAGCTTGAGCCCCACGCTCATGGAGCTGCGGCTACACCCTCTGTGCACATTTCGCACAAGAGCAGTCCCACAGCTGCAGCAGCAGCAGCAGCAGCAGCAGCCGCCGCACCTGCTGCACCGCCGCCACCGCCAGGTGGTGCAGCTTGAGCTCCACGCTGATGGAGCGGTACGCGCCGGCCGACACCACCTCTGGCGACACGCCGCCCGCCGCCCCCCCGCCCGCCCGCACCGCGGCGCCCGCGCCCATGTTGCCGCCCGCCAGCGCGGCGGCACCTGCGGCCACCCACAGTTGACGCGGTGGGCGTGCCATTGATGCAACCTACTTTATGTGTTGTATTGTATGCCTGCCTGCGCCGCGGCACCTGCAGCCACCCACAGTTGACGCGGTGGGCGTGCCATTGATGCAATCTGCTGAATGCGGAGCACCTCACTCACGCGCTCCAGTTCAGGAGGTGGGCATACCATTGATGTCTGGATGCGGGGCACCTATCGCGGCCCCCTCCCGTAATTTCCTTGGCGCCAACCTCGCCTCCAGCACAGAGGCGCCCGCCAGGATGAGCTTCAGGAGCGTGCAGCCGGCAACGCGTGTCATGCGCTGCTGGGCTTGCCACCCTCGGCCTCCAGTTGCTCGTCGCCCGTGCAGATCCATGCCCCCTTTTGCACGCACACTCTCCCGGGAGAGTGCACACACACACACACATACACACGCACACACACACACACACACACACCTGCAGCAGCGGGAGGCAGCGTGATGTGCGCGGCCGGCAGCGCCACCGACCCCCCATCGTCCACGTCGCCATCGTCGCCCTTGGACTCCACCCCTGCAGGTTTGTGAGGCGGGGGGGCGCAGCGCAGGGGGTGGGTACGGCATCTGAGGGGGTGAGGGGGCGCCCCAGCATGCGCTGGTTCTCTGCAGGCCCAACGGGCTGCAAACGGTCAAGATGCATGAATCTTGCCGTACTGTAGTGTACACAGCCACATGCACTCACAAGCACACCCTCAACCTGCCCCCCCCACCCCCCGCCTATGTTTCAACTCTGTACGCACAGCCTAGCCTCTGTCCGCACAGCCTAGCCTCTGTGCGCACAGCCTAGCCTGCGCACGGCCATGAGCCCACCTAGGTCCGGCAGCGTGACGTCGCACACCCATAGCAGGTGGCCCGCCGCCCGCAGGTTGCGCGCAAACAGCACGTCCGCCACCGCCACGGTGGAGTCGCCTGCGCGCGTGCGATTGTGCGCGGGGCTTTGCTTTGAGCATGTGGAAAAAGTGGGAATCAGTACTCGTCATCAAATTGGTTTTCCGGCGGGGGGAGTTGGAAGCGTGAGTAGAATGGATGCGATCCTCTTGCTCACACCAAAGTGAGGGCCGAGCCAAGTTCCTTCCCCTTCCCTCCCTGGTATGAGCACCTGCCACAATCCCCCCCTTCCCCCCCTCGAGCGAGCGCACCTGCCAGGTTGGACACCGGCATGTGGGCGTAGCGCGCCAGCGCCACCCGCTCCCGCACCCACCCCCCCACTGCCGCTGCCCGGTGCACCGCCCGCCTGGCCGCGCGCGCCTGCCACTGCAGGGAAGGGTACCTGCGCAGGGGGCGCGGGGGGGAGGGTGCACAAGGGTGAGTGCCCTCCCCACCGCCGCTGCCAGGAGCACCGCCTGCCTGGCCGTGCGCGCCTGCTGCTGCGAGGGAGGGCGACTATGCAATGCAGGGACATGGAGGGAGTGAGCAGGGGAGGGAGTGAGCGCCCCCCCACTCCCGCTGCTGCCTGCACCGCACGCCCGGCTGCACCGCGCGCGTCTGCCACTGCAGGCGGGGGTACAGTGGGGACACGCTTCCCACCGTAACAACCAACAGGCCGGGACCATAATCAAGCTGTGACAATAGGCAAGACCCGCCAGTGCAGGACAGGAGGGCCTCAAGGGCCTGGCCACTGCCGCGGCAGCCCTGTGCATGCCCATGCCCACCCCCCACACCCACTTGGAGTCATCCGCGTGCGAGGGCACGTCCATGCAGGGCAGCTCGGACAGGGCTGGCATGGCGCTGCTGGCCAGGTGGCTCGAGCTGTAGGGGGCCTGTGGTGGGGATGGTGAGGGGAGCCATGGTGGAGGCTCCCTGTTTGCATCCTGGTGGGCAAGACGGTGGCAGACTGCCGCCTTGTCCCCGCAAAAGGAGGCGCGCGCATTGAGCGGGTGCAGGTGTCTGTATATGTGTGGCCGCCCCAGGAGGCGTTGCACAGGTGGCTGCAAGGCTTGGGGGCAGCAGGTGCAGACCCCACCTAGACCCTGATCCAATCCCTCAACCCTCACGCACTGCAGCAAGCCCCACCTGCACCCGCTGTACCCGCGCGCAACCCACTCCCCCCTGCAGCACGCCCCACCTGCACCGCGCACACCCCACTCCCCCTGCAGCACGCCCCACCTGCACCGCGCGCACCCCACTCCCCCTGCAGCACGCCCCACCCGCACCGCGCGCACCCCACTCCCCCTGCAGCACGCCCCACCTGCACCGCGCACACGATGCCGCCCCGCTGCTCGCGCTTGTGCGCCACCAGCGCCCGCTGCAGCACACGCCCCGCGTCCAGTGCGTCGCGCGCGTATTCCACGACCCAGTCGACCTGGGTGAGGTGTGTTTTGTGCAAGCATGTAATTCTTTTTGCTTGCAGCTGGCGGACAGTGGGCTGCGTCCAGCGCATCGCGCGCATACTCCACGACCCAGTCAACCTGGGGTGGTGTGTGTGTGTGGTGCTCTATTGATGCATGTCATACCGATTGCAAGCCCCAAAAAAACATGATGAAATAGGATGGTGTTTGAACAGGGCAGTGCGCTGTGCACAGCGCCTCTCGCAGTCCAATCGACCAACGCAAATTGGGCGAGTCACGCCCCTTCTTCTGCCCCCTCTGGGACTATCAAAAAACGTTACTTGAACACACCTGCATGGGCAGCAAGGCGTCCACCATTACCATCAAAACATTCAAAACACATCACAACATCTGTACCATTCGTATCCAACGTACCCGCAACACACCTGCGTGGGCAGCGAGGCATCCACCATCACAACACTCAAAACACATCCGTACCATTCGTACCCAACATATCCGCAACACACCTGCGTGGGCAGCGAGGCGTCCACCTCCCCTGCCGCCGCCGCCGCCGCGGCCGCCTCCTTCCACGCCCGCTCCAGCAGCTGCGGGGACACCTCGCGCACGGCGGCAGCGGAGGGCTGCACCACCACCAGCAGCGCACGCGCCACGGAGGGCATGAGCAAGCAGTACACCGCGCGGCCCTGCAGGGTGAAGGGGGGAGGCAATGCAGTCTTGATATTGATATTGATTGATGAGCCTTGATACGAGAGTCAGCTCCATGGCCCAGCAGTATGTGCGGGCTACACATGGCGCAGCCCCGCCTCCTTGGAGAGACTCACGAGTTTGCCAACTGCCACCTAGGCGGGCCCTGGGGCCCTCAGACCTCAGAACCCAGGTCAGAACCCAAAGCACAGCTGGCCCAGGGCCCAGCAGTCCAGCAAGGCAGCACCCCACCGCACTCCAGAGGCAGCACCCACCTGCATTCGGTCACCAGACCCAACCAGCACCACACAGCCCAAACGGCCCTGCTGCGCAGCAATCCAAGCAGCTCGTCACTCACCTGCGCGGGGTCCCCCGACCCAATCAGCACCACGCAACGCAGCCCCAGTGGCCCAGCATGCAGTCCAGCAGGGCAGCACCCCATCACACACCAGGGGCAGCACCCACCTGCGTGGGGTCACCAGACCCAATCAACGCCACATAGCGCAGCCCCGGCCCCAGGGGGCCCTGGCTGGCCGGCGCCTCCTCCTGCGTCGGCAGCGGCTGCCGCACGGGGGGGGGCTCCAGGTAGCCCACCTCCGTGGTGGTGCGCACCTGCGGTGCGGTGCGTGCGGAGTGTGTGTGTGCGTGTGTGCGTGTGTATGTGTGCGTGTGCGTGCGTGTGTGTGTGTGTGCGTGCGTGTGCGCGCATGCGTGTGTGTGTGTTCGGTGTGTGTGTGTATGTGTGGAGGGTGTGAGGGGGACATGTTGAGCGGACGCAAGCGCAGACCAGCAGACCAGCACTCCTCTTCCCTTCCAGCACTTCCAGCACTCCCAAGGCCCTGAACCTTAGGCAGCTGAGGCTGAGCGCCTACCTTGAAGTCCGAGAGGCAGAAGTCCGCGGTCAGGGCCTTGGCGCTCGCGTGGGGCGCCACCTTCACCACGCAGCCCAGCGCCAGGGATGCGGAGAGGGCCAGGGGCAGGCGCTCCTGCGTGTGTGCGTGCAGCAGCATGGAGCATGGGTGCTGTGGGAGGGGCCAGGGCGGGTGGGGGGTGCTGCTCTGACCAGGCAGCCTGGGTAAGGGACACAGAGGGGGCCAGGACCAGGGGCAGGCGCTCCTGCGTGCGTGCAGCGATTGGAGCGCGTGCTCCAACCCTTCCGGCCTTGACCTGGTTCTCCATCTCTCATCCCCCCTTCTTTATGGGCCGCAAGGGACCTTGCATCGACCACAGTGGACCACACAGCGATGCTGTGGAGTGAGGTGCCAGGGGGAGGGCGGTGGAGGGGCGCAGGGGGTGCAGAGGCTCGCAAGCTCGCGCACCTCGTACACCGCGCGGATGTGGGGCGCCGACAGTGCGGTGGACAGGGCTGGCACGGCCTCCACGTACGCGGTCTCCGGCATGCTCATCTGCGCAGAGGTGGGGGGGCGTGCGCAGCGCAGCAGGAGGGGGCAGTGGGGCCGGTGCTGCGTTCCAGGGCTGCGCTGATGATGGAATCTAGAAGGAGAGGGCAAAGCGCCATGGCTGCACCCCACTGTCACACTGCCGCATACACACACACTTGCACGCACCCACGCATGAAGACACACCCACACACACACATGTACACACACGCACAAACACACACACGCACACACACACACACACACACACACACACACACACACACACACAAACACACACACACACACACCCACATGCGCATACGCACCTCGTACAGGTGGCAAGGCTTGCGGCCGCCCGGCAGCACCTTGTTGGGCGCCGGCTGCAGCGTGGCGCCCGGGATGGAGGCCACCAGCATCATCAGCCCACCACCTGTGTGCGTGTGTGTGTGTTTTGTGTTTGCAAAGCGGCGAGCGTGGAAGGGCAGTGAGCGCATTTGAATGTGCACACCATGCATGGCGTTGGGTTGTTTGATGCCCACGCACGAGCCAGCCCTTCACTCTGACTGCATTTCCCTTACTCCTCACCCACGCACTCCATGTGGCCCATGAGGAGCAGCAGGCACTCCCCCAGCCACCCCAGGGGCCCCACATCTGTGCTCCATACCCGCACCGTACACGCCCCTTGCACCTGACACCGAAGGCACACACGCACCGCACACGCCCCTTGCACTTTACACCGAAGGCACACACGCACCGCACACGCCCCTTGCACTCGACACCAAAGGCACAAGCGCACCTGGCGTGGCCTGTGAGAAGCTGGCGCCGCCCGCGGCAGCGGCGCTGTCCAGCGCCACCTCGCTGTCCACGTAGATGGTGCGGGGCACGGTGAGGTGGACGCCGTGCACGCGGCCGTCCGCCAGGATCCACATCTGCACGAGGTGTGTGTGCGTGTGTGTGTATGTGTGTGTGTGTGTGTGTGCGTGTGTGGGACAGACCCCCTTTTTGTGTGCCTCATCATGCGGCACCACTGCATGTGCCGCTTCATCATGCCAAATTATTCAAACTGCCACAGCACGGGCACCACAACCACGAGGGCCCCACAGGCGCCCACCACCCGCACGCTGCACCCCACACGCACGCACCCACCACAGGTGGCAGCAGCGCAGCCAGGACGCACCTTGAAGCGCCCGGGCGTTGCCGTGTCCGCCAGCTGCAGCAGCTGCCATGGCACGGCGGTGACCGCAGCCGCGTGCTGGCGCAGTAGGGTGCCCACCTGCCCCTTTGGCCCCCCTGCCTTTGCCGCCGCGCCCGCCCCGGCTGCCCCCGCCCCGGCAGGCGCCCCATTCCTGCTGTGTGCCTTGATGGCCTGCGAGGTGGGGGTGGGGGCAGGGCGGGGAAGGAGTGAGGCTTAATGTTGGGTTTGGGTTCAAGTTCGGGGTGTAGGGGTGGGGCTCCTGCTTCTTGCATCCCATCCACCCCGCTGCATGCCGTGGGTGCCTGCAAGGCGAGGCCTGTTCAGCATATGTAATTGCAAGGTCCCTACAACGTCTAAAGCCCCAGTCTCCCCGCTTCCCTGCACATTGGCCCCCAAGCAATCCCAATCCATGGCGGCGCATGCCACCCTACATGCGCCAAGCAGGCAAGCAGGCAGCCACAGCACACACGCACCGCCTCCACGTCCAGCCGCCGCCGCTTGCGCTCCCCCCTCAGCTGCCGCCACTTGGCCTTCTGGTGCCCCACCCAGCCCTGGAAGTCGGACCTCAGGCTGGGGCAGGGGGCCTCAGCAGCTGCGGCCGCAGCTGCAGCTGCTGCGTCTGCCCTGCCAGAGGTGCTGGCCCCCCCTCCCCCGTTGGATGTGCCGTTGGCGTGGTGGCCGCCTGCGGGGGGGCGGGCGTGGGCGGATGAGGCGCTTGGGGGAAGCTGCGGCAGGCGGCAGCCGCCCTGCCAGGGGTGGTGGCTGCTGATACTGGTGGCATGACTGAACGTGGGAGGTCGATACGTTGCTCAGTCAGGGTAGTCAGCGCAAGTGCGCTTTTGGGGCAGTGCCCAGGCCAGGCCATCCCACTCATACAGCCATAAGCTAAGTCTCTTGATTGGCAGGCGCGCGCGTGCACACACACACGCACACACGCACACACACACACACGCACGCACACACGCACACACACACACGCACACACACACACACACGCCCGCACGCACACACACACACACGCACCTTGCACGCGCGTGACCTGGCCCACGGACGCCCCGCCTGCGGCATGCGAGGCGCGCGCTCCCCCCCTGCCCCCCAGCTCCTCCAAGTCTCCCACGTCGCCCATGGCGTGGCCATTGATGCCGTTGCGGCCGGCTGCCAGGTCTACAGGGCAAGTGGAGTGGTCAAGCAGAGTGAGCAGATTAAAATATGATGAGCACCACGGCCACTCAAGCAGAGTAAGCAGATCAAAGAAGGATGAGCACCATGGCCACTCAAGCAGAGTAAGCAGAACAAAGAAGGATGGGCACCATGGCCACTCCCCCACGTCACCCCTGCTGTGGCTTTTGCAGCTGGCTGCAACAGCAGCCTGCAGGCTCTGCCCCTGGGTTGAGTGAATGCAGCCGCATGGGGCTCCATGGTTGCAGCATTAGTTGTGGGCGCTGCATGCAACCAGACCAGCCTGCCACCAGGTCAGCCTGCCACGAGGCCCCACCTGCCCTGTTTTTCGCGCCCGCCGCCCGCAGCATCGGCAGCATGGCGTCCAGCTTCAGCTGCTGGCACTTGTCATTCATGTCCGCAAGCTTCTTGTGCAGCCAGTCCGGGTGGCGCACGCGCGGCACCGGGTTGGCCACGCCCTGGTGAAGTGCAGAGAGGGAAGGTGAGTGGGGCAACAAATGATGAGGGTTGGTCAAGCCCTGGTGATTAAGTGCAGAGGTGAGGGAGGACAAGCAGGGCAATGAATGATGAGGGTTGGTCAAGCCCTGGTGATGAAGTGCAGAGGTGAGGGAGGATGAGTGGGGCAAGAAATGATGAGGGTTGGCCACGTCCTGGAGAGGTGCAGAGGTGAGGGGCAAGAAATGATGAGGGTTGGCCACGCCCTGGAGAGGTGCAGAGGTGAGGGAGGAGGAGCAGGACAACTTATGAGGTTTTTCCAAACCCTCATTCCCTCGCATTCCCTCCCCAACAAAAACCACCCCGCCCCCCTGTCCGCCTGCGGCCTTGCCTGCATGGCGGCTGGGATGGTGATGATCTTCTGGATGGTGTTGCCCAGGCGCTCGCGGTAGTAGTCCCAGTCCACGATGTCGCGCACGTCGGGCACACAGTCAGCGGGGGCTGCAGGTGTAATGAGAGGATAAATACACATTGGTAGGTTGTCATGCCAGGGACCAAGTCCACGAGGTTGCGCACGCTGAGCACGCAGTCAGCGGGGTCTGTGACAATAGGTGGGAGGGTGAGAAGGTGTTTGGAGCTTGTGGGTCAATGACATGCCAGGGGCACAGCCCGCACTGTTCAGCATGCGAGTAGCCCCAATTTTCAGTGTCACACATCTTCTCAACAGGGTTGAAAGTGGGCAAGATTGGGCACATTATGGGCAATCTTCCCAGCACGCCCAAAACCAGGCCCCATCCCCCGCGCACCTGACCCCACGTCCCCGCCGCACCACTTGCGCAGGAAGGTGCGCGCGACCGCGGGCTCCGCGGAGAAGATGGAGATGGGGATGGCGCGCTCGGTGGTGGACTGCAGCTCAGGCCTGTGGTTGGGGTCATGCGCTTGCTCAATTCAAGCAGACTTTATTCAGAATTTAAGCAGGAGATGGAGGTGGGGATGGCGTGCTCGGTGGTGGACTGCAGCTCGGGCCTGTGGTTGGGGTCAGGTGCGTGCTCAATTCAAGCACCGCACCCCATGCCACAACAGGAATGAATACACAACCAAGGCAAGGGAAGAGTGGCCACCTTCTGTCGAAGGGAAAAGGGAGATTAATGAGCCGCTAGCTACCGAGCAGGGCTTCCCTTTCCGTTAGGTGCGTGCGCCTCCCAAAGGCAGCCGCCTTCGCCCCCGCCCCCTGCTTACTTCTTTGAGATGATGTACGTGCAGTTCAGGCCCTTGTCCCTCATCTGCTCGTCGCCCAGGAACGCGCCCAGCCGCTTGGCGCACGTGATGGCGCAGCTCTTGCGGCCTGCAGTGCCATCAAGGAGGAGATAGGAGCCTGTGACAAATCTTGGCGTCGCTGAGCCAGTTGGCTGAGGTCAAAGGCGTGCAGGTGCGCACCACACATCACACAGGCATGCCTTGTGGGTGCCCCTCGCACGCGGCTGCCTGCCTCACGCGTGCAATGACGCAGGCAAGCACGCATACAGGGCTGTTGCATCCACGATTCGCGCACCCTCGTACTCATCCACGCCCTTGCTCATGGTGGTGGCCTCGCTGATGTGGTCGATGAGCTCCTCGTCCGTCAGGTCGCAGCCCTGCGCGTCGTGGTTAGTGGTCATGCATGATCAAGCCAAAATATGTAGCAGTGTTAGCAAGCAGGTGACAGGTGGCACTGACAGGCAGCAGCCCTGCGCGGCAGTACATTTTCAGTGCAATGGAAAGCCGAGGAGTCTGCATGGGTGCCCATGCAGACTCCCTCCTGCGGGGGTGCAGGCCTCGACCTGAAGGCTGTCAGGCAGCAGCCCATAGGCGGGCCTCACCTCTCTCCCCACACACCAAAGGCAGCTCTTTCAGCCAGCATTCACAGCCAAAACCCCCACCTGCGTGTCGAGCAGGTCCAGCCACCTGTTGGCGACCGAGGCCACCGCATGATAGCACTCCACCAGCGTGCTGCCAGCCAGGAACTGCGCGAACACCTGCGGGCGGTGCAGCGGGCGTGGGGCGGGCAGCAGATGTTGCTGGCAGGGTGTGGGGGAGGGCGAGGCACTGAGTAAAGTCGAGGAGATGGGGGAGACACTGACTGTGGACTGCCCTGGTTGCACGTGTGGTGGCCCTGGATCAAGGTGCTGCCTGCCAGGGGCTGCACACTAACCTGCACCTCAGCGTTTAAGACTGCGGACGCTGTAGTAGGAGCTGCAAGGCGCTTGCAGGCAGTCTTCAGCATGCTTCACGGGCTCTGAGCTCACCCACCTCTGCCTGGAACACCTTGATCAGCTTGAGCTCGCCGCGGCGCTTGATCTCAAAGCCCTGGGGAGCGGATTGTCGGGTGGGTGATTGGGTGGCAAGAGGGTTGGGACAGGGCGTGGAATGTTGAGGCTGCTAGCAAAAGTGGGTGACCAAGCTCGGGCACGGGCCATGGCCAACGGGTTGCTAAGTGATGAACGCAGTGGGGACGCATGTGGTACCAACACCGCCGCGCAGCACGTACACAAGTACCAACCAGACTTCCTGATGCGGGCTCAGCCAGCGAGGAGCGGGTGTGTTCTAACATCCGTACGTAACATGGCCCACTGTGGGGGTGATGTGCTGCAGCAGACTGCAGACTGGCCAGGAAGGGAAACACACGAGCTGTGTGCCCCCCCCACCTTGAGCTCAGCCAGCGAGCCGTCGTCGTTGAACACCGCGTAGCGCTTCTTGATGGTCTTGCCCTCCTCCTTGCTGGCCGGCAGGATCATGGCCTGCAGCACCAGGGGGGGCACAGCGTCATATTAGCCATTCGCACAGGCAGCGCGCCCCTGCAATGCACAGGCAGCCTGCACAGGCAGCCAGCACGGGCCCCCCCCTCCCTTGCCGTCCAGCTTCAATCCAGGTGGTGTGGCATGCCAGGCCTGCCCTTTCAGCCCTCTCAGGCCAGGGCTGCCCAGGCCATGGGCACCGCCATGGCTCAGGTAGGGCCAGTCAGGCATCGGACAACAGGCTGCAGGATGAGCAGGGAGAGCACAGCAGGCCTGGCCGGGAGGCAGGCAGGCAGCCTTGCAGGGGCCGTCAAATTTGCAAAACAGGGGTGAAACAAAAACTGTCCACCTTGTAGGGGCCGTCCACCTCAAACTCGATGCTCATCTCCTTGGAGGCCTCGTAGAACTGCAGAGGGGGCAGGGGCGGTGTTGGGCATTGAGTTTTGCGTCTGTGCAGGTGCATGCTGTGCTCATGCAGGTGAGGGTGGCCAGGAGAGGGGGGAGAGGAACAGAGCACTGAACAGGGAGCGCACGGAACCTGGGCAGCAGCCACACACTGCGCCAACCAGGGCAGTCCCCCTGTGCCAGTGCAGGGTGGCGTTTGGAGCGCACACCCTACAGCGCCCCACCTTCTTGCCGTCCTTCTCCTTGAGCGTCTGGTACTGGTCGTTGGTGTTGTTGTCCACCAGCATGACGTTGAGCATGATGCAGGGGTAGCTGATCTTGACATCCTGCGCGTATCAGGATGTACATGTCATTGGGGTGAGGATTGGGTGCTGGGGTGCGTGCTCGGCCGAGTTGGGACGCTTCAAGCTCACACACAGGCCAGCCATGCCATGCACCCATGAGGTCCCCACCTCCCCTGCCTACTTGGCCGAGCTCTTGCCACTCTAGCCAACACACAGAAGCCATGCCAGGTACCCACGAAAGGCCTTGCCCGTCTTCAGCTTGTACACCTCTCAGCTTGCACACTGACGCTTGTGACCCTCAGCTCTTTCCCTCACCTTGCCCGTCCTCTTGTTCTTCAGCTTGTACACCTCTGGGAAGGAGGCGGGCAGCGCACACCAGATGCCATCCGTGTCCAGCTCCAGGGGCCGGCCCAGCTGCTCCACCAGCTTGCAGGCTTGCTGCGGGCGGGGTGGGGAGGGCGGCAGGCAATGCTGAGGTGATTGCGTGTGTGGGTTGTGCATGCGCCAGTGTAGTTGGTGTAAAGCACAAGGGGCCAGCCATGCTGCTCCCCCAGCTTGCAGGCTTGCTGCAGTTGGTGGGGAACAGCAGGTGGAATAGAGGCTTGGCTGCAGCGCTTGCTGTGGTTAATGCTGTTCCGTACTGACCCCTGAGTGGCCCGCCACACGTGCCCCCCC
>LFIK01001237.1_pt1 | contig 20051 bp, 16 predicted proteins | sample 643401 | NCBI WGS metagenome assembly LFIK01 (sample SAMN03777447, study PRJNA286221) | soda lake metagenome | biome: soda lake; feature: Kulunda steppe; material: water; isolation source: sample T5-Br brine of Lake Tanatar-5 | place: Russia: Kulunda steppe | collected 2010-07
CCACCACCATCGGCAAACTGGCCCGCCGCTATTTGGATGAGGGCCTGAGCGTGATGCTGGCGGCCGGTGACACCTTTAGGGCAGCCGCCGTGGAACAGCTTAAGGTCTGGGGAGAGCGCAATGACGTAACCGTGATCGCGCAACAATCCGGCGCAGACAGTGCTGCGGTCATCTACGACGCCCTGCATGCGGCCAAGGCCCGCGGCATTGATGTAGTCATTGCTGATACTGCCGGTCGCTTGCACACCCAGTCTCATCTGATGGAAGAGCTGGCTAAAGTCGGCCGCGTGATCAAAAAGGTCGACCCAGATGCCCCGCATGAGACGCTACTGGTGGTTGACGGTGGCACTGGCCAAAATGCCTTAATGCAGGCCCGCGCCTTCAACAATGCCATCCCCGTGACAGGCGTTGCCGTCACCAAGCTCGATGGCACCGCCCGTGGTGGCGTCTTGTTCGCCATTGCCGCCGAGCTGGACCTGCCCATCCGCTTTGTGGGCGTCGGTGAAAAGGCCACGGATCTGCGGCCCTTTGATGCTGCTCAGTTTGTCCACGCCCTGCTGCCCTTGGATGAGCCCAAGCAAAGCGCCTGATTTCGCTGCACGCCTGCTGGCATGGTGGGCTGCTCATGGCCGCCATCACTTGCCGTGGCAGCAACAGGTCTCCCCTTACCGAACTTGGGTCAGTGAGATCATGCTCCAACAAACGCAAGTAGCCACGGCTGCGCCCTATTTCGAGCGCTTTATGACGGCCCTACCGTCGCTGCCAGATCTGGCGGCTGCGCCGCCGGATCAAGTGCTGGCCCTTTGGTCTGGGCTGGGCTATTACGCTCGCGCGCGCAACCTACATAAGGCCGCTCAGCAGTGCATGGCCCAACACAATGGATCACTGCCCAACACGGCTGAGGCGTTACTGGCTTTGCCGGGGATTGGTCGATCGACCGCCCACGCCATTCTGGCCCAAGCCTTTGATCAGGTGGCGCCGATTCTCGATGGCAATGTCAAACGGGTCATGGCGCGTCATGCTGGCATTGAAGGTTGGTCAGGCCGCCGCCAAGTCGAGCAACAACTTTGGCAAGCGGCCGAAGCGCGTACCCCCGACCACAGCCCCGCCGCCTACACGCAAGCCATTATGGATTTGGGCGCCACGCTGTGCACCCGCAAGCAGCCCCAGTGTCAGGACTGCCCAGTGGCTAAAGACTGCCTGGCTTACGCAAAAGGCCTAACAGACCAGCTGCCCACCCCTAAGCCAAAGCAGCCTCGGCCTGACAAACCCATGCATTTTGTATTACTCATGAACGCCAAGCAACAACTGTGGCTGACGCGTCGCCCTGAGCGGGGCATCTGGGGTGGCTTGTGGTGTTTGCCAGAGGCAACAGCGATCGAACTGCGTCAAGGCGCTAAAAAAAACACCCTGCACATCGACCATGCGCTGACCCATTTCCAGTTGAAGATCACCGTTGATATCTATGAGCTTGGCAACAAGACAGCACAAAAAAACAGCGACGGCCGCTGGTGGCCCCTTAGCGACGCCCTAGCCTTGGGCTTGCCCACACCGATCAGACAAGCCTTGACGGGGCTGGTATGTTAGAACGATGACCAACACAATTCAGTGCCAATACCTCAACAAGCCAGGCGAAGCGCTGCCCCGCCCACCTTTGCCGGGCGAGCTGGGCCAGCGCATTCAGGCGCAGATCTGCCGCGAAGCTTGGCAACGCTGGCTGGCCTATCAGACCATGCTGATCAATGAAAAACGCCTAAGCCCCATCGACCCGGACCATCGCGATTATCTGATGGCCCAAGCCGAAGCGTTTCTGTTCGGCGGGCAGGTCGACCCGGTCGCCGGTTACGTGCCGCCCGAGGACTCCAGCTCGACCTGATTGCGCGTGGGCTCCGGCGCCGCACGCAGCGCACGCAAGTCTTCCCGCACCGCGTCAAAATCCACCACGCGCAGCGATTCAATGCGACATTGGCGCCGGTCAATGCGCAGGGAATCAAATCGGCTCAGGGTGCCCGGGGTGCGGCTGACTAGGCCAAGCTGGCTGGCAAAGCGGGCCTCGTTGATACAGCTGGGGTCTAACTCGGCCAAGACATACCGGCGCCGGTCCAGTTCCAGCATCACCGCGCTGTCACCCACCGGCCGCCAGCCGCGCACCGCGGTATAGCTCAATAAGCCGACCTCATGGCCGGCGTGACGGTAATAGACCTCACCACTTCGCTCTTCGCTGGGCGCCGTGCTGGCACAAGCGGTCAGCAGCAAAGACAAGCAGAGAATAAACAAGCCAGTGATCAGTGGATTTTCACTGCGCAAGAAAGACAGACCAGTTCGATGCTTCATCATGCACCTCCATAACGGTAAGGCAACCACCCAAACAAGACCAGATTAGCAAGATCAGATGATCGACGTGTGCAGGGTGACTCATCCAGTGTGGACGAGCGCGCAGATCGTGGTAAAATGGACGCTTGCCCGCATGGTGACGCAACGCACTAAGCGGCACACAGTAAGCACAGACGGCCAGGTAGCTCAGTTGGTAGAGCAGCGGACTGAAAATCCGCGTGTCGGCGGTTCGATCCCGTCCCTGGCCACCATCACTCCACACCCTCGCAATCGCTGGCTAGATGGCCGTAACGCCGGCCGCTAAAGGTCTATTCTTCAATAGATTGATTGCAGACATCGACAACCCTGCGATGACTGCATCCGCCACGGATTGGCACGCTGGGATCCAAATCGAAGTGCCCTACAAAGACATCACTGCATTAAACCGTGATAGACTGTCATTGCCCTAAAAAAGGGGTAGCACTGAATGGCCAGCCTCTCCATGCTCCATCCTTAAAAGGAGCCGGGTCATTGTTCAGTCCGTTTTCTCAATACAAAGGCGCCTCAATGACCAATCTGACTCGTGCCAGGTCGTGCACTTCCGGCCTGATGTTTTCACTGGTTGCTCTGTCCGCGCTTGGGAACAACCCAGCGATCGCTGCGGAATGTCCAGATGGCCTCTCAACTTTCGTCTTTGAGCACACCGGCAGCCTGCAAACGCTGACACTGCCCAACCACATCACATCGACCTATATCATTGCCCAAGGTGGCAGTGGTGGCTCAGTTGGCTCGGTCACCCCGCAGGCCGGTGGTCGAGGGGCGCGAGTGGGTGGACGATTTGAAATACAGGGCGGCGAAACCCTGCAGATCATGGTTGGCGGCGCTGGGTCCAGTCGTTCTAGCTTCAACGGTGGCGGTGGCGGCGGCGGTGCTTCAATGGTGATTCAAGGTGCTACATTGACCAGCGAGGGTGTATTGCTGGTTGCCGCAGGGGGTGGCGGTGCCGGTCGCGGCAAAGGCGCCACCGGTGGCGACGGCGGCGCACCACCCGAGCCAGTCATAGCAGCAAACGACACAGCAGGTGGACGGGGCAGCGACGTGGGTGGTGCAGGTGGAGCTGGTGTAGTCGAACCTGACCCGACTGCCCCTGAACTCGGTGGCGCGGGCGGCGATCTGACCTTAGCAGGTGACAGCACGCCAAACTGCGGCGCTGACGGTGGCTCTGGACTCTCCAGCGCTGCAGTGGCGGGTGCTCAAAGCCTGCTGGATGGCGGCAATCCAGCCGAACCCTCAATCACCGGATTTGTAGGTGGCTTTGGTGGGGGCGGAAGGCCTTCAAGTTGTGGCGGTGGTGGTGGCGGCTACAGCGGCGGCGGCGCTGGTGGTGACGGCAATGGTGGCAATGTCACCCAAGGCGGCGGTGGCGGCGGCGGTTCAATTAACTTTGGCACTGAAAGCATTGCACTGCCGGGTTTTGGCAAACTCGATGCTGACGGTGTTGTGTTGGTTTGTTACGCAAACAGCACGCTCGAGGCCCCGTCTGCGCAAGCAGCCCCAGCCCCAGCCCCAGTCGCAGTCCCAGTGGGCCGTTTGTGGCCCCTTGGGGCTTTTCTGATACTGTGGTTGGCCTTCACCGGTAAGCGGCTACAAAGGCGGCGTGCTCCAGTGCATTGAGGCTCAACGAAGCAGCCGGCGTCGGCGCTGGCCGAAGCAAAAGGGGGATGCCGAACTCGGCATGACTTGCCCTGCACTAACGCCCCCTATCCTCATCAGCCACTGTGCTAATCTCTAAGCCGACTGGACTTTCTGCACAAGGCTGACATGTTTATCTCTTTCTGCCACCGCGAGGCAGCCCCTCGCTTCGCATACGCCACTGCTTAGCACTGACTGCTGTGGCTCAGTCGATCTTCAGCGTTAGCCGACCAGAGTATGTGGCATGACCACGCATTCTGAACCGGTTGCGACCTATATCAGGGTGGTCACCGATTTACCGGTGCCCATCTCCATCGCCAGCCTTGAGCGCAGCGGAGAGGTCTATTTTATTAATCGAACCTTGACCGAGCAATTTGGTTATACGCTGGGTGACCTGCCCAACTTGGATGAGTTTGCCCATCGCGCCTTGCCCGATCGCGCAGCCCGAGAACGCGCCTTGGCGTGGTGGACGCGAACCCTGTCGGACGCCAAACATCACGGCACACCCGTCACGCCCGAAGAGTTCACCATGATTGACCGTCAAGGCCAGAGCCGTCAGGTTTTGGTGCACCCAACCGTAATTCAAGATCTTGTTATTGCGGCCTATCAGGACAAAACCGAACAGCGCTCGACTGAGAAAGCGCTGGTCACCGCCGAACAGCGGCTTCGCGAAGAAGCGTATATGCTGACTGAAAATATTCCGGTCGGCACCTACACCATGGTGCTGGAACCAGGCGCCGAGCTGGCCAACTTTCGCTTCATGAGCACCCGCTTTCTTGAGCTGACCGGACTGACTCGAGAGGAAGCTGAATCCGATCCACTCAAAGGGTTTGCGTGTGTGCACCCTCATGACTATGAGGCATGGGTGGCATTGAATGTTGAGGCTTTTATGAAGCGCAAACCTTTTTACGGCGAGACCCGAGTAGTGGTTGACGGCACGGTGCGCTGGATCAGCGCAGAATCGATTCCACGCGAACTCGAAGATGGGACCGTGGTGTGGGAGGGGGTATTGACTGACCTCAGCCGACAAAAGTCTGCAGAGTCTGCGCTACGCAGCGTCCATCAGGAATTACTGCAAAGCAGCGTGCGACAATCTCGGCTCAATGAGCGCGAAGCGCTGCTGCAAGACATGCATGACGGCTTTGGGTCGCAACTGGTGATGGCGCGCCGCTACCTAGAGCAAGGCCAACTCACTCGCACCGAGACAATCCAGTTGCTGGACGAATGTCTGGCCGACCTACACCTGGTGGCTGACACCTTGCAGGTCAGTGAACCCAACCTTAAGCAGGCGCTGGCCAACTATCGCCATCGCGTTAGTCAGCGCTTAGAAGCGACTGGACTGAGTGTTGGCTGGGAGGTCAAGCTTGACAGCTGCCCAGATCACAGCAGCCGCGAACTGGTACAAATCATGCGCATTCTTCAAGAAAGCCTCAATAATGTGTTGCGCCATGCCCATGCCAGTCAGGTATCAGTGCTCATCCATTTCGACAGTGAGCAGGGCCTGTTGCTTCAGGTCACCGACAATGGTCGTGGCCTAGATGCCACGATGACCCATGGTCGAGGAATACGTAACATGCAAAATCGTGCCAGTGAGTTGGGAGGTGTTCTGACGCTGCAAAACACCTCAGCAGGCGCCCAGCTGCAGTTGCAGATACCGATCATCAACAAACCCTCTGCGGCGGAGCCTCAGTAAGGTCTCAGGTCTTGAAACGCTGACAGACGACCCAAGCGCCTCAGGCGATCAAGCCACCCTGACGCGCCTTTACGAGGGCCTGGGTTTTAGAATGAACTTGCAATTTGCGGAACAGGTTACGACTGTACGACAACACCGTGCTGAGCTTTAGATCCATGATTTCAGCGGCGTCTCGATAACTGAGACCAGCCGCGATGTGGTCGAGCAAGATCTGTTCTTGCTTTGATAACTTTGGCAGCGCATCAGCTGCACCACTGCCCTCATGCTCTCCATCTGAACTGATTATCCTGAGCGGCGCGGTGTTGGCCAACTCAAACAAATATCGCGCCACCGGTGGGCTGATCGGAAAATGCCCCTCAAACACCTGCGCAATGGCCTGAGACAACGTCATGCTGTCATCACCCTTGAGCACATAGCCCATCGCACCCGCACGCACTGCATCAATGACCTTGCGCTCACTCGAGAACACAGAGATCACCAGAATGGGCATGTCTGGATGAATGAGGCGCAAACGCTCAATCACCTCAATGCCAGCCATGTCTGGCAAGCCAAGATCAACCAAGGCCAAATCAGGCGCCTGTGACCGCATCTCACAAAAGCTGATCGCCGCGCCACCCGTGGTAAACATCTGGGCTTGTGTCTGAATAGACAGGCTTTCCAATGCCGATTCAATGACGGCTTGGAATATGGGCGTATCTTCCACAACCAATATTGTTTTCATCCACCTATTATAGATCAAAATGCTGTGGTCACGCCCAACACGAAGCCGCCAATGCGACCCATCTGGCCCCACGCTGAATCGCTGCATCACGCGTATACTGAGGGCTCATTCCACGACCCCATCGCCATATTTGAAGCGCCATGCTGACCCCCCAAGAACTCATTTTGACGCTGCTCGTGCTGGCCCCTTTTATGCTGTTGCCGAGCTTTATTGCGGTCTGGCGCGGCCATTTACAGCTAAAAAAAGTCGTCGCCATTAATCTGCTCCTGCTGCCCGTCTTTGGCATAGGCTGGATCATCGCCCTGATCATGGCCGTGACCGGCCCAGGCCGTGATGGAGAAACGCCTTGACTGAGGCTGTACACGTGGCGCGCACAGTGTCCAGTCTGCTGGCGCAAGCCGCTGAACGGCTGTCCGATCGCTTGGAGCGCGATCTGTTGTTGTGCCACATTTTGGGCTGTGAGCGCCCCGCATTGTTCGCACACCCTGACCGAGCCGTGGACGCACGCTTGGCGGCTGAGTACTTAGCACTGGTTTTTCGGCGCGCCGAGGGTCAGCCGATGGCCTATCTGTTGGGCCATCGTGAGTTCTATGGGCGTTCGTTCATGGTCAATTCCGCAGTGTTGATTCCCCGACCAGAGACTGAATTGCTCATCGACTGGGCCCTGCACTTGGGCCTTGATCAGGCCCGAGTGGTCGATGTCGGCACTGGATCAGGCTGCATTGCGCTGACTCTGGCCTGTGAGCGACCTAAATGGCTGGTGGTGGCCATTGACCGATCACCTGAAGCCTTGGCCGTGTGTCGAGCAAATCGTCGCGCCCTCTCTGCGCACAGTGTGAGCCTGCTAGAAGGCGATTTGTTATCGCCCGTGCGCGGTCAGCATTTTGAATTGATCATTTCCAACCCGCCCTATGTGGCTGCCGACGATCCACATCTTGGGCGCGGCGACTTGGTACACGAGCCTGCCATGGCGTTGGCGGCAGACAACGATGGACTGGGTGTACTGCAACGACTCATTGCGCAAGCACCCGCTTGCCTGCAAGGCGGTGGCTGGCTGTTGCTGGAGCATGGCTATGATCAGGCCGAGGCAGTGGCCGGATTGCTGGCCGAGGCCGGGTTTGAAAACATCGAGTGCAGGCGCGACTTGGCCGGCACAGAGCGCGTTAGTGGCGGTCGCTGGCCAGCCGACGCAGCCAGGGACTAATTAGCACCAACAGCAAACCGCCGCCCACGGTCACGGCGAACACCGTGGTGAACAACATTGGGAAATCTGCCAAGCTTTGATCATCAAAGCGCCCCGCCAACAAGCCCGCGATCAAATTACCCAGGGCAATGGAAATAAACCACAGCCCCATCATCTGGCCCAAGAAACGACGCGGGCTAAGGCGAGTGACTGCGCTCAAACCCACTGGACTCAGACACAACTCACCCATGGTGTGAAATAGATAAGTCAACACCAACCACGTTGGCAACACCGACTGACCTTGAACGGCATAGACCGAGGCCACCGCCATCACCCCAAACCCGGTACCAAGCAAAACCAGCCCCAACGCAAACTTCACCGGCAACGACGGATCAAGCTGCCGCCGCCCCAGGTTCACCCACAATGCCGCGAACATTGGCGCCAGCAGAATAATAAAAATGGGATTAACCGCCTGCAACCAGGACGCCGGCATCACCCAGTCGCCAAACTGGCGCACTGTAAAGCGCTCAGCAAATAGGTTGAGCGATGACCCCGCCTGCTCGAAGCCTGCCCAGAACAGCGCTGAAAATAGGAACAAGACAGCGAGCACGCCGATGCGCCGTTTTTGCATGGCGGTCAGCCCACCATGGATCACCATCCACAGCAAATACGCCACGGCGATGCCAACAATTAGCGCTGAGCCGCCAGAGGCCAATAAAACAGGCTCGATCACCCAAACGCCAGACAGCGTCAGAGACATCATCAGCGCAGCCGCGATCAAGACTGACCAGACCCAACGCCAGGCCCGCTGTGGGTGTGCAGAGGCCTCATTGGGCTGGCGCCCAGCCTCACCCAAATGGTGCTGCGTCAACCGATACTGCGCCAATCCTAGTAACATGCCAATACCTGCGGCGGCAAAGCCGTAGTGCCAGTTCACCGACTCCCCCAAATAGCCACAGATTAAAGGCCCAATGAATGCACCAATATTGATGCCCATGTAAAAAATGGAAAAGCCCGCATCCCGTCGTGCACCACCCTCAGGGTAAAGCTCACCAACAATCGTGGACACATTGGGCTTGAGCAGACCTGTTCCGACCACCAACAACACCAGACCGATAAAGAACATGTTGTCATGGGGCACAGCCAGCGCAAAGTGGCCGAGCGCAATGATTAAGCCGCCATACCAGACCGCCTTCTGCTGACCAATCAGCCGATCGGCCAACCAGCCACCGGGCAAAGCCAGCAGATAAACACCTGCCGTATACAAGCCATAAATGGCCGTGGCGGTGGCATCAGGCAGACCCATGCCGCCAGCATCCACGGCAGCAACCATAAACAGCACCAGGATGGCGCGCATGCCGTAATACGAAAAACGCTCCCACAATTCGAGGAAAAACAGGGTATGCAGGCCACGCGGATGGCCAAGGAAAGACAGTTTAGAATCAGGTGACATCGATGTGTTCGTCAGGGTGGCTTAGCCATCGCGCTTTAAGCGCTGACGAACAATACGCATTACTCGTACCACTCGCCAAGCGCGGATGGAGGCCAAGTAATGCAGACAGAATACGGGAAACGTGGCCGCAAAAAGCCAGTACTCCGGCCACTCATTTTGCCACGCATAAATGCCAAAGCACCCAAATCCTGCGGTCACCACAACCAGCATCAGCACGGTCGAACGCACTGAAAAACCTGACCGCAACAAGACGTGATGCAAATGCTCACTGTCGGCAGAAAATGGGCTTCGACCACGCATCACACGCCGAATAAATAGCACCAACACGTCTAAGGCAGGCAGCAATAAAATCCAAGCAATGATGATCGGTGGCGCACCAACACCTTCTGGGTGTTGACTGATGTAAACCGCCAACCAGGCCACTGCATAGCCCAGCATCAATGAGCCAGAATCACCAAGGAAAGCCCTAGCCTGTCGCGATTGCCTAAATCGGAAGTTATACACGAGGAAAGCCAACACAGCGGCCAACAAGAGCGCAATAATGCCACTCAGTTCACGCTCAGCCCCACCCATCAGGGTCAAAGTAAAGAACATCACCAGCATGACGGCGACCAAACTCCCTGCCAGGCCATCACTGCCATCAATCATGTTGATGGCATTAATGAGCACCAGCACGCACAACACGGTGAAGGGTATCGCCCATTCACCTAGCTCAATGGGCTTGACACCCACAATCATGCCAAGATCAGTGATTTGCACCTGCCCCCAAGACACCATCAACAGTGCGGCCAGCACCTGGGCTGCCATCTTAACGCCCGGGCTGATTTCCACCAGATCGTCCAGCAGACCGGTGGCCAACATAACTGCCATCCCAACCAGCAAACTGGCATAGGGCTGCAAACTCGTGCCCATCATCATGGCGGAAAAAATGAACGCCACAAATATGGCCAAGCCACCGGACAATGGCACCGCCCCATAGTGACGCTTGCGCCCACCCGGTCGGTCAACCAGGTTCATTTTAAAGGCTGGATCGCGCAGAATCGGCACCATAACCAATGCGATCAGCGCACTCACCACAATGGCCAGCTGAATTTGATAACCCAACGAAAACATTCAGCCTCCCCAAGGCCTCTGGCGACGCTCAGTCAGTGAAGCAGACTAGTGCGAGGCCGACGTGGCGACATCCTCATCGCTGCGCAACATATTGCGAATCAATACGCCAAAAATAGTCAATAAAGCCACCAACACTGACCCCAAAACAAAACGTTGAAGATTGGATGATGTCAGCACCAATGCCCCGGTTGAAGGACGACTGGGTGGACGCGCGATACTGTAAATGGCTTCCAAACCACCTTGGCGAAACTGCACAAGCTGCTCGGCCAAACGCTCAGTCGCCAAAAACAAACCGCGCAATTCGCGCACGAGATTATCAATCGCTTCATTGGTGCGCGCTACGAATTCCTCATCGAGCATGATGTCTGAGGGATCGACGCTGGCCTGAGCTTCACTGGCTGCCAACACTTGCCTTAGTCGTTCAATTTCGCTGGTGAGCTGAGCAGACTCCAGTAAGAGATCCAAGCGATCCCGGCTGAGTTCCTGACGAAACTCCACATCACTGGTCTCACCCGCCAGCCGGGCCATTTGATCTAGGAAGTCACCACCAAACTGAAGTGAAGCCGAAGCTCCACCCAAAAACCCTTCCTCAGCCAATGACTGGCCACGAGCACCGGGTCTTTGGGCCACGCGTGGTGACCTTGAGTAATCGTTTAAGGTCACTGCAATCTGCTGTGCTTGGTTTTGCAGCAACCTGTTTCGACGCTCCAGCTCAGCGAGTCGGTTGCGGAAAAAGGGATCAATTGATCCCGATCCACTGGCGGCTCCAGCAGTGGCCGACGAGCCCAAGGTTGCCTCCAATACAAAGGCTTCCAACTCGTTTGCTACCGCGCGCAAATCGTTCAACCGCATGCCGGTTTCAGAATCAACAATGGCCGCCGCATTAGGCACTGCTCGCAACTGTTGGAAGTTATGATTTAACAAGCCAAATTGCTCTTTGAGGGCCTCATAAGCCAGCATAAAATCCAGGCTTCGGAAAATCGAACGATCCACTACGCTGACGCTGTATAGATCCAAATTGGCGGCAAAAACGCCCACCTCAGTGGTCATGTACTCGGCCCAGACGCGGGGAATATCGAGCAATATTTTCCGCGCCACCGACTCTGGCAAACTGGTCCGGCCCGGCAGCAAAGACTCATTCAAAACCAAACTGAGGGTCGCATGGCCGCGACTTGCGCGTTCCAGTTCGGCGGTGAATTCACTTTCTAGTTGATTTCTTTCCGCAGAGGACAGTTCGGACCGGCGAAGCTGATCCTCATAGCGGCGAACGATGAACTCGCGATTCGGCGCTGTCTCTGCGATACTCAAGGCGTTGGCGAACTGGGAACGGCGCAGCCCGAAGCGATCTAACTCATTGATGTCGTAGACGCGATTGACGATGACCGAAGCCAACAAATCACCGCTAGAGAAGGGTGAGCCCTCACGATACTGACCCTCTTCCACCCCCGGAAAGACGAAACGCAGCTCAACATCCCAGCTCGACACAAAGGCATCACGAGTCGCCAGGAGGCCTATCACAAGCCAAAATAATACGGCAAACACCATCACCGCCAGAATCACTGGCACACGCGTACCCCAAAGGGCACGCACCAAATCGCGCAGATCAATTTCATCATTGCCGACCGGACGCGGTGTTTGAGATGTCGTTGTACTCATGAATCGCCCTATCGTTGTGGCCTAAAGTCAGTCATGCCCACTATCGGGCTGACAAGATACCTTGAATAAGAGTCAGTGCGGCTGTCTTCTGCCCAGCAGCAACGCTCAAGCGCGCCTTAGTTTACCACTCGCGACCCTGACAAGCACCAGCAATACAGCTGCCAGCACCACCAAACTTAGCAGGAGCCAAAAGCGGCCCACCGCCCCCGGGGTTGCTATCAGTGGCTCGCTGATCGGCTTGTCTGACACGTCAAGGCGATAAATCTGGCTACCACCCCCAAAACGCAACTGCCCCAGCGCAACGGCCAATTCCTCGGACGCAACAAACAACCTCACCAAGTCTTGCTGTATGCTTGCTAGGGCCTGCTCGATGTCGGCCGCGCTCCCGATGACGACGGCATCAGGGTTGCCGGCTGAAGACCGATCCAGATTCTGAATCAATTGCTGCAAGCGAACTTTCTCCGCAGCGATCGCCGTCGCTGCTAGGGCATAATCCAAGCGCTCACGGCTTAAGGCCTGACGAAACTCCGCATCTGCTGCACGCCGACCCAATCGAAGTAGTTGCTGAACAACCCCCTGATCGAGGGGTGGCTGCTGGCCTAAAACCAGAGACTCACTGATGGCTTCATCAAGGTGCTCAACATCGTCTGGAAGACCGAAATCATACTGCTCAATCGCCCGATCCACTTGGTCAACTTTGGCCAGCAACACCTGACGCTCTCTGTCCGAAGATTGATAGCGCTGTTGCAACAAACTGCGTATGAACGCCGATGATGAGGAGGTCATGTCACTCGCTAAAATAAGTGTTGATAAGCGCTCCAAGCCAAAGTCCCTCAGTTCAGATGCCTGAGCAGCCAAATCCGAAATACTAAGACCTTCCGTTGCCGAGCGGGCGCGGCCAATATTGGGCTCGCTCTGCAATGCGGTGATGTTGTGGTTTAGCAACTCAAACAGCGTGCGGTAGCGATCATAGATGATGATGGGATCGGCGTCAGCGAAAGTCGGTAAAGTCACAAGATGTGCACTGTAGAGCTCAATCCCAGAGCTAAATAGGCCAGCCTCATGGATGACATACTCGGCCCACTGCTCAACAATAGACTCGAGCAACGCCGGTGCCTGTTCAGACTCCAGCTGCAGCACCAACCGCGCTTGGGCCAATTCCTGACGGGTCAAGTCGCGTAGAAAACGCTGTTCCAGTGCCGCCCATTCCGCAGGCTCAGCAAGTTCCCAGCGTTCACGGTACTGAGAGATTAATGCATTTCGGCCCGGCGCCGCCGGCATGATTGTCAGCCGCTCGCGCAAACCCTCTGGACTCAATGAGGTTCCCAACTCAGTCTGACGCAAGGCGCGTTGCAGCAAGGTAGTTGACAGTAAGTCGGTGTGCACAAATGGCGAGCCATCTGGATAGGTACCAGCGTCGACGCCCGGAAAGTCAAACTCCACCACCGCATGCCACTGCGACGAGATGGCCTGCCGATCCACCAAGGCGATGCTCAAACCCCAAAAACCCAAACTAAAGATCAGCGCAAACCCGACCGCCCATAGGACGATAGACCAAAATCCAGAAGCAAGCTGGCCGACGAATTTTACGATTACAGATACTGCGTGACGGTTACCCATGGCGCCCCCCTGGCCCTAGCGATTCAAAGATACTTCCCCACTCAGCCCCACTCACAAACGGCGCACTCAGTCAGTCGATGACTGACATCAGCCCTTGAACAACCGCTGAGCTAACCTACAGCGATTGAATCAATACTGCAAGATTATCATATTTGCCGTTCGCCGCTCACATATTGCGACGATACGCGCCACCCACGGCGTACAGCGCGTGGCTGATCTGACCCAGCGAACACACCTTGACCGCCTCCATCAGTGCCTCGAAGGTATTGCCGCGCGCGCGCGCCGTCTCCTGCAGAATCTGCAAGACGGCCGCTGCGCGCTCTGGCTGGCGCTGGCGGAATGCGCCAACGGTGTCGACCTGCTGACGCTTCTCATCATCGGTTGAGCGCATCAGTTCCACCTCGCCTGCGGCTTGTTCTGTCCCCGGTGGTGGCAGGAAGGTGTTGACGCCAATTAACGGCAAACTACCGTCGTGCTTCTTGTGCTCGTAATAGAGTGACTCGTCCTGAATTTTGCCGCGTTGATACAGCGTATCCATCGCCGCCAACACGCCGCCTCGCTCGGAGATGCGATCAAACTCCTGATACACGGCCCCCTCAACCAAATCGGTCAGCTGCTCAATGATGTAACTGCCTTGCCAGGGGTTCTCACAAAAGTTCAGGCCCAGCTCTTTGTTGATGATCATTTGAATCGCCACTGCACGTCGCACCGAAGCTTCAGTAGGAGTGGTGATGGCCTCATCAAAAGCATTGGTGTGCAGGCTGTTGCAATTGTCAAACAAGGCTGTCATCGCTTGCAGCGTGGTACGGATGTCATTGAACTGAATTTCCTGCGCATGCAAAGACCGTCCTGACGTTTGCACGTGGTACTTCATCATTTGGGCGCGTGCATTGGCGCCATAACGCTCGCGCATGGCACGCGCCCAGATGCGCCGCGCCACTCGACCAATGACGGTGTACTCCGGATCCATACCATTGGAGAAGAAAAATGACAGATTGGGCGCAAAGTCATTGATGTCCATGCCGCGCGCCAAGTAGTACTCGACGATGGTAAAGCCGTTGCTGAGGGTAAATGCCAGTTGGCTGATGGGGTTCGCCCCAGCCTCAGCGATGTGATAGCCCGAAATGGACACCGAATAAAAATTACGCACTTGGTGGTCGATGAAGTACTGCTGAATGTCTCCCATCATCCGAAGCGCGAATTCAGTTGAGAAGATGCAGGTGTTTTGCGCCTGATCTTCCTTGAGAATATCAGCTTGCACCGTGCCCCGCACCTGCTTCAAGGTGTCTGCTTTGATGCGTGCATAGGTCTCGGCATCAACCAGCTGATCACCGCTGATGCCTAACAACCCCAAGCCCAACCCATCGTGACCCGCTGGTTGTTCGCCCTGATACTGCGGGCGCGCCTCGCCTAACAATTGATTGATTTTCTCTTGCGCCCGCTGCCACTGCCCAGCCTCACGCAAGTGTTTTTCCACGGCCTGGTCAATGGCAGTGTTCATGAACATGGCCATCAACATCGGCGCAGGACCATTGATGGTCATGGAAACAGAGGTCGCAGGATTGAGCAGATCAAAGCCTGAGTAGAGCTTTTTCATGTCATCCAGGGTGGCGATGGATACACCAGAGTTACCCACCTTGCCGTAAATGTCGGGTCGTGTGGCAGGGTCTTCGCCGTATAACGTGACCGAGTCGAAGGCCGTCGACAAGCGCCGCGCCGCTTGACCAGCGGAAAGGTAATGGAAACGGCGATTGGTTCGCTCTGGTGTGCCCTCGCCTGCGAACATGCGAATTGGGTCCTCGCCGCTCCGCCGGTAGGGGTAAACGCCGGCCGTGTAGGGGTAGTGACCGGGCAAATGCTCTTTGAGCAAAAACCGCAGCTGCTCGCCCCAGTCCTTGGTTTGTGGCGCAGCAATCTTGGGAATCTGCAAACGTGATAGAGATTCTTTGTAGTTTGACCCCGTCACCGCTCGATCGCGCACGGTGTAGGCATATTCAGCTTCTTCCACGGAGGCTTTGAGGGCAGGCCATTGGCTAAGCAACTCACGAGCTGCCGGTGGCAATTCACTCAGTGCTGCGTTGTGGCGCTCGATCAATCCTTGCAACTCAGGCTGGTCCTCACGCTCTGGCCAAGGCTGAAAAGGCACTGGCTGCTCTGCGGTCAGCTCACACAGCGTCTCGTAATAGCGTTGCAGCCGCCGCGCTGCCTCGGCATGCACCTCAACGGCTTGCCCGCACTGGCGGCCGCGCTCTGCAATGTCGGCCAGATAGCGCAGTTGCTGGGTCGGGATCAACACCGACGGCGTTGGCTCGACGGCACCCACATCGAGCTTGGGCTGAAAATCACAACGCTCGCTACCCCGCTCTGTACCACCCTCTCGTATCAAGCGACACAGGTTAACGAACATCCAATCCATCCCCGGGTCACTGAACTGACTGGCGATGGTTGGATAAACCGGGATGGCTTCATCGGCCCAGTCGAAGGCCAAGCGGTTGCGGCGCCATTGCTTGCGCACGTCGCGCAATGCATCTGCCGAGCCTTGGCGATCAAACTTATTGAGCACCACCAGCTCGGCGTAGTCCAGCATGTCAATTTTTTCTAACTGGCTGGCGGCGCCATATTCTGAGGTCATTACATAGATTGGCAAATCGACCAGATCAACCACCTGAGAATCTGACTGGCCAATGCCAGCGGTCTCAAGGATGACTAAGTCAACATCGGCCAGCCTCAACGCGCTTAGCGCATCCGCCACCGTCTCGGAGGTTGCCAGATGTTGTCGACGGGTCGCCATGGAGCGCATGAACACGCGCTCTGAGTTGAGACTGTTCATGCGAATGCGATCGCCCAACAGCGCACCCCCTGAGCGGCGACGAGTGGGGTCAACAGCCAACACCGCAATGCGCACATCAGGGAAGGCTGTGAGAAATCGATTAAGCAGCTCGTCGGTGACCGAGCTTTTGCCAGCCCCACCGGTCCCGGTTAAACCAATGATCGGCACGTGCTGGCGTGCAGCGGCTTGGTCACGCAACTTGGTCAACGCTGCTTTGGTCCATTGGCCTGCCTCGATGGCGGAGAGCTGTGCCGCCAATTCGCTGTCGGCGGTACGCTGTGCAGCGTTCGGGGAAGCAGCCCTGGCCTGACGTCCGCGGACGGTGCGCTCGACCAGATCAGCAATCATGTCCGTCAGGCCCATCTTCATGCCATCGTCAGGATGGTAAATGCGATTGACGCCATAGGCCTGCAGGTCTGCAATCTCTGACGGCGTGATGGTGCCGCCACCACCACCAAAGACCTGCACATGGCCGGCGCCCTGCTCGGCCAATAAATCAATGGTGTAGCGGAAGAACTCGGTGTGACCACCCTGGTAGGAGCTGATGGCGATGGCGTCGGCATCCTCACACACCGCCGCGCGGACGATCTCTGCCACCGACCGGTTATGGCCGAGGTGAATGACCTCACAGCCTTGTGCCTGAATCAGGCGGCGCATGACATTAATGGCAGCATCATGACCGTCAAATAAGCTGGCGGCGGTGACCACCCGCAACGGACTCTCTGTCTGATGTGGCTCAGTCACGGTGGTGTCTTTGGCCATAGTCGAAGCAGTCATGGTCATAGTTTACTCTGGGTCGGTGTTCACGCGCAGGTGCACATCAGCCGCCGATACGCAATAATAGCGGCTATGACCGCCTCCAATGCCGCCTCACCTAACGACTCCGCCGCCCTTGTGCTGCCCGCAGAACATAGGCTGTCGGCCGAGGACATGTCGCATCACGCCGAGCAAGCCGCGCAGTTTTTAAAGCAGTTGGCCAATCCGCACCGGCTGATGATTCTGTGTCACCTGTTTGATGGTGAGGTGTGTGTGTCCGAGCTCAACCGCCACCTGCCGCTGAGTCAGTCGGCCCTGTCACAGCATTTGGCGGTATTGAGACACAGTGGGCTGGTGACCACCCGACGGCAACAGCAAACCATCTTCTACTCGCTGGCTGGTGCTGAGGTCACGGCCATCATGCAGGTGCTGCATGCCCAGTTTTGCCAGCCACCCAGTGACCCCGCCGAAAAGTAAGCCTTGCCTATATATTAGATTTATCTTATACTTGTGGTATGAATATAGATCGCATCGTCTTTGCTTTCGCTGGCCTAATGATTCTTATCAGCCTGGGCCTGTCACAGTTGCATAGCCCTTGGTGGCTGTTGCTGACCGCTTTTGTTGGCCTCAACATGCTGCAAGCCGCGTTCACCGGGCTATGCCCGCTGGCCATGGTGCTGAAACGACTGGGCCAACAGACTGGCGCGGCTTTTAAGTAAACCAAGAAAGCACACCCAGCCTTCCGCCGACGCCCTTAACGTTTCGCTAACCACACGGCGCCGTATCCCGCCTTCCCAGTCAGTCAGGTAAAATAGTCGAGTTTGATTCCGACCCAGCGCATTCGCGCTGCGGCCTTGCAGCGATGCCATCAGAAGCATCGGTTTTGGAGGGTAGACCATGGCTGTTTTTGAAACGATTGGCGTAAGCGAGCATGAGCAAGTGGTGTATTGCCACAACAAAGAGGCGGGCCTCAAAGCCATCATCGCCATCCACAATTCCACCTTAGGTCCTGCTTTGGGCGGGCTGCGCATGTGGCCCTACGCCAGCGAAGCGGATGCACTCGAGGACGTGCTGCGCTTATCGCGCGGTATGACTTACAAGGCGGCCGTGGCGGGCTTGAATCTGGGCGGCGGTAAAGCGGTCATCATCGGCGATCCACGGTCAGACAAATCTGAAGTGTTGTTCCGTGCCTTTGGCCGCTTCATCGACTCCATGAATGGTCGTTACATCACGGCTGAAGACGTTGGCATCGATGTCAATGACATGGAATTTGTGTTTCAAGAGACGAATAATTGCGTTGGCGTTCACCAAGTCCATGGTGGCTCCGGCGACCCCTCGCCGTTCACGGCCTATGGCACCCTGCAAGGCATTCGCGCCGCACTGCAACGCCGCTTCGAGAATGAGGAGATTGGGCAGTACAGTTATGCGGTGCAAGGCGTGGGACATGTTGGCATGGAGCTGGTCAAGCTGTTGCGCCAACACAATGCCAAGGTGTTCGTCACCGATATCAATGATGAGGCCGTCGCCGCAGCCGTGGACTTAGGCTGCGAGGCGGTAGGCCTTGATGACATTTTTGATGTCGATGCCGATGTCTTCTCACCCACCGCCCTCGGCGCGGTGATCAACGAACAAACCATTCCACGCTTCCGATTCAAAATCGTCTGTGGCGCGGCCAATAATCAATTGGCCAATGACCAGTGCGGTGACGAGTTAGAAAAACGTGGGATCGTCTATGCGCCTGACTATGCCGTCAATGCTGGTGGCCTGATGAACGTGTCCATCGAATTCGAAGGCTACAACCGCGAGCGCGTGGAGCGCATGATGCGCACCATTTATTACTCTGTCAGCAAGATCTTCCAAATCGCTGATCGCGATGGCATCCCCTCATGGCGGGCGGCCGACCGCATGGCTGAAGAGCGCATTGCGGCCATAGGCAAATTGAAAGGGCCGTTCATGGGCCGAGCGCATCGTTTCCCGGGCCGTGAGCGCAACGCACCCATCTCGCACTAAACGCCAGCACTAGGAAGCGAACAGCAATGCTGAATGATGAGTTGACTTTATTGCGTGACACGGTGCGGCGTTTTGCTGATGAAGCCATTGCGCCGATGGCCGCGCAAATCGATCATGACAACGCCTTCCCCCAGCACCTTTGGCAGGAGTTGGGTGAGATGGGCTTGTTGGGACTGACCATCCCCGAGGAACACGGTGGCGCTGGCTTGGGTTATTTAGCGCATGTTGTGGTCATGGAAGAGATCTCACGCGCCTCGGCCTCGGTCGGCTTGTCTTATGGCGCGCACTCCAATCTGTGTGTCGATAACCTGTTTCGAAACGCCACCCCGACGCAGCGTGAGCGCTATTTGCCTGGCCTGATCTCTGGCCAATGCGTGGGCGCCTTGGCCATGTCTGAGCCCGGCGCGGGATCGGACGTGGTTGGCTCCATGCGCTGTAAAGCGGAGCAGCATGGCGACGTCTGGGTCGCCAATGGCTCCAAGATGTGGATCACCAATGGCCCAGAGTCGAGTGTGGCCATTGTGTATATGCGCACGGCCAGTGCCGAACAGGGCTCAAGATCGATCACAGCCTTTATTGTTGAAGAGGGCATGAAAGGCTTCAGCAAGGCGCAAAAGCTCGACAAGTTGGGCATGCGCGGCTCCAACACCTGCGAACTCGTTTTTGATAACTGTGAGATACCAGCCGATCAAATTTTGGGCGAGGTCAATCAAGGTGTGCGCATCATGATGTCGGGCCTCAACTCTGAACGCCTGGTACTCAGCGGCGGACCTATCGGCATCATGCAGGCAGCGCTGGATGAAGTCTTACCGTATGTCACCCAACGTCAGCAGTTTGGCCGCGTCTTGTCTGACTTCGGTTTGATGCAAGCCAAAATCGGCGACATGTATACGGCGCTGCTGTCTTCACGCGCCATGGCCTATCAAATCGCCCAAGAGTATGACCAAGGGTCGATGTCGCGCATTGATGCCGCTGCCTGTTTGCTGCATGCCTCCACCAACGCAGTGCAAG
>LFIK01001238.1_pt1 | contig 20037 bp, 28 predicted proteins | sample 643401 | NCBI WGS metagenome assembly LFIK01 (sample SAMN03777447, study PRJNA286221) | soda lake metagenome | biome: soda lake; feature: Kulunda steppe; material: water; isolation source: sample T5-Br brine of Lake Tanatar-5 | place: Russia: Kulunda steppe | collected 2010-07
CGGCACAATAGACTCTGCCATTTCATTTCGGACATTATGGACTATTTTTTGGCTGGCGAAGACCAGCAACAAACCAATCAGCCTAACGATCTGGCTGGCGGTTAACCCTTTTAAACTTTAAACTTTATAGGGCCTTGGATCCAAGCCTTGCTTAACACTTTACCTCCTCACCTTGCAAACGGTGTCAAGTCGATCGCTTTCTCTCGAGTTGCAACAAAGAGCTTACCCAGCAGCAACCCATATGCAGGTGGAATGCATCAAGGGAGGATAAGTATCTTAAGCTGCCTGTTCCCTGCCTGCCTGAGACCAGGCCATCAGGAAAAAGCACACTACCAAGTTGCTGACCGGCTAAGCTGCCCTCGTTCGGCAGATACAGCCTTGACCTCAAACATTTCACCTACCAACATGCTGAACATGCAGATAGAACAAAGAGAAAGCTCACGCAAAAAGCTAAGCTGCTACTACACTGCTTCCAGGAAGGTAACTGCCTCTTGTTACACCCAACCAGCTAAGCACAGCGCTTGTGCGGCCCTCACAGGCAGATTCTGTTTCAGGGTCATCCGTCAGAACCACTATGTGCACCTGGAGAGCAAGCGGCAGGAACAAAATGCTCATCTATGAGCGCTAAATCCTTGCAAACTCCAAGAAAATCCCAGACGAGGGTTGTGGTCCATCTAACGAGCACAACAAGTGCTGATTTCGGCTCATTAATAATGAGTCATTATACATGTGCAGGGGCTCCAACCCACAGGACACAGCGCAGAGCAAGCACCAAGACAGGCTGCTTGCTCCAACCTTCACAGCATGCCATCAGGGGGCGTGAAATGCAGGAGGCAAAGAGGCAGCTCATGGGCTTGCGAAGACTGCAGGCCCTGTCTGGCTTTTTCACTCAAAAGCTGAGGTACCTGGGAGCCCTGGTGGTGAGGCAGCTGGGCGACATGCAAAGCCTCAAGGCCCACAGCAACCGCCACGCCTGCCTGCTGCTGAGATCCCAGGTGTTGGCTGGGTCCCCCTGTTGGCTGGGTCTTGAGCCAAGCCTGCCATGGGGAGGTGCATGCACAGTGTAACAAAACCAGGCTTTCCTTGATCACCAATTCATCACCAACCACTCATCACCGACCACCACCGAACACCAGGCTGTGGCTCGGGATGGACGGGGGATTGGCCAGGTCATTAATTGAGATGGTTCCCCAGGTCTGCTCACACAATGACGCTTATTTTTGGCGCTCCTCACGGAAGGGCAGTGTCAAGGCTTTGATGAGCAACTGGCAGCGCTGTCTTGTGCCGCAAGCACTGCCATTCTGCTCGAGTGCCCCTGTAGACATCAACCTCCACCATGTCCTGCACAACCTGCGGCTCAGGGCGGAGTCGTCACACGCAGCCGCCGCGCAGACACCAAAAGGAGCATTCTGTGTACAGTGTCTACAGCCTGTCCTTGCTTGCTTCTTGTAACGCACGCGTCAAGGGTGCCTACCTGCAGGTCTTGAAGAGCCTGCCCTCCTGCTTGACGTGCTGGGGGCTCGCTGGTCCCATCAGGGCATGGGTGGACTGTGATATTGAGACTCTGCAGCATCTGCATCAAGCAATGGCACTTTGACAGCTTGCTGACGCATGTATTCCACAGACCTGCATCCCTTGTGCATGCAGGAAATCGAAGTGGTACAGGGTTTAGGGTGTGCCGGCAGGGGGCCAGGCTGGCAAGGGGCATCAAGCAGCCAGAGATACGTTGAAGCAGCCCTGCCTATCACAACCTGCTCTTGGGATCATAAGAGTTTTAGAGACACGCTAGCGCCATGAACATTGCGCTAAGCCCTGCCGTGCACGTGCCGTCCACGGGGCCATCGCCAGCAACCAAAGTTATAGATGACAGCTTGTGCTAAAATCAATGAGGCGGCTATGCTACAAGAAGCATAATAGGTGCCTGGGTACAAGAATGTCCCTGCACACCAGGATGCTCACAAAGAGAGACAGGCCCTTCCAGCACTGGCTCAAAATGTGCGTCCAAGTTTTCCATCCCACGTGCTTGCTGAGGCAGGAATAGCAGGACCCTACGATTTGCAATCTTGCCAATTGCGGAACCCCTTAAGCAAAAGCACTCTGCCTCCATGGCACAGTACCTGCAGCAGGGTGATGGGGCGGAGCACCAGCCGGCCTGGGCTGCCTCTTTGGGGCCGCCCAAGCAGGTCACGATATGCGCGCAGGGCCTTCAGCACAAGTGCCTCCTCCTCCCCAATGCCCAGGGCGGGGCCAGGCCCTCCTCGCCTTCCCTTCATTGTGCTGCTGGCAGCGCCTCCGTCCCTCTCCCCGCCACCGACTTCCAACATATCCAGGAGCCGGGGCCTGCCATCTTGGCCCTCGCCCTGGAGGGGGCTGCCCAGGCTGCCCCCGCCCCGCTGCCGCTGCCGCCAGTGCCTTCGCCGCCAGTTCAGGGGCATGCGGCCCTCCTGCAGGCGCAGGCGTGTTGGTGCTACAATTACCACACACAAACAGGAGAATGCGCCCATCCAAACTCCTGACAACATGGGCAACTGAGGACGAGCAAATTGTGCCTACCGTATGCAGCACTCGTTTCGACACGTCACCCTTTTCAGCAGGACAATCGTCATACGACCCCCGAATAAAATGGCGGTGCAGCTGTAGAACCTTGCAAAATAGCAGGCTAGCTCACACTTCACCCAAGCCATGCAAGTCAGCAGCAATCTGGCCCCTCCCCTTCAACAGACCGCACGCACAACGCGTCCTGCCTACTCCATCCCCACGGGAATCCCCAAGGGTCTCTTGTCGCTTTCTCCCCCCACCCTACCCTCCACTCGACCCAGCATGGACAGAAAACTCAAGCGCACATTGTTCAGTGGCCAGAGGGTGGCCGGCAGTAAGCCCTGGCCCCCTGCGCCTGTGGACTTATCACCTGGGCAGCGTGCACAAGGTCCGACTCAGACACATGGGCCAGCACTGCGGGGTAGTCACGCGAGCCCGGACCAAGCAGCAGCGTGGACGCCTGATGCTCCACCTCTTCCTTTGCCTCTTGCCACGGGTCGCGAAAGCGCTCCAGGTGCCTGCAATCAGCGACATGGGCCACAGCCACAGCCTCTGTGCGCCGGACCTTGGGCTCTGCGCACCCACAGAGAGCGCACCACGCTGCCATGCAGGCAGGACGCGCAGAACACGTGCAGCACAGGGCAGATGCCAAGCGTAGAGGCACACTGCCATGCAGGCAGGACGCGCAGAACACGTGCAGCACAGGGCAGATGCCAAGCGTAGAGGCACACTGCCATGCAGGCAGGACGCGCAGGATACGTGCAGCATAAGACAAATGCCAGGCTTATAGGCATGCTGCCATGTAGGCAGGGCGCGCAGGATGCGTGCAGCACAAGACAGAGACCAGGCGTAGAGGCACGCTGCCACGCAAGCAGGGCACGCACGACGTGTGCAGCACCCATAGAGCAGGTCCTTTTGGCCAGCCCATTGCGCATGAGCACCGCCTGCACCTGTACTGCGGCCCTTGGCCCGCCGCCCACTCCCGCCACAGCCTGCGGCGATGGCCAAACAGGCGTCTGTTGCGCGCCTGGGCTGCCAGCATGTAGTAGGGGACGTCCATGTCGTGCGCTGCCTCACGCACAATGGCAGGCCCCAGGGGAACTTCCAAGAGAGCGCGTGGGACTGCGCATGCGCATGTACGCACACAGGCATGCTCATGCTTGTGAACAACAACCAATAGACCTAATAGACTCGGAGGGTGCCCGCTGAACAGCATGCCAGGTGCTGAGTGAGCATGAGCGGGCGCATGGCGTGCAGCCTGCAGCCTGGCCACTTCCTGCCCTCTACAGGGAGTGTGCAGGAAGGCGATGTGAGTGACAACTTACCCTGACCAGACACCCGCGCTGATGACAGCAAATTGGCATCACTTGCCTCCCTATCTTTGAGGGATGCTTCAGAGGCGGCCAAACCTTTCTGCCATCGCAGCCACACTGCAGCCAGCAACGGCAAGCAACCGCTCGACCCCTGCCCCTACCAAGCTCCAGCCACACACCGTATGCATGGATCTGCACGCTGCCCAGGTACTTGTGCCTGAGTGTAGCCCGCAGCGCCGCCACCGTGGCACGCACAGCCGCAGCGCCCGCGCCCTCCTCGGCCTCCTCAGGCTCCAGCTCAACATACTGCCGCTCCTCGTGGCCATCCCCGACCTCCCCCGCAGCAGCAGTAGCAGCAGCTGCCCCCGGCTTTGTGCCTCCCTCAGCACCGCCTTGCACCTGCAGCTGCTTGCCATGGTCTGGATCGGGGGCTTGTCCGGGCCCATTCCCCCGTGGGCCGCCTCCCTCTGCACTGCCTGTTGTGTCTCTGGCCGTAATGGGCACCTTGGCTGCCTGGCCAGCACGCCTCCCGTGAGGCGGCTGCACTCCATCCACCCTGCGTGCTTGATACATGCAACCGCTCTCCTTCCCACCCGCAGCATCAGCATTGCCACCTCGCCTGCCAGCATCCTCTAGGGGTGCTGCTGCTGCGGCTGCTGCTGCTGCTGCTGCTGCTGCTAGGACGGGCTTCCCACCCCCCACCAGCAGGCCCAAGCTGTCGCATGGGCCGTCGCTCATGATGCCCAACACCCGGTTGACCAGCAGCTGCAGCTGGCGCGTTGCCGGCCGCTGCTCCAACTGCACCCAGCTTGCTACCTCTTGCATTGAGAGGGCCCAAAACACATGGCCAGGGGGGGCATGGTGCCTGGTCAGAGGGGAAGCTTCTGGCACCGGTCTGCTCAGGGGGGGCGCACGGAGGAGGCTGCCTGCATGGGAGAAAAAAGCAAGGGGCAGGGTGATCAGCCGATAGCAAACGCCAAGGCGGCGCTGCTTGGGTCGGGGCACTTGTGACGTATCGGGCGCAGCACATGCCAGAGTGCAAAGGCGTCCAAAGTACAGAAAGGGCAGGCACAACCCGCTACTTTGATCAGGGCGGGAGAAGCGTGTGCTGGTTATGGCAATCTAGAAAGCACTGCAGCGTGCGCCCCCAGCCCCGCTGGCTGTTGTGCTGGCTGCCTGATAGGTTGCCGGCTGTGCAGGGTTACGGCGCTCTGAGTGCATGTGAACGCTCTGTGAAGGACAGGGTAGGCGCGTGCATGCATCGTACCCTACCCAAGCAGACACAGGCATACCCACCTTGCTTGTACACACTGTTGGGGACCCGGAGCAGGCTCGTGGGAGACAGCAGCCACGTGGCTGGGTCGCAGCCTGGAGGGAGCTGCCGTGCACCAGGCAGGCAAACAGAAGGTGATGATGACTCAAGCAGCCTGAACGACGCAGCAGGTGGATGCATCTCCGGGCTTAGGGGCAGGCAAGGGTCCTAGCGTCCCTGCTGTATTCTATGCCAATTCAGAAAGACCAAACAGGAGCTCAGGTGTGAGACACCAAGCAGGTGATATTGCAATCGCACGAGCATGCCCTTCGGCACCCCACCATGAGGAAACCCTCTGCCTTTTGGACTCGCTTGGACTCACAGCAGTCACTCAAGAGTCGGGGAACCACTGCACCAGGTGTCACACACCTCTGGCTCATAAAACATGGGTGTCTGCTGCTCAGCTGCCACCTGCTCCAATAAGATAGCCTCCAGGCTGCGCATGACATAACGAAGAGGCAAAGGAACCCCTCGGGCAGGTCCTGCTTTGGTGAAGCGCATTGGCTACAAGCCACTGTCTTTTGCAGCTTGCTTCACTTCCCACAGATCGGGGAGAATGCTGGGATGAGGAATGGCTGCGTCACACCAATCCAGGTCTTGGCTATTCTCACACCAGGCCAGCTCTTTGGACTCTTTCAATCGGCGTGTCCCCTGCAGGGCATCAACACAGCAAACCCTGGGGATCCCCTCACTTTCAAGCAGGCGCACCCCCGCAGAGCATCAATAAAGCAAACCTTGGGGAAAGCCCCCCACCTTCCCTGCGGCGGTACATCCAGCCTGCTGGGACACCAAGCCTCCCGCACGCGCTCCTCTACCTCGGTCAGCCTCTCCATTGCCCCCGGCTCGTTGCTGCTCTGTCCTACGCGCACACAGGCCAGCCCACGCTCACTGGTTGCGACGAGGGGCGGCAGAGACGGGACGGGCTGCTGTGCGGTGGCGCACATGGTTTGTATTTGCTTTTCACACATGCTCTCCTTGCGTGCTTGTCCTGAATCTCCCCCCCTCTGACTTGCTCATCCTGATCCATGCATGGTGCATTTTGCTAAGCTTCAAACCCCAACTGGCCAGAAGGGCAAGCCCCCATGCAGAGGCAGCGACAGCTGTGAGGCAGCAGCAGTCAAAGAAAGGAGGTGTTTGCAGGATTAGGTGCTCAATGATGTGGTTATGCCTCTACACTAGGTGTTTTCCTGCCGCAGCTACCACCAGTAGCCCAGGGAGCATCCCATTTGCCGGGTACACCAGGCCAAAGACATCCTGATCTGCAGCCGCACACCAAGCGGGCCAGCTAGCAGCTAGCGGAGCAGCTGGCGCGAGCGCACCTGCAGGGATGTACAACCAGTCTGGGCCCACAAGCCCGTCCACAGCTTGCATGAGCGGGTCCCCGTGCGCACCGAACCCTCCCCAGGCCAGCACAGGCTCCACCCTTGGTGAGCCCCCGCCTACGCTGCCGCCACTAGCCCAGGTAGCATCCCATCTGCCAGGCAAGTCTGGCCCTGGATTGCCTCGCCAGCCTTGGCCGGCGGCTCCCACACACTGCTCGCTCTGCTGCAGGGCCGGCTGCTGGAGAGCTGCACAGGGGCCGGCAGAGCGCGGCGCCCACTGCTGCTGAAGGCCCCCCAGCGGTATGCCAACACCTGCTGTGGGCTGCTGCTTGTGTGTGGGCTGGTGCAAATGGGCGGGCAGGCAATAGCGCAGCGGCTGGGGCACCGACCCGTGCAGGAACATGGCCACAGTGTGGAGCAAGGTGTCTCTTGCCCATAGACCTGGGGCAAGCAAGCAACAGGCCAGGCAGAGTTTCTCAAGGTGCCGCGCCGCCTGAGCAGGGGACGTACGCACAGAAGTCATGAAGATGCCACACGCGTGGGCGCAGATGCGCAAGCCAAAGCTCACATGGCAGATCCTGTGGGCAAAGCAGACCCTGATTGCATCCCCGCCTGCGCATGTGTGTGCTGTGTAAGCAGCACAATTCTGCAAGCACGGAGAATGCAGTGACAGCAAGCAGGACACCTGCGGGCCCTTGCTGCTCCAGGCAGCGTGCAAGGGGGCCTTCGTCCACGCCAGCCAGGCCGACTCCTTTGGAACTGGGAAGAGTAGGGGCAGGGCTTGCGGCAGGACCATGCAAGTCTTGCTGCAGCTGCACGCGTGGAGGCAGAGGGAGTAAGATGAGCGGCAGGACCAGCCCTGGTCCAGGCACAAGGTCCCTCATGCCTTGCTAAGACCACGGCCAGAGGGTTGGTGTGCATGTGGCAGCGCAGGGCTGACCGGGCCCAGGTCGATGCATTTATGGCCAAATGCACGGTTGAGGCAGAGCAGAGGTCATGCAAGCGATGGGGGATGCGCCCCAGGGGTCATTTCTGGAACAAAAAGGAAAAAACAGCCCCGTGGACAAGAAGGAAACACATGCACTCGTCCCGCTGGAGATGCTGCAGGGATGAGTTCCACTCGTCGCTGCCATGTCAGCTTGCCATCTGTAAGCTTCCACGTATGTTGCGCTTGTTTGGATGCTGAGTCCTTCCGGAACAGGAAGTGCATTGCAGGTCGGGTGAGGCCCCAAGCACAAGGGGTGTGGCGGGCCCCCGGCAAGTTTCCATTGCTGGCCTCCCCTACCTGTCGCCAATCTGCACATGCAGGGGCTGGTATGGCTGTATTTGGCAGCTTGAGCGTGCCCAAGTTTGGTTGGGACAGCTCGAGCACCTTGCTGCGCCAGGGCTTTGGGCGCTGCCTCTGTTGGTGCCGCTGCTGCTTTTGCGAGCTCCGTTGAGCAGCTTGTGGAAACCTGACATGATGCTGCGATTGGCCTGCCCCAGCATGCCTCTGGCTCTTCCCAAAGCATCTCCTCGGTGGGTTTGAGTTCATGCCCAACATCAATGCCAGGCAACTGTCTTCCTTAAGGACTTAACATTTCATGAAACCTTCTCCAAACATCAAATGTGTGTGTTGTCACCAGATCTAAATGATCAGGGAGAGCTAAGCCTTATCCATCTACCGACTCTCAAAATTTTACACTTACTATTAAAGACAGTGGCAAAGCACACCTGTACAGACATCAAGTCGATCGCTCAATCCCTGCTAATTTTCATCTAGAAATTCAACTCAATAATATTTTAGTCCTAACAGGTTCCTACCGATACGCCGGCAGCTCACAGATGACAGGCTTCTTGGAGCAGTCTCAAGCTTTGAGCTAGGGGGGCTACAAGAGATCATTGTGTATGAGTACATAAATTCTGCAGAAATCTAGGAAAGGATGGGCATGTGACTATGTGCCAGATACCTACACATCCAGGCCTGTTATCAACGTGCTCTGTGCATGAAATTGCCAGGGTCATTGCAGTACAATCAAAGATATCAAGCCAAAAATTTTCATCTAGTTACCGATCTAGATACCGCCTTATAAGTGGTTACCTCATCTCTCAAAGCATCTGAATTGGTCAACTTGCTGCAATGCTGTCCAAGTTGATATCACAATTCAAAAAAGCAAGAAGATCATGGGCAGAAAATATTTAACCTGTAGGTATCCTTTTGAAATACAGCCGCAGGCAGCCTAGCCCATGGGCCCCAGTCAGCCTGGTCCAGGTATCTGCCCTGAGGTTGAAGAACAGATTCCCTCAAATTTTACTTATGTATTTGAGATACGTGTAGGAGTATCAGGGGGGCTGATAAGCCTTTCTTAAGGTTACTTCAGGCCTTCCATACACCAACGGTCTTAAGCTTCCTCTAGCCTCTGATTCAACCACAAGCCACCTTTCCCAAATTTCACGAAATGGAGCAGTAGTGAGTATTCAAGCAGACATCATTGCAAAATAAATGGAGTGAAAAGACCCAGTGGTGTGCAAGATGTGCATTTGTCAAAAATTCAGCATTTTAGGTGCCAAAAAGTCTCAAAAACTAACCACCTTCAAACCTGATTTTCAGCATCCAGAATCATCTTGTATCATAAGAGAAATTTCGTGGTGGTATTTTGGAGGCAAACAGGGATCTGGTTGAGTCGTTCTGGCTTATTAGGTGTGTGTCCTATGCCAATACAGGCAGCACAAGCACCCCGCCCACCAGGGTCGTCTGTTTCAGTCCAGGCTTTACTATTGGCCTAGTTATATGATAACGATAGGGATCGCATCATGTTGATGATCAACAAAGGAATGATACCAGGATCTTGCCCAGTTGGCCCCCTCTGATAAACTATCCCTGTGTAAACTTAATGGAGACACTAAGAACAAAAGAGCACAAGCAGCTCCCATACTGCACCCCGATGTTTTTGCTGGTAGGGTTTTTCCTGTCTGTCTTATGTCTGTCTATCTTACATCTTTCATGAAAGGAATCTCCTCAGTTTGACTAGTTTCAGCCTTGAAAGCTGTTGTCTAGGGCGCAGTTGCATTTAGCATAACAGTGAAGCGCTGCCCAGACCATGGTGCTGCCCATATGGAAGACATGCCTTTTAGAGCTGTAGCAGATGTACTCAGGAAAGCTGAAATAAGCTAGCTCACCTTGTTAAAACAAAGCTACCTCATTGCGCTTAAACATTTAAATCAAGGGTAATTTGTATCTTTTTCCAGCAAGCAGAAGAATGAGCTTGACTGGAAGTCATAAATTTAAACTAACATTCACGCCACATTTGACATCAAAGTCTAGAGGAAGGCTTGTATCAAAATCCACCAGCCCGCATCACCTAGCAAACTTATTTACTCATGAACACAAACTTAAGAAAGAGCGCAAACATCCAGCTTTCAATCCCAGAACGCATACCCAGATACTGCAACATCGGGCCCTAATGATTGGCCCTTCAAAGCAAAACATTTAGGAGGTGAGCAGCACCATGAGTCTTTTGCATTTACCGACCTCTCAGGCATTTTCAACCATTTACAGATAATTCAAGCAATCTCTTAAAGCTTGAAAAGCTGATGCTGTTTGCTCCTTCCTGGCATTGGACAGCTGTTTTTAAATGCTTAACATTTCAGACCTGAGACCAAGCAATAACATAGCTGATTGATGCCTTTCAGTAGCAGGTGCCTCCTCTTCATCACTACCCGCTTGCTCTGCATTCTCCTCTTGGCTTAGGCACTGCATTTGGAGCAGCAGACTGCCAAGCAGCACTCTCAATCTCAGAGAGTCTCAGCTGGCTCACCATCAGTGGTGTCGCCATCATCATCTGGGCCCCCTCCATCACTGCCTTCACCGTTTCCCCTATGTGTGTTGACGGAAAAATATCAATCCTTTCTGTTAGAATAAGTAGGCCAACCAGACGTGTGTACGGCAGCAAGGCATTGCTCGGCAAGTATTGACATTTCTGGCAGGCTTGTATGTTCGGTACAACTAGCCTTTGTAAATTCTCCATCCCCACAGCAGAGCAGCATTGGAGTTAAGGAAATTCTTGTTTAAATGTGTTACCAAGGGCTTGATCAGCATTGACTCAGTCATACGTGAAAATCTCTGTGGTACCTTTGAATTGTGACAGATTTCTCCTTTGTATACCAAACAAAACAGAAAAGCAAACCAGCCTGAGCTCACCAAACATTGCCCGGCAGCACAGCAGCCTGGCCATCTGCCAACTGCCATCCCCATTGCTCCATGTCCTCTCCTTCTTCATCTTCCATGTCAGATGCAAGCAGGGGGAACACGTCAGGCACCACCGGTGGTGCCCAACGCTTAACAATCTCCAGGACCTGCAACAAGATGATGTGGTTGGGCCAATACACCGCGAACAAAAAGTGATGCGCAATTGAAATCCTGCACAGGTGCTCAAAATTAGTCCAATTGTACACACAGATATGCCCATCAACTTTACGGTTTTTAAGGGCTCTGGTGGCATCGAGGCTGCACCAAGGACAATGCCAGTGGACATTTGTAAAACACACGCTGCCAGCTGCCAGCCTGCATATACTTGGACTTCATACCCACGCTGGAGGGGTTCATTTGCAGGCAAACGGCGTTGTGTATGCTCATGTGCATGCACGCGCATTTGCATGTGGAAAGACGTCTTCCAAAATGCATCTCAGTAGTAACCAATAGTTTGTGCAAGCTGAACAATAAATTGTATGGAAATCACTGTCACCAGTCATCCAGGTCCCTAGACTCACCACATCAAGTGGAAGATCGCCTAGGTTTGAGCATGAGATTGCTGGTGTGATGCTGTGGCAGGTAGCTGATTGTTGAGATTGGGCAGCTTGGTTGTCTAGCGCTGTCATTTTGTCTGGTGTAGAGTCACAAGCAGGCGCAGAAGCAGCAGCCGTGTGTGTTGTCGATACGCTACCACTTGTAGGCTGGGGCCGCAGACAGTGGGCATTACAATACCTTACCGCTGTGTGCACAAGCAAAAAAAGCAAGAGAAGCAAAGCTGGTAGTTCCTGAGCTGGAAAAAGAATTGAGCTATTGGTATGTCATGCATGCACATACAGACGCAACCTGTTATACGGCACTGTAGATGTGTCTGGAGGGAGCCTGTGGCAAATTAAAAACGCTCGACCAACTTACCTAGCTTTAACATGTTCCAAGTGCCGCTGCTTGGCAAAGAGAGCTGCTGACTGTCTTGCTGCATCTGCAACTCTGGGTGGCACCGCAGCCTGTGGTGAGCCATGAGAAGAATCCGCACGCCTGGGGATGCAAACAGAGGCAAGACAATGGCTTTCCAAGCAACCCAATGCCTCTTCCGGGCATCCAAGAAGCTTATGGCAGAGGGGTTGTCTTGTAGGCTTTAAGAATTCTCTTGGATCTGGAGTGCTCAACAGCGTGGTTGAACAGACAAAAAGTGTAACAACATTTACTATACTTGGAGCACGGCAAATCTCTGGTGTGCAAAGGCCAGGCAGCTGTGCCTTTTTGTTTGACAAGTACTACTAAGTAGTACCTGCACCAAAGGCAGAATCTGCCTTGCAGTGCTTCTTATGGTTGGCTGGTGTCCAGGTTGCCGGCGTTGCCATCTTCAACGTCATGGTAGGGTGCTTCTTAGTTGGAAAGGCAACCTGCATGTTGCCATTTGGAAGAGCCCTGTAAGGCCTGCTAATTGGTCAATTGGTCTGCAATTAGAAGGGAAAGTAGCAGGGCCTCAATATTCAAGACTTGTCAGCACATGCATATTTCTGCGCGCTTTGCTTCTTCGGAGTTCTCTGTTGCCCAACCTTGTAGGAGACTTGCCTGCTTGTTTAGTTCTTCAACCACTATAAAGTTGGAATCAAAGGCTTCTTCGGGGCTGGTGGCTGGCGCAAACCGGAAAAACCATGGGTGATGCCGGAAGGTGTAGAACAGAGCCTTACTCCCTGAGTGTGCTCATGTGTTCCAGAAATAGACTAGTTGGTGAAGAGCCAGCAAGGTCTGTGTGCTTGGCAACATGTTAGCCATCACAAGTCTCTGACAAGCAAGCATTGACCAGAGACCGCCTGGCCTCTGGGCTGCCTGTTGGGGTTCTTAATGAGCATCCTGACCACTAATTACCCAGGCAAGCCTCCAAGTACGATATATAGCCCGGGATGACAAGGAATACAAATGCAAGCATACGCATACAAACGCACACACCGTCTGCAATTGAGTTATAGTAGACTGGCTTTCCAGAAAAGTCAATCCAGAGGCATTCAATAGTTCGCCCTGTCCTATTATGAAATGTCTGGTTCAGCCTCTTCACGCTGCGCTTTGATGCAAGCAGGCTGCCATCCTCGAGCGTGGGTGGCAATATGTCCAGGCGCGTCAATCGCCACATCGTTGGTAATTTTATAAAAATGGTCGAGCCTGAAGCATGGATACCGAAAAGGTTGACACTTGGAGCACTCGATGTAGGTCCGTTTTAAAGAACTGGTTTTAAAATATGACAATGAGATCTGCTCTCCTCGCTACAACTTGAACACCCCTAGTGAGAGAACACCTCATGCTTCAGTCCTGCAAACATCCAGGACAGCCTGAAGCTCATATCATCACACCCACTATCAACACCTTGGTTAGAAGCGGCTACCATATTCCCAAATGACAGCAGGCTCAAAGCACAGGCACTTCGAACAGCCTCAGGATCTGCCTTGCCTAAGTTGCACACAGATTGTTGGAGAAGCGTCAGCGTATCTAGGAAGGCAAAGTGGCCTGCTTCGCTGATCTTGATCAGTGTGGCATTCCTGCACAACGGAAAAATCAAAGAAAAGGTTGTGGCCAGAGAGATGAAGAGAGGTCGTAGATATGCACACACGATGCATGCAGGACTTGCGCGTGCACGCCCACACATGCGCACAAAAAGGGAGAGAGAATGCTCAGATGCAGGCACATGCTTGGCTCAGGCCAACAAGCTCCAAAGCCAACACTTGTTCAAGATCACACCTGTTCTGCAGCTGCGCGCACGTATACGCACTTGGTCGACATACAATGATTACCTGAACACAGACATGACATTCCTAGATAGAACATTGCATCTATGTGAGGAAAAAGACGCAGGTTGCCAGTTTACCTGTGATTCAGAAATCCAGTTACACTAAGAAGTTTGTCAGTGAGGTTGTGCATACCTGGCCTGTTGGAAGAAGCTGTCATAGTTGCCTTTGGGGGGGATGCAGTCTTTATTGAACCCAGAGCCAATGACCAAAGTTGGAAGCTGTGCATAAGCAGAGTACGCACCCAGGAGCTGTGCCGCAGAGGGATACCTGCAGATGCGTGCACGAGGTTTGGCACGCACAGGAGCTAATGAGAAAACTTGTACATGAAGCTGTTTGCTCGCCCAGATTTGGCCTGAAGCTCGGAACACAGGGCCAGCAAAACCGAATGGAGCGCCTGAATGCTCCTTCTCTTAATAAAGCACACCCTGAGCTGCAACGCGCATTTTTTGCACGCAATACCAGCAAGCAATTCATAAGGTTATATAGGCATGCAACATGTTGCACGCATCGTGGTCAGTCAAAGGCACAGGAGCAGACTCCAAACGGATGATCATTTCATAAGGACATCATTAAGGAGGGTTTGAAATGCCCATAACCAACCTTGGCGACACCTGACTCTCAAACGATGCATCAGCAGGATCCAGGAGCGCCAAGCCAGCAACCTGCTGCTTGCGAGCTCCTGTCACTGCCTGCAAGGCGCTTATCTTGCCACCCCTGCTATGTCCAACGAGCATGAACCGCATGGCTGGTGCAGGATCACAGGGGCTGACAGCCTTGACAGATCCATTACGCTCACGCAGGAAGGCTAGCAATTGCGGTTCGTTGCAGCACCAATCCATGATTGTCCCCAAGACCTGCAAGGGCAGAGGCAGGGGAATAGACTAGAGTGCGGATACCCAAGACACGGGCTTGGCAGCTTGCACAGGTATGCTCTTACCAGGCCAGTACACATTGTGACCTGCGTCTTACAACAGAATTGCGCACTGGTTTGTGGGCCGAAATGCACCCATCACGAACAATGATTTCACCGTTAATGCTGAGAGCTGTCTCCAACTCGGCAACTAGATTGCAAGGCAAACAGATCACTGCCTCCAGCCAGAGCTCTACCCCTTGCTGGCATTTTTAAAGTGCTTATTTATCCTGGACATTTCACATAGGCCCAAGCTGCAAGACTGATCGTGATGTGAACGGAGTGCTTCGAAATGGCCTTGCGTTTTCATTTGATGCCAGCGGCCAGTCAGGGAAGAGCAGGTCATATCTCCTTACCTCAGAACAGGTTATGTCATCTAGTGGGTCTGTGGCGCTCTGTGGTACTTCATACACAGCGGAAGGCAAGCCAGATGCAGCAAGGAACCTGCAGGCACAGTGGGGCAGCCGCTGGATTTCGAAAGCCAGCAGCTTGATCCGGTCACTGACAGTTGCTGTCACTAAGCAAAATCAAGGCAGCTGATAAATATACTGCTTCTAAAAAATGAGTTTCACGAGCTATCATTGTGGCTGCCGCTCTTTGTGGGGCGCAGGTTGCAGTTGCTATTCAGTTTTGATGAGACTGCACGAAGTACATGCCGTGCCCTGAGCTGGACAGCATGGACAGTATACCTGAGGTATGAATCGTATGCACGGGGAGAAACAAGAAATCCAGGACTGAAGATAGCAATAAGAGGGGGTGGGCAGGCATCTGTGTTGCGCAGGCCCTGCAGTGAAGTAGTTGCACGGGAGGAATGAGGCATGTGTCTGTGAATGTGTTACGATATAAATTGCAATAAGACAGACACATCACCTGCAACAGGGCAACCAACTGCGCATTCGCACCTGCTGCCTCTCACTGGGAAGGTACAGACGCACAGATATGGTTGATGCTCGGCAAGTGGCGGGTAACTCATTTAACACAACACTTCCACCTGGGGCCCTAACTTGTGCCGAACATGGATGAGGCTTGAAAACAATGTTTGCATCTACTGTCTGGAGCTCAGGCAGAGAAAGCTTAATCGCCGAGTCTGCTGCTTGGGCTGCAGGCGCCTTGGTCTGGCTAAACCCTATCAAGGCCCAAAATGGCAAGGCCTGGAACAGAGTGAGGACTAATCAGCGAAAAATTTGGAAATGGAGGAGACTTCACATGACGATAGGAAAAGTGCACGTTGTGTGTCAAAACAAAAGAACTCGTACATACGAGTACCTGGAGCAAGCACCTCCTTCCCGTAATTGCTATGTACGAGTTTGAGCTATGTCCTGATGCCTTGCATCTAATAACAATGGGTCCTTTCCGGTGCAGGACGCATGGTCTCTTCTGGAGATGCAGGACGCATGGTCTCTTCTGGAGATGCAGGACGCATGGACAGTGATGCTTCAAATTCATGTGCTTAAATTCAATCCACAGGCCCCCAAGAGACCCCCCAAAACAAAAATTATCCAAATCATCAAACAGTATGCAGATCGAAGTGGTCCGTTAATAATCAAATTTTAAAGTGTCTGTGGCAATGAGTAACGATGAGGGTACACCTGCGTCTAATGAGGCTCAAACACCCTCAAGCCCTCCGGCCATTCCACAAGAAGCTACCTCAATTGCTCCACCTGCCTCTCTCAGAGAAGACATGTTGCAGAATGCAGTTGCCTTTCTCACCCATCCCAAGGTGGGCGCATGAGCATGCGCCAGTGCGGATGCGTGCATGCATTCCTTCAAACGCGCGCGCCTCCCCACATCTGTGTGTGGTATGTGTGCTGGTATGTGTGTGCCTGCGTGTACGTATGTGTGTGCGTGCGTGCGTGCGGGTGTTTTCAGGTGTGTGCGTGCGGGCGTTCGTGCATGTATGTGTGTGCGTGCATGTGTGTGCGTGCATGCTTATTTGTGCATACCAGTGCTCCAAATATCTCTGTCTACAGCTGGATTCGCAAGACCACGAAGTTTCTGCTCCGCATCTCGGTGCTTGCTGACGATTTTGCATAACCCGAACTTTGCATCTCAGGTCAAGGATTCTGCAGAAGACGTCAAGCGCTCGTTCCTGGACCGCAAAGGTTTAACAATGGCCGAGGTGGATGAAGCTTTTAGGCGCGTTCTGCCCACACAGCAGCAAGCCCCTGTCCCTCCTCCCTCGCCAGCGCAAGGGTCCTCTGGCCTTGTGACTTACCAGCAGCAGCAACCCCAGCCAGGGCAGCCAACCCAGCAGTCCCAGCAGCAAGGGCCTCTCCCAGCCCAGCAGTCTTCGCATGGCTACAACCTGGTGCCAAGTGCTGGGCAGCAAGGGGGCATGCTGGTTCCCATCGCACAGCCTCAGCTCCCTCCCCCACATGAGCCTTTACGGTGGAGCCAGGTAGGCTGCTGAGGTGGCCTATTGTTTCCCATGTGCTTACTCCCACAGCCCTACTTTCAACCCTGCTGCTGCGTGCACCTTGTGCACCCCAGGCATAGCATGCGCCTCGTGTGCTCCAAGTTCTTGTATTGGAGCAGCTGCTGGAGCCCCATTTTTTTGCTGAGCATAAATGTTGATACAATACTAAATCACCGGATTCACAAAAATAAGCAGTTTTTAAGTTACGACGTAGTAGGTATCATGTACTAATAAATCTATGCCAGCATTAGCTAAAACTACACAGGCATGTGCTGCCAGTCCACCCACTGCCACAGTGCCTGCTGCAAAACTTGCCCTTAGGTGGTCTTGGGCATTGGTGTGCTGGCTGCCGGCGTGTATGCCGTCAAGTCACTCGTGCTTCCGTACATCCATGACGCCTACAGGAGGTAAGAGCGCACAGCAAGGCAGCGCTTGGGTACTTTCAAGGAACCCTGCGCTGCATTAGGGCAGCTAGGTTGCTGATACCCTCTGATGCCATACATATGTCCTGACCCAGGTGCGCATGACTAGGGGTCGGCGTATAGCGCTATATTGAAAAATGTATAGCGCTATATAGCGTTATAGCGCTATATTGCGCCAAGGATGTAAACAACGCAGGTCTGGGAGGTTCACAGCGCCAAAATACGCGATTAATTCGTTATTTTTCGTATAAAACGTCGAATTGACCTGGCAAAAGTAGAAGCTGGGCCAGGGGGGGCTGGGGAAGCCCAACTTCCCCCCCCCCAACTACCCTCCAACTGACCAATATGGCCATACATCATAAAATGCCTCCATCTAAGGGCCCAGACCTGGGTGGTGCTCGAGGAGGAGGAGAAGGAGGAGGAGGAAAAGGAGGGGTCCAGCAGTGGGGGGGACTTCAGTGATGAGGATTAGAGTGGACGTGCTAGAACTGCATTAAATTAATAGAATTTCTCTCTTAATCATGCAAAAAACGCAGCGACACTGAATAAGAGAGCGTCCCTGAGCGGGGCTGTGGCTGCCAGCACCCCCCCATGTAATCTTGAATTTAAACGTATCTTAAAGGCAAATCGTTCACTGCGCGAATTTAACCCATTTTGTTCACAGCGAAAAAATTCGAAAAAATCGTTGTTTACATCCTTGATTACAAGAGCACCAAAACACCAAAAATCATTTGATATGGTGCAGTGGCTGATCTTGTGTGGATATATGGCTGTGAGAAGTAGGGTTCATGCCGCAGCCCATTGCGCATGGGCCCCGTGACGCGCAGTTTTCAAGCTCAGGTGCTGTGGACTGCTTGCGAGCAGGGCTACCATCTGACCTTAAGCTTGAAAAGTGCACGTCACGGGGCCCATGCCTTGGGAGCATGCCAAAACCATACCCATTTTGGGCCTCAGATAGCCCCCTCTAGAGGATCAGATCTGCAAGTTTCCTTTTCCTTTGGTTTAGACATATTTTACTGTCTAATACCCTTCTTGCTTGGAGGTGGTAATGATAGATGGCGTTCAACATTTCTGTTGGGTTGTTAAATTGTGCTGCTGTATTCTTTTTATAGTTCCAGAGGGAGGATGCCAGGTCTGAGCTGTCAAGCCTTGCTAGTTCCTTTTGGGAAGTCGGGGTATGTTTCTTGGGTCTAGGCTTTGTACTCTTTTTTACGAACTGCTTCTCTGAGCCTCTTGTAGGTTCAGCTGACCACAGGCTCGAATCATAGGTTTGTGTCACAGTTTGAGTATGTGAAGGTGGACTCTTCATCAACGGTTGTTGAGACAATTGCACATGTCCAAAATGTGTATTCAGTTGTTTGTATTGGTTTCTCTTTGTCCTCATCCTTGTGATTTGTCTTGTATCATCTGGATTCAGGCTGCATGTCTGATGGTTATAAAGTGGCCTTTTGTTGTTCGATCCTGAAAAACCAGTGTCCACATCTCTTGAGTTCGTCTTGTTTGCCTCATCCTGGAGGGATGATTGTTGCTGGTGGTTAATTAAGGTATCATTTGCAGTTTTGTTGCTTTTTTCAAATGTAGGACTAGGTGAACTTGGCTCACGCAGTCTCCTGCCAGTTACAAGGTGAACATACCGTTTTGGTGCATTATTTTGGTTGTCTAGTTGTTTTATAGCTGTGTCACAGTTGCCAGGACTCAGGTTGATTGTTTTTTTTTGTCTCGTAAAAGGCAGTGACCAGGCCGGGAAAAGATGAGGGTTCCCTAGTTATTTGTGTAGGAGTATGGTTTGGTACGAGAGTTGGTAAGGTTGGATTTCTGCTTGACTTGAAGATATCTCGAGCTATTTCAGGTGTTATATCTTGAGTGGGCGGCTGCATGCATACATACCAGCAGGAATTGCGTACATGTATATTAACAGTATTGAACCCCAACGAGAAAGAGAGAAAGAAAGACTAAGCCAACAAGGCAACCCCTGTTCGCGTGGATTAAGGAAGAAATTTACATCTGGTGCAAGCACAGGCAAACCTCCACCATCAAACTAGGAAGAAGGTCATTAGTGGGGGTCGTCAACAAGGGTATCTCCCTCTTGTTGACATTGAGCTCCTGAACTCTGTGTATATCACTGCTGCCCAGAACCAGTTGAACTGTAGGGGGTCTTGACCACACTCGCACATGACGGACCATGAAGGGGTTATGTCCTTGCAAGTTCAATTGAACATCATAATCCTCTCGAGCACCGTCAGCAGCCATTTTTTCTTTCTTCCGCACAACAATGTGTCTGCTTTTCTGGGCTGGCCCAAAAAACAATAAGAAAACAGTAGGCTTCATTTCTTCCTTCATGCACTCATTCTTTTATGAGCAGGCTAACAGTCGCGCTTCTTGACTTTATCTTGTAACCCTCGTAACCCTCTAATCGTGCCACTCTTAAGCAGACCCTTCATGCAGACCTAAAGCTGGTGCCTTGGGCTAAAAACATCTTGGGCTCCGGATATTTTACGCGCCTTTGAGGGATTGCAAGGCTGTGACACTTATACACAAGCATTCTAGCAGGGGCTCCCTATTTGTTACTCGGATTTCACTGCTGACCTGAGGTTTAGGATGAGAAAAGTGTGGAGGGACATTGCTGACATGAACCCTCTGGAAAGCGACAACAAACTGGTGACTTATCCTTGGTTTGCCTGCCCCCTCTTAGATCTTCAAGCTGATTCACGCACACGGGTGCGGAATGGGGGTGCCCCCCTGATGCCTCCTCGCTATCTGCACCTTGATCTCCCTAAGCATGTTATGAGA